>Ga0179593_1632156_pt1 | contig 25550 bp, 23 predicted proteins | sample CZODoug2_1_08_16_FD_185931 | JGI IMG/M metagenome (GOLD analysis project Ga0179593, IMG submission 185931) | Vadose zone soil fungal communities from Angelo Coast Range Reserve, California, USA - CZODoug2_1_08_16fungal (PacBio error correction) | ecosystem: Environmental > Terrestrial > Soil >...
AGAAAAAAAGAGGGGGAGCACATAAGAAAAGAGTTGGGTTGGGAGAGTTGAAAGGGAAAGAGAGGCAGAGGAGAAATTCAAGAAAAAATCCATGGAGAGAAAAGGGAAAAAAAGGCTGGTGAAGTCATTTTAGAAAAAACGTGAATCGATAAAAATCAGAGGAAGGAGGGTACAGGAGAGAGAGAAGAAAAGGACGCTCCGAGGAGAAACTTAAAAAGAGTGTCCGACCCAAGGAAGAGAGTTGAAAAAAAGATCATTCAAGGCCAGAGCTCCTTGGGAAAGGGGACGAGAAAGAGGTGTCGGAAATCAGCTCTAAAATAGAGCGATATAAAAACAAAACCAGAAGTTAAAGGGGAATGACCAAGGGGAGAAAGGAAGATAATTGACCAAACCGAAAAGCAAAGAGCTAGATCATGAAGGGGGAAAAGAACAACTGGTGAGTGAAAAAGGATACGGGGAGGATCCCCGAGAAAAATCCGAAGGGTATCCGAAGGGAAAAATCCGTACGAAATAGTCAAAGGGCTTTATTGGAAGAGAGACCTGAGAAAGAAAAAAACCTTAGAAGTCCTAAAAAAAAAAGAAAGATCGAGGAGTCCTGAATTTTAAAGGAGAGCTTGGGATTTAAAGTTAATATGAAGAAAAAACCTCCGAAGGAGAAAAAGTCTAAGGGAGGGGGTGCTGGAGGACTTTGGATAAGGCTTGAAGGAAAATCTTAAGAGGGCGTTGGCACGGGGAAAAAGCAGAAAAAAAGGTCCTGGAGAAAAGGGAGCTAGCAAAGAAAATTCCGGAGAACTTCAAGGAAAAAAAATTCCGTATAAAGAAAAACAAAACAAAAAAAAGAAAAAAAAATGGGAGAAAAAGAAATGACAACAAAAAAAAAACAGCGGGAGGTTATGGGGGGAGGGGGGGGGGGGGCTCGAGAAGGAAAGGCTCAGATTCAGATCGGGGAGACCCTTATGAGTGTTGCAGAGTATAACGGAGTTCCGAGGGGAGATTTGTGGGGGTTCCCGAAAGACAAGAAAAGAAGTAGGGGGAAAAGACAAAACAAATAGGGAAACCCGGGGAAACACGGATCCAGGATAAGGTGTGAGGAGGCTCAAAAAAAACATGAGGAGTGCTTCGGGGGGGGGAAGAGGCACACAAAGGGGTAAAAAAACAAGCGTCGGGAATTTGTGAAAACCTCGGAAAAATTTGAACGGTAAAGGAAGGGAAGAACCCCACTTTTGCTCAAGCAAAGACACAAAGGGGGTGGGGAGTTCAGGGATCCGAAGAGGGAACGAAAAGACCAAAAAAGTACTGGCAGAAGCGGAGGTGTGTAAAAGTCCTCAGAAGAGACTGAATATAAATTTAGGATTGGAAAGACTTCGGGATCAAACGGAAAGGATATTTGGGGGCACCTCTCAGTACGGACTCTAAGAAAATAGGAACAGGACTCTCCAAGGTAGTAGAATTCCGGCGCATGGAAGGAAGGGAGAAACGTCAGGGGATCGGCGCAGGGGGGGAATCGGTCTCAAGGATCTAAAAAGAATAGGATCGGAGCGGCTTTCGGGGAGGCTTGAGAGAAGGTTCTAGCAGAGAAACCGGGCTAGAAAGGAAGAAGAAGAGTCCTTGAGAAGAATTCTGAATTGGTGGAAAAAAAGAGCTTTGTAGTAAACTCACGAAAGACCGATTCAGCCATCCTCGCCCAGGTGGTAGAAGGGGGATACAAAGTGAATGCTCTCAGAAGAGAAAAGCTAAGGAAATAAGTACCAGGGCTCGAGGGCAAATGGGGGGGGGAGAAAAAGGATTCAGTTAGGAGGGCGGCCACTGGACCAAAAATCGATTGTGGGGAAAAAGAGCTTCTTGGTCGTTAAGTCCTCCACGAAGCAGGGGTTCTGGGGGAGAGCAATCCAAAAAAAGAGACTCTACTGCTGGGCCGGATCTTTAGGGTATTTAAAAAACTTCAAAGTTCGAGCTTTCCCGGGGGAATCATACCACCACATCTCGGGAAAAAAGTTATATCACGTCAGAAATCCTTTTTGAGTCTGGGGATGGGGGTGGAATGGACGGGGGAAGGGGGGGTCAGAAATTTTTTGTTACAGTTGAGTAAGACTTAGCCAGAAGTCGCGTTAATCGAACGGGAAGGAGACCAAGGGGGGAAAAAAAAGGATGAATGGAAAGAGGAATTAAGAAAGAGAGGCTCGGAGAAGCAGGGTTTGGGATGGAAAGAGCCTAGCAAGACGAAGGCTATAGAAGCGACAGGAAATGAGGGGGCAACCAGAAGACGGCTCCCTTGGAAGGAAAAAGAATGACGAAATCTGGAAAAAAGATTCACGAAGCAAGAAGGAAAAACGGCCGCCATCACGGAAAGCCTGGGAATCCGGTCAAGGGGCCGGTATAAGATCTGAAAGGTCGGCAGTGTAAAAAAAGCTGAGGGGTAATCAGTCGTAAAGGCGCACAAAGGGCCATTGGAATATAACAGAGGAGCCTGGGGAAAAGCTTCGTAGACGAATTAACCTGGGATTCAAACTGCTTTGACGGGGATTTTCCGCTGCAACGCCGCCAATCCTTAAGGGGAATCGCCTCGTAAATGCGGGGAAAAGGAAATCATTGGTCAGGGAAGCGAGACGTGGAAACCGCAAGTTTGGATCAAGCGAAAATCTGATGAGCTATGGGGGACTGGAGAAGGGTTCTGTGGGACTTGTGTTCCTGAAGCCAAAAGGGTACCTGAAAAAGACTTGGGCGGACAACTCCAGATGAATTCCTAGGAGAGAGGGAATTTTAGAAACCGGCCGCGGAGAACTTTAATCACTTAGGATGCAGGAGTCGGAAAAAAAAGAGGAGAGCCTTTGACCCTGAAAAAGGGCCAAAAAACAGGCAGGTGGAGGAAGTAAAAACGGATGGCCTTGAAATACAGGCAGAAAGTGCTGCCACTCGAGATTAAAAGAGCGAAATAACGAGGAAGCCTCGGCGCCCTCATTTCCGGGGGGGAAACACACATCCCAGATTCCATCACTTTTTAAAAAAGGGGGTGCCAGATTACAACTTGCAAAAAGAAGAAGGTCTGGAAAGAACGGAGACTCCCAAAAAATCAGGGGTTCGAAACCGTTCACGTTGAATAAAATGCATGAAATATAAAGACTAAAGGGATTGGCGAAAAAAAAAGGGCCTTATAAGAGTCAGCTGATGGCCGGAAGGTCTCTAAAAGTCCATAATACCCACTAGTTAAAAAATTACTAGCGCTAAAAGGTCGAAGTCCGTAGTTTGCGGCGGGGGGAAAATCCTGTGGCAAAGACCGGCTTCCGAAGAACGAAGGGAAGACTAATTCGGGAAGGATCGGTTAGCAGTTATACAAATGTAGGTAAACGTCTTGCAGAAGGTAAAGGGAAAACTTTGAATTGCGTCGAGAAGATCGCCTTCGGAAGACCTTTCGGGAGTACATCCATCATCAAGAGGGAATTCCGGGACCCGGCCAAAAAACCTTGGAGTCCGGGAAACGCGACGTGGGAAAGACGGTTCCGGGAGGGGAAAAAACTACGGCGTAAAAAAAATTGAGTTCAGGTCTCAGGAGGGAGAACACTGTGGGTAGGGGGTGCTCCTGGCCTCCCGGAAAAAAAAAAAGCTCCCATAGAGGGCGAAACGGACCGGGGAATGAAAAGATACAAGAAACGGAGTGGTTGGGACGGAGTTGAGACACATGCGTGTCAAAAAAGAGGGAGCCCGCAGAAAAACGTTTTTTAGCGCAGTTGTCTCAAAAAGAAGGGGGAAACTTGGCCCGCATGCATCAAAGCACGACAAATTCGGGATAGGGGAGAAGGACTCTTTGGGTGTTCCGAAAAGCGGTATTAAAATTTGAAGGGTGAACTACAACTCAATTTGGGTCCTCCAGAGAAAAGAGCTAAGGGGCCCGTTTGAAGGTGATCTGGATGGTGGGTCCAAGCTAGCCAGACTGAACCAATATACCGAGGGGGGTGGAGTGTCCCGAGGTAGCGGTTGCACAAAAGTTCCAATGGGGTGCTAATCCCAAAGTATCAGATCACAAAAGGGAAGGATCTCTCTCAGGAAAAAAAAAAAAACGGGGGAGGGGAAGACTTCTCTACTGAGGCGTCGTCGCCGCCTGGCTAAGAACTTCGAGCGTGATTGACGTCCGGGGGAAATCCCCAAAACAGGCTATCATAGGATATGATTGCTTCAGGGTCTTAAAGATTCGGGAACCTTGGTCAACACGCTCCCCATTCTCGTCCTCTAGCATCGGAATATACTTCGGAGTTCCCAAGGGAACTTCAGTCGGTTCAACTCTCTCCGCCGGCCGAAGACTGGAGCGGGACCGAGACAGGGGGAGAGGATAAAGACGTGGCTAGATCCGGACGCTACAGAGAGTGCCAAGTAGGGAAAAAATTTTAATCGATCAGCTAACAACCCTTTCCCGATTCTCTACTGAAAGGCCGAGTGCGTCCGCTGGCAGCGTTTAGCCTAACGAGGGTCTCCAGAGCAATCTTGACCGGGGCTCAAAAAAGCGGCAATAAAGAACAAGGAGTTTCCAACGAATTTCTGTAAAACACCTGCTTGAAACCAAAATATACCGGTAAGGTTTTTGAAACTCAGGGTCTTTCGGGCATGGATGCTTTCAAAAAGGGTGGGGGGGGCTTGGAAGAGATCCACCACTCTCCCACAAAGAGAGCCTCACGTAGAAGCGGACAACGAACAGGGGGAGGGAAGAGTTCTGGGGGTGGGTAAGATGTTGAAACGTGATAACGGACACTGAGACATAACGACGAACCTGGAAAGGGTGACGGTTACGGTCTGTACCAGCCGGATTTTTGTGCAGACCCAGGAACTCACTGGCGGCTTCAATACGAAGGGAACGCATGAAAAAATGTTCCAGGGCGGGAATCCCAATACACATTCGGATTAACGTATAGGAAAGTATGGGGAAGATAAACCATAGAAGAAATCTCAAGGACGCATATAGGTACTGGACGGAGAGTCAAACTGAGGACATCATCCCAAGAAAAACTCCCAGAAAAAAATTAGGGTCCAAGAAACTTTCAGTAAAAAGCTCTTGAGGATATCGACGCGGTTTCAACTAGAACTAATCCATCTTAACTGGGAGGGAACAGAACGGAAAAAATAAAGTACATCTGACGTCCTTAGTGTAAGGTGAAATATTTAAGGTGAGACACGAAAAAAAGGTGTCGGGAACAGAAAAATTTACGCCGTAGGAGCTCCTCCGAAATGTCATAGCCGTGGAAATTAAGGCCATATTTGAAAACGGAGGTGAACCGCCAAAAGGGTCCTGGGGAGTCCAAAATCCGAAAAGGAGCTCGAAACAAAGAGGTCATAAGAAATGAGGGAGTCAGGAAACCGAAAATGGAACGGTCGGAAATTCAAGGAGGCTTCAATCAAAAAAAAAATCAGAGGCACGCGGAAAATCAGTGGGGTCAGGGGAAAAAAAATCTTGATCTCCGGAACTGAGGATAGTTCGCGAAAAAAAAAGACAAGCCTGGGGAAGTCTGGGACAACTCGTTCTTCCGGGCCAAGGAGGAAAACTTTGGGCTGAAAACAGCATGGGGTTACTAAAGGGGGCCTGCTCGGACGGTGAACCTAATCCGCTCTAAAAGAACTCTGAAAGAGAAAGGAAGCTTCCGAGGACCTCGGGGGGAAAAAAATTCTTTTGAAAGAAATCCCACTGAAATTTACTAGCGAAATGCCAACCGACAAGGGGCATGTCGGGGGATCAGAAAAAATACGCAAAACTTAAGGGGGAGTTAACCGGTGATAAGGCCAGAACAACGAAAGCTCTCTATCTAAAGGAAGATGTTGAGGGGGGAAATTTTCGCAAGAAAAAGGCTCGTACGGCGGATTGGCCAAGGAGACTAAGAAAGAGACAGACATTGCCCCAAGTAGAATCCGCAAGCCTAAAAGAAGTAAAAGGGCGATTTGCAAGAAAGGAATGTTAAAACAAAAATGCGAAATCGCAGCGTACGCAGAAAGTTTTGGAAAAACACAGGGAGGACGGTCGTCGGTGGGGGGGACGAATCATTCAAGGGCTTAATCAGGGAGTCGGAAGGGGGTTGAGAAAAAAAAGTTTACAAAGGGGCCCTTGTCATCGGATCTAAAGTAAAGGGAATGCAACCTGCCTCATAGGTGCATGATTTCGCTGGTAACAAGCAAATGGGGGGAACTGGGGAAATTATAACAAAGTCTACCAAGTTCTATTATAACAGGTACTCTTTCGAACAAAAATGCTAGTGGGTTTCTCTCGGGTAGAAGTAATACCCGGACCGGAGAGGATCAAAGGTCGAATTGTTTCAGGGGGATGTTAAGAAAGAAAAAAAAATCAATCATGACGAGCCGATTCCATAAAAGAAGGGTGAAACCCACTGACTATACTACGCCTGTATAAGGGCATTCGGGGAAAAACACCTGATTTTACGACTTCGGTAAATAGCACCAGCCGTAAAAAGTCTACAAAAAGGGTCAATACGGACAGTGGACTGCAAGTTTGCACGGGAAACCAAAGTTGTGGCCTAAAAAAAAAGCAATCCCGGACTGTTTAGGGAAAGGTAGCCAAGAAATCCATAAGGGAAAACCGACTCGGGAGTTTCCTGTACGCTAAAAGTGTTTGAGAAACCGGGGAGCCTCCGTGGGGGGGCACCCTAAGCCGCACAGGTCCCTACTAAAATCTCAATCTTACTGGAGTTTTGGAGGATTCGTACCCACTACGTTCCGCGAACTCCTAGACCTCGGGGATGCAGAACTTTAGAAAAAGGGGAATTCACTTACAGCCCCCCCTCCTTCGGCCCAGGAGAGACCCCAAGCACCTCTAAAACTCTGCCCCACCCAAAGGAAACGGGCAGCGTCGGAGATCCTAAGGGAAGAGATATCCTCCTTGCGAGGGACGTTGTGGGGATAAAATTTGTCAAGCGGGGAAGTTCAATCGACCTGTAAACGAGGAAGAACCCAATATCTAGGTTGTACTCGGGTCTAGAAACTCTACTAGGCAACAGTCAAGTAAGAACCACCTCCTTTCATCCAGCTATTCGATATGTAAGTGGGAGTTACAAACTCTTATCTGGTCATGGAAAAATATCGGGAAATCCGGACCTCCTCCACCGGGGACAGAAAGTTTCTGATATGGATTCGAACTCCTGAGAGAGGGAGCAAAGAAATCATACAGCCAAACTTTCAACCAAGGAAATCTTGCATAGGAAAAACTGTGGGTAGGAGTTGTTTGCAGAACCCTCAGGAAACTAGGGGACAAGGCCAAGGTTTCTCGAACAAAGGCGGGGGTGGGCACTGAGAGCCGATCAAAGGGCTCTTGAAAACTGAAGACTCCAGGAAGAAAGAAAACCACGGATTCTGGAGGATAGAATAGGGGGAACTAGAGGGGTCCTGAGAAACGCAAAAGGGGGATTTCTGGGGGCAGGGTATAGTGGAAAAGAAGCCACCTCAGCGAAAAGCAGCATACAGCGGAATCACCAAAGCATGGAGAGCGAAATCCAACTGAGGGGGGGTGGGGGGAAGTATGGGACCTCGAAAAGGGAGTAGACAATCCAGAAAGAGTTCACGGAAATTTGAGACCATTTGTACGGTTTTTCTGTTACATCCGGAAAAATTGGTCTGTAAAAAAGCCTACTAGGCTGCGGCCTATCTAAGGGTGTACTCTGGGGGGAATCCCGATTGTCTGGTGTCCCCGTTCCCCAAGCGAAATTAGAACGGCACAGGAACTCCCTCACCGGGGGGGGAAGACACTCCAAAATCTCCTACCGTGTTTAAGGTCACCCAAACCGACAGCACCCAGCCCTGTGGATTAACGAAATCTGGGACTATGGGCGATCGGAAAGGGGACACAACTGCAACCATAGGCACTCGGGGCCAGCGGAAAAAACTACGAGGGAGTTGAGGGGGGAGGGTGAAAAACAAAAAGGGGGAGAAACGGGCAGGGGAGCGCGGTAGTCCAGAAAAAACGAAGGGGGGGGATAAGGAAAAAGACCTCAACTCCGGAGGAGGAGACTGCTAATCAGGGGAAAAGCACAGGAAATCAGTCCGTTAGTTGTCCCTGAGCTGTTCCGTGGTCCCATAAGACCCAAAGGGGGCAGGCGTGAGGCTAGAAAAAATACAAGAAATAGCAAGAAGTTCTGGGGAGTCGCTCGAGACAAGATTGGAGCGCGCCAAGTTTCTGGAGGCGTACGCAAGTCTCGTGAAACTCGGAAGCTCGGGGGGGGTGCACTTCCCTCTAAACTCGGGGAAAACAAAACCGGATCCAAGAAAAAAAGGAGGCCGACCAATTAATAAAAGGTCACGCTAAAAGGGTTAGGACAAAAAAAAACTTCTGACAGGAGGCACATAGAAAGGAATAGGTGAGTTCGACTTGCGCGAGAGTACATAAACAACTTAAGGGTCGGAAAGAGGCCTTAAGACCAGAGACCGGGCCTTCCGGGGTTCTTTTGGAGGCTGCCGTCACAGGAAGTACGAAAAACAATACCGTAGAAAAAAGAAGAAAATCTTGAACAAGGGAACACAAAGCTACCTAGACGAAGGACAAAGTAGAACGCCGCGATGCGAGGAAACATAAAAGGAGGTCGTACTAAAGGACGAGGGTCCGAGGAAACAGACATTGCATATTTTGGCGTCGAAGAGGAAGGCCAGGTCCTGGGAACGGGGGGAAGAAATCACAGGAACAGGTGAATTTCAGTAACCGTGAATTAACTGCAGAGTCTCTGAGAAAAGCGTAACTTTCGAGGTCAATCCGGACGGGTTAATAAAAGGGACTAGGTCCCCGGCTTCAAGAACCTTCTATCCCTAAAAAAATTTAAAAAGAAAATCATGAAGTTGAGGAGGGGGCTTCAAGGGGTGTCACGATTGAGTTCCACTGAAGAGTTATCCAAAACTAAAAAAATCCCGGGAAAACAATTTGGGAGGGATTTGTTTAAAAAACGCTGAAAGGGGGGTTGAAAAGAATCTTTAAGGTCAAAAGCTTTTAAAAGGGGGGGGCTGTTAAAAGGCGCAGGAAGCCCTAAAAATTGTATTGGTCCTGACTCAGCCATAAAACAGAAGTCCTGAATGACACAAAAGACGGTGGGGGATAGCCGGTTGATTCCTTAGAGGGTGGCCTTGGGTCTCCAAGGGGAAGTGGGGGAACCCTAGTCCACAACCCAGGATAAGGAAAGTGTTTCGACGAAGATTGGTCTTAGAGGGATCCCCAACTCCTAAAGAGGGGTTTCGAAGGGGGGGGAGCTGTGAGATTCCCGGGAGCACTCTATCACGTGGTTCAAGATTCTGAAAAAAAAAAAACAAATAGACTACATACCGATAAGGTGTGCTGAGGCGGTGTTCGACCCAAGGGGTTTACCAAGAATTTTTGCGAGATGTAACGCTAAAATCCTTTGGGGGGTCGGCCAAAAAAAAGAGGGGCTTTAATTCATTCCATAGGTCTTAAAGGAACTTCCCTTTGGGGGCAACGCCCCGCAGTCTTCAGTGAGAAAATTCCTCCAGGCCCTTTCAGGTCTGGAAGGTTGACCTGTTCTAGAAGATGCCGAAGGGGCAAATGGAAGTTTATGAGAAAGACTGGGGGGCGACACCGATGAAGCGGAAATTTAAAAGGAAGCCTAGTATCGAGGATGCTAGACCGGGGTTATCGTACTTTTGAAAATGAAAGGGAAGGGCTTAGCAAGGCCTACAGAAAGATGATCTCGGATTTTGGGGGTATGAACTGAGAGACCTTTCCACTCCGTAAATAAGCCAACAGTCAGTAGTGCCAGTCTGAAAATGGGCGCTCAGGTCTCCACCAAAAAAGAAAATAGAGAGATGAGAGAATTATTAAAAAGGGGGAGTCGGGGACTGTTTCACAACGTTCATAGCAGGCGTACCATGGTTAAGAAACGGGGGGGAGTCCTCCGAAGCCGGGGTGGTCAGGGGGTTTCTCTTTCGAGGATTAACAAGATATTCGGTCTGCCTCAGCAAAAAGTTACGCAAGGGAAGAAACCTTGTACATGAAAGACTATGACTCTAATGACGGCCTATGGGGCCGGGAAAGTTGAACAAATTGCGCTTAGAAGTTCCAAGTAACATCGAAAAAAGTAGAATAAAAGGGGTCCACCATCTTCTTCTAAAAACCTAGAAAGAACAACCTGAGCCTGTGCTCTTGACGAAAAAGTGTTGTTAGGAGAGAAGTTGCAGGGGAAGAGTAAAGAAGGACCAAGCCGGCAAGCAACGAGTGATCGGAACTGGGAGAAAAATCCTCAGGGGAACACTCATGGGGAGGCCTGTTTCGAAAAAGAGGGCTAGCCACAAAATCGGCTGGAGACAGTGCTTTACCATAAGGGGAAATCCAGGAGGGCAAATTTCTACCTGAAGGAAAGACCACAAAAAAGGAATAACACAGTAATAGACTTCAAACTCTGGAGAGGAAAAGTCCTAGGTTTTTGGGGTAATTGTTTAACCTAATTATCGGTTGATAATGAGCCACTAACGAAAAGGAAGGAAATGTGGAAAAAAGGTTTGTGGGCCAGAATGATGAATGTAAAGGCGTCACGAAAAATTCCTGACATACGAAGGCGATAGGATGAGATGACGACACTTCAGGGGGAGCCCACCGTCCAAAAATCCGGGGAGCTACAGAGAAAAAAATCTATAACCGGAAGAGCCGGATTATCAGTAGCCCAGAAAACTGTGGAGTGAAAGAATGGATGGTAAGACTGCTCCGAGGATCTTAAAGATTCAAAACCTAGAAGAGTTCCACGAAAGAACTGAAGCGAGATGGGAAAGGCGGGAAGAACCGTTGACTAGATAGTCAGACGAAAGGCAAAGAAAAGCAGTCGAAAGCACAAGGGGAAAAGCCCGGGAAAAAGGCAACGGGGAAAGGCACACCGAGAAAGGCCCAGGTCTTGAAGAAAACTTATCGGAGAAAAATGTTGAAAATCGGAAAAAACTGAATGGTGAAAGGGGGCACACCGGAAACTTCGTGGGACTATCTTGGAAACAAAGAAATTCAAGTTGAAAGGGTCGAGAAAAAGCATTCGGAAGAGTCCTCCAAGTGTGCAGGGGAATGAAAAGTCCTTGGTGCGAAAAGGGGAAAAAAATCCTCTCGGCGGGGGGGGATGGGGGGAACGTCGGGTATCTAGATGACTTGCATGTCTGTTCCGGACGAAAAGGGAAATGTAGGACTGACAAGGAAGCTTTTGAAGCCTCCCAGAAAAAGGGCCACGGTCGCAGAGCACCTAGAATCAAAGGGCGCGCGAAAAAAAAATGTCCATCACCGAAAAACTGAGGGGGGGGCTGGAAATCGAGGGCCTGGCCCCGTTCGAGGTGATACGAAGCCGATGGTGCGTGGAACAAAAGGTGCTTGGGGGGGGAGGTCATGCACAGACAATAAGGGGGCCTGGTAGGACTAATACCGGGAATAAGGGAAATCGAGGGGGCGGAAAAGAGCACCGAGCAAAGAGCTGACTCGCGAGAAAAGAGGCTGGGCAGCGGGGGAAAGAACTTTTCTGGGTTCAAAGAAACTTCCCCATGGAGGTCCGCAAAACCTCAATCTTTCGGGAGGATCTGAGACCAAACACGCCTGAATTTGGCCTGACGAACCGGTAACTTAATGGGAAACTAGGGGAACTCGCTAAGAGGAAGAAGATTTTGCGGGAGCCTTCTCCGCGGCCCGGGAATGGAGAGTCTTGAAGATTCTGAGGCTATAATACTTCGGAAAAAGTCTACTAGCAAGAAAAGAGTCATGGACAAAAGTCCCGGCCTGAGAAAGGGAGTGAGTTCGGAAACATTCAGGTCGTGCATAGGTACCCAAAGAGATAAGGACAAATCGTGAAACAACTGGTTCATACCCCAGAAAAGGGGAGGGGGGGGGAACCTTCTTCGAATCAGGGGGGACTTGGCCATCTTGTATGGGACTTCATGTTGGGAAATTGGAGTGCAGGAAAAACGGCGAAAAGGAATTTGAAAGGTGCGCCGTTCGGAACGCTAGCATAAAGCATCATTATGTTAAAAGTCAAGGGGAGGAACTGGTGGACCGAAGGAAGGAAAAACCAAAGGGGGAGGGAAGTGTTCAAACGTCCTAAAGCACTCGGTTGGAGAAAAAAGGAGGGAAGGGGACGTATAATTGGGAGGGGAAGGGTTGATAGAAAAAGAGGAATCTCCCCCTCGAACAAAGAGTTCCGAAAGGAAGAAGAGTCCGTCCTGGGGACCGCCACGTCGATACTCAGGGGTGTGGCGCATTCTGGGAACAGAGAGGGCCAGCTTAACGATGGGACGCTTGTTTATCGACAAGCTTGCAGAAAGTCTCAAGGACCGGAAATGTCAACCAGGGGATACCCCCAGGGAAAAGTCACGAGACAACTAAGTGGTGCCGTCGGTGGGAGCCAGGGGGGAGACTTGGGGGGGAAGATCAATTCTAAGAGGGAGGAGGATTGACGCGCCAGGAGGTTATCTGAACAATTGGGGGCACCTATCTAAGTTCAGGACCTCAGGAGGGGGCTAAGGGGGGGGGAAATAGGTAAGGGGGAAGTAGGGAAACGCCTAGAAACTCATCCGTATAGGATAGGGTGGGTCGCAGGGGAAAACTTGGTGATGTTCCATGCGAAGCCCCGTCTCAAGCCCCAAAGACCTTATGGAGAGAGAGAAAAACAACAAGAATATTATAACTTTCAGATGACTCATGGACTCCTGGTAAATCTCATGGATCAAGCTTGACGGAGTCTGGTGGAACCGCTTTTCTAAGAAGGGAAGGTCGTGGAGGAGTCCTGAAATACAGAACCAAGGACCACCTGTCTGGTTATCGTAAGGTACGACGCTGGAACAATTGCTGTCTGGTTTAGCTCCCAGAATAGCCATCACCCCCGAGGGCTAATGGGAACCCCCCAAGAAAGGGAACTGTACTTCTGCAAAGCAGGTCACTGGGGAAAGGTTCTAAACTCTCAAAAGCCCCTTAAAAGTGATCTCAGGGCCTCACCTAAGGGATCCGCTGATTTTCCCGTTTGAGCATCACAAGGACTCGGGAGAAGAGTCAAAAAAAGTTTCGGGGAGAGTCTGGGGAAAAGGGCCAATCAGACGGCAAATCGCCCGATTTACTACCACCGAAACAACCAACACAAGAAAGTATCTAAGAAAAGGGAGAGCCTTGGGGATGGTTGAAACCGGAACTACAGAGTAGAATGTCGGCAGACTTCGTTATTTGAAGGAACACGGGAAGAAAGGAAAGACTGCTCATCAAGTAAGGGGCGTCGGGGAAAAGAAAGAGCTCTGAACTCTTACTACTGGGTGTTTTGGGGGCTAGTGGCCTTAAAGGGAGATACTTCAGAAAGAAAAGACTCGTATAAAGGGGGACTTAAAAAATGGGAAAATTGCCAGTCACCGAGGGAATAAAAATTAAGCGGTGGGGGGATGTAAAACGCGCGGCAGGAGACTTTGATAATCGGTTTGTCGGGCAACCAACCGGTCTGCCGAACGAATCGCAAAACTCACGGACAAATCCGAAGAAGGGGTTCCATCTGACAAACGGCCGAAGACGGCTCAGAAAGAGGGAGGGGGGGATCTCTACGCAAGGTTAAAGACCTCTACCAGAGGAGGAAGAGAAGTTACATTCCAAGCGAAATTCTAATGAAGGCTGGGGTCCCTGCCAGGCTGAGGAGGAGTCGATACTGGGGGAATCCGGGAACCTTCAGGCAAACTCGTTCCTAGAAGATCACGGGAAAATCTACCGGGAAAGAAACGTTCTCAGCGGGCTCCGTAGCTGACGATGATAAGATAAAGTAAGTGATAAATCATTGACGAAAGAGGGGAACCCAGTTGCAAGGGGGGGGAATTCTAGAGGGGAAATTCAAGTGAACAGAGCTTTGGGTTGGAGATCTTAAAAAGAATTACCCCACCAGGAGGCAATAAGGAGAAAAAGGGCCCTCTAGAGAGAGGGAGTATCATAGACAGGGGAGCTTGGGAAGGAGGTCCTCAAGACTTGAAGAGGAGGTAAAGCCAAGATTCGATCAAAATTAATGCTGGTGGGACCACCGCAGTCCAAGAACGCGTGTCAAAGGTCCCGAAAAACTTGGCGGGACGTCCGCTCAAAAAAGTCACTGGATCGAAAAAACAACAACGGAGGTAAAAGAGATGCTTCCATCGACCTAAGGGTAGGGGGGGCCCATGAAGGAGGAGGGCCTATGACAAGACGGGACCTGCCCTCGGAAGTGTGCGGAGGGGACTACAATTAATTTCCTTGGAATTGCAGGGGAGGTCGGAAACGGTGAGGGGGGGAAAAAGCTGTCAAGCAAAAACAGCTCGACCGAGAAAGAAGCCATAGACGCCGCGCGATTCAGAAGGCGATTTACGCAAGGCTTCGGAAATGTACGAGAGGGATAACCGGGAAAAGAATTACAGGATCGGAAACCGCGACCCGAAGCCTGAAACCTTTGAAGATCCTGAGAAATCACGGAGGGCGAGAAGGAGATGAAGCAGAAAAAAATATGCGGGGCATGGGGGCGCCGGCTCCCGCCCGGTCAGGGATGTCCGAGGAAATACTAAAGTCATCGGAATATTAGAAAGACGCTAAAAAGGGGAGGGGACAAAGGGACTCTCGCTAGGTTCTGTCGCCTTTGCAGGATGTTAGGGAAATTCGTCCTCTTTGTAAATAGAAAAAGCCTTACCGGGCAAGGATCAACGAGAGGGCATCCAAAATGGGTGTGGTGGGACCACCTGCCGGGGGCTATACATGAGAGCTGTGGGAGGGGGGAGGACTGTGAGAAGAAAGTAGTTTCGAAAGTTCGCCTAATTTTGGAAGGTACAAAAGTCATAGCCGATAAAGTTCGTCTGAGGGGGAAAGTGTTCGGGGAAAAGAACTCAGCAAGCCCTCAAAGAGGACATGAGGGGAGCGAAAAAGCCACCTTTGGCGAAAAGTGAAAACCTTGCCCGGGAGGGTCAAACCGAAAAGGAACAACAACCACTCGTGGCGTTCAGACCAGCGAGGGATAGGGTTTCTTAAAAGGTCGCTAGAATTCTGAGCTGGTGTGCGGGGGGAGGGTCCAGTTAACTGAGAAATACTGTTAAGGGGGGGGAAACCGTCATCTTCGCAGAAGGGAATCGAAAAATCCGTATACCAGAAGGAATGGGTTTTTGGAACGCATGAGTTTTAAAAAAAACTTAGAGTACTGGGGCCGCGCATAAAAAGCCTTTGTAGAGAGAGGGGCTGGCGAAAGCGGTTGGCTCATCAGAGGAGGGGGCCCACGGAAAAGTGATACCAAAGGGTTCTTAAAGAAGGAGAAATCAGTGGGGGCATTTCTGATGGTTGTTATACGGAGTGAGGGAATCTAAAAAGAAGGAAGGAGGCCTCCAAAAAGCGGATTTACTATTAGCATCAAGGGGAAAAAAAAATCACTCGTCGAATCCAACTATCTGACCGCCCTTTGTACTTTGGGGATTGCCTACGGGGGCTGTCGAACGTAGTGGCCCAACCCGACGACGTCATAGCGAAAGGTTTTGGTTGTGTTACTCTGTTCCCAAATTCAAAACCCGGATTCCACTTGGAAATCTCAGGAAAAAAAGTGGTAGTCCATTCTAAAGGAAAAGAAGAACCAACTTCTCGAAAAGCAACTGAGAAGTGGGTATAATATTTCCGGAAGAAGTGCGGGTATGAGGGGGACCTTTTAAAAGTTAAAGAACACCTCTCCCCAAGGGCTGTCAGGTTGGGGGTTGTGGAGACTGACGGGGGTTCACACCATATTTTCCAGTCAGTAATCTCTAGGATGCTAAGTCATAGAGGGCGGGTCTGGGAAGGACCAAAGCATCGGGGGGGTTCCAGCCTCTACCCCAAGGAAAAGAGTCCAGAATCCTAAGGCGAAGAAAACTTCTTCGAAAGAACATCAGAAAAAAGTTGAAAACGGGTCTTGGGACGTACTGCACAAAAAATGCTATAGCTGGGGGGAGCAGAGGGTCGTGAGAAAAGATTTTGGTGTGAAAGGAAACATATGTTTGAAGAAACGATCAAAAGGACGCAGGGGGGGGGGCTTTGACTCAATAAAAAGAAAAACACAAAGACTCGACGTCTTTGACGGAATTGGGACTTTGGGAGCTCCAGAATCCTTCAAAAGCTACCCGTGGAAAGGGGAGCCAGGAGTACAACACCTTAAACAGGGAGCTCGAAGGCTATCAATCAAAGGTAGAAAGGGGGGGGAAAAACTACAACGAGGGCTGGGTTGGTGGGGGGGGCGATTTTAAAGGTATACTAGGAGACTCCAAATCGGGTCTCGGATACTAGTAAAAGGGACGAAAAGGGGTCGGAAAAAAAGGTGGGGAGACTTCGAGACGGCGGTTCATATCGACTCGGGCGGGCAGCAACGTTTGTCCACGGGGAGGTCAAGACCGTAAAAAATCACGCCAGGGGGAATCCGAATGAAGGAAAACACGCAGAAACGGCGCTAGTGGGAACAAAGGAGGGACTGTCTCTCGGGGGGATGACTCAAAGTATGACAAGAAAAAAAAAGGCAAGAGAATCGTGGCCTAATTGTCCTGACAGAAGTCTGGACAAAACCCCGTTGAGCTGAGGGATATACGGTGGAATGTGGAGGTATAGCGAGAAGAGCCCGCGAAGGAATAGACCTTGACTATGAAGACGTCAAGAAAAGGAAGCAACTACTCGTTCTAAGGGTTATTCTGAGAAATGTTATGGCCATACGTAAAGGTGAAAAGGGGATGGTTTATCAGAAGAAAAAGCCAAACGGGGGCATCTGCGGGAGGGTCAAGGCTCCAGACACTTCCAAGGGGGGAGGGGGCACGGTCGGAAGTCCAGGCCCCAGTGGGCGGGGGGAATCAAGTGACCCCCAGAATCGACGCGCGGAGGAGGAGGAGAGGCCGAAAAAAAACGGCCGAGGGGAAGCGTGAGTGCGGGGAAAGTCTCTTTTGGGATTCCCCGGAAGAAATCTAGCACGGTAGGCTAAAGGATCCCTTGAAGTCGCGCCGCCAAACAGAAGCGGGTAAGTCCAAACCCGAGGTCAGGGTGAACCGTCGAAGGGTCGAGGGCGCAGGCATCTTCCTCTCAAACAACCACACTGAGAGGGAATTTCGGGCAGAGGGTCGTGCGAAGGGGAAAACTCCGGCAAGAGGGGACGAAACCCGTCGAAAGGGACCTCCAAAAGCGATTGAAGCCGTAAACGGCATTAGTGCTTGACATGACTAATGGACAGCTTCTTAAGAAGGTCTCGGTCAACTACAAGAGGGGACAAAACTCGAATCACTGTAGCTTCTATGAAGAGGGAAGCACCAAAAGACCGACGGGACTGGAGAGTCAGGGGGCCTCACTGGGCCAGGGGAGGGGAAAAAAGAATAAAAAAAGGCCAGTTCGGGGCGGGAAATCGCCCGAGGGACCTAAGCATAAAAGCCAAAAAAAAAGGGAGTGTTTGTCCCCGGAAAAGGGGCCTTCAAAGCGGGGAAAAAAGGGGGGGTCACAATGAAACGGAAAGGAAAACGTCATATTTCTAAGAAGCAGATATCGGGAGAGAACGCCGTAAAGTGGGCTTCTGAAGGAAGCTAATACCGCGAATAATGCCAAGTCTGAAGACCTCAGGGAACCTTCCCAGTAAGAGAAAGGAGTTACATTTCGGGGGGGAGGGGGGGAAGGGCGATTGACTTTGGAAGTTGTGCAAGAGGGGGACTCAAGACGTTGAGAGAAATCCGGACAGGAAGTTATGGGTAAAAAAAAAAAAAAAAACAGCGGTGAGGAAAAGATAACAAAAATGCGGGGTGGCGCGGGGCTCCCTTGAGGGGGTCTCAAGGGGGGGGAACGGTGTAAAAAGGGGGGGGGGGAACTCCTGTGCAGAAGATCCCGGCCGAGCCCTTCGGAGAAGGTAAAGTACGAGATAAAAACGAAAGCATTGATGACGGCGTACAAACTTAAAGCTTCCACAGTTTTTCCTGAATCAGGCCCTCTAATTATCAAGGGGACCTCTCCCCGTCTGGGGGAACTAGGGGGGAAACCCCAACACGCATCTGAGGTCCTCTCAAGAAAGAGGATCTTCTCAAACTTTTCCGTCGTCAAGGACTTGTGGTCGTGTCTTGTCGGAACTCCTTCTAATGTAGTCACGGCATCCCCGCGTTAAAGGGGGGGGAGGTGTCAGATCCTCTGTGACGGTCCAGGGCACACATTGAAGAGCGGTGTCTTAAAGGCCATACGCCGATTGGGGTGGTTTAGAAAAACTACCAGAGTGGAGGCTCACGGGGATGCCGGCTATAATAGAGGGCAAACAACTCAGGGGGGTTGGGAATCTTTATGGAGCGAGGAGGAGTTGGGGGGGAAACCGCAGGGGACCAAAGGTGAGTCACTATCACGACCGTCATCTGACTAGGGTAAGGTGGAACAGTGGGGTCGAAGTGAGATTTTCAGGAAAGTCGCGGGAAAAGGAGATTTCCAAGGTTGGTAGACACCTATGAAGCACAAATTGGGGGTTCACAATAACTCAGAAGCGGACCTATAAGAGGATAAGCCAGGGGGTACTGGAAATATGTTGGCCTGAACGGGAAACAGCAGACTTATAGAAAACGGTGGGACTATTGGTCCAAGGGGACTTTTACAAAGGGGATTCCACGGTCATAGCCACGGTGGCCGGAGTGTCAGCGAGAGCCGTCGAAAAAACACCGATGGAAGGGAAAAGTAAAAGAGGAGAGGAGACTACTGAGGGCCTACGGAGCATGTAAAGGGGAAATTTCACCGGGGGAGATCTGGAAATCAAGACCGCTTTATATATCAGGGCTGACTAGTCCGAAGAATCGGGGTCGGACATATGGGAAAAAATCTACAAAGGGCGTCGACTCTAATTCTCTAAAAATGAGTTAAGGGGGGTTGCGAGCGGGGGAACATCTAACACAGTCATCGGGCCAGAAACTACCCGGGAGGTCGAGGGAAGTCGCCACAGAGATTAGCTTACCATGAACCGAAAGGTGTAGGGAGGCTTTTGTGGTGCGTAGATTTAACGAAGGAAAAAGCGCTGGAAACCAAGAATAACAATCACCGGGGTTTCTGAGGGGTGATAGCAAATAAATCATTGGAAAATCATTGGGGGTTGGTCGGGAAGAAAAGATTAAACTCGGGGTTGGGGGGGGGAATCACGAAAAGTGGGTTCAAAAAAAAGAATCCGGTAGCAGAATTCAAGATTTTCTCTGGCTACAGGAAAAAAAGACACTCTCAAAACGAATGGGGAAAGAAAAGGAATCAACCAGAAACGCTGACCGCAAAGAAAAGACGTTTTGTGTTTTGGAAGAAAGTTAACCCTCGACAAAACTGTGGCTCAAGAAGGTGCAGATTATAAAGGAAAAAGGTGGACAAACTCCCTTTGAGGTTGGAGTACCCAAAAGAGATTATGCAAGGCTGAGGGGGGAGGGGAGAGAAATTCGAGGGAGATAAAACATCAATGAAGGGGAAATTGTTCAAAAAGAGAAAAAGCGAAACCAGGAAAGTCGAACGAAGAGGAACGATCAGAAACCGGGTGAAAGCACCAGAAGAAAAAAGGGGAGAAAGGGTGTATAAAAAAAAAACCAGCACGAGGCGTCGGGTAAGAAAGAGTTTCAAAAGCCCCCGATGATAAAAGGAAAAAACCGCCCTAAATTAAAAAGGAGAAAAAAAGGGAAGGGAAGTCGTCAAGTTTCGCAAGGAGGATAGGGAAAAGACTGGGCACCCTGTGAAAGATAGGAAAAAGGGAGAGCATGTTGGAAGAAGAAAGAACTGCATAGAAAACGTATCCTCGCACGAAGAACATCTAAATCTTTCTCAGATGAGGTCCCGGAACTTCGGTAAAGCTCCGAAGGGGGCCTTTTATCATGATAAAAAAAAAAGAAGGCCACCCATTGGGGGAAGGGCTTTTTTCGGGCTATTCTTCACGAAGAAGAATCTGTGCAGGAATCCAAGGGGAAGTTGAAAACAGTTAATCCGCCAGGTTGAAGTTTTCTTCAATCGGAGAAAGAGAATCGAGGGGTATGCGAGACAAGCCGATAGGGAGGGAGGCCGGGGTATCAAGAGGAAGGGGAAACGTTCCTTACGTAGAAACCTGTGTTCCGTCCTGCACAGGAAATTGCAGCCGCCTGTTGGAAAAAGCGCAAATGTCATGGGAGAGAAGCCCTGGCGGAGGAGGCTAAGACTGGGAAGCTCACGTCATCTCAAAAAAAAAAGGAAGGAAAAGAAGATGCGAGACGGTCCACGCAAAGGCGCCGTCTCGAGTTTAGAAGCTCTCACGAGTACAAGGAACTCGGGGGCGGCGGCGAGGAAACAGATTTCATTTGTCGTACTAATATGCGTCTCACGAAGGAGGGCTGGATCAACTTACAAGTACACAGGGAAAAGAGGGATCAAGAGAAATCCGCGGAAATAAGGAATTGACCTCCCGGAAAAAGGGAGTTCAAGCTCGTACACTGACAAGGGGGGACTGCGGACCTGGAGGAACAGATCGAAAGATAAAAGAGAAACCCTCAGCCGGGGGGGGAAAGGGGAAGGGGGTGTGATCTGATAAAAACTTCTGCCTAAGTCCAGGAAAAAAAAAAAGAAAAATGAGCATAACGGGCTAGAAGGAAGGAGTCCGGGGGATCCTCTGGAGAGGGCACGAGGAAAGGGACAATGTCATGAGGGGAAAGGATCCGCTTGAATTTAATCTGGAAATGCCCGTATCAGCTAGACAAGGGGGTTCAGGAACCTTCCCAGAGAAGAATTTAGGGTGGGGATAGTACTTTGTAGGAGGTTCGACGCTCGGGGGACCTCTCGAGGCAGATTCCGAGGGATTCTCAAAGGGGGGGAAGTTTTCTCTCTTGGGGGGTGAAGACTGACCGTGCAAAGAGAAGAAAGGCCATCGGGGAAATCCTTGCGAGTTTGGAAGGGCCACGGGAAAACGTGCGGTCAAAGCGCCGATTACTTCTGAGGGAAAAAAAGCCGTTGAAGGCTAGGCAACCAGAAAAAATTCTGAGGGAAAATTTTTACGAAAATTCTTCCACAGGGAGGAAGGAGACTTAAGGAAGGTCCATGAGCCCCAAGGACATCCCTTTAAGGAGGGGCCGCACTCACGAGTGAGAGCCCTGAAAAAAGTTTTCTGCTAGGAGGCCGGGGGACTCCCGAATGGGGTGCTATGGTGATTCCGATCACTTTAAGGAAGGGAGACCTTCCTCGCGCTGAAGGAAGAACAAAAGCCCACTTCTATCCTTATACATACAGTAGGAGGTGTTTGGGGGTTTTGAGAAAAAAAAAAAACATCAGTTGGATATTGGACCGAAGAAAAGAAAAGCCGTTGTTATCTACAACCAAAAGAAGGGAAGAGCTCTGCTCATCGCGGAGGCCCTTTGTCAACTTTAAAGAGGGAACGCAAAGTTTTTCTCACGGGAACCTTTCGAATGTCGAAAAAAGGAAACGGTTTCAAGAAGGATCCATTGAAGGGAATTATGGGCAGTGAAACTTTGTGGGTCGAAGATTGTAAAATCCTATAAGGCATCAGGTCAATAAGCCCTGTCGGAAAAGGGGAAGTTATGGGGGGGCCTCATGTAAAGCAAACCCGCCGTAAATCTCGGCGGTTAGGGCGAGGGAAGATCATGGGGAAAGGGGAAGCTTTCACAGTCCCTAACCTAAGAATGGGCAAGGGAGGCGGAAAGGAAGAAAAAAAGCTCACGTGAGAGAAACTACCACGACACCGGATAGGTCTACTGTGGGAAAGAACTTTAGAGAGGAAGTTTGAGAGAACATTTTAAAGCAAGGGGATGGGTTTGCATTTCGACTCTGGGAACCTCTACCCCAAGTCAATCTTCAGGAGAAAGGGGGGGCTCGAAAGCAAAAATCACACAGGTTAAACAAGTCCGCGCAAAAGGAAATGCGTCTCGGAAAAGTCTGGGAAGGGGAAATTTGACGGCCCAAAAAAAATTCCACACAGATCACCAAGGAAGCAAGCCGAAGGGAAAACGTAGCCAGAAACTTTGAAGAAACTCCAGAAAATACTAAAGGTGGAACCCCTTCTTCTTTAGAGGAAACAAGGTGGTATCCAATAATTGGAGCTGTAGAAATTTCGGAAAGTTTGTGTATCTAAAGCTTTTGCAGAGCCATAAAAAGGGAAAAGAAGGGTGGGGGTGGGAAGAAAGTCTACAACACCACCCACTAGGCCGGTATAGTCGTGGGATTAAGAGAGGATTTCTGGGAGGCCTAAACTTTATTTTCGCGTTCAGGAGGTAAGACCATAGGAAAAAAAGGAAAAATAAAAAAGGAAAGGCTACTTTATCAAAAATCGCTGAAAGTGTTTGGGGGGGAAGAAAGAAGGGGACCCCCTGCAGAAAGGTTGACGCAAAAAATCTCGTTCTCGGGAAGGAGTAAAAGGGTACGAACCACTGGGAGGTACCCAGATTATGGGGAGGGTTAACCTAAGAGGAGGGGGGTAAATACTATGAAAGAGAAACAGCACGTAAGTGTCCACGGTTCACCCCTTCCAAAAGGATCACGGAGAAGGGGAAAGCGCTGGCTCCTAAAAGAGAAGACCGAATCAAGCCTGATGAGAAAAAAGCCTACACCTGTTTATGAAGTAGGAGGGTGGACTGCGGAGTGTCTAGAGGGAAAAAATCTCCAAGGGGGGGGGGACAAAGCAAAGCAATACAACTTAATAAGGAATCCCTAAACTCTATAAAAAGGTCATGAAAGGGCGCTGAGGGTATTCGACGAGTGGGGTTGGAGGTCCTGACAGGATTAACCGGGGAAAGGCTAAGACAATAAGTAAAGTGAAAGCCTTGATCTACCTGCTTCCAAACTCGCGGCGCATATATAAGATTCAAAGGGGTGGAGAGGGGGAGTGGGAGAAAGAAAATCAACAAAGCTTTTGATCATTATAAGTCAAAAGGGGAGGCAGTCAGGCAAAAGGGTTAGACTCGGGGAAAAGACAAAAAAGGAAAGGGAAAGAAAGGTCTTTTGAGGGTCAGTCGAGAATCCATGCCCCATTTTGGCCGGATGGCGCAGGGGTCCTTGTCTCGGCAAGGCTCAGGCGGTATCAGGATTGAGAGAGTATCCGTGGGAGGTGAGGGCAGCTTGTCCAGCGTTCTGTGAAGCTCCTTTCCGGAAGAAGGGGTGAACGGAAGGCCATTAATAGAAGGACAAAAAGGAGGCCACAGACTAAGAGGTTATCACCGGCTAAGCAGGCGAAGGAAGAAGAAATCTCGTCAGAAAAAAAAAGGAAAATATATAAGGGGACTTCCTTCTGATCATGTAGACCAAATCACCAGGATAACCAGGAAATCGAGTGGGCTTGGACTTCCTTGTTCGGCGGTCTTCTCAAGGGCCTGCAGTAAAATAGATACCTTCTAGGATTTAATCAAAGGGGGAGCAACTCAAAAAAAAGAAAGAAGAAGGTCAACCATCTCTCCCGAATCTATTTCCTCTAAGTTGAAGCACAGACCGTTGTGGGGCTGGTCAACGGGAAAAGGATGGGCCTGACGGAAACCTAAAGGGAGAGGTAGGTTTCGGGGGAGAAAAACGACCAAAAAAACCCCTTGTTGGCCTGACTGTGTTAGTTCCGTAAGGTTATCAAAGAAAAAGAGAAAATCAACCAAGTCGGATTAGGAAAAGAAAATAGGGCGGCACAGGGGGCGCCGCTCCCCTGAAAAGGGGAAATGACTGGGGAGGGGGGGGACTGAAAATTGCAGTCAGGATGACAATTAGGAGAAAAAAATAGCAGTACAACAATCCCAGTTCCAGAAAGATCTCTTCATTGGAAAAGGTGGTGTCTGTTTCACAATTACTGTGGTAAAAGGGGAAATTTCCGAAAGCGGGGAAAAAAACCACCCCAAAACAGAGGGAGGATCTTCAATACGCCCTAAGGAAAGGGTCAAATACACATTGAAAACTTGACTTCATGACAAAGAGAAGGACAGCTGTAGGGGAGGGTGCATTTGTGAACAAAAGGGAGTGGTCAAACGCAAGGGACTTGGACGGGTGCAAAATAGCCGAGTTGTCGGAATGGAACTTTCTGGGGGAATCCAAGTCATGAGGGGAGAAACCCAGGAAAAAAGGGGTGAGGACCCTTTTAAAAGGAACTATACCGGAGGGGGAATTATGAAGAAAGGGAGCCACCGGTTCCAAGGGTAAGCTTAACAAACAAACGGCCGACAGAGCTCAATAGTCTTTTAGACGCTCAAGGAGGGGGGTCTGGGGTTTGTATCTGGCACAGATTCCACGGGAACCAGACCAGAACGTGGCAAACGCTCAGGGGGCCTTGAGAAAGGGGAAAGAAGACGACGATGTGTTGGTAGACGAATGTCAAAACCCAGAAATTTGGGCCAACGGGAGGGCAATAAAGAAACCAGGAAGGGGGTAGAGAAAAAAAACGAGAGGTTGGGCGATGATGGAGCTGGGAATTCAACTACTTGGTCCAAAAGGGTGTTGCTTCACGGGCACACCGGGCACACGGGCGTATAGCGGGCCAGGGAGACGTTGGCCGAGTTACCCAGGGAAAAGGCCGATCAAAGGTGGGGGGGAGGGAAAACCGTAGGGAGAGAGTTTTCAAAGAATAAACGATAATGAATTAAAGAAGCCGCCCGGTGGAGAGGGGATGAACGTGAAAAAGGATGGAAAGACACGATCCGGGAATGGGCGTAATTGGGGGGAGGTCCAAGGAAGGACCCCAGACTCCCACGTTCGAAGGGGAAGGTCGGAAATAAAGAAGTATAAGATCCACACAACAGAGGGGGAGGAGACTGGTATCTCGGAAATTCACTGTTGGAAGGAAAGGGGACAGTGGGGAAAGCTTGAAAAGGAGTCTGGTACCATCCCCTACCGCAGGTATATGAGGGCTAGTCCGTGAGTAGGGTTAGGGGAAACTCAAAAGCACAAGAAAGGATCATCTGAATCTTAATCATGAGGAGGGAGATTCTAAAAAGATTCAGAGGGGAGGTCACCTCAACCCAGGTCCCAAAAAGGGGCGCCAATCTCAATGGCTTCGAATGGGAAGAATCTGCCAAAGGACATCGAGTTAACAAGGAGGGATAAAAGTAAAAAGGGTTTACAAGAATTTGCCCAAAGGTCAGCTAAGAAGGAGGACAAGTCAGCGCTTCGGCAAGACAATTTTACTGGTGTGATTTCAAAGCAAAAAGAGAAGGCTGGGAAAACATTTTTGAGGTCGCCCGAAACTGCGTACCACCCGTGTAAGAGGGGGGCTTTGGAAAAGGAAAAGACTCCAGAAGGGGAGGACTTTCCTTCCACTGGAAAGGGGGGGACTCGATGAAAGGAAATAGGAGCACCGATGACTCGAAAAGAGAAATATCATTCAAAAAGGGGAGTCGCTTGAACTCAAAAGAGGGCGTTTGTTGGGGGGGTAACCCGAACTGGGGAAACTTCGTAGGGAGGGATAGAAATGTTGGGATAAGGTTTGTGAAATGATTTTTTGTGAGGGAAATCAATTGATGGGGCTATCAGAAGAAGTCTATCGGGGACATCACGGAGGGTGAAGTTTTCACGGAAGGGACACACCTAAGACAGGGAGGAAGACTGACAGAAAATCTATCAACCGGGAAAACCGGTGTCAAAGGGGACATCCAGGAGGCTGTATTGGGTCTCGGCCTAAGGTTTCGATCAGCAACTGAAA
>Ga0179593_1513847_pt1 | contig 25542 bp, 39 predicted proteins | sample CZODoug2_1_08_16_FD_185931 | JGI IMG/M metagenome (GOLD analysis project Ga0179593, IMG submission 185931) | Vadose zone soil fungal communities from Angelo Coast Range Reserve, California, USA - CZODoug2_1_08_16fungal (PacBio error correction) | ecosystem: Environmental > Terrestrial > Soil >...
CCACTACAAGGAAGGACCTCATGGGGAAAAGAGAAGAAGAGATCCTTATACGGTTTAATCCACTTCTTACGGAGGATAGTAGACGGGGGTGACCTTATATTTCCCGATTGCCTTGCAAGGAAAGAAGGGGAGAATGAGGAAAAAGCGGCCCCCCATCCCAACAACAAAAAAAGACAGAAACTATAAAGGGGGTCCCATTCTTCAAAAGAGACCTCCGCAGAAGGGGAGGGAAAAATCATGAATCCCAAGGTCGAGGGGGAGCCGACAGGAGAGGAAAAAGCGAGGGAGAAAGGGGAACCTCTCTTTGAAAGGAAGGGAGGCCACAGAGAAAAAAAAAAAAAGTACATGGGAACTTTACAAATGGCCTTTTGAACAATGCGTTTTCAAGGGGAAAAAATAGGTTAACCCTACAGGTGGGGGCAACCACCTTGCGCCGGGGGTAAAGAAGAAGCAACCTTGGAAAAAAAGAAAAGTTTTTTGGGGGAATAGGCGGCACCCCCCTTCCAGACACGACAGGAAACAAATCTCGAAAAAACCGATAATCTATGAACAGAAAAAAAGGGTTTGGCGAGTGTCGAGGTTGGGATAGGGGAAAGACGAAAGGGGTTTAAAAAAAAGGGGGTTCCACCATCCGGGGGAAAACCTACCAGAGAAGGAAAGGAAATCCTAGAAGTGGGCAGTCCGGGGAGTCGGCGAAAAACAGGATATACAGGGGGGGGCGGAAATCAAAACTTTGGGGAAAGAGATAAGTCGAAGTCACTCTCCGGATCGAAGAAAGAAAAGTTCGTCGCCGAAGGTCCGAAGGGGATCCAAACCTCCTGGTGAGGCAGAGAAAGTTCGTCCTGAAAACCGAGGCCTGGGGCTCAGGAAGTCGAGAGAGGAAAACGTCGTGGAAACAAAAAGGACAGCCACAGAAAATCGAGGTCCTTTATACCGAACCGAAAAAAGTTGTTGAAAGGTTTTAACGCAAGGCAACAAAGAAAAAGGAACGTAGACCCCCAGGGGCAGAAATTGCAAGCGCGAAAGGACAAAGAAGGCCCTCAAAACAGAGGACCACTGGTGAAGTGTTGAAAAGGGAAACACCCATATCCTCTCACGGGGATAGGGGACCAGAGAGGGAGGATACCGGGACTCGGTGAACATGCAATGTGTTAGGTAGACGGAGGGAACGCGGGCGTGAACTCTTATCTATGTCGATCAAGGAGGCGAGCAAAAGGGGCCATCACTGTGCCCCCGGAAAAGGAAAAAAATTTCGGAAACTGAATCAGGATGTCGGTGAAGGGGGGGGGGGGACGAGAAACGCCGTAACGGCCCACGAACAGGAAGAGGAAAATCGACACCCGCAAGGAATTTGAGCATTTTTTGATGAGAGGAGGGGAATAGCAACGAGGAAAAGAAAGAGAGGCGCTGGAGGTTCGAAAGGCGCTTGCGGACACGGTTGGCCAGTAGCTCAGGGGGAACGAGGTAAGAGAGCCGTGGAGACTCTATTTCTCAAAAAGGGACCGCACGGAAAAGAGGAAAAAAAGTTCCGAAAAACCGCTCTGTCCTCGACTACGGAAAAAAACCTTCTCGGGCTTAAAGAAGGGTAGGAATCCACAACATGCACTTTATTGAAGAAAAGGACTCTTTCATCGTTAGGCCGAGGCAGGTTTGTCCGGATTCTTGGCAAGCAGAGAGGATAGGTCCAAGCCACGTCCTACGAAAAAAAGTCCGATAAGGGTCCGGGGGAGGGAATACGCTGTGCCTCACCACCACTGAGAAGGTGGGAACGGAACGAGACTAAGAAAAAGTCTATTTCCTCAAAGAAATAGGAATCGAGATACGTCAAAACTCTTTTCAGGAAAAAAAGGGGAAAAAATAGGGATCCCCGTTCGTCTGAAAGGAGAGGGGACCTTGAAAAAGAAAAGTAGAGCAGTGGACCCGGGACGGGGAACGCACAAACAAAGGAAAAGGGAAATCTTTAAAAAAAAAAAAAAACAACACCTAGAGAAGAGGGGAAGGGGGGGGAGAAAAGCCCCGCCCCGATGGGTGACAACAGGCCTGTCAGAAAAAATGAGGAGAGGAATTCCTCTCCGATAGGGGGGAGGGAAGAAGAAGGTAGAGCCAATCGACGTGATCGAAGAAAACCGTTTACCAAAAGCTCTATTAAAGGGCCCATCTCTCTCGGGAAAAAAAAAGAGGGATCAAAAAAAGTCCTTCAGGAGGAAAGGAAGAGGAGACGTGGGGCACCGCTTGGGAGACAGATCGCGGCACAAGAAAAAAAGGGGGACGAACTTTGTACGTCAAAAAGGAGGTCCTCACTGGAAGGAAGACTCGCTCGAAAAAGAGAAAGAACCTTCTAGAAAATAAAGGCTGTGGTTACGCCCAGGACAGGGAGATCGTCAAAGCTCGGAAAAGAAAGTCCCCTATCATAAAAAGGTACGAAGAGTGGGACAGACGGCAGCTTCTAGATCAAACGGTAAGCAGCACCAAACCCCGCCGAAAAAAAGAGAGGGGCGCTGAAGGGAAAGAATCTGCGTTCTACCGGGAGAAGTCCACAAAAGAAAGAAGCAAGGGAACATGTCTCGATCAGAATCGTCGAGCCGGCCGGGGGGTTACGCCCTGCAAAAAAAAAAAAATAAACTTCAGGAAGGTATGGGGGTGGGAGGAGGTTGCGGTGCACGCTCGACATGGAGGAGGGGAAGGGGAGGGGAATACGGACGCGAAAAAGGTGCTGCATCTCCTAGAAGAACCCCTTGCAAAGGGAGGGGGGGGGGGAGAAAAAACACCTAAAGAAACTTGGTCCCTTCGGCACACTCTAGAAGAAAGGGTGAAGAGGAGAACCGCGGAAAACCGTCGATCCCATCTGTTGGGGAAAAAGGAAGTCCCCCGGGTGAGGGGGGGGAAGGGGAACGGAGGTAGAGGAGAAGGTGATGGTGTCCCACCGTGGAACGGGGGGGCACAGGACGTTACAGGGAACCTTTCTATATTGCCCTCGATAAAGGGGAAAAACTTGTCCATGAAAAAGAAAAAAGAAAAAAAAAGCGTAGCCGTGGGAACTTCGAAAGTATCGCCGACTGGGGCCCTTCGGCATAGAAAAAGAAAACGCATGGACGATTTCAAAAAGGAGAGTCACCCGTAATAAAGAAAAGAGGCGTTTACGGAAGAGGGGAGCGAATGTGGGTTGAGGTTGTGTCCGTGCCTCCGCGGAAGTCGCACCCGGCATGGAAACGGGAACTGGCTTGCGTTCAACTCAGAAAAAAGGAGGGAAGCAGCCCCATGAGGAAAAACCCAAAAGGGGGAACAAGCGCGAACGTCCGCATGGTCAATCGCATGAGCGGGCCAAAGAGGCGTCGCGGAAGGGGGGGAGAACGATACTCAACAAAAAAAAAGGGAGAAGAGTATCAACTCCGAAAGCGCGCCACAGGCCTCATGCAGGACCGTCTGCTCAAGCGAGGTTCGCGCTTTTGAAGGCCCGGGAACGGGGGGGGTTGTTCAAGAAAGAAGTTATTAAATTTGATACGTTGAAAAGTACCTGAAGGGTGAAAGAGAAAAAGGGTGAAAAAAAAGGGTACGCCCCTCCAGCGAAGGAGAAAGAGGGAAAAAAAACACAACGAAGAGCTCCCCCGTAACGCGCGGGGGAAAAGGGACTCTCCGGGGAAGGGGACCTGGCGTTCGACAATAGGAGCTAACGAAGGGCAGCAGGCCGCTACGGTCCCGAATCGTGGGGGAAAAAAGGACTCACTTAGGAATGGAACTAAGCAAAGAAAAAGGGAAGGAGGTGAAAAATGCGATCGGATATGCGCCCGCCATTACTCTCTTAAGGAAGCCGGTTCAATTCAAAAGGGTAAAAGGGTGGGGTCAATCACCGATCCGACGACTAAAATCCGTCTCAAAGGGGGGGGGGGAAAAAAAAAGGGACGAGAAAGTTGAACACGTGAAACCTTCGCACGAAGGGGAAAGTCAAAAGCGTGGTAGGAAGGGGGGGATCTCTTGCTCTATGTGGAAGGGGGGAAAAAGAATCGGAAAGGGGGGGGCAAAAAAGTGGTACGCCGGAACTCCCAGGCGGGAAAGTTCCGTTGAAAGGGGGGAGATGCGCAGCAGGGAGAGGGCCCTGTATCAAGAAAGAAGACACTGTCCGAGAGGGGACCCCAGCTCAAAAACAGCCTAACAAAACCATTGAAACATCAAATTTTCGTGGAGGGGGGTTGTCGTGTCGTCCAAGAGGAGGGCAATCGCCCACCGGAAGGAGAAGAAAAAAACCCTCTCCCCCCCTAAAGGGGGGGAAGGTGAAAGTGGGGGTGGGAAATTCCAGGAACCCCCCGTTGTTCCGCCGACCACCCGGGGGGTTTTCAAGAAAGCTAAACGGCGGGTGTCCCGGGGGACGGGGTTGAGTTCCCTATCTCTGGGGAAAAGAGTCTCGTGAAAAAAAGAAAGAAAAAGGAAAAGGACCTTACAGCAATTGCCAAAAAAGCGGACAAGAAAAGCAAGCACGTCTAAGTCCAATAAGGACGTCCTGGGGGAGAAGAATGTAGATTCTAAAGGTGTTCTCCTGCCGTTGGGAACCGAGAGGGGGTATCTCAAAAAACCTCCCCTCGAGGCCAGAAGTAAGAAGGGAAAAAATCAACGGATGGGGCGGGGTCCTCGGAATCCTCTGTCCAAGAGGTGCAGAAGATCTTGGAGAAAAAAAGCCTCCCGTGGAAAGAAAGAGGAACTAAATCAGGTAAACAGCGATAGCTGGGCACGGCCTCGTATAATAAAGGGGAAAGTCCCGGAAAAAATTCCACGGGGGAAGGGATAAAAACCAGCAACGGCCAAATCCGGACGGAAAAGGGAAGATCCGAATACCAGGAAAGAGTGGTCCGAAACGGGGAAGAGAGGGGCAGGGATAAAAAAGAAGAGTCTAGGTCGGTTTGTTGTTTGGGAAAAAAAAAAAAAGGGGGGAGAGCAGAGGGGGGTGTTTCTTTCAAAGGGAAAGCCGAGAAGGAAATCAAGTCTTTCGTGGGGGGGGGAAGGTCCCGAATCCAAAGGGGAGCAAAGAAGCCCGAACCTATATTTCAAAAAAGGGTCCTGAAAAGAAAAAAGGGGGGGAGGAACCCGGCTTGCGATTTCCTCGGTAAGGAAAAGGGAAAGAGCCTATCAGAAAAGGAAAGCTTTTCCTTGCAGGAAAGATTAGGGGGAGGGCCCAGATGATGAAACATCGGCGAAAAAAAAAGAGGGTCAGCAAAAGAAAAGTCGTCGTGCAAAAAAGGGAACCCAGAAGAGCGATCAAAAAAAGAAAAAAAAAGGGAAAACCAGAAAAATCGAATAGAACGCGGAAGAAGCTGGTCGGCGCGAGAATCGGAAAAGTTTCTTTTTTGGGGAAAGAAAAGAGACGAAGGGCAGCGGAAAGGAGGACACGTAGTTAAATTGGGGCCGCCGCGAAAAAGTACGGCAAGGGGCTACGTCGTTGAGGGGGGAAAAAAAGTATTCACCGAGGTGGGAGAGTCGGATGAACCGGAAGGGAGAGCCGGAGAAAAGAGCACATTACGATCCCCGGTGGCCGGCCGCGGCCGGAGATCGAAGAGATGCGTGGGACGACTCGTCGCAGGAAAGCATTCAACAATCCTCAAAGACCTTGGTCGGTCGGGGAAACGATCGGAAGAGGGCCTTTAACAAAAGTCGGCTAGAAAAGAACGGCGCCACCGACGACCTGTATCAAGAGGCGATGTCCAAGTTAAATGATAGAATTGTTAAAGTACAAGGTCCGTGCCCGGGGCAAAAACGAGATTGGGGTGAAGAACGTTTTTCCTCTGAACACAACGCAATCTCCAAAGATCTACAGAAAAGGGGGGGGAAGATCACGAAGAGGACGGAACGCCCGCGGGGTACAATCCCCGGCACCCGAAACAAAACCTTCCTGTGGGGGCCAGAGAGAAGACTGGGGGGGGGGACCTAGAGAGACTTCCCAGAGTTGAAGGAGGCGAGGACTATTGGCCGGTTCCCCGGGATAGTTCAACAGTACAAAAAGCCTCCCTTTTATTCAGGGAGACGTGCACGGGTGGGAAGGGGAAGGAGATGGCCTTTGGCCCCGAAGAAAGTAACGTTTGACAAACAGGGGTTTGCAAAAAAGCGTAAAAAACGGGGGGAAGTGAGGTATAATGAAAGTCGATTGCGGGTTGAAGAATGACGGTCGAAAAAGAAAAAGTAGTGGAGAAAAAGACACAAAACGCTCGTATCAGGAAAAAAAAAAGAGAGTTGAAAAAAAACTACGGGGGGGGGGGCATCCACAGGGAAAGGATCAGGCGACCCCTTTCTTTGCCGGCGCGACAGGTCTTTGAAAAATCTACCTGAGGAGCCAAAAGCTAAACACGGGAAAAAATGTTATATCTGGGGGAGAAAAAAAACTTCGAGGAAAAAGAGAAAGTTATCCGTTTGCTGCAAAGGCGGGAAAAAGTTAACAAAAGAGGTCATCACAACCTACTACTGGCGGCTGTCAAATTTAAGGATTTTACGGGGACTCTCACGAGAGGCCAAAGTAGAAACTGGGTTGCCATTGGGGGGCGGAATGCAAAAAAAAAAGAAAAACTTTCTCCAGGTAAAAAAGAAGAGGATAAATAGGGTCCATTTTCCTGCCGCAAGGGGGACAGGGGTTACCTTTAGTTTAAGGAAATAGAACGAAAGGTGTTTTCAAACGGCCCTGAAGTGCCCCAGGGGTTGGATTACCTGTGGAAAAAAAGGTTCCTAGAAAAGAGGGTGGTAATAGACCGCGCGGTCAGTTTAGAAAATCAATCTCCGGAAGTCGAATCCTCCGGGCGAAAACGAGAAGGGAAATCAGGATTTGAAAAAACCATCGGGGGGGGGTCAGGAAAGACCTGTGAACTGAAAAACGACGAAAAAAGCACAGTCCCCAAAAAGGGGGGGGGAGGGTGAAAAGGGGAACAAAAGGGTGTTTTGGTTTGGAGGGGGGGAAGGGGGTGAAGACCGAAAGTGAAAAGGTCGCAAGAGGGGCCATTGGCGGCGCGCCAAAGAAAAATCAAAGAGAAAAAAAAAAAGGGAAGACACTTTTCCGGAAGGAAGAGGCTCACTCTTCCGGCGCGAGGGGTCCTGAGGATTCGTCACAACGAGCCCGACTGATAATCCGGCGAAAGTGGGGGAAAAAAAAAAAATTTATCTCGGAAAAAAAAAAACACCGGAGGAGAGAAAAAAGAGGAGAGAAGCTCGCCGACGAAGAGGGGAGTACGGCAGGTTCCTCATTTCAGACAAGGAGCTACGGAAAAGTCTTCCGGCGGAAAACGGAAGGGGGGAAGGGGTTTTATGGGGGAAAAGGGAGAGGCGCCCCTCAAGAAAAGAGGGGGACACGACAGGAGAAAAGGGAAGGGAGATACAAAGTGCCCCCTCCAAAAGGGAAAAGGGGAACTCAAGGAAATTTGATGAAAAAGCCTTTCACCCTGCCGGCCTTGAAAGGTGCCGCACAAGAAAAGAAGAACGTCCGAAACTACCCGGATATTAAGAAGCCGGGGAACGGACTAACTGAAAACTGCGGAATGAAAACAAAAAAAATCACAAGAGAGGGGCTCCATGGGACAAAGGAAGGGGCCCTTTTGAACGACGGTCTCCAACTTGAGTTAGAACCTACCGAAGTCACCTCCAAGGAAAAAAAAAAACAGTTGCGAAGTAACTGCCCCGGGAAAGGAAGGGAACACAGAAATTTTCCTCGGAAAAAAGGGCCCCACGAAAAAAAAAAAGCTCCTAAGCCCTTCAGGGGCCGAGATTGAAGGGAAGAAAAAGGTCGCAAAGGGGGGGGACTTTAAAGAAGGGTGATCACGAAAATGACCGACGACCGTGTTCCCCAGTAAAAATCCGGGGGAACTCCTCAGAGGAGGGACAGACTCGGGGTTCAGTCACGGGTAAACGGGTTGCTGCCTTCATCCAGGGAGAATGGGGGATTGTCAAAGGTTTTGGACGATAAAAGGGTAGCCCGATCTTCAACGCGCCAGCGAGAAAAAAAAAACGTCCGGAGGGTTGTAAGAGGGGAGGGTGACAAACCTACCGTCAAAAAGTTTGAGACAACGAGAATGATACGAGGGAAAAAAAGAATAATTCCTAGTCTCGGAAAAGCGACAGGAGGTAACCAGAAGACAATACGCATCGACAAAGTATAACCGAAAAAAAAAAAAAAAAAAAACTTTTCCCGGGTGGAAAAAGGGAAGGGGGAACAATCACTAAAACGTAGAACGTCAAAAAAGTGCAGGAAAAAAAAGGAACTTCACCATACCGAAATGACAGGACACCAGACACATCGCCGACCTTTGAAGGAAAGGAAAAAACGTCCCGAAAAAAAGCTCATCGGGGGGAGGGCAGTAGGAAACATGAGGAGGAAGTTGGGTTTAACCAGGCCTTTGGTAGGGAAAAATGGGAAAACCGCGGAGAACCGTAATTCGGGCCTCTGAAAAGGAGGACACTTTGGGTCGATGGGGTAACGAGCAAATCGAGCCGCGACGTGTGCCCCCGGAAAAAATTGGGCTCCGGAGGCTCTCCATCTCCTTGATAAAAAGGGAAAGCCGTCGCTGGGGGAAAGAAAAAAGAAAAAAGGGCTAAACGGCCAGACAGGCCGAGCCGGGAAAGGGAAAGAGGGTCTGTTGAGAGGGGGGGGGCTTTCTCCTTCCAAAAACAGCCCAAGCCAGAGGAGGGGGAGATCGGGCGACTCCGCGCGGCACGTGGGATGCCCTTAGAAAAGGGGGGAGGGGAAGGGAAAGTGAAGACCCAAGAAACTATTCTCGATTGCCAAAGGGGGAAAGGGCCCAGAGGAAAGAAATTTGGAAGGGGAACGTGGGCAACCGGGGCGCGCAGGCCCCAAAGTCAAAAAGGAAAAAAAAGTACTCCTGAAAAACCTCGTCGTAAAAAAGTAATGCAAAAAAATCCGTAACACGGACCTCTTGAAAAGGCTAAGGCGCGTTGGGAAAAGGTGCAGGCGACGAAATTGATCGTCCAGTATATAAGAGAGCCCAAGACGTTCTTGAAAATCTGGGTAAGACGGGGGGGGGGAAAAATACGAGGCCCTCACCCCTAAGAAGGGTGGAAAAGGGAAGACTCTGCAGAAAAGGGAAAAGTCTATTCCCTACATCGAAAGGTGGGCGCAGCAGGTTAAGACACATCTTTTTGGATAGGGCCGGGGATCTCGTTTTCAGGGGGAACGGCTAGTCAAACAGGAGCTGACCTTGTCGCGAAAAGCAGTAAAATCGGGAGAGAACTCCAAAAAATCACCGATGAAGGTTCCGGCGACCAAACAACGTAATAGACCTCTCTGACAAGGGACGCCCGAAAAGGACAACTTGTTCGACCCAGAAAAGGAGAGGGAGGAGATGGCAAACTCCTTCGGATGAGGGAGTGCTCGTTGGGGAAAGAAAGAATTCTAATCCACGGAGGTTCCAGCCCGGATTGGAAACGAGCCTTGTCCAGCAGCTCTCCTGTGATGGAAGAAAGGGGATCTTAGGAAAAAAAAAAAACCCGAGCATTATCTGAAGAAAAGGAAAGATCGCGAAAAAGGAGAGGTTGAGCTACCTTGTACGAGTGGCGAAAAAAACCCCGGGAAAAAGAAAAAAGGAATTCTAGAAAAAAAAGGCTCTCTCCACTTCAGGGGAGGGAAAAAAATCGACAGGCGGGGGGGGTGGGTAGACATTGGTGAGAAGATCGCCATTGACCTCGCGGGGAGGCCGAGTAAAAAGAAAGGAATTCGCCTTACTAGAAAAAGACTATGAGAAGCAGGGGGAAGAGAAACCCTCACGGAAAAGAGTAATCTCGAAGCGAAATCTCTTCAGACTTTCTGACAAAAAGGTACAACTCCAACCACGCCCATGAACGCAGGATTGAGATCTTAGAAAAAGAGCACGGGACACGGGGGGTCCAGCCGGCCGCAGACCAGACGGTTAGAAGGAAGATGTCCAAGGAACCGGTTTATCTTTGTCCAAAGAAGAGTAGTCTCGCCAAGGGGGGAAAAGAAGAGAATCCCTGCTGGTGCCGCATCTCCCTCAGGAAAAGAACTAACCCGGACAAAAAAAAGTACCATTTGCGCAAAAGGAAAAGGAAACAGGAAGGGGCCTAAGAACACGAGATCAGGGTGATCTGCGACCGCAAAAAGGAGACCGACAGGCCGAGAAAGAAAGGCATGCGGCTTCCCCGGTGAGAGACTAGGTAGGCGAAGAGGGAGTGAGGGGAAAAACGGGAACGTGGGATTGGCAACCGGCAGGGGGAGGAGAGGAGCTAAAGAAGGAGAAGGCCCTCCGAGAAAGGGAAAGAACGGGCCACAATGGGGGAGACAGGAAAGTGAACCGTCGTAGGCCGGAAAAAAAGGGGGGGAGAACGTAGGGAGAAAAAAAAAAAAAGAACTTCGGCATATATCAAGAAAAAAAAAAAAGGGACGAGTGTCCCGAAAAGGGGAGAAAGGAATCACGAAAACAGAGCGTTAACGGGGGAGTCGTACATCGATGTTGTTTTGGGGGGAGAGGGGACCCTCAAATAAGGAATGAGGGCTTCCAAAGGGGGGTGGAGGCTAAAGTAAGGGGGGGGGGGACTTGCGGGCAAAAGCTACCTTTCCTAAGTTTAGCAGCCTCCAGTGATGAAACAAAGGAAAAGGGGGGAAAAAGCGCCGAACAGGGAAAGGGGCAGACGTCGCAAGTATCGGGCAGAAAGAGTTGATCATGATAGAAAACAAAAAGGGAAGGGGGGAGGGGGAGGAAAAGAAGAGTAAAACATCCGCCCGGGGAAAACGGGAGCGCCCCAAAAGAAAGGAGAACGTCTCCCAGCGACGGGAAAAAAGGTTGGGCAATGGGTCTTGGGTGACCATCATGGGGTTGGGCTTAACCTTAGGAAAGGGGGAGAGGAAGAAGCCAGTGGACGGGGAGAAAAGTCTAATTGCCCGGTGACGAAAAATCATTCGTCCGACGGGAAAAAAAAAAAAAACAAAAAAAAAGAGGGGGGGGAGCCTCCCAAAAGGGAAAGGGAAAGTTAAAAAATTAAAAAAAAAGATGGTCAAGGGGAGGAACCAGCGGAGTACACGATCTAGCTATTTGCCGGGAAGACCATAAAAGGGGTGTCCCCTCCTAAAGGTTCTTGTCATCAATGGAAAATGGCGGAAGGATCGAGTAGGGCCCTCCAAGAAAAAAAGAAAGATCTATCAAGGGAAGTCCAAGTGGAAGGAACAGGGGGGTCCCACCATCACCGGAGAGGAGAATAGAAGAAAAATCAACTTCCTCCTTTGGGGGGGGGAAAGAAGGGGGGGGAAGCCCGGCAAGGGAAAAAAAAAAGGCCTCTCCGGGGAAAAAGACGTCAGGCAGATCAAACCGAGTCCAGGAGTGGAAGTAAAGGGGACGCAAGAAGGGGGGGGGGGCGCCAAAAGACGCTTCCGAAGTCCGTTGAACCGTGTTGTGGAAAAAAAAAAAGCGCAAGCAGGCCTGGTCTTGCGCGTAGGAAATCAACGGGAAAGTGAGAACCAAAAATGTCGAGCGTGCAAAAAAGAAAGCCAAAACCATGACATCGCCGGGGGAACGTCGTAGACAAGGGGGGAAAGGGCGGGCCGAAAGGGAGAAACCGGGCCGGCCATCTCACCGGATTCGGGAAAAGACGCCTCACGGGGGAAGTGGTGGAAAGTCGTACGGTGGGAGCAAAAGATCATCCTGTGTACGGGAAAAAAAAAAAAAAAGATACCGTGGGGAAAGTGGAGGCGCCAAACCAAGCTCTTCCCGGTTCAGTTTTTCGGGACTCCCTACGCCATGGAAAGGGGGATCGGGACAATATGAACGCGGCCGCTATTGAAAATTCCTAGACGTCCTTTGGGGGGAAACCTGTCTATTCTAGAGGGGGAGGGGGGGGGAAAGGGCCGGGGGGACGTGGGGCGATCCGAGCTGGGAAGGAAAAAGGGTCGTGAAAAAGAAAAACTCCAAAAATACAGTTTTCGAACGAAGAGTCCAGGGTGGCGGCTATCTGTCGCCCTCCAGAAGGAAGGCCCTGAAAAAAAGGAAATGCGCGCCAAAAGGGGGGAAAGGGATCAACAGAGGAACAGCGAGCGCTGGATGGGGGGGGAGAAAATCTGGAAAAAAGGGATCAACTTCCAAAAAAGAAAGAAAAGGACATCCGACGGAAAAAAGGGGACGAGAGCCAGTTCCAAAGGAAAACAGCCGTTGGGAAAAAAGCAAGGAAGGGCTGGCAGGAGGAAAGTCATCCTCTGGGGGGGGAAAAAAGGCAGGGAGACGAATAGGGGAGGGTGGCGGGGTTTCAACGTCCGCCAAAGGAATACGGAGGGAAAGTTCTATGGGGATTTTCCCCCTAAAAAAGGGAGCCGCCCGTGACCTAACGCAAGATTAAAACGGCCGAATTCCTGAAAGAAGGGGGGAAAAAAGGGCCTTCGAGGGGAAAAAAAAAAATGTCGTCCTAGAATTCTTTACAACGCTCAAAAGGGAAAGCGGGCGCGTTTACACCAGTAGGGGTGTTGAAGGGCCCGCGTATAAGGAAAAAAAGCTACCCGGGCACAAGCAAGTGCGCTATGAGCTTCTTTCTCTATAGAAAAAAAAAGGGAAATAGCCGGAAAGGGGAAATTCCTGCACCAGCGGGCTCAAAACAGAAAGCGCGCCGTCTGGAGGAACGCTGAAAGAGAAGGAGAAAATCCACTGGAATAAAAAACCGTGCGGGGTGGAGCCATACTGAGGACTATTCGCGGGAGGGAGGACTACTGGTCTACTTGTGGGAGGGGGCGAGACCCTGCCCGGTCACGGGAAAGACGTTTGGCACAGGGCCAGAGAAAGGAGGGGTTGCGCCATCTCGGGAAAGGACTTCGGCGCAAAATAGGTAAGGCGAGCGAAAGGGCCCGCAGGAAGGGACAAATAAGGCCAGCGCCAGATCGTAAGGAGGGTACCCGTGAGCGAAGCAACACCACAATCAGAAAAAAGGGAACTGTCACGGGGGGAGTCCTCTCGGGGGGGTTCGTGGGGAAAAAAGGACGTTTCGGGCCTCGGGCAAAGGGGGGGGGAAAAAAAGAACATCAAAAGGATCAGGCGCCTGGAGGAAAAAAAAATTTGTAACTCCCCCACTCAAAAGGGAGAAAAAAGTTCTGGACCCGTTGTCACACGAGCAAAAGAAAGGGAAAGGGTCTCAAAAAAAAAGTGAATCGACAAAAGGGGCCCGGCCCCCAAGAGTAAACAAACCCCGGCAAGACCTACACCGGCAAAATTTAAAGACCGATCGGAGATGTTCACCTACCGCTTGCCCGAGTAGCCAGGGGGAAGGCTAAAGAAAAAAATTTTTTTTGGGTCCAGTAACAGGTGCGATTTGAGGAATTTCAGGGGGAAAAAAAAAAATGTGAAGGTCGAATTCTAGCCTGACCCGACTGTCTACGGGGAAGTTCTAGGACCCGGCGTTTAAAAAACAAAGAACAAAACCTGTGAAGGGGGTTCGGTAGAGAGAGAAATAGATGGGCGGGTGTGCGGGAAGAAAAGGGACCGAAAAAAGCTTCCTAAGTCCTGAAAGGGGAGCCCACACAAAAGAGGGGCACAGGGAGTCTAGGGGGACTACGTAAGGTGTGGAACAGAAACTGACATCGGGCGACTAAAGGGGGACTGGGAAAAGGTGGAAAATTGAGCAAATACTGATCTCGGCCAAAAAAACTCTACAACGGGGCCACAAAAACTGGTGATCTCCTGGCTGAAAAGAAAACCGGAAGGCCCTTAAAAAAAAAAATGTGCAGCCCAGAGTCAGTAAAAAGGTGCTGCACCGGAGGGGGAAAAACGGGGGAAAAAGTCTTCTTCATCACTAAAAGCAAAGAAGAGAAAAAAAAGGGAAGAAAAATGGGGTTTGTACCTTTCACGTCAAGACAACTTCTGTAAGGGGGGGTTTAAGAAGATCTCACCGAAAAGGGCGGGATAACCAAAAACAATGGGTGAACATTGGGGGGGAGGAGGGAAGTGAAAAAAAGTTGCGCCGTGAAAGGCTTTCTTTGGAAGGTCCATGGGGCCCTGCACGGAAGCGGGAGAACGGAAAAGGGTGGAACGAGCAAAGGAAAAAGGGCATGTTTGGAAAAAAACGCCTGAAGTGCAACTGAGTCTGAATGGGGGGTTCGAGGACGCCCCTGAGGGGGGGGAAAATCCCATAGAGGGGTAAAGTTCTACCGAAGTCGGGAATCTCCGTACCGGGGGGGGTCCGCCCCGCGAACGGGGAGGGAATTTTGCTGACAAAAAAGAGCGAAAAGGGTAAAAAAAATTGATAAGGAAAGGACAGACACAAGAGTTTGGGAGGGGGAAGAATGTTGTGTTGGGGGGGCCGGGAGAAAGAGGAAAAAGGTTTCGCCGGTCCAAAAAGGAGGGGGACGCCGCTCCTCTCACAAGAAACACGTCCGACGAGAAAAAAAAAGGGAGAAGAGTCTCAAAGCCAGCGAGGAAAAGGACACCCCTATGCCAGCGAAGAAAAAGAGGCGAGCAGGTGGGAAAACGATTTATCAATCTCTCTCAAAGGGGGGGAGGAGTAAAAGGAAAGAGGGAAAACGCCCTTCCGCCGAAAGCCAGAGCTCCGAAAAAGGGGGAGGGAAGCATACGTAACCCTCCGGGAGGGAAGCTCTTCGGAAAAAAGGTCCTTCTACGTGTTTTTCTTGGAGGAAAAAAAAAAAAAAAACTCCAATGAAGGAAGCGAAATTGCGATTAGGAAAAAAAAGACCAACCAACAGGGAAAGAAACAAGAAAAGGTGAGGTAGGGCAAAGATCAACCCGGGCCTGAAAACACAAAAAAAGAAAGGGCCTCAAAACCAGGAAAAAAAAAAAGGGCTCCCGACCGGAGATTCAAAGAGGAAGGGGGAAAAGGGGAGAAAATGACCTCGCGGGGATGAGGGAAACGAAAGGAAGAAACATAATTCAAAATGTCAAGTAAAGGGCTGCGTTACAACTCCTGCGAGAGGGAAAAAAAACACTACTTTCCTGAAAAAAAAAGGCAACAACAACCTGCGCAGGGGGGAGGAAAAAAAAATTGAGACATTTTCACCTGAATGGGGAAAAGGGGGCGGGCCCGTCCGCCAAGTGCCAAAAGAGTCCTCCAAAAGGCTCGAAAAGTAAGGGGTGGGGGGGGAAAAACGACGGCGAGTTTTTGGTGGGCTACAAAAAAGGGACGTGGAGTGTCCACCAGCGGGAGAGCAGCAAGGCAAAAAGGGAAAATCAGAGGGAAGTGCTTCCCCCTGTAAGCAGACCATCAAAAAAAGAAAAACAGGTGAGAAAAAAAAGACTCTTGGGGGGAGAGATAAAAAGTCGCAGTCTTCACGCCAAGGGGGGGCCTCGAAAACAGGGTTCGAACTGTCCGAGGGTGGGGGGGGAAGAAAAAAAAAAATCACGTCACCGTTGAGAGCAACGGGAACATTCAGGAAAGATTCCTGGGGGGGGAAAAATAATGGAAAAGAAAAGGAGCGTCTTGCGACGGTCAGGAAGCCACGGAAAAAAAAAAGAGAATTTCCTGGAAATAACAGGGAAAGTTTTTTTAAACTCAAAAGGGGTGGTCCAACAAAGAAGCACTTAAAGAGTTCTGGGACAGAAAGGGATCCAGGGTACCTTCCCACATCAAAATGTAAAGAGAAGTCCTCACATAAAAAGAAAGGGGGTTTGTAAGTTGAAAAAAGGCCGGACCGACGGCGCACCAGCTTTGGACTCGTGCAGGGGGGGAAAAAAAGAAAATCCGGAGAAGAGGCGTGAAACAGAGGTAGGTTCGAAGGAGGAAAGGCATACGCCGATGGAAAAGAAGGCAGGGGGGCCGATCACTTGTCGGAAAAAAGAGGCCGCTGTGTGGCCCAAGGCACGACCTTGGCGCAGATGGGGAACGCGTCAGAAAAAAGAGAAAACAGTAGTCGTGACCAGCGTGAAAGAAACCGAAACGACCAGGGGAAAAGGGGGGGGGGAAAAACGAAACAGTCCCAAAGGTCTTTGGACAGGGTGAAGTGACCAACAGCTCGAGCACGCAAAAAAAAGAAAGACGTCGCTTGGAAAAGGGGCCGCGGCAAAAGGAAAAAGGGATGTATGTCGCGCGCATGTAGCGCGGCAGAAAGGGGACTCGATGGGGAAAAAAAAAGCTTGATCGGGAAAAAACGTACTTAAAAAAAGGGAACGGTGACGGGGAAGCGGCCCCAAAAAAGAAGTCCGAAAGAGGATCTTCCGGAAGAGGTGCCTCCACAAAAAAAGTTATGAAGGTAATATGCACAAACGCGGGAGCTCAAGAGGAAAAAGCCAGGAAGCAAGAAGGGGTGTTTGTCTCAGGGGTGCAGGGAAAAGAAAAAAAGAATAGGGTCAGGATAATAGGAGCACGCCGAAGAAAAAAAAAAAAGGAAAAGGAATATTGGAAGGAAGGGGGGAGGGGGCCTCACCACCCGAGATGGGAGGAAACTCCTCCGAGCGTGAAAAATGTCGAAATGACATATAGAAAAATCTCAGCCGTTCCGTCAAAAGGGGAAGGGGGGGATCCGTGAAAGAAGAGGGGGGGAGAGTCCCCTGGGCGGGAGGGAACTCGACAAAGGGAGAGGGGACAAGCGGGGACGTGAAAGACAACCACTTCAACAAGAAAAGGTTCCCCCCTGAGGAAAAAAGGAGAATACTCTCCCCACCGCAGACCGCCGCCAGAAAGGCCTGTTTCGACACAGGGAAAGCTAAGCTGAGAAGAATCCGTCGGGAAGAAGGCGCCTTCTCGAAGAGAAGGGGAAAAGACTTTTACAAAAAAAGCTCAGAATGGACATACGAGCCGTGCCAGCGCGGGGTCGACGGGAGAGGGATTCGTCCTTTCAACCGGAGCAGGAAAATCTAAACGGCAGAAAAATGCGAGCACAGCACGCTCCTCGTGGAGAAGTGGACTTCCCTGGGGAAAAGGGAAAGGAGGAGGGAAAGCAAACGGACCTTTCCTGAGATAAAAAACGGCAGGACGACACCTTCCGAGAATCAAAAAAGGGGGGGGGGGGACAAAGAGGAGATCGGCATTGATCGCGGAGAAGGAAAACAAATTCGCGGAAGGGAAGAGGAGAGTTGAACTAGACTTCGAAAGGGAAAGCGACCAACCCGCAAAAATGGAACCACACCGTGCGCTCGGTGAAAAAAAAAAAAATCCACGGGGGGGGGACGGGAAAAAACCGTACGAGGGAGACCACGACCAGCCGCCGGGAAAGGGGGGGACGCCACGTGGTTCCCCCCAGAGGCTAATCGTCGAGCAAAAAAGCCGCATTCCAAAACGACACAGAAACGGTCGAAAGGGGGGGAGAGTTCAGGGGGGTTTGGCGCGTGTGGGAAAACGCTCGAACACAGGAGGGGGACAGCAGTTTAGGACGCCCGCCAAGGAAAGGAAAGGGGCCGAAGAAAGGGAGCGACAAAAAATTGAACTCACCCCTTGGGAAGCGTACCAGTTGGCAAACCGGAGAAGTTGGTCCCTCAAGAAGACGTTGATCTGCGAAACAGGACGCGTCAGACCGCGGGAGCACGTTTTGGGGCAAGGGAAAAAAAAGGTGGCTGGAAAAAAAAAACGGAGGTAGGAGGAAGGAAGGGTGGTGGCCCAACCGTGAACGGGAAAAACGTACAAACTCGAATCGAGATGGGCGAAGAGGCCCTCGATGAAAAAAAGAAGAGGATTGTGAAAATGGAAAAAGGGGAAGGACGTTGCGTAAAACCGACTTAGCGCCGCCAAAGGACCATAGAAAAGTCTGTCAAAACGAAGCCAGGACGATTTCCCGGACCCGGAAGGAAAGAAAAAAAAAACAGCGAGGGGAAAAAGAAAAAGACTTCGAACATCTATGTTGGGACCCCGCGGACGATGAGGCGTAAAAAAAAGATGTGAAACTTCCAGGTAACTGGGGCATTGCGGTCACTCTCCCCAGGGGGGGGAAGAAACCATTATTTAAAAAAAGGAAAAAAAAGGGGGCCCAAAGCGCGAAACTTCAGAGGGAAGGCGCGCGTCGGCGGCGGAGTTGGAAAGAAGAGAAAAAAACACAAACAAACTTAGTAGGGAGAATCGCCCGAGGGAAAAAGAGAGAATCAAAAAAAGTCCCTGCCAGCGAAGTTCGAGCTGTGGTTGCCTGTTCCCCTTCGGGTTTGTTCATCATGGGAGGAGAAAAGATTGACAGGAGGAGGGACCTGAGTACCGAAAAAAAGCCCTCCATCGTCCGGACCAAGGAAAGCGAACACAACTCAAAAAAGGAGAGAACCCCCGAAAAAAAAGGACAAACGCGCGGGTAAAAAATACTGGAAAAACTCTCAAAAGAAAAAAAAATAGGAACCTGTGCCAGGGCCGACAAGATCATAATTCCTAAGGCAAGCCGTAGAGGGAACCGATCGTGGGGGGGGGGGGAAATAAGCACGGCATTTTTCTAGGGATTGACAAGCCCGAAAGGAGGGTAGATGAGAAGAGGGAAGGGCCTCCTTACACTCTCAAAAAAGACACCTCGAGAGAAAAAAGGCAGCACCCGCCGTCCAACCACGAAAAGGTTTGGGCACCAATCTACCGAAAAACGGAAAAAGTTATAAAGTTGGGGCCCGCACAGGGATAAAAGAAAGGGGAAAAAAGAGTCGCCCCTGTTCTAAGGAGGATAGCATATCACCGATCCTCGGAAAAAGGGAGGGAGGGGCAGGAAGACCAAAATCGAGGGTGTTGGCGCCAACTGAAAAAAACCGCAAGGGGAAAAGGGAACGTTTTCTAAAGGCAATCAAATGGCTTCGTTGGGGGGGGACAAAAAAACAAATGAAACCGGCGAAGAAAACTACCTCCCCTGGTCGAGCGGGAAAGGAAAACAAACCCGGAAAAAAACAACAACCTTAAAAAAAAAGAGAAAAGGGACCTAGGGGTCGGGCCGGGTGGACCCTGAAAAAAAAGAGAATCTAGGGAAAGGGACGGTATCGAAGGACAAACCAATAAAAACAAATTCAAGGGGGGGGGGTTCGGGGGAAGTCCGTACTTCAAAGATCCGCGAAGGATAAAAGTTTCAAAAAAGGAGAATACGGCCGTGTCAAGGGTCGCTTTCCCGAAAAGAAAAAAAAGCCAGGTTGCGAGTTTCACAAAAAGGAAAGCCAGGGGGGGGGGAAGTTGCTCGGGACTAGTTCGGGCACGCGGGAAAAAAAAAAAAGGAGGGAAGAGATCGTCTGGGGAAAAAAAAAAGTCCTCGAAGGGGAAAGGGGGGGAGAAGAGCGGGTATAACTCAGGAAAAAGGTCCGGAAGAAAAAAAAATCCAAGACGTACAAGTGGAAGCCGGCGTGGCCAAAAGAATGATGTGAGAACCCCGGTGCAGAGAAGAAAAGGGAAGAAACGCCCCCCGGGGGGGGGGAGAAAAGAATACGAACAGCTGAGGACTCGTAAATGAAATCGATTGGGGGAGAAACAACGTGGAGAAGCGCTTAAAAAAAAAAAGGAAAAAAGACATCCGACGGAGTGGCAGGGTACATGGTCGAACAGGGGGGAAAAAAAAAAACCCCGGGGGCGGGGCTCAAGCCAGAGAGTCTAGGGGGGGGAGCAGGGGGAAAAGAAGAGCACACGTTTTGTGGTCGTAAGAGAAAGAACGCTCGGGGTGTAGAGAGGAGCTAAATTTGGGAGTCCGATCCCGCCCCGAGGACCTGGTTCAACGGAAGGGAAAAGAATTAACGGAAAGAAGAATTCCTCCCGTAGAAAAAAACAGCTACTATTCTCACCAGAAGGTCACGGGTAACCAAAGATCGGGGGGGGGGGTCCCAGCTGGGGAAGTCTCATGGCAACCCATAAATCGGAGAGGCTCGTCGGCTTGACAAAGAGAACCCGTCTATCGGCAAAAGAGAAGAAACCAAACTCTCAAAAAAATGCGACTCTAGGGTCCGGCCGATCGAGGGCCAAATAACCTTTCTTGTTTTGGAAAGGGATACGAAAAAAAAGGAGAGAAGGGACTACGAGAAAAGGGGGGGCCTCGCCCGAAAAGTAGAACGTGCGAGGGAGTTGCCGAAAAAAAAAAAGAAAACTCGAGGGGGGGATTCTAAGGGGCTCGTTTTTGACTCTGGCGCGGAGGGAGAAAAGAAAAGGGCGGGCGAGCTCAAAAAGCAATCAAGACGCCCTCGGTCTCCGGGAGAGGAAGAAGAATCGTGAGGGGACCGTATCTATGCACTGCCGCCAGTGGAAAAAGGGTAGCGAAGCAAAACAATCTCAAATACCCCTGGGGGGGGGAAACGCTCACGCAGGGGGGGGGGGCCGTTGACCGGGAAAGGGTCGACTCTTGTCACCGACAGGGGGGGAAAGGACCTCTGAGCGAACATTTTTTTGAAAAAAAAAAGGGTCGGGGAAGGGGGAGAAAAAAGAAGCGCCTTCGAGTGGGAGAATCACCAAAAAACAGAGACAAAGGTGATTTCGAAAAAAGCATAGCCACAGAGGGGAAGGAAGTATCTCCGGCGGGAAAAAAATAAATCCTCTATGCCCAAGGGCATAAAATCAAAAACACATTTAAAAGAGGGAAGGGAGTCGAGCAAAAGGGTTTGTTCGCTGCCCAAAAAAAAAAAAAAGGATGGGCCACGGGGAAGGTTTTTCTCCGTTCAAAAAAAGGGAAAGGCAGGTGAGCCCTTTTCAAGGAGTGAAGGTCGAGAATGCAAAGGGGGGGGGAAAGGTTTGTCAGAAGTCTACGTTGGTGAAAGGGGGGAAGTGCAAAGGCCAGGGAAACCGGAGAAGGGGAGGGGGGTAGTAAAATAAAAGGAGTCCGAATTGCGGAAAAAGTTACATGAAGAGGAACGGGACGGACGACTCGGAGGAAAGAGCCACCAGCCTCGTTAAAACATTTGCTTCAACGACGTTAAGGGGGGGGGGGGGGGGTGGGGTAAAGGAAACCGCCAAAAAGCGGACAGTTCCGGCCCCGACAGGGGAGTAGATTCCCAGCAAGAGGGGAAGATCCTCAGAAGTTGAGGGGCCAACTCGACATAGCCATGAGGAATAAGGAGAGAAGTGGAACGGAACAGAAAGTTCGATTCGGAGACCCGCCCACGAAGTGGGAGAGAGGAAGCAGACGACCCGTACTTCACGGAACTGACTGCTTCTATTTGCTTGCACCAAAGGGGAAAAGAGGGGGAACAGTTCGTCTCAAGGATCACAAAAAGAAAGGGGGGAGGGGGTCAAAACTGCTTACTGGGTCGTCCCCCGAAGGAAAAAATGGGTGGAAAAAAAAAATGTCCGGAAAAAGTGCGAAGGGGGGGAAAAAAGGGGACGGGAAGAAACTGGTCATTGGAAAAGGGGCAGGCGGGGAGAAGAAGGGGTGGGATTTGGAAAACGAAGCAAGGATAACGGAAGGAAGGGAACTGAAAGTGAAAAGGGGATCTTGCCGCCCGGTGGGGGGAACCCGCTGGGGTCATTTTCGAAAAGAAAAAAAGGGAAAAAGCGCCCCCCAAAAAAAAAGAGGGGGAGCGGGGACTCCGGTCCAGCCCCGCGACGGTAGGGATTTTGCGGAAAGAAAAAATCAAGAGCTATGGGTAAAGGTTAAGCAGGGAAAAATCGTAGGACATCCAAAAAGGTCCCCCTCGTTTCTGGGGAAGGGGGGGGGGGGAATGGGGGGAAGGGGGGGGGGGGGAAAAGAATCGCCATTGGCTCCGCCGGAGGGGGGGAAGACCGGACACTCCAGAAGGGAAGAAAACACGTCGACGACGTTTGCCAAGACTCCGGAGACAGAGGGGGGGGAGGGCGGCAACCCTGAAAAGCGGCTGGATCCGTGTGAAGCGGTAAAACACAAAAAACAAAAAGGGAGGAGGAAAAAGAGGAGAAGATAAATCGAAAAAAAAACACTTCAACCGACAGAGGAGTGCCGCAGGTCCTCGACCTCGCAGAAAAGCCTCTTTGGCGGGTACAAACAAGAAAGGGACTATGGCCGGCCGCCAAAATGCCTTGCCGACCGGGCGAAAGGGCAGTTCCAAAGAAAAAATGACGACATCAACGAGACAAGGGCATTTATTCACCGGGAAAGGTCCCCCCTTGTATGTGCAAGAAAGCCGTAGAGGGGCCGTCCGACCGGATGAAAAAAGTATTCCCGCGAGGCGGGGGGAAAATAATGAAGAGCTGATGCACCGACGGCGACCATAAGAAAAAGAGGTGTGCACTTGAAGGGAAAGGGAAAAAAACATGCCGTTCTCCTGGGACCTACCGTCTAGGACGAAAAAAAAAACAAATTGAAGAACAGGGAACTGCCCCGGAAGGGAAAGACCGCAATTTTTAGGGAGGGGGGAAAAAAAGGGTCCCAACGCCACGAACCTTGCCACACAGAAAAGGGAAAAGAGATCGTGAAAACGGAAAGAAAGGGGGGGGAACGAACGTCGAGGGGGGGGGAGAACCCTTGGTTCCCCTTGTCAAAAAAAAGGGAAAAAAGAGGATTAAAATCCTCGAAGGGAATCCGGTCGTCGCTTCATCAGGGAAAAGGGGTCCCGTTTGGGGAGAGAAAGGGGGAAGGGGAGCTTCACAGCGCCTGGGCAGAGGAAACGACTGTCCGAGGTGGATGTGAAAAATAAAAAAAAACGTGGACAACTCGAGGTTTCTCCCTGAAAAAAAGGGGTGCTCGAGAAAAGGAGGGAGAGTCAGGGCCGACCGTCAGGGGAAAATCCGACTTTCCTTTATACCGAACCTAAAAAAGACGGTTTTAGCGGCAAATTGGGAACACCTCGCACGGGAAAAAAAACAAAGGCATAACTGAACACCAACCCGTGAAGGGAGGAGAAATAAGCCAGAAGGGACGTTGAACCAAAGAACCGGCCAAGGGAGAAAACGGTGGAAAAGAAGAAGGAGTGTAACAGCTCGCAGGGAGGCCTGTGTTAGGGAGCAGAATTTTTTAAGGAGGGTGACGGAAAGAGCGGGCTCGGAAGGGAAACTTTGTTCTGATGTGAAAAAAAGAATACGGGAAAACGACAATCCCGTGTACCCGGCACGACCTGGGGGAAAAAGGTAGAAAAAGCCAAGCTGCCTTATAACAGGGGATGGGGTTGCCCGAAGCCCGACACGCAAAAAAACCGGAAAGGAAAATCGAAGGAAAAAAGTCTTTTGCGAATTGGGGAAAAAAAGCCACTGCTAGAAAAGAAGAAGCAAACGCTGGCGATGCGGGGGGGGAAGCCACGGGGTGGGGGAAGAAGAACGAAGCAGGGCGCGCGCCGGGAAAGGGGTCGCGATGGGAGAAAATCGGTGTAGCGGGCAAACTTCGCCGCCGTGGAAAGGGGCGGAAAAGGCAAGTCGACACGTAGTGAAAAAAAGAGTCTCAGAGAAGGGGAAAAAACCAGCACCGGTAATTGGGGGGGGAAAAACGCGGAGCTATTTAGGAGGAAGGTCGTTGGGGAGAACCTGTGCAGGCCGAGAAAGAAAAGGGGGAGAATAGCCAAGAAGAACCGGGGTGCCTGAGAGAGAAGGATACGACTTTGGGCAAAAAAAACCCCAGAACCTCGAAAAACCCCGGTCCGCCCACCCGAAAGGGGGGGAAAAAAAAAAGGGACGAGGAGGGGGGAAAGGAGTCCGAGGCCGACATCTACGAGGAGAGAAAATCCTTTCAGGATCGGCCGTGAAGAAGGGGAAAGCAGGGGAAAAGCCCTAGGGAAGAAAAAACTCTCGCGAAGAGTCGAGCGAATAACGCCAAAAAAGGGAAAAGGACTTCCTGTCAAAAAAAAAAGATATACTCTCTGGGAGGGGGGGGAAAGCCCCCCGAGAAGAAGAGGACACGTCTGTTCGAATGCGAGCAGTTAGAGGGAAAGAAAAAGTTTTCGCTGTAGCAGGGGGGAAGTGGAAAAGACGAGCAACCCGGGAAGCTCGAATTCATACGAGCCGTGAAGGATTTCGAAGGGGGAAAGAAAAAAGGAAATAATAATCGTCTGGAAAAAAAACCCACAAAAACTAATCATATAACTGCACCGAAACAAAACCGAAAAAAAAGAGCGGGGGAGGACGAACTTGTACGTCTTGGGGAACGACCTAAAGGGAAAGAAGAGGCTCGCCCCACCGGAAGCAACGACATGCCTGTGGTAAAAAAAAAGTAAAACTCAAACATGGCCTCGCGGGGGAAGTCCGATCAATCAGGGGGGAAGGGACGGGTAAACGGAGCGTGACGCGGCTCGAAGAAGGCAGACACAAAAGCACTGGGTACACTCGTAGAGTCTGAAAAAAAGAAAGAGGGAAAACGAACAGGGCACGTACGACCCTCCACCACGCCCGAAAAGAAAAAAAAGGTGATCGAGGAGAGGGGGAGCGGGCGAGCCTTCCCGAGGGCCTCACGAACCAGAAAAAAAAAAAGACGGAGGATTCATTGTTTTTGGGGGGGGGGGAGCTGGGGAAAAGAGGGAACAGGTCGTAGGGTCCAACGTACTCGCACGAACAAAAGGAGAACCCGCCTTTCGAACGAAGCCCCTTGGGGAGGGGGGGAAGCGTACCCAGGGAAAAAAAAAAAAGAGAAAGAAGTAAAAAAAAGGGCCCTTCGAGCAAGAACTGCGACTCGTGAAAAGAAGAGGCTCACAGTAATCGTTGGGGCATGCGGCGTCCAAAGACCAAAGGGAGAAGGGGGGGGGAGGTAGTCGTTCGAAGAATGTTCCAACCGTGGAACGGGAAAGGGGGAACCGAGGTCGGCGGCATCGATCGAGGGCGGGGCCGAGAGGCCAGAAAAACGGTCAAAAGGGGAAGAAGGAAGGGAAACTGCCGTGAAAGGGGGCACTATTTACGAAAAAGATGGACCCCTTATAATAGATCGTGGGTACGAACGCCAGGGAAGGAAAAAAAAACGCAAGGGAAAGAATCACTACCAAAGATGGGTTTTTTGAGGTTGGGGAAAAAAAGGGGAGGGGGACACCCCGCACGATGAGCGTCAAACGGGCATATAACTTTGAGGGGCAGGAAGGGGAAAGGGTCACTGAAGGAAAAAGGGAAAGTAGAGACCCATTGATGACAACCCGAAAGGAACGTCCTCGGCAACGTCCGGAAAAAAAAAGACAGAAGGACGATTGGGAATCTAGTAAAAACCAACCAAAAAAAAAAAAAAAAAAAAAAGAGAGAGAATAAAGAAAGGAGGAAACGCGCAGGGAATCCGCTTCCTGCGAATTCTGAAAAGAAGGTTTCGACGCTGGGCAAGGAAAGAAAAATGGGGGCCTGCTAAAACGGGAAAAAAAAAAAACGCAACAGTTTTTACCTGAACGTAGAAAAGGGGGGGGAAAAGGTTACGCCAGAAAAGCGGAGCACGTCGAAAAATAACACTATAGATGTTTATCTCCAAAAAAAGGAATCTCTGGTAGGGGGTGGATGGACCTCTCCTTTTCAGGGGCTTTCGACACGGGAAGAAAATGCAGAGGGTTCAAAAAAAGGCGCTACTTCCGTAAATAGGGAAAAAGAAAAAAATTCCAGTTGAGAGGGAGAATGGTAACAAGCCAGCCCTTGTCCGATGAAAGAAAGAGGGGTATCCATCTAGCCCGCCATCTCGATCGAGAAAGGTGCCAATCCGGAAGTTCCCAAGGGGGGGGGGCCACCATCCAAAACAAAGGGGAAAGAAAGAAATAAAGATCCTGTTGCCCCAACGAAAGCATTGCCCCCATCCGTGGAGAAAAAGGGAGGCAGTCCAAGAAGGGAGAAGAACCGATCTCG
>Ga0179593_1630857_pt1 | contig 25532 bp, 27 predicted proteins | sample CZODoug2_1_08_16_FD_185931 | JGI IMG/M metagenome (GOLD analysis project Ga0179593, IMG submission 185931) | Vadose zone soil fungal communities from Angelo Coast Range Reserve, California, USA - CZODoug2_1_08_16fungal (PacBio error correction) | ecosystem: Environmental > Terrestrial > Soil >...
AGGAACAAACTTAAGGTCGTGGGTTGGGCATACATAATTACTCTGCGGAGATTCACTCCAGAGGGAGGATTCTGGTATAAAAAGGAGGGAAGCCTCGTGCCTGCGTGCGGACGTAGGCCCGAGCTAGTTACTTTGGGTCCACGCCGCACACTCAAGTTCTTACATACAGATGTCGGTGGAACAAATAAGCCTCTAAAAACTGCTTCGGAAGAAGAGAATGAACTGAGGGTCACTATCAGGACAAGCTTTGATTGAAGCACTTTATTAGCGGGAGCGCAAGGTAGGAACCGAAGGGTCGTCAAGCAAGCATCAAGAGCGACAGACATCTAAAGTCTCGTATAGCGAAGTAGATGAAGCTCTAAACCAAACACGACCTTGAAGTATCGGACCTTGTCGCTTCAAAGTGTCGAAAATAACGAACGAGAGAAGCGCTGTTTTAAGGACTGAAGGGGCAAAAACCGATGAGGGCTTGCCGGATTCCAGCGCAGAGAGGGGGCGGTGCACTACTAACGGGCCTCCAGGGTCGGTCCCTAGGATGATAAGAGGGAGCAGGGAATTTTCCGTATGCCTGGGACATTGCCTAAAAGCGGGATCGGAATCGAAGCGACTCCTATTTCCTTCGATGAGAGATCACTACGTGAGCGCTAAACGTAACACAGGTCCCTTGAAACGGTCGCGGGCGCAGCGGGGGGAAATATGCCGGGTGGCAGTCGATCAAAACGTGCGGTTGGATTTGACCACGCCATCCGCCGTTTTCTCGCGCGAGGTCCTCTTACAGCCGCCTGCCTTGCCTGAGTGATTGGCCGAATTAGAATGAGCAGGGGTGACGCGTACAGAGAATATACCCGTTGACAGATTTCGGGTGCGCTCAAAAAGCTTCGCTGCAGGCTAAATTAACTCCCGTCCTGCATGTCTGGGATACCGAACCCGATGTCGGGGGAGCGTGGGCAGCCGACACTCACGGGGAGGTACAAGCACTCCTCTGGTGAGGAGCTCCCCTCCGATCCGAGAACAGCAAAAACCGTAAAAAGGCGTATTTTCAGCTATCCGAGAAAGAAACTTGATACGCGACCACGACGGGCAGAGACACGTGGCGCATGCCGTACGCACGGCTGGTCTGCGCGAGGAGGGCCAGACCGCCTCCGTCGCGCGGCCCCGGGATCACGGTGAACGACAACGTACAGATGGAAATTTTAGGAGAAGCCAATACGACGCCGTACCAACCACCCGGACCGTTCATAAAAAAGAAATAGACAGCACCCCACTCCTAAGGAGAAAGTGGCCCTCGAGGTGCCGTACTCCGAACGGATACATCGGAGGTTTCTCCTTCAAAAAGGGGATGCGATCCTAAGAAGAAGGCATGTTGAGGGTCAAGGGCTCCTCGATCTGAACTCCTTTGCCTGTGCAGCACGAACTAGATCTGGGAAGAGGACGAAGATAGCGTCCCGCATCTCGAAATCGAGCAGCTCTCGGAGGGGGGGTGGGGGTCAAATAAGCCCGGCCCTAAGAATGTTCTAAAAAAACTAATGTAGAAAACAGCAAGCGTGAGGAGTCCATGAATAGAAGGAACTTCGGGTACTCGTAACGGAGAGGAGGAAACGCAGCAGTCTAAGCTAAAGAATGAGATATCGAATTTGGAGCTCACACGACAGAGGAAAAAGAATTTCCGTATACTGAGGGCGCGTCTCTTCATTGTGTTCTAAAAGGGGAACAGAGCCTAAGTCCGGCCGAAGAACGACAAGAAGGGAGGCCTAGCGAGACAGCAGCGTGGTAGGGAGAGCCACATGGACCGTCACCAGAGACATCTTTGTGAAAGCACAGCGGGCCGAGGTCTGTGCCTTGATCCACCCCCCATTGGCGAACGAGGGGGAAGTGACAACCTCTTCAACAAACTTGTCTCAAACAGCGAGAGACGGAGCGCGTCAAAGATCGAAAATTGAGACGGGATAGAGGTACGATACGGAAGGGAGGTGGCGCGCCGCGCGGGGCATCCCCAGCAAGGAGGCGCTATGGGCGAGCGGAGTTTAACTCAAAGGGAACTCAGCGGCACTTGACAGAAGGGCACCACAATGATGAATCCAAATGTATCTTAAATGAGTGGTTTAAAAATTGTGAGATTGCGCGCGGATTGTCCATACAGGAAACCAAAACCGAAACGTTTCTGGGTAGATCGTCGCGATCAACGAGTAATGGTCCGTTCTATTGCAGATCATAGGCTGGAGGTGGACCAGCTACAGAGGATCACGGATGTATGTGGACGTAGAGGTCTTGCCTAAATGGGGAAAAGCAAAAATTGTAGTCAGGCGACGGGAAAAACCGTCGTCGCTCGATAGAGCTTTTGCGAATGAACACGTCCATGCGGCGAAGCTCAAAAACAACGAGGAGGAGAAAGCGCAAATGGGGTGACTTCAGTACAACGCAACGAAGCGCTACTAAGCAACATTAGGGTGATACGCGACTGCTAGAATCAGGGTGGCGTGAGCTGATTCGGCACAAGAGACGCTCGACATCCCCTAACCAGGAAAAGGGATCGGCCGATTTGCAAGGGATAGGCTAATAATCGAGGTAATCTCAACAAGCGCGTGTCGCGGGGGTGGGGAAGTTAATATATCCAAGGAACAGGCGCCAGGGGATAGGGAGATGGCTTTTACCGAAATAAAGCCTTTCCACAGCGGGGGCACAGTTCAAGACAAAAAAGATCCCGTGGATTTTCCTCAAATTGAGTGCACAGATTGGGAAACGATGCCGCTGGAAGAGAAGGTAAAAAAATGCTACCGAATATCGGGACCTATGCGGTCGGACACCCGAGAAGGTCGACCACGACAAGAAAGTCCCCTTCAAGAGGGACAGTCGAGCACCCAAAGGGCTCAAAGAGTTTCTGAGCGCGCACGAGGGGGCGCTCATCAGCAGATTGAAAAATGTTAGAAGGGGTAGACGGGAAACTATTGGAGAAAAGAGGGTGAAAGGCAAACTAACGCCCTCGATATGTGGACCGAGGGCGAGAGGTGACACGTCCGGAGAGGAGGGCCTCAAGCGGGTCCTGCTAGAGAGGAGCCAAAACTGCAGATGGAGAGGGCGGCGGCGGGAATTAGACTATTAACTTGAGAAAACATTAAGAACTCAACCTCGTAATTAAAGAAGAGGGGGGGGTAGGGAGTACCAAAGGATAGAGGGGAGCAGGCTTTATCGCAGCGCCAGCGTCGCAGAGAAAAAACAGAGAACTCACGAACCTCGTACGAAGCTAGTAACGGCCTCAAGATCTCGGTAGTTTCGATTAAAAGAGGAAACTGGAATGTCGCCGGTGAATGAGGGAAAAAAAAACAAAAAAACGAGGTCACCGCTCGACTGAGATGAGAGAGGGGAAAGGTAGCGACCGAGTCAAGACCTCGTCGGGGATGCGCGAAGCACCATGTACAAGAGGGGTCAACTTAATAGCGCCCGATAAGTGGATACCGAATCCACGGTCGGGGAGAAGACATAGCGATCTGTCTTTCATGACACATCACGGGCCGATGATCAGAGTGTCGGATCTCTCGACGGGAAAAGCGACGCCATTCACTGGGTGTGATACGTATACTTTGTCAAAGCATGACGAGGGGGGGTCCCCCCACCCAAAGCGAGTACGGTTGGCCGACCTACTCCGCAGGCGAGGAAAAGAGCAAGAGAAACGAGCACACCGGAAGAGGGGGACTTGGTCTCCCCGTCTGAGCCCAGTGGAGACGGACTCTGGGGGTCTGAATGCAACTAACAGGAAAGAGGGGGGGGCAAACGCCTCGCTCGCACCATAAACTAGGGGGAAAAAACGGAGACGCGCTTCGTGCTCGCCAGAGGGAAGCGTCCTCACGACTTCGCGGCGCATCCGACAATGCCCTCTGTTACTGACGATTAGGAAGCGGTCGTGAGGGACGCTCGTGAATCACCTGAGCTAAAGGGTGGGCAGAGTGTACGGGGACGTGGCCATGCGATGTCCGAGGCCACTGCTCAATTCCCCGGGCGCCGGCGCGTCAGAAAAGGGTGATACCCGACGCTGTAAATTCCGATCGAATGAAAGAGCTGGGGTGGAACGCCAAAGCGTCACTCAAGATGAAAAAGACGGAAGAAAAAATCCCTGTTCCTCGAGCAATCAATCTCTTCGAAGAGCAGCGAAGCGGTACATGACATCGCGGATAAACGCAGGAAATGGGGATTTCGAATAACAGAAAAGAGGACAGGAAAAAACCGAGACTGCGCGAAAAAAACATAGGTCAGCCGGCCTGAAGAGAAACTTCTCTCTCTCCTTGTCGACGGACGTGGAGGTCCAGAGGTAAAGCGCTAACATCCCACACAGCCCCCCGCGGATGCCAGAGAACAGACACGCTAAACCTGAAGGGAAGAGCAGGTAGGCGGACTAAACCTACGGAGCGACCTCAACAGGAGCGAAGGCTCGGGAGGAGAACGAGATCCGAAGCAAGCAGAGTGGGCAAAGGGCGGAGGAGGCACGGTTGATCCACGCCATCGAAACGAGGGAGTGGGGTGTGGGAAAAAGGGAGTGGGAGCGGAAGAGAGAGAGCGTGAAGAGCTAGCATGGGTAAAAACGGTGGAGAGGAGAACGGACACCCGGATGTGGGAAGAAGGGGGGGGGAGGAAAGAAAAGGAGGGGCCTAGGAGAAAAAGTGAGAAATATGAGCGCGTTCCTTTCCTATACCGAGGGTCGTCAAAGGGAGACGAGTAAATGCAAAATGCGAATGGAGAGCCGTCCCGACTAGAGACAAGTAAGAGGCTTCACGATAAGGAGGGTTCAGCGCTCGCAAATTGAGGAAACCTGAAAAGAGGCACGCATCGGTGGGGGGTGAAAAAGTCCCATGCAAGAGTGGTAAAGTACGGGGAAGCTGTATGGCGATCCCCTGACGGGGTCCAATCTACAAAAAAAGAAAAAAAGGAACCAGAGGGACAGGTTAGACGTAGAAATCCGCGTTATTCAGTAAGAGGAGAGGAGATGGTTCGGCGAGCGCGTGCGGATATTCGAGGCGGGGCGGGATTCCACCGAGCAGCTCCTTCAGTGATACATCAAAGATTGGGGCAAAAGGGTGAAAACTCATAGACTCTGAAAAAGAGGGAAAGGGAGGGAAACTAATCAGGAGGGACACATTGAGGAAACTAACGAAGGGAGAAAGAAATGACAAAATGCAGGAAAAGGCGCTCTGCCGATCCTACATTCTTCAGAAAGGAAAAGGAAAAGAATAGGAGGAAGAGAAAAAGCTCAACCACAAAAAAGGGTGAAGAAGGTGTCCGGGTCGTCCCTCCAGGGGTCTACCAAAGAATCCCGCCAACTCTTGGGACCGGGAAAGGGAATTAAGAAAAGGGGGCCAGGGGGCTCTGCCTTCCAGGGCACGAAAGAGGGGGAAAAGGCCAAGTTCAGGGGGCGTGTGTCCGGGACGGAGGTCGAAGGAAGTTTAAGAGACCGACATAGCGAAGAGTAGAAAGAGGATCGAGAGGGTTATTCGAGGGAAAACTCACTGAAGCGACATAGAAAACTCCGTCGTAACAGGGAAGGAAGGCCCAGCTCAGGCAGGCGAAATTAAGGGGGGCTCGCAAATATGCCGTAGGGGAAACTGTCAGTTCCCGCGTCAGTCAAGACTCCGTTTGCGCGCGCGGGACAGAATGAAGGGCTCGAGCGCCGAAGAGTGCGGTTTAGAGGACAGACTTCTTAGGAGAGCGGTAAATCGGCAAGAAGTTGAAGGCTCTTGAAAAGGGGTGTCGAAAAGCGAGTCTAGAGAGAGAGAGGGGGGGACCAAGCCAGCGTCTGTAGGAACGGTGGCGACACCGCCTACTAAGGGAGGGGGGGAAAGACTTTAAATACCTAGCCAGGGAAAGCTTACAAACCGGGGGGGAAGAGATGAGGATCCCTATAAAAGCCAATCCTAAAAGTGCCGCCTCTTCCAGAGTAAAAGAGGCGGGGGGAGGACTATCTAGGGATTATATTACTAGGGCCTCAAAGGAGAAACCTCGATGACAGAGAGAAAGGACTGCTTTCTCTCGTGAATGGGAAAATTAAAAAAGCACAGCAGACGGGATTTTTAATAAAACCGATTAAGGATTTAAGTCATTGAGGGACTAAAAAAAACCCTGACCTACCTTTGAGGGGAGGGGGACCAGACAGGCCAGGGAACCTTTTCATGTAGAGTAAAGAAGAGTCAGATGAAGGGAAAAGACGTGGCCCTCTATGAGGGGGCAGGACGAAGGGGGGGAAGGGTATGAAGATTTGGACGGGAAAAGATAAAAACGAGGAGCGCCACACCGTGGATTCGGGAAACAGCATCGTGGTTCGCCTGAGGGGGGACGAGTCCTTGCAGGGGAGCAACAAAAGGGGGGGAGGGACTCGGTTTGAGACGCCATCCAAGGAGCAGCGGGGAAAGCGAACTCGCGGGGGGGGTCAAACCCTCAGATTAAAAGTTAGGGGGAGAAGGACGTCAACGAAGCTTTATCAACGGAATGAGCAGAAGAATGTCTAGGGGGTTCAAATTGAAGAAGACACCGCCGGCCCTGGAAAAGGGGGACTAGGGAAGAAGAACTTTGGGAGCACGAGGCAAGATATGCTACTGATGGTGAAGTCTTCAGATTCATGGGGTGCTACAGTTTTCCAGAAACTAAGTGAAAGGATCAGTTTGGGGCTAAAAAGGAAGGAGAGGGGCAGGCGCCGTGGAGTTGAGACATCTGCAAACTCCGTTTCACCTCGAGAAGCTTGGACAAGAAACGGGCGATGTTATGGTGTCAAAAAGGGGGGCCAAGGGGAAAGACCACTAGGAGGAAAGTGATAATACAGCTGCGAGTCGAAGATCGAACACGGAAATCAAATGAAGGGACGGCATAACCGGAGGGAGGGAGGGGCGGCTGGAGCCCCTAACTCAAGGCGGTCGCTCTTTGAACGCTTGACAGAAGTGAATCGGAAACTAAAGGGGCCAAAGTGCCAACACTGAAAAGGAAGATGATGGGGTCCCTGTTTCCAACAGCTTTTGGAGAAGGGTGAGGCTCTTAAGTTCCCAGAAGCAAAAGCGCATGCGTCTGAAGTTCCATCGGAATCAGCGGAATGCCGTTCTGATTCATCTCTGACTGGTGTCGCCGGACAAGCGCGCATACCTCATGGGAGAGGGTCGGGGAAGAAGGAAACAAGCGACGAAAAAAATGGGGTAGAAATAAAAGCGTAAGTGGGCAATCCCGAGATACTCCACACGGAGGAGGACCACAGACAGGGCTGGAGGTTCCGCACTCTAGCAAAGAGGAAACGAGGTGGTTGATCGGGGGACTGTCTCGGGGAAGTAGTCTAAACTACCCGCCCCCGAGGGGAACGATTGCCGACTAACTAGCAATCATGGCAAGCCGCTCGAAGAAAGGTGAAAAAGCCAGAACAAAAGTTGGGAGGGGAAGCTCACCCGCACAGGGAACAGTAACCAGGCCAGCAGGAAAAAAGTGAGTGTCAATGTTCTGTCACGATGAAAAAGGGAAAGCGAGGGGAAGCAGGCAAGAAAGAAAACAGAGAACGTGGGAGAGGCACTCCCCCGCAAAAGGAAAAAATCACCAGAACCTCGTTCAATATGGTGACTGAAGCGGAGAGGTCAGGCCGAGGAAAAAGGTGCGCCTAGGGGTGAAAAGAAACTTTGCAAGGGTGGAGGGAAAAAAGGGGCTCTCATTTTAGAACGCTTCTCGGGAGGCACAAGGGGAGAATTCCTCAAACACCTGAGGGAACCTCTCAAGATGGAATCGGTCTGAGCTGGAAGGAGATTTTGGGAGAAACACCATTAATGATAGACGTGAAAAACTCAGATCCTGAATAAAAGAGGAGGGACCAATTGATAGATAAAAGAGCTGTCAAAAGGAAAAATCCAGGGGACCTACGGGGAAAAAAAGGCAACTCTCGTTGCGTTACGACGGCAAAGACTAAAAAATGGAGGAGGGAAAACGAGTGATCTAAGGAAAGAACGCAAAGAGGACAACCTCAGAAAGCGAGCAAATGGAATCCTTACTTTGCCGGAAGATAACCCGATCTTGTTTCCCAAACTGAGTTAGTAGAGGTAATATAAGGAAGCAATACGAAGGGAAACGTTGGCGGGACGCAACGATGCAACTCCTCGGCGGGGTGGCGTCGGAAAGTCGCTCACTTACCGTGGAAAGTGCACGGGCCGAAAGACGCGTTCAGGCGGTCGGAAAATTGGGGAAAAAACATCCCAGAAAGGGATCCCTTCTATCAGGGCGAACCGCTGTCGGCAGGCGGTACGACATCGGACGTGGATACGCAACGTCTTAAGAGAGAAAAAGCCGTCGAGCCTACTGTCGGTAAAACAGAAAATAGGCTCCCGAAAAAAATGAAAAAACTGTGTACACTGCTCGGCTTATCGAAATCGGGAACGCTAGGGGGAGAGAGGCACGGCTTACCGATGAGGGAGGGTCGGCCACTGCTCCAAGACATTCCGAATCAACACCGCATCAAGGAGCACCTACGGCATCAGAGAGATTTTGTGAAGCGATCACTCATAGATACGATCTAAGCGAGAAAGCGAAACGTAGAAAGTAATCTTCCACGTAGAGCATAAGAAGGAAGCGCTCGCTTAAAAGAACGGGGGTCCCAAGAAAGTATAACGCCTCGCTGCGGGAACCAGGCATAATTTGCCTGACAAATGTCTTCCGCTCTCGGCGTCTCGAGGGATCCAATAATGAACCAGGACGCGGAGGGGGGTTTCAATCTAACAGATGGTAATCCTCAGAAATCTGGCTCTTACATTTGAACGGGTTATTAGTCCCGAGACGAGCCAGAAATGGTAAATTCTAACTTCTTTGAACCTTCGGCGCTGGAAGTGTCTGCACAGGAAGAACGATGGTTGTAACATTGATGAGATTGGAGGAAAGATCATTAATATTACTTAAAACGTTACTGAAAGGCTTGTTTGGGGGTGAAGCTGGCTCGTCTTAAATGAGTACTCGTAGTGAGAGAAGAGGGCACTGTTATTAAAAATTTGAGTCCTTCAGCTCCATCTCTCTGTTGCTGACAGAAAGATTGCGATAGTGAAAATACGCAAGATCAACACCAACAACGGAGAGGGAAAGTTTCACTATCTCAAAGAGGTTGTCATCCATTGGAGCACTGAGGAGAGGGAAGCCAAGTGCCTCTTCAAAAGCGCACGAAGAGCAGAAGAGAGGCACTAACGGGAAAACTTTTCTGAGCGTCTAAAAACCACGCCTTGAAAGGTTAAGTCAGGGTCATGGGGAGAACAAGAAACGGAAAATCCCAGCGAAAAAAGGAATTTTAAAAAAAAAAAAAAGACTGCTTAGGCCGGTGGCGGTGCCTGCCATGCGCTGTTGAAAAGAGACATACGCGGAAAAAAATCGGAGGGGCAAGATAAAATAATTTACAAAAAGCCAAAGGAGCAGCATTTCGAGGGTTTAGGGAGACTCCGTGAGCCTAAATGGCGCACACTTCCGGGACGAGCGCGAAGAGGAAAAACGAAATATGGGATCTAGGCAAAAACTTCGTCTGGGGACCTTCCAGACCCATTCCGACGCGGCGATGGCCTGTAAAGATGCATCTTCAGAAACAAGGAGTAGTGGAAAAGAATTCTTCGGAGAAGGCGAAAAGGGGGGGAAAAAATCGTTCATATGTCGCGCACAGCGCGGCGCTGCGGAGATCGGAACACGAAAACGTCTGGACGTCGCGGCACGAAGGGCACTGCCAGAGAAAGGGGAGGGAAAGAGGACACGTTACGAGTCACGATCCGATTACATCCATCTAGTCCACAGAGGGGATTTAGCAGGAGGGATGAGCCCTAGGCAGCACGAGGTCAGCGAACACCTGAAAGCAACCGTAAGGATGTTTGTCAATCCAAGTCCCGCTCGCACACGTCGTAGTAAAAGAAAAATATAGGGGGTCGTTCAAGGATTTCAGCTAATAAGGGCAGGTGCCACTCAGCCACTGTGGAGACGACAATTAATTGCTAGCAAAAGACACAGCGATGAAAGGAAGGGGGGACGGATACGTCTTTTTAGAAAAATCTACGATGCTCCTTTCAGGGGAGGAAATACCCAGGGCTTCAACGACTCGTCTGCGGGGAAAGAGGTCGGACGCGTCGCCAAGGAGCTCCGAGGCGGAGTGACGACGAGAGTTTGGCAAATACCCGCCTATCCATTGTCGGACCTCAACGCACCGGCCAAGGACCTCTATTCGCCCTTTAGGAGCCCCGCGCGCTTAAATGGCCTATAGCGAAACGATCTTGGTCCGAAAGGGTCCCAGGGGGGAAAAGCGTCTCTTCGGGTGATCGAAGAAGATTCAATGAGGCGAGCGGCCCCGATGGAGCATCGCTCCCAAAGGAAGCGTCAGAAGCGGTTGCTGTCCATTGTAACTGGATAACCCCACGTGAAAAATCTCAACAGCGACGCAAGGAGGAGAGTCAAACGAGGTACGAGGAGTCTCTGGATCGCGGGCGCCCAAACCCTGGACAGACCGATTCAACAGGTAAAACAGAAACGGATCGAGGCCGGTGCATTTGAAAGGATGCTCGGCGTACCTACACACCGAGGGGGGGAAGAATCCGGCAGGTTCCGATATCCTTGCAACGGGGCCATCCAGCTGAGGACGGCCAGGCGACCTCAGGCGACGGGGGGGGGGGGGGTTGAGAAACACAAGAATCGCGCGAACGCATTGGTTGCGTCGCGTCGCGGATCAACATCTCTCAAAAAACGGGTAGAAAAATAGGCGATAAGGACCGTGCATTAAAACGAGCCGCTCGGACAATAGTGGCAATACAAATGGACAGTACGGCACGCAACGCATAGATCTCTAGCTTTTCCGCCTCCAGCAGCTCTAATAGCGGACGAGGAGAGAGGCGTTGATGGGCTGCAACAGCTCCTGGCCAGAGCTGTGGAAGGCAAAGTTTGAGTCCAAGAGGAACCGGTGAAGGGAAAAGCCATGAGTGCGTTCGGGAAACAAACGGCGCCACACAAAAATTCCCGGCAATGTCAAGAGCCTCGTTCAAACGCGGCTCGGGCAAGCTGGGATGACATCGGGGGAATACCTGGAACCCAGTTAAAGGTGGATCACAATCGCGTTGCTCCACAGCGGAGTGTAGAACGGCCGATTGCAAAAGAAGGCGGAGCAAACGACGGGGGAAAGCGGGAGGGAAAATGAAGAAATCAACCTCATCTGAATGAAAGAAATGGTCGGGGGGGAGATCCAGGGAAGGGAGGGGAAAAAGGATCGCGCGTCGGTCCCCCGCCGCTGTTAAAACTAACTAAGGGGTCGGGGGGAGCATGACGAAGTGAGGCCCCTTTGAACGACACGAGATGAGCCCTCAAAAGGAGAAAGAGCGCGGGCGGAGAGGGGAAGAAAAATGCAGGAAAGTCGCCTACAAGAGGGGGGAGGGGTATTCCCGATCCACGGGAGTGCGACGAATCGATCGCGTGGCCAGGACCTGAACCTTCGGGCCTCGCCGGGCCGGCATGTACTGCGTGGTGGAAGAGCTTCAGCGAAAAAGGGTTGTCGTGGCACGGGGCCTAGTAGGGAGGGCGCGAAATTGAAAAACATCTTGAACTTACGGCAAGGGACCAAAGCGCCTGGCGAGAAACGCGATAGGGCACAAACCGCGAAAAAGGCCGTAGACTCGGGCTGCTCGTGCTAACGACGGCACGAGATACGCTGCGCCAAAAAAATCACATCTAATCGGGGAATGGATAGGGTAGGCAGGGGGCTCTTCATCATCTCATTCGAAGGGTCCGTGGAGGATGCTAGGCCACTGATACCAGCCAGTGTCCGGTCGACACCGTAATCAACAGACATGCGGGTAGAGGGAAAGCGCGGTTTATCTAAGATCGAAAGCGGCTATCAGCCGGGGAGGGCTCGAATCCACGGTTCGTAGGTAAGCGGGTACAGCGAAAAAATATAAAGAACAAGGCCAGGACACCAAAGAGGGACGGCCAGGCATGCACCAGCCTGCAGCCGGTTCGAGGACGTGTGTCCGATTTTCGCGACCGAAAAAAGCCCACCGCCAACCACACCGCAGACCGAAAAGGAACGTCGCGATACTCGCCGTAAATTAGCCAATTCGTTCTTCGAAAAACCTACCTACGACAGGAAAAAGGGTACAACGAAAAAGTCGTGACCTCGCAAACATGACTGCACCGGCGACACGGAGGGGGGGGAAAAGCTAAAGAACGGTCCGAGATAGCCAATCAAAAAGAGAGACCAAGGAGGGGGGGGGGGTTTCAGGGGGAAGCTAGATGAAGGTACTTGCTCAACGACGACCTCGTTTGGAAGCCCTTGTTACGAGAAAAAAGTAAGTCATCGCACCCAGTGAACTCGGGAGAAGAAGTGAAAAAACTCTCAACAACAAATAGAAAAAGCGAGAATGCGTATTTCACTATTGTCGCACCGAGGACGCGGCCTCAAAAAAGTCAATCAAGGCTCCGTACAATCTATATGAGATTACTGATGAAGCTCTACACAAACACGGACGCCGGGTTCATCAGGTTGAAGTCTGCACGCAATAGGCAGGAAAGCCCTCCCAGCGGAGGGGGGGGCAGGGCTGTTTGAAACCCACGTGCTCACTGTGCCTTCATGGCGAAAAGGCGGACTAGTTCCCGGAACTTCAACCTCGAGTAACGAAGTGGAAATTGAATGGGAACAACGGAGAAAGCGCGCGAGGAGACGCCAAACTTGCATCGAAAAAGAGGGACAAGCCTTCGAAAACCCCATCCTTGCCTCAGAAGGGCGAAATAAGGAGCATCAGTGCGGTCAATTGTCTTATTCATTCGTTCGCATGTCCTGTACCAGCTTCGCCTAGATTCAATAGGGGGGGAAGCAGTCGGCTGCTCTCAAGCGTTCGGAGGCGGGTCATAGGGTATCGATGGATCGCGCGATCGGAATACCGGCATAATCTTGAAAGGGCGCGCCGAGTGGAAAAAGAAAGGAACTTGGACGTCCGGGTAAATCACCGGAGAAGTGATTATCAAGAGGTCCCTGGGCCGATTAAAGGGACGTCAGCTGTCGGGGTTCGAGCCCAGGCTAATAATTAGTACCCGGCGACACACTCCGCGAGAACGGGTGCGCATGTGCAGGGCGTTAGGAGCAAAAATGGCCCATCGGGCATGGGGAGGGAGGAGGAAAACGTCTAGATGTGTCGTGAATTGCTTGGGGCCCTAAAATTACTCATGGTCATCGCAGACACCCCGGTGGCGAAATAGGGTGGGGAAACGGAGCAGGCTCTTGGTCCGGCCCAGACGACGATGCACTTCCGCAGAGGAGGGGGGGAAAACCCGGACTCGTGGGAATAGCTGTTGGGCAAGGAGAAAACGCCCGAGAGGCGTTACGCTGTCGAGAACGCCTCGATCAGCAAAAATCTGTTGGAGCCGGCAAGTCCAAGGGAGTCGCCGGAGAAAGAAAAAAAGGAAAGAGTCGGGAACGGGACCGGGGAGAGCAACCGGTCGAATCTCGGTGAAAAAACGGACAAAGACGCTGGGCATGACTCCCGAAATCTCAAATCACCCCGACCAGCATTTCCGGATACTGAGTTCGAAGTCGAAGGAAAGGTGTTCTCCAGGAAACTAAGCCGACCCGAGTCAGCGGCGAGGAGGAGGACGTGTCAAACGCTCGAATTGGGCAACGACTGGCGGAGCCGTGAAAAAAACCCCCCTGAAAAACTTTCAACCACCTTGTGCTCTACAGCGAAGGTCCGATCAGCGAAGATCTTGAGACATTGTGTCGGGGCGAGGGAAGAAGTGTCTTGTTCCATACGCATACAGCTCTTCGGGTCCCCAGTGTCAATCTGGGAAATCGTCCCCCATGATAATCACCTGGTATCTGAGCCTGCACAGCTGGGAAGCGGTGAAACAGAAGCCTGGTTACGGTTCAAGTGTTCCTGTAGGTCGATTCCATCTCAAATTGTGGAGGGCCGGCGAGAAGACTGGCTGACGGATGGGAGGGGGAAAAAAGTTCAGCACCAATTCGGAGCGTCACACCGCGTTACGCGGGTAGCTAGACACAACAAAAGGAGGGAGGAAAAAAGAGGGGGGAAAGCATTGTCCGAAGTCGCCGCGGAGAGGACATGCCGGTTGGTGAGTCTGCTCGCTGTTATAGGAAACAACCGACACGTAGAGTTGAACGTCACAGAACATCAATTAAAGAACGAGGCTCTGCGACGCCGGAAAGAGACCTACGGGAAACCTGGAGTCTGAGCACGCCAAAGCCAGAATCTTTCACCAGCGGTTGACATGGCAGACCGACAGATCTCACGGGGATTTGAACGGAGGAGCACTGAGAGGCGCAAGGAGAAGTGCCGTCTGAGGCGCGAAACCCCGACGGCAGGCCAAGCCTCGGATCAAGAAGTTGGTGAAGGAGAGGCCCAGGAGCGATCATAAAGTAGCATGCGCCATGGGTCATCGACCTGAAACCTTTAGACAGGGGGGGGGGGAAGTCAGTCAATAAAAAGGCCCTAAGGACTCGCAAAGGCACGGGCTTGGTATAAGTCCGCGCTCCAACAAGTCGGGCGAGGCTGTGCTCTGGGGAACACCAGGAAGAGCAGAAATCATCTTAAGTATGAAACTGTTCGGTACATGATCGGGGGGGGGAAAGTCAGGCGCAGGCGTGCGAGGTCAGGAAACTATAATTCACTTTTGGACTAATTATCGCTCTCGTGAGCAGTCGAAACCGGGTAAGGAGACCGTATGAGGGAATTAGGGACAAGGGGAGGCTGCTGAGGATCAGGTCGCTCGCTTCTTAAATCGCGGGGCGTGCCGAGAAATGGCACGGAGAGTCGTAAGTCCCTTACGGACCGGTATTTGAAGAAAAAGGAGGGGACTCAGAGCTGATCTGGAGATGATCCTCACGTCGGCAAACAAGAGGGCTCCAGACTGGGTTGGCTGGTGTCGCTTAACGTTCGACTTTGTCCAAGCAGTCAAGGGGACGCGCGCAGAACGAACCAAGGCTACGTTTCAGGGAAAAAACAGGCAGAGGACAGAAGCCTTCATAAGAAGAATATACTAGTCGCTACTGCATCTATAAACGGATCGAGGAGGGGGAAAACGTCGAAAAAAAAAAAAAACGAACACGAAAAAAAAGGAAAGGCTCTTTAAACCTAAAAATGTGAATCGGAGATGGACGCGAGGTCACCACACGGCAGGGGGACGCTTTCGGGCGATGTCGGTCTGCCCTGAGGGCCGCGAGCACCGTGACAACAGGATTCAGCGACGAAGCGTGCAAAAGACAAATATGACAACGCTATTAACGAAAGATAAAAGAGGTCCCAAACCAAGCACTCAAAAGTCAGAGCAGGGGAAGCTGGTTGAAGAGCCGCGAAAACGAAGGATTCGAGTGACGACCAAGCCCGTGGACTGCAAAGAAAAAAGGTATAAGGAGGGGACCCTCATGGAGAGCGTGTGGTAAGGAGGCACGAAAAAGTGGGTCCCTCATAAAGCGCGCCTTTGGAAGGCAGATACCGCTTTCGGCCAGGGAGAGACGAGTGCGAAATTCTTATAAACCGACCTCCGAGAACTTGAGAAGAAAAGGACATTCAATAGCTTCGGACAAATTGAAAAGAGTCAAGGGGAGGACGTCATGGTATCCTGCAAAATAGGGGTGTTTATTTGGACCAGCTCGACCCTAAAAAAGGACGGTGGGGGGGAAGGTAGGCTCATAAGTGACGCTAAGTCCTCGATCGCTCGTAGACTGACGAGCTGAAGTGAGGCGCGCCTCGACTCCGCCGAAAGGTGCCAGATTGGCGTGCACTCTCAGAACAAAAACAGGAGGAGGGAAGCTATAAGGGGAAGAAGCTAATCTGGATGGTACCTTGAAGGATCCTGGCCGGGACGGGAGCCCGAACGCTGCAGGGAACCTCTGAAGCAGCAATCTGCGCTCAGGATAAATCGATCGAGGGGAGATGATAGCGAACCGGAAAGGGAACCTTTCCCGGGGTTAAAAGGTTTCCGGGTCTGCAGGTCGCCATAGATCGGTCTCAAGCTTTAGGACTTGATTCATTGTCCAAAAAAGGCCGTGCTCGAAGCGGGAATCCTGAGAGCGGAGGAAAAAAAGGACTCGTAAGGAGCGCCGACCAGTTGCGTCCGGGATTTTCGCAGTGCTTCGGGAGCCCGACATGGAAAAGCGGTGTCTGAGAGAGCGCGCGATTCTTCGATTCGACGATGACGCAGGGGAACCGCGAAATCAAAAACTGTCAACGTGCGGTCCGCCGAGAAGACCGGGAGCGAAAGGGAGGTGCGTCCACTTGGAGTCCAGTGAAGTCCGCCGTTCGCCGATTTCGGTACCAGCCTCCGTCGACGCAAGGGGAAGTGAGAAAAGTCGGCTGAAGCACGTAGAGCAGTCTTTTAGAGGTCGCGTCGAGTCGCTGCGCGCGTCGGAAGGCAGCTTTGTCACGTGACCGGCCGGCAGATGAGGGAGACGTGCCTCTAATCGCGGGGAGAGGGGGAATAGAAACCGTTCCTAACAGCCGCGAAGCGAACGGCGGATTTTGCGAAGCCGAGTGATAAGAACGAAAGCACAAGGGGGAAAGGAGTCAAGAAGGGCGTAGAGACGTGTGGGACGATGCGGCCGACGGCCAGCAGCTTAAGGGGGGCACGAAAAGGGATAAAAAAGGACGATGCTTTATCTTGGTCAATTCTCTCAGCTAAAAAGGGAGCTGTCCAGGTGGTCCCGGAATCGCAGCAGGAAGATCGACGCACAACAGGTGAGCACTGTCAAGAGAGTGCCTACCCGCTAGACATAGTGTTCCTGCACAGAAAAACTTTCCTCTTGATCCTTGGGAGCAGGTTTGGGGGGGGGAAAGGGGAGCTACTAGTGTGCCATTGTGCTATCTTGATAGCCAGCGTTCCGTCAGCAAGGGGTACCGAGCTTCGTCAGAGGGGGGTCAATCCGATTCTCGATAATCCGTCGAACCCGCACCAAAGATTGAGTCCCGTGCCTGAAAACAGAGTCAGTGAAAGGAGGAGGTCCAACTGCGCTCGACAGGATAAAAGTGCTCCCTTTGGGAGCTCACCAATAACCATCCTTCATTTCAACGGAGATGAGGTTGAAGCCGGACATGTTTCTCCACAGAGAGAATTAAAGGGGAAGCCTAAGTCCAAGAAAGAAGCCGAAGGCCCCGAAGAGCCCAGGCCGTAAGCAACCTCCAGCAAGGGCACAAAAGAAGGGGGTCTTGTCCCCCAGGGTTAACAGTTTCCACTCACAGGGTGCTCATGAAGCGATGAGCAGGCGCGAGCAGCAACTCTTGAAGGCTTATGCACGTTGTGGGGGATTACTAACAGGGGGAACTCGCCTGGAGGATTGACCTAAGTGCGCTCAGCGGCAATCGTTTCAAAGACCCCGCTGAAGACGGGGACCAAAACTCAAAAAAGGTGAAGGAGTGCTGCTCGGTCCACCGAGCAAAACCGGACGCAAGTTAAGGAGTCTCGGAAAGAATCCAATAGCCGTGAATTCACATCTCGGGGAGTGTTGACCGGGCAAATCGGAAATCTACTATGTAGAAAGGAACTCACTGGGGCCTATAGAAGACCAGAGGGGGGAAGGCACCACCAAAAGTGCATGGGTGCGGCAGCAGGATGAAATGGCTCTCGAACAAGAGGATGAAAAGACGAGATGAATGAAAAGAGTCTCGAAGGGGTGCCGGGTTAGAGGCTGACTCGAAACTGGGGGTCTCGGCACCAAAATAAACGCGCCACCCTACGATGCACGAGACCAGCAGAAGAGATGAATCAAGGCACGCAAATACCGGAGCGCGTGGTGCGCTGGAACCAGCTTTCACCGGGCAAAGAAGGGAGTGGAATCAGGGGGGGAGGGGTCAAACACCCCAAAAAACACGAGGGTAAATAGACAGGAAGGCGCACTGGCGTAAGGCGCAGTCAGCACTCTGGGATTTCGAACCCGCAAAAACCCATCGGTCCCTCGAACAAAAGTCTCAGAGTTTTGTACGCGGCTCGGCGCGTAATGCTAGAGTGAGGGAATGTTTCACGTCAAATTTGGGGGGGGGTGGGAAAAAGAAAGACCCGCGTCAGGGGCCCAACGCTCAGGGGAAAACTGAGGACGAGGGTCTCGAGGGGAGACGACAAAAAGCTGAATACAGAAAGGAGGGGCGCTAGGAGGAAACCTGGAGAACACCAGTAATGAACGCCTTCAACACTAGCCTGAATTCAGGAAAATGGTGGTGTCCCAAGGTATGGAGTTAGCAGTAAGAGGGAGGGGGTCGAAATAAAGGCTGTGAGGGGGGAGGTCCCGCTAAAAACTCTTGGTCGCGGGCCAGGATCGAAAAAGGGAAATGCAGAAGGCTTAAAACGCTAGTGGGAAAAGGAATCTCAGTAGATGTCAGGCTGGGGCGAAAGGGGAGTGCGTTGCTTAAAAGGGAGGGGGGAGAGCGAAGGCCTACGCGGCGCCCGGGGCTGGGTTCCCGAAGCAACGGATGAAGTGCGCTTAGCTATCATGACTGATGAGAGGCTTAAAACGAGAGGGACATTCTCTCCAAAGGAGGGGGTTTGCTTCGGATCGATTAACAGTTTTAGTTGCACGGGCCGACGAATCGCGGTAAGATCAAAATAATTGAAACACGGTTTCTTCGTCAACTATCAACTTTTCAAGAAAAGGAGCGATTCGCGCGCATCGTGCAAAAGCTACTGGCACCATAGGGAATCAACGCAGTAGGGAGTCGGGGGGGGGGTCTAAAGTCTCGAGAAATCCCCGCTGGCGAGTGTTAAACCTGGGAATTTCTCTCTGGGAAGGAATGGTCCGTGTGGCCCGGAAAAAAAGAAAAAAAAAAAAATGTCTATGTCAATTAGTGCTCCTGCCAAGACGGCTCGAGCACCGTTACTCTGATGCGCAGGCTGCTACGACAAATATCTTCAGGAAAGGAGTAGCCGCGCGCCGACGCTTTATTGGCACTGCGCGTCGTGCAGAGGAGGGGTATAAGCAGAAAAGAGTTAAGGAGGAGGGGGAAAACGTAACCAGGAACACTCAGTAGAGGAAGGATTGATGCTTCAGCGGGAACAGGACGCGCAGGCTTGTGAGTTCAAGGTACCGAGACTAACGGGACCTTGTCGCTAAAACAGGAAATCAGCCGAGAGTCGATGGATACCTCTTGGAAGATGGTCGCGACGATTTCAGGAGCTTATCCGGCCCGACTAACGGGCCTGCGGCATAGGGAGGGAAAGACGACGTCTCAGGGAAAGGGGGGCACTGCCCAGTCCAACGGTGGGTGAAAAAAGCAAGGAGAGGATTTCGAAGATGGCGACCCTGACAATCGACAAAGAATGACGGAACGGGGAGGGGGGGTTTGATATTCAACTCTTTAGGAAAGAAGAGGAAGCGTTCGAGAGAACATTCCTTGGAGGGACGAGTCCAAGTAGAGAGTTCGCGCAGCGCCAGCTCCTTCAATTGGACGCGTAGAACAATCTTAAACACGGAGGAAGATTTTACCGATATCAGAGGGAAAAGAAAATTGAAGGAGGAGAAAGAATCTAAAAAGGGCCTCCAAGGAAGAAGTCGCCAATCAAATATCGATCGAGAGCGAATACTACCTACCGTAAAAGGACTCAAAAACCTTGAAGCAAAAGTTTTGAGGGGGCCCCCGCTTAACATAGATCGGGAAGCTCCCGAGCTTTTCGAGACTCATCCAAACCCGTGCTCACAAGGCAGGGCGCTTGGAAAGCTCTCGTCTTCAAGGTTCGGCGAAAGGGTCCGAAAGAAGTAGCAGTGGAAATGTCGGGGTCGCCGAAAGGGCCGAAAAACGGTATCGCTCCGAAGCGAGATGTCCTGGGCGACAATTCACTCCTAACGCCCATCAGAGAAAAAAGGGGCAGGCCGCACTGGGGGAAGGCGAAATATGCCTGGTGGAGGGGAAGGGCCCGTCGGTAATTTCCGAAAGAGGGGGATCTCTTCAAGCGTGCGACCTGTACCAAGCTTTCGCTCTGGCCGGGGCTCTGATGGCCAGGCTCTTACTTTAGAGGGGAGGGATCGTAAAAGAACTGACACAAGTGTCGCGGGAATCGCTTCGCTGTCTCGCACTGCAGCGGTCGGGATCATGCGGACAGCTCAAGTCGGTAAGTGCGCCTAAAAGGGGGCTGAAGGGGGGGAAATGAAGCTCAAAAGATCTAGTGCCAGCCACCGCGCTCGTACCGCTTCTGAGGGGAGAGCAGCCAAAAGTCGGAACCTAGGTATCCAAGAAGAGGAACTTTAGAGCGCTGTCCGTAGCGCAATGCCGTGGGTGCTCACTCCAATGAAGAAAAAGGTCAAAAGCGAATTGGGGGAAAAAACTTGCCGGGGATTCGGTGTGCTTTTTTCCACTCAACGAATGACTAACGTCCGTGACAATTCCCAAAAACGGGGGATAGGGGATCTACCAAAACTAATGGAGACAAACTCCGGTGCGGGACGGAACTGCTGTGGTGATAAGTATCTCGAGGGGCGACGCCCCAAACCACCATACCGGGAAATACTCAAGGAGGGGGACGTACCTGGGGGGACGCGTCACTGGCCTGGGGGCTAGGTCTAGGAGAAGGACCGCATAGGAACAGCGCGGAGCGACGAAGGGGTTGGTTCACGTACCGAGCCTAGACTGAATGAAAAGACAAGAGCTGGGGGGGGAAGAATGACAGAGGAACCAGGCGGGAGGGGAGGTGCAACTTTTCGGCCCGCGGACCGCGGGGAGACAAAAGCAATTCGTACACAACACGACCCAACCAGAATACTGTTAAGCGAGGAGAGAATGTTTGGAAACCAAACGAAAAAGAAGCCGAGGAAAAGGCTTTTGAGAGCCAGAGAACCACGCCATAAAACGAAGGGTCCAACCCTGAAAGGAGGTGGAGGAGTGTTACTGACCACAGACCCATGGGGGAGAACCTGTTCAGGTTCAAAAACCCAGAGACACAGGGACCCTGAGCCGGACGTCGAGCGAGCCTTAGAACGGGAACGGGAAGGTGTGGGGTGCGGGCGCATCCGGTCTCCGAAGTAAGAGCAGATGGCTGGGGACGCTCAACAAGACAGTTGCCATCGGTCCAAATTATGAAAAATACCCCACGGGCGGAGTTAACCTGCAGCTGCAGGAGTTGAATCAAGAAATCGACCATGAATAGCCAAGTCGTCGCGTTCCTGGGATATGGACAACGCTTCCGTAGTCGGGGAACTGGATCTTAGCCTATGTAGGGGGTAGGGGTATGGGGGTGCCGGCTTTCACGCACAATATTTCTAGAAGCTGCACCACCGAAGGTCTACTCTTTTGGGCGACAAAAAATCCGAAAAGAGACGGAGTAAGAGAGTCGAGACGTTCATTGGCTAACGAAGAACCGATGAGCGCACTGGGGCTGCGTCTCAAAGAGACTTCGATGCACCCACGTGCTACAGCGAGTCATAGGATCCATAATACCGTAGAAGTGGGGAGCAACGGCAATCGTGGAACCGACGACTACAAAAACGCTGGTCGGATGGAAAGAAAATTTCACCAGCTTTGCACCACAAGCAGAACGTTGATTTCAGGGGTTGTAAAGGGGGGGGGGGGGTAATAAACTTTCAAACTACAAAAAAAAAAAAAAAAAACGCCGAGGATGCGTTCTGACGACAGCGCCGGGGCCCAGAAAATACTGCAATCTGCAAAATCCTCGGAGTGCGACGTCCAATCGCGGATGACCAAAAGGTTGGAAGCAATCTGGAAACTGATTGGAACATGGGGGGTTAGCCAAACCAGGAAAAGGGCGAAAAAATTTTCTTACCAAGAGGGGGATCGGAGGTTGGGGATGGAAGCGATGGTGCTCGCCGGCTCTCACTGACTCTGTCGGCGGGGGGGAAGGCTGAACAAGAAAAAGACGAGGAAAGTCAATAATAGTGTGATCTCCCATAAATATAGAGACCGCGCAAGAAGGAGAGATAAAAACCCAAGCCTGGGACCTCGAGTCCAGGGCCTCTCCGTTGCAGGTTCTACTCAGGACACGTCGGGGGGAAAGTAAAAAACCAGAACAGCCGTATCGAGCGGCAGTCTTGCGCCGCGTCCCCTCGCAGGGAAGAGGAAAAACCATGGCCAGGAAGTCAAGTCGCGCCCGATGCGGGATCAAAAGTCATAAGTGTAGAGAAAGAGGTGTTAAAAAGACTTATGACGTTAGAGAGTTCAAGTCATCGCGGGAAAGTGCATCACGGAGGGTGCCTTCGATCTTAGCTCATGGGAGGGGCAAGTTAAAAAAAAATTACGAGTTCAAACAACTCAAGAAAAACGAAAATCCACGGTTCTTGTCTTCCCCTTACCTTTTCTCGACCAGGGGGGGGTCTCTACTTAAAAGAGGGGACTAAGTGAGCACATAGGAAAGGAGGCCGCTCTGAAGTCGTGCTCGCAGTATGAAAACCTATGCGAAAAATTGTACGCACGCTGCTGGAAGTTAGGATGTTCAACAGAACGGGTAAGGGGGATAGGCGATAGATCCACGTGCTTAATTACCGACAGAAGGCGCGGTTCCAACAACTGATGCCCTTGATATAGGATCCGATAGCAGAAGCTAGAAAAAGACGAAGACTAAAGTTCTACCTCGGGAGATAATTACCATGCACAGAGGGAGGAGAAGGATTACGGGTTTACATCTCAAGGAGAAACTTCGTTTTCGAGGACTACAAGAAGGGACATAACCAGCATTGTCTCTCGAATCTAGGGACGGCGCTTAGGAGAGAGGGGGGGGAATGTTGAACTGGGAGTTGCTGTCAGAAGAGGATTAACGAGCGGGTAGCGGTACGCCACCGGAGACCTACGGTATGTCATGGAGTAGATGGGGTAACTGGCTGCGCGGGTTGGTAGTCCACAAGGAGCTAGCATTCACTATCCGTCCTGGTCGAGGCCTTACAAAGGCGAGATTAGGGGATGAATTGACTTCATAGGGAAGGAGGGAATTCTTTCTAGAAGGGGATGCCGACCCTTGAGGCAAGGGGGGGGGCAGTAAAAGAGCGGGGTGCAAAACGCGCTACAAAGATAAAAGGTTTTTTAAAAGCAAAAAGAAGGGGGAAGTCGGGATGTAGGTTCTCAAAGGAACGCAAGCCGTAAAAGGAGGAAAGAAAGGGCGTTTGTTTTTGGAAATGTACTCAGGTATACTGCTCTCGGAATGAAAAAGAGAAAGGCTGTGAGCTCATGCCTGTGTGACATCGGGGCACGAAAAGAGAATTTCAGAAAAGCTGGCGATGGTACGAGAGAGCTAAACCAACACAGGGGAAAATAGAATCGAAAGGGGTTAAGTAAAAAAGAAAGGCTAGGTCCGCACCTGGAAGAGTAAGAAAAAAGAAAACGCGAAAGAGAGGGGGGGAAAGAGCAGTCCCAAAAAAGAGACGGTCGAGAGATAGCGAAGTACACCGAGGGACTGAAAATCTGAAAAGGAAAAAAAAACACGACAAGCCGTCATCAGAGGGAAAGGCGGAAGCGAAGGGGCGCCAAGAACACAAGACTAAAATCTGTTACTTTACCCACTTGAGGGATGGTTCCTGGCGAGAGCATGGTACACACGAACGAGCATGTGGTGCTCGCCTCTTCAGCATCGGGATAACAGGGAGAGGGGGAGGAGACACTAAAGAAGATGTTATCGGGAAGAGGACTAGTAACGAGGAAAAATAATAAGAGCCAAGCGAAAGCCTCACAGAATCGAAAAAGGCAGCTAGGGCCGCAGCTGCAGGCCACTATAGCAAGGGGCGCAGGAGGCGTCCGAGGGGGGAAAAGAAGTCCAGGCCAAATTGTTATCGAGCTCCAACTGCTCTTCGGCAGGGGGAGGTTGAACAGAGGGAGGGGGGGATAAAGGGGAGGAGAATTTTGGAAAGAGGTCTATGACAAAGGAAAATAGGAAAAAAGTCCGGAAGACGGAGCAAAAAGGGATAAAGGGGACAAAGCGCTATAGAGAGCGACGGGGTACCCGGAGAATAAGGGCTTAAAAAAAAACGTGCTCGGTGTGTCCGAGAGTCAATAACGATGAAACCCTCAAGATAACGCCAGTATAGGTGAAAGTCTAAAAAGTACGCGGGCTAGGAGAACTGAGTGACGCGGCACTTCTCTTTTCAAAAGGAACGGCTTTCTTACTATGCGCGGCTGAGTAAGCGCGCTCAAATTGTATAAGAAAAAAAATACCCGTGGGGCGATGTGTTCTTTCTGGACATGCTAACGCTGAGAAGTCGTCCCAAGAACAAACAGGGGAACCGACCGATGGGGACGAAAGATGCGAACAAACAAGAAAGGGAAAAGAAGCGGTGCCGGACGAAAAACTCTTGATCCTGAAAAAAAGCCTATGCAGAGACAGTATTCAGAACGCATCGGACCTCTTAGGGAAAGTACTACTCTTCCTGCCATGGGGGCTTACGATAGGGCAAAGAGGTTTGAACTTAGGAAAAAAAATCATCAGAGAGGCTAAAAAGGGGGGTGTTCAAAACACGGTCAAAAAATTAGGAACATAGCTAACCACCGACAAATAAGGACGGCCTAGGAGGAGGTGTTAGGGGAGAGGACTAAGGAAGCACAAACTCTAGGAATAAACGCCTGACTTCTTGTGATAAACTAAAAAGGATCTATTAAAGATCGAGTTACGTTTTCGGCAGGGGGGAGAAGGAACAGTGGAGATCAATAAAGAAAAAAGAGCCGTGAAGCGCGAGGCCCCAAGGGGAATTCACGCGATCTTGGGCAGCATCTCTATTGGCATAAAACAAGGGGTTAGGGAAGCCCCAAGGGGTCTAAGGGAAGGCCAGGCCCCCCTCGCGGGAAAAAGGGGGAACATAACGCCGCGGAATGCGGCCAGAAACTCTTGGAAACCAAGGTACTGGGGAAAGGGAGTCTGTGCGGGGGCCGCTTCTCAAAAAAGAGGGGGGCGCTCTTGGGCGATAAGGGACAACCATCGAAATGCGACCGGAAAATACCTACAACGTCAACCGGATGAGGGGAATGCAAGGCGGGGGGGGAAGGTGGCGGCTCGGAGCCAAACCGAAAGCAAAAGCACGGCATGTCGCTTCACCCAAGGAAAGCGGATTGGCAAGAGAGCGAGATCGACGAAAAAAAGGGGGGGCAAAAAGCCTGACTTTATTGATGCGGTATTTTGAAGAGGAGAAAAAAAAAACGAGTCTAGAGCACCTTAAATTGTAGAACACAGCGCTCAGAGGTAAAGGGGACGGCAAAAATCAAAAGTCAACACAACAAGGAGATAAATAAAAGAGAAAGAGGTGAGTTCATGAAGGAAAGAGCCGATAAAGAAGGGGGGACGATAATTGTGAGGGACTCTGACGAACAATCACGCTCAGCGAACCTACAAATTATTTGAAAAAGAACGCAAACGAGATGTGAAAACTCAAAAAGGAGGGAAAGGGAAGGGAACGTCCCTTCTCAGGGGGTATGTTGGACACGATACCGCGAAAAATGGAACATATGTGGACCAAAAGGGCACTAACGAAAGGTGGATGACATCAGGGTTTGGAAAACTGGGCCTGATGAAGAAAAGTGCGAAAAAAGGGCGCTCGCATAAAAAAAGAATTTATTGAACTGGGGCCCGCGCCTGGTCGAACAGAAAAGACCATTCCCGGGCAT
>Ga0179593_1433404_pt1 | contig 25529 bp, 28 predicted proteins | sample CZODoug2_1_08_16_FD_185931 | JGI IMG/M metagenome (GOLD analysis project Ga0179593, IMG submission 185931) | Vadose zone soil fungal communities from Angelo Coast Range Reserve, California, USA - CZODoug2_1_08_16fungal (PacBio error correction) | ecosystem: Environmental > Terrestrial > Soil >...
TGTGGTTTGAGAGGTGGTCGTTGGGAGGGGATGGTGGGTGCGGAAAGTAAATTTCACTAGGACCTGGTGATCCTCGTCTGTCAGTCCAGAGGGAATCCGGTTCGAGGGGATTTTTAATGAAACCAACTCGAAAATAAATAATCTGTCACCAACAAAAACAATCCACAGGTATGGGAAAAACAGGCGTGGGGCCATCTAAGCTCTTCCCGGACGGCCTAGTACTCAGCCCTCTGTGCAAGAAAGATCGGACGACTCTCCCAGAGGAAAGGAAAGTCAGGGTCTACAGCAGGTGGGGTTGGCGCGGTGGCAGGCAGGGTGAGCCAAAAGGATCCCTTCTTAAAAAGACAAACGATCGCCTCCCGAAGGGGTGAACAGGGGTCTGATCACTCCGGAGGCGTTCAGCCTTTGTGCCAGATCGTCATATAAGAACCGGGGTGCCTTCGGTGTCACGCTTAGTTCACTAGGTAGAGAAAGAGTTCTTAGTGTGAACTAAGCTGAGGCCAACACTTTTTCTGTTGGGGCTTTGGGAGAATTTATGAGTTGATAGATGGGCAAATGTCCAATCCGAAGCGTGCGTTAGAAAGGACTCTCATTCGAGAAGGATGGGATTTTCACCGGTGGATGGAATATGAGTTCACAACGGGAATTTTCATCGGACGTCAGGGGACCTTGCAAAGCTCGTTTAAGACGATCAAACATCCGGAAACTAAAATCTGTGGGCAAATAGTCGACAACAAGAGGCTGAGAAGGTGTTCGCCATGTCGGGAATACGCAAAAATCGATTGGGGAAAGGGGGATCCTTCGCAATACAAGCCGGCCAGCAAGCCGTCTTCGACGATAGGGGGAGACGTAATAACAAAGCATGCCTTGGGGACACGGGCCGGATAAAGATGGAGACCTTGAAGTGGGGACGGACAAGGTCGAAGGGACTTCTGAATATGCTTGCGGGGCGGGAAGAGAGATCAAACAACAAAGGGTATTAAAATAAGAAAGAGATGCGTGAGGGACCCTATCGCAAATCCTAAAATCCAAAAGTTCCGCGGGGGCGGGAAGATAGAAATCACCGCAAGTAAAGGGGGTAGGAAACAAACGACGGGCTTAAAAAAGTTGCTTTAAAAAAGCGAAGGAAGGGAGGCCGGACGCAAGAGGGGAGCCTGTCTACAGAGGGGATGGAACGGCATGCGGTCCGCGAGAAGAGACGGGAACATGAGTCTGAGAAATTCCCTAGATTACCTGACTAAAAAAAGGATAGGCCGGGGGGGAGTGGCCGACCCTAATTACGAAAAGTTGCACATCTACTAGAGATGGGTTCTGAAGAGACATGGGGGGGGGAAATCGAGGGCAGCAGAGTACAAATTCCGATCGACGCCCTGATTGTGGGGATGAGGGGAGGTTGAAATGGTAAAAAAAGCAAAGCAAACCGAAAAGGCAGCCAGCATCTAGGAATTGGCAGGGGAAGAAGGGACCACACCATGTACAATACAGGGAGCAGGTGGAAAAAAAAATGGCGCTATCCATAGCTGGAACGGGGGGAAAAAGAGAGCAAAACAAATTGTGCCTGCAGAAAAGCTGGAAAATACGCGGTAGGTAAAAGGTCCACTTTTAAAGGGAGGCGGCGGGGCGTGTAGACTGGGAGTCGGTGCTGACAAGATGTCCAACAACAGGGGGGGATCTCATGCTGGGGGACGGCAGCTACTCAAATTGTTGGGCCTTTGATGGACGGAACATGTACTTCAGTTGTCAAAGAAAAAAATCTCGTAGACGTGCGGGTCACTTTGCCTCTGGTAGAGGGGACTCAGTGGAAGCAAATGGAGCTCGGGGCTGGGAGGGGGAATGGGGGGAAACTGCTTCCATGCCACGCTGTGATTTCACTATAAGCCGTAGTGTTTGGGGGGGCGGTTGTTTAAGGTCCGCTATATTCCGGGCATATTTGCGTCGAGCTGTCCAAAAAAATCCCCAATTAGAAAACATGACATTCGGAAAGGACTAAAGCGCGGGCGGGCACCCCTTTCAGAGGTGACTCAGCCTAGATTCCAGAGAGAAATAGTACGCCGAGTTTTGTGTAGGGGGGGGGGGGGGGGGGGGGGGGGAAGTACGGGGGTAGAACTGGGGGGGACAAGAAAAAAAAAAACCCCATTGACTGCTTGCAAAGGGGGGAGTCCGGGGACTGGGGAGGAGTCAAAAGTGAAAAAAAAAGAGACCAGTCAGTTCACAATGCGCCCCACATGCGACAGGAATAAACGAGCCCGTTCCAGGTGTGGGTGACATTGTTGTGGTCAGCCAGCGAAGGGTATAGAAAAAAGAAACAGACATGAGTGCGGGCGGTGGGGGGGGGGGGGGGGGGTGGGGGGGAAGGTGAGGGGGGGGGGGGGGGGGGGTACGAGGGGGGTGGGGGGGGGGTGGGGGGGAGGGGGGGGGGGCGGGGGGGAGGGGGGAGACAGGGGGGGGGCCCATCTTATATAACGATGGTATTTGGGGTGAGATAGAAACTATAAAGGGGCAGTCACCCCCAAAGGAAAAAAAAAAAAAAACTAAAGAGAGTCATCACTTAGGAGAAGAGTGTTGGGGGGAGGGGGGGTGGTCGGGGGAAGGGTCGAGTGTGTTCTGGAAGGGGGAATACGCTTTTCGTCCAGAATCGTAGAGAAAGCTGAGAAGAATTGAGAATGGTCAAAAGGCACTGATATCCTGCTGTACTAAGTTGGGGGGGGACGGGGGGAGGGAGAGGCCTAGAGAGGGGAGAGAGGGAGGGGGGGGGGGGTCTTGAGTTGGGTCGGTGCGAGGATGTGCGTGTGTGCTTCGTGAGGGGGGGGGAGGGGGGTTCCGGGGGGTGGGTGGGGGGGTAGGGGGGGGAGGGTCATGGAAAGTTGGGGGGCCGAGCCGCATCGGGGCGGGGGGGGGGGGTGGGGGGGGTTGTTTTTGGGGGGTGGGTGGGGTGGGGGGTGTCTACTCTTTCGGAGTGGTGTGGGAGGGTGGGCGGGTGTTGGTTGCCGGGGGGGTGTGGGGGCAGAGGTGTGGTCCTGAAAATGGTTGGTCGCCGATTACCAGGGAGGTGGGAGGGGGGCATCCGCCCATGGTTCTGTCTATGGGGGGCATCCTTGGGGGAGTGGGATGGGGTGGGCAGGTGTGTTGAATCGGTTGTCCTGTGTTGAGGTTTAGTTGAAAGCTGTTTTGCAAGGCTAATGAAAGAGCCAACACAGCAGCTATTGGTGGGGGGGGTGGGGGGGGTGTTTATTGAAGATGCTGTCTTTCTTGTGTTAGGTGTCTGGGGGTGACGGGTTGTGCAGGGAGATCGAACCCTGGTGGCGGGGAGGGGAAGGTTGACCGAGGTGTACGTCAGGAGGTGGGTTGGGGGCGAGGTAGGATTGTAGTTATTAGACTGGGGGGGTGAAGGGACTGTAGTACCATTGCTTCGGAGCTCCGGCGTCGAAACGAAGACTAATCATAGGACAAGAGAACGCATTCCGACACTACCTGAGAAGCAAGGGTGCAAAACCAAAAAAATCAAAGATTTCCTGTAAAGCCCAACGAAGTGAAAAATGGTCTCACAACAAAAAACAACCAGGCAGGGATACCAGGTTTAGTCAACAGAAGCACGCCCTTGTTAGGGCATCGATCAGAAAAAGGGAGGGACGGCACACGGCTATACTAAACATAATCGGAAAAAGGTGGTGCTTGGGGTGGGTCGGGGGGGGGGGGGGGGGGGGGTCGAGGGGGGGGGGGGGGGGGGGGGGGGGGGGGGGTATAATGGGGGGGGGGGGGGGGCATGGGGAGGGAGTTTGCAGGGGGGGGGGGGGGGGTCGGGGGGGGGGGGGGGGGGGGGGGGAGGGGGGAGGCGGGGGGGACTGGTGGGGCCAGGGGGGGTAAAGTTCAAGCTTCTACACCCCTCGAGCTAAAAATAAGGAAAAGCGAGGGAGCGAATGGAGGATGGGGGCAAGTCTCAGGGGATCCCTCGGGAAAACTGCAACCTTAACGGGGGGGGGCGGGGGGGGGGGGGGGGTCGCTGGGCGTGGCGACCAGAAGCCTGAGGGCGTCCCTGGTCGCCCTCGGTCCAACGAAGTGGCGCCGAAATCATGGCCAATTGATCATCTGGGGGGCGATCCGGAGTATGGGAATCCTACTGAGTACTGGGTACTTTCGATGTCGGGCACCTAAAAATGGGCTGGGGGGGGGGCAAAGCGGAGCGAAACTAACCTCAGGGCATACGCGGCGAACCAAACGTATAAAGCCAAACCATCCCGGAAGGACATAGTCTCCAATGCGGCGGCCTTATTGTAACCTGTAAAAACGGAACAACGGGCTGGGAAGGACTTAGAAAAGGAGCAACGGGAAACGCGGGGGGAACGGTGAAGAAACATCGTGGGCACTTAACTACCTCTTCCCGAATGCAAAAAAAAAAAGAGTTCCAGAGCGGTGCTGGGAAATGACCCGGATAAGCCAATTTCACCTAAGGGTAAAACCTTCTATAGCCGACTCCAAAAGCAAGGAGGGCCAATTAGAGGGCTCATGTCGGGCGACGGGAGGGAACACGTCTCAAGAGGAAATATGAACCCCCAGCTGTCAAACAAAGAGGCCCTCGACGAAAGGTATACTCGATCCACAAGTCCTCAAACAAAATGTGTCTACAACTCAGACCCGACAGTCTCCAAAGACAGGGAGCACGTCGTTTCAAAACGGAAAAAGAAAGAGAAAAGTCTATGGCAGGGGGAGACGGACTGAAAGGTCAACGCTCACTCTAAACCAGCGTCACGGGGCAAAAAGAGTAGAAAAACGCCCTTAACAAAGGTACGACTCGCGAAACCATAATCAAAGTTCTCTTTGAGGGGGGTGGACTGTCCGACAAACCAGCCAAGGACCCCAAGGCACGCAAAAATTCATTAAATCTCTCTCCCCTTAAGAAAGAGAGAGAGTTAACTGGGGGTGAGAAGGGGGTCAAATTGGAAGAGGGGGGTCGAAAGGGGAAAAAAAACGAAAGCAGGGGGGGGGAGAATGAGGTCGCTCGTCAAAAAAGCAAAGTCTTTGCAAGTTACGCGGGTGGGGAGGGGGTCCTCGGAAAGTCATGGGTCCGAGGCCGGAGCTTCAGATGGGCGGGTCCCAGCTTTGCAGGGGGGGTATGGGGGGGGTGCGGAGGAGAAACGGCGGGGGGAGGGTAACACCATGGTGGGGGGGGCTAGGGGGTGGAAAGGGGGGGGGGGGGGGGCCGAGGAAGCAGGGCGATAACAATTTGGGGGGTTCAAGAAAGGATTCGGGGGGGGGGGGTTGCAGGTGGCGAGGGCTGGGGGAAGGCGGGCCCGGGCGGTAGGGCGGTAGGTGGGGCGGCGCGGGCTACGGGGGACCGCTGGCCGGGGGGGGGTCGAGGAGGAAGGAGCATGGTGGGCACATAGGTACCTTAGGAAAAGACACGCTGATGGCGAGTTGGCGTTTTGAGGGGTTTGGAAAAAAAAGTGGATTCATGGCGCCGGGGGATGTGAACGCACCGGGGGGGGGTGGGTTGAGAATGGAAGAAACTTCAGGATTCCAGGGAGGGAAGGTTGCAATGAACGTCGGCGAAGGGGAGAGAAAAGGTGGCCTATACCGTACGCGAAGTGGTAGAGGGGTGGCGTTTGCAAGAAAGAAGGGCCGTGGTCTCCGGGGAGGAGAAAGGAATTATGGTAGGGGGGGGGGGGGGGGCGTGTGAGGGGGGGGCCGGACGGGTCTTTGGCGGCAAAGGGGGGAAGAGGAGGAGACGGGTGATTAAGGGGGCAACTGGGGTTGAACAGACAAAGCGAAAAGGGGGGGGGTGGGTTGTGTGGTCAGTTGAAAAGCGGGAAGTGAGGGAGTGTGGGAAGAAAAAAACGTGACAGGGGTTGCCTGGGGTAATCGGGAGAAAATGTGGGAGAAATCGCGAGTGGATCATTTGGGAATGAACGCAAAGGGGGGAAGACCTTGATACTGGGGAGGCTACGTCGGTTGGGACGGCAACAAGGGACGGCTTACCGAAAGACGGGGGGGAAACTGAAAAAGGATGAGTTCGAAGATGGGGTAAATCCCACCGGGCCGATGTGCGTCGGAGAAGACCTGGGGGGTGGAAGGAAGATCGAGTGGGGGGTGGGGGGGGGGGGGGGGGGGGGGTGTTGGGGGGAGATGCCTAGCCCGGTCTGTGACCAGTGGGTTTTCGTTCTGAAGAGCCTGGGGAAGGGGTTTGGAAGAAACTTAAGGCTTCGTCGTTTCAACCCCTTCTGGTTGTCCGTTTGTTTTTAAGGTAAACCTAAAAAAGGTGGTTATTCAGGGGGAGGGATTGTGGGATCGCGGAGGTACTTCTAGCCTTCTAAGGGGGGGGGGGTGGGGGGGGTAAGGGGGGGGGGAGGGGGGCCAGGAGTTGGTGGGCGAGGGGGTCTTCGGGGGGGAGTCTGGCCGGGTCGGCGGGGGGGGGGGGTCGTCAGTGGGGCAACCGGGGAAGAGGGCTGGGCACGGGCGGATGTTACAAAGGGTCGGTCCGAAGGAGGTCTCAAAGGATCCGTTGCGCAGAAGGTATGGGGAACCGTCTCCCTCCCCAAGACAAAATGGAAGGATCCGAGGCGTGGCGTCCGTGTATCCTATGGGGACGTTCAGTCTTTTAAGACGAAATCGATGTTCCGACACAAAAAGCGGTCGGTGGCTAGCGGGCAGGGGCCAAGGGAGTCGGCGGGGCGCCTCAAGGTGGCCGAAGAGGTATGAAAAAAAAAAAGGACGAAAGAAGGGTGGCCTCCCGAGAGGCTTTTATACGAAGGGTCATCAAGCGTGGAGGGGGACCGTAAATCTGTAGGGAGTGCGGAAAACTCTATGCAGCAAAAAAGCGGCGGGGGAAACGCGGTTGTGAAAAGGGGTCTGAGACAAAGCAATCACCTTAAGGGGAGAAGGGTTGGGACTAAACAATGAGGGGGTTCAAGGGGAATATAATCTTCGGGGGGGGGACGGCATTCAGATGGGAGAAGAACTCAAGGGAAAAGGAAAAGAGCGGGGGGTCACTTTCGTACGGGGGGGGCCGACGGAAATAAAGAGTGGGGGGGTGCTGCCGTGGGGGGGTGGACGCAATGGAAAAGCTGAAATTTGGTTGATCTTCGGAAGGGGATGGAACCTAGGGAGACTCAACGGGGGGCGGGAGGCAGATAGAGGGGGAAAACCAATCCGATGAAAAGTCGGGTCGGTTCGCAGACACATCGGCCTAAAGATTATAGGGGGGCATACGAAAAAATCGGCGGTGCGTAGGAATCTTCAATGGTTGCCATCGGTGAGGGTTAAAATCTCGGGTTAATGAAAAACGAGAAGAGCGTCATTGTGAGTTGTAAGGGAGCGGGAAAAGGGGGAGACAGGGGGCGGAATGACAAAGCGCAAGGGCAAGCCAGGACGAGAGGTAAAATGAGAAAGGAGGAGAAAGATCATCAGGCAGGGGGACCATGAGGCCATAAAGGAGGCCGCGGGATTGCGGTAAGAAAATGGGACGACAACTCACGGAATGAAACAAGAGGCAGAGACTATCTGTGGGGTTTCAGGGGCCGGCATTAATGTGGAGTGGGGCAAGTCCTGCAGTCGTATGAAAGACCAAAGGGGACACGAAAAAAGTAATTGAACCGAGTGATCTCAGGAAGGCGGGGCGAAAGACAGCAGGTCAAGACGAGGCAGTATTCGGCGCGGGTGGCCACGAGGGGAAGAGCGGCAGGGGGGGGCGGGGGAGGGGAGGGGTTGGGTGGGCTGGGCACTGGGGGGGGGTCGGCAAACTCGAAGGGGGTATTGGTGACACGACGTTAAATTCTGGGGCGCCGCTGGCGGCAATGAAAACGAAAGCGGGCTTGCGGGAAGGCTACGGAAATCGAGAAAAAATAGAATTACGGGGGGAAGATTAAACGCACCATCTCGCAAGAACGGGGTAGGCGATCTTTAAGAGGGGTGCCGGGTTAAGACGGGAGCACGCGGGACCTTTCATGGGAAAAAGCCAATCGCTGGGGTGCACTCTGGGGCGGTCTGGTCCAAAGACGTAGCGAAGGGAATAGGGCACATATCTTTCCATTGTAGCAGACCTGAAAAATCCGTTTCTTCTTGGACAAAAACTCTAATGCGACCGAACAGCCCATTCCCCCAACGCCGTAGGAGGGACTAGTTTTTCTCGTACATCATTCTGCCTGTTGACAATGAATTGGGGGGGAAAGGCAGGAAGGGGATTGATACGGGGGGAACTTTCCTTTGTAATGAGGACTCCAACGGGAGTGAAAGGAGGAAAGTTCTGAAATCATTGATTTAGGTCCTCAACAACATTAATTGAGGAGGGAAAAAGGGGGATAAGTTCACGAAGGGTATTGCACTCAAATAGATAATCGATCCCGGTCTACGGCGGGAAAACCACAAAAAAAAAAGAAAAAATACAAAACATGAAAATCAACGGCAGTAATTATCCATACTCCACGGGGGAAGGCATTCCCGTCGTCCATTCTACTGGAACAGTTATGAGGGTATCGGGAGACCACTTCTCGGGGGGAAGGCAGGAGCTAGGAGCAATTGAGTCTTCAAGATCCAAATGGGGGGGGGGGATCGCAAAGATCTGAAGTCGTCAAATTGCAGAATAACATCGTCTAAGTCAGTTTTAAAACGCTGAAGGGGGGAATAGCATAGGCTGAGGGGCTTGAGGGGTAAATGTCCCAGCGGGATAAGTCAACTAAAATTCAAGGGCCATAGTCAGGGGGAAAGGCCACAGGAAGTGCGATAGGTGTTGCTCAGAATCTTCCCAGGACACGGCCTGAAAAAGAAGCGACATTTCTACGTACCATAGGGAAAGCAAGAGGACTTGTCCTGTCAAAAATTTTGAAAAAAAACACCCCAACAAAAACCTAAAGGCGGGGGGGGGAAAGACTTTACCTTTAAATTACCTACAAGCAAAGAGGGTTCGTCACTTGATAGCATCGAGCTGTGGTGGAGCGTATTGAAAAAATAAGCTGGTATCCTAGGAATGAATATTTAAGGGTGCTTAGAACCGCGGGGGAAAAAAGGTCTGTCCAAGAGGAGATCAGAGGGAGGGTTGCATCTTTTTAGGTCGCGGGGAGAAGTTTTTGACCATACGAAGTGAGGAGGGGCGAAAAGAAAAGACCATGGGGGGGGGCAAATCCAAAGAAAACGGATCACGCGGCATGTGACGAGTGTAGGAAAAGGATAGTGAAATGCCGTCGAGGAGTCTGGCGTCAAGTGTTGGGAACAATTCATCGCCAAAAGCCTTTGGGACATTTCCTACCAAGCGGCGTGATTGGGCTGGGTTTCTTCCCGACTAAGTAAAAAAGCTGCAAGAGATGTTTGGCAGTTAATGAGGAACCACACTGACCAAGGAAATGCCTGTGTTCTAATTAATCCTCAGAACACAAAAAAGTTATGACAAACAATTTCCGCGGTGAAAACCACAGAAAGGGGAAGGTGACATCGGGGACTCTTCTGGGGGGTAGGAAGATTTGGTGGCGGCTAAATCCAACCGACGTAAGCAGATGGAACCGAAATGCGAGATGCCGTCCTTTTGAGGACGCCAGGGACGTCCGGCTTCTCTCCACGCCCAACTAGGGGGCTCCTGGGGATACACTGCAAAAAGCAAAATTCGAAAGTCACTGACTTATAAGGTCACGAAGTAAGAAGGGGGTTTTAAAGGGAGGTTCGTAGAACGAGGGGGGGGGGATCACCAAGTAATCGGCCCATCCCGACCAGCATTGGGGGTTGCAAAAAACCCAAACCGAGGAAAGCTACGGGGGGAAAGGCGGGTGCGAAAAAAAGACAAAATCACAATCGGTAAGCGTTCGTCTTACCGCTGTGCGGTTGGGGGGGGATGGCCATCAAAAAAAACTCCATTAGTTTCGAAAAATCTGAGACCTACGGACGGGGGAGACAGCGGATCCCGGGAAATCAGTCGTTTAAGGGTATCATGCTGGCCTTATATCTTCCTTACTTTTTCCTAGTAAAGAGAGTACCGAGGGGCCGCTAGTTCCAAATGGGGGAAATCCGCCATGCAATAAGCCAAAGTGTTTGGAAGGGGTAAACTATTCTGCGGACACGCAAAACCGGCCCAATGGGGACTGCTTTCTAAACAACAATAACCCTCAGGGCGGCGCCCATCATTGCACGGAAAAAAATCGGAACGGGCCTCCAAACGGGGCAGGGCGCATGCCCCGTAGGGCTCGCAGAGAAGGATCCCGCGTGTGTGGCAGGGGGGCAGCAGTCGAGGCAACCTCGCGGAGAGGGGGACACTCAGTCGAAGGGAATAAAGATTCAAAATCCGAAATAACGACCATGTGGTTTCACACAACTAAAAAAACAAACCGGACCCTCCGTGACGGCAAAACAGCCCAACTACTGGAAGGGTCAGAAAAACACGGCGAGTCATAATAGGGAGGCCCCAGGGGGCAAGGGGAACGAAAGAGACTTCAACGGTCCAATGACACATCGTCAGAAAAAAAATGGGGCATCTTCGAAGGGGCATCAAGCGTACCGAACTGGGCGCGTCAATGGGGTGCTTTGACATACAGAAAATTTCTACTACAATGATCACGTAAGCAGAGTGGGAGGAAGATCAATGACCAAGGAAAAAGGGAAAACATCTCAGGGATTACACACGGAAAAAAGGAATTGTCAGGGGAGAAAAACAAAATTCCCTCAAAAAACGAGGACATACACAAGCGTCGAGCGACCTTCGAAAAAACGTGAAAAAAAAGAAGAATCAGAAAGAACAGGTTCTAATGTGGAGGAAGACTCCGAGGCACTCACCTCTAAACCGATCTCTTGAGGGCAGACGGAGGGGAAACCGGCCTGAAACGAAAAAACTGGAACCTGACTTCTCCTTAGTGGGAGTACGGGAAAAGAGATCTTGAGGTGGGGAAATTTGCGCCACACACAAAGGGGGGCAAAACTTTTTCTGGCAGTAGCTCGGAAAAGTTCGAAAAGCAAAACGACGCTCAGGGCCATCATAGGGAACTAAGGAACGGGAAAACGAAATCTCCCCTAGAGAAAGGCTTGGGGGGGGGGAAAAATGACCCCCAAGAAAAGGAAAGAGGAAACAACGTCTCCAAGCCCGGGAAAATAAAACGTCAATGGGGAGGGCGGTACCCGTAGGAACGTCAGCGGAAAATAAAAAAATAAGAAGTCATCTTAAAAAAAAAATGAGAAAACGAAAGCCCGGCTGGACCAGCCGACATAGAAGCGAAAGGGGAACAAATAGGCAATTAGGACCTCCGCAAAAACGGCAAAAAATGTCTGGGGGGTCAACGAACAAGCCATTGAAGAAGAGGGAAGCGTGAGTGTCGGAAACGACAATGGGGGGGGGAAGATGAAAAAACAACGGTTAAAATACGAGAGACCAAGCCCGAGTACTACTCGAGACAAAAAAAAAAAAAGGAAAGCAGCCCAAGATCAGGGAGGGGTGGAGGTCATGCCACGGAACCAAGGAGAACATCAACGCCACCTGCCGACAATTCATTAACAACAAAGCTATCTATCGATCAAAAACACTGAGTATTAAGGGGGGGAATGATTTTCTGCGGTTGGGGCTGCTTTGGGAAACTTGGGAGGGGGAAAGAAACCCCAGGAAGAAGACGGGGAGGGATGGCGATGTTTTCTCTATTCGGAATAGGGGGGGCGTGAAGTTTGGCACGTGACTAGGGGTATCTAGATGATTGGGAAATTAGTGCCGGCCAGGAAGGTCAAGGGCTTTTTCGTTTCCCTAAGGCTGACGGGTGGTGCTGATATGAAAGACAGGATGCGTTATAATTATAGGATGATGTAGGTATGAAGCCATTCACGGTCGGCGGGAGATGCATGGGCAACGGGATTGAGGTGGGAAGGGCAGGGGAAGCGGTCATCCTTCTTGTAATGACTGCCCCTCCTTATTTCATCTTTCTTTGGGCCTGAGAGTAGGGTGTGGGCCCTAGGGGGGAAAGTGGTCTTATTGGTGTGCAGAACTCGAGAGGGGGGCGAAGTTAGTTTAGTGTAAGATTGGGCATTCCGCAAGAACGGAAGTCGAAACGTTTTTTAAGGGTCGTGTGGGATCATTGCAAACTTCGGGGAAGTTCCAAAACGGGCGGAAGTTGGGGCGTCCAAAAAAAAAGGTCTCGCCCCCTTTGAGATTCAATGCGAATGCTTCAGTTTTTCGGGGTTGGAGATGCGCGCCATCGCAAGGACATTTGGAGTCGAGAGGGGGTCGAGAGGAGGTGCTCAATCTTAAGGGGCCGCCCATCTACCGGAATTAGAAAGGGGTCAGGGGGATAGTAGGGGGGGTTGCGACTCGCGCCAACAATTGGGGAAAATTGAAATTAGCGGGGGCAAGCGGGAAAGGGGTCGATTTTCTCGCAAAAAAACGCGGGAAGGGGGGGTGCCTTTTTAAGGGATGACGGGCGAAGTCGATTAGGGGGGAGAGGAAAACGCTCTCGGGCCTTCCCGGATCAGCGGGTCGTCGACGTCGGTTCGTTGACCCAATGAAGGAGGAGCCCGCAAGGAGCTTGGTCATCTAAAGAGCAACCGACAAAGGGGGCCGAAAAGTGTGCCTTGCGTAACGGGGGAAACAGAGATACTTGAAAGAGGACGTGAGCGTTGTCTAGGAGATAGAGGGTGTTGGGAGTACAAGCGTCTGTTTTCAGACCTGGGCTTTGGGGGGAGCTGGGGTGTTGGCGAGGGGGAAAGGTGGTAAGCGATTGATTAGGGGGGGTCGAGTGAAATTCTGACTTCTATTAAAAATCCATGAAAAAAATGTGGGAAACTAGAAGGTCACGGGACAATCCCAAATCGGGCTTAACAGACGCGACAGGGGAGGGGGGGCCGAAATCCCTTTGTTTCCTGTCAGCCGGATGGTGAAGGGGGATTCACCCCAAGAAACTCGACGAGAGGAGTGCAGGGTAAGCCGCAAATTGGGGGACTTTGGGAGGGGGAAAAGACTCAACGGGTACACGACACCCGAAGGAAATTCGGCGCCTTTCTCGGAGATGTCCAAATTTGGGCCACGCTGCCAATGGGGGGGGGGGGACGACTCCGTGAGGAATACGGATAGCATGAGTAGGCCACGACGATGGTAAAAAAGCTCTGTCAAAAACAAAGGGTAACGGCGTCCCGGGCCTCCAAGCGGTCTGTCGGACTGCACATCGAATAAAAGAACACCTGGGGCCCGGGAAGGCGGGGCGGGGGTAATGCGAAAAAGTCATCTGATTGCTAAGGTGGTTTAAACAAACTAAGGGTGGCTTAAATCCCGGGGCCAGAGGAGTTAGTATCCCAGGGGGGGGAAAGTGTCGAAGACTACTTTAACCGGAAACTCTTAGCAGGCGATAAAGAGGGGAGCTAGTGTCTCCATGGGGTGGAGCAAATGATGGGGTACTCGTCTTCGACGTCAACAGAAGGGTCTGGAATCAACACTAAAATCAGCTACCTTGTTTTCCCACGTAACGTCTTGGCGTTCCGAACAGACAAAGAAAGTTCTCTGGGCAGCCGGCCTTCTGAAGGGTGCGAAACGCGCAATGATTCCTCGTTATGTGGTGTCTAGGATGGCACCCAAGTCCTTTTCGGCAAATGGGGAAGGTTTTAAGAGTCTGCTAACGCAAACAGGCTGGTCATACTGAAGACACAAACAGCACGATTGCATAAGGAGGGCGGGGGGACATCATCCTCTTGAAACATGGACAAAAAAAAAGCTCAAAACCGTGCTGTCTAGACAAGCTCCCATATGCAAGGCCAAGAAACCCAGCTTTGCTTTGGGGGGAAAATTGCTCAGGAAAAGGAGATAGTCGCCCTGAGGTTAAAATAAACTGACAAGCGAAAGGAAAGATTAACCTTCAGAGACGCGGGAGGAGGGCCATCCTTCCCCCCGGGAGGAACGCAGTAGAAAATAACGAAAGAAGTCCTTCTGCAACTGAATGGTGGACCTAGAGGGGTGAAAAAGGCTCAATGATTTATATTCAGGCACAACTCGTTGTGAGTGTGAAAGGTGTTCTTGGGGAAAAAAAAGGTAATTCGCCTTCGAAAAAAGTCGGCCAATCCGAGGTAAAGAGGGCGAAAAAAGTCTAGAGGCGTGATGAGCCCGCGGTGTTCCTTTAGGAGCGCAACCAAAACGTAGACGAGGTGGCAACTGGAAGACGGCTCGAAGCTCAAGCGGGGGGCGACCGCGGGATGCTTCAAGTCAGTAGGTCTGACACTACCGATGTCTTACGCGACGTAGACGGAAGGGAGGCAGCGGATCACGTTCGGGAATTGACGAAAACCAAAGAAACAAGCCGTAGGTATCGAGAGGTCTGGGCGACCGTGAAGAAAAGAGTCGCCTGGGAAAGAGTAAGATTGACGGCTTTGATGTTATATGTTCCGACAGGGGGATCGAGCAAGATCGCTAAGGGAGACAGGCTTAATATGGATGCTTGAAAGGTCATCTCGAAAAAAAAAACAACGGAAAAGGATGACGTAAGGAAAAAGACGATAGTCAGCATCAGAGATCATAGAGAAACGAGGGCTGACGATCGGCACGGTAAGTGAAACAGAGACACGGGAAATAAGGAAAAAATTCTTTCCAACAGCAAGGCGGTCAGGACCGTCTATGAGAAATGTACTATAAAATAACGGCGGGCGGGGCATGGGCTGCTTCGGTTAAAAAAAGGAAAAGGAGTACAATGGATAGCTCATCGAGAGTACATTCGCTTGAGAGAAGAAAAAACCTCGTCTTCGGGTGGGCCGCCGTGAGAAGGCATCTACAGCTAGGGGGGAGTTCCGAAAGGTCAGCGTGAGAAAACGAGAAAAAGAAAGCCAATCGACGATCCCAATTTGCAGGAGATGGTGATCGTCAGATCACCCACTTCCTTGCAATCGAGGCTAGAAAATTTGCATTTCCGGCGAAAAAGAGAACGTGTGGCCCAAATGGGGGCAATCAGAACCAGACTTTACAGGGAAAGAAAAAACAAAGCCAATCCAGCCGCAGCTGAGAAATCAAAGACCACTCTTTCCGGAGGAAAAAAGGCATGCGTGCAACGAGCATGGAAAGGAGTGATACTGCCAGCAGGGAGGGAGGGCCAGACGCCGGCCTGATCACGTTTCCATACTTGTGTGCCTCGTTCAAAACAGTGGGGTGGCTGGGCTTTAAAGACGGGCGAGGGGCTCACTTAACGGTAAAAGTGCAACGGAAAAAGCTCGTAGCGGCTGTGGTCGGAAGAATGGGGACTCTGGTCGGAGTTTTACTAGAGGGCGGAGGGTGGGGAGGAAATGGGAAAGAGCAGCTCTTCCAAAAAACTGTCTCAAGGAGACTCGTCGGGGGGGGGGGGGCTTTTTGTCGTCCGGAGGAAGGGAGGCAATTTCGAGGGACCTTCTAGGGAAAAAAGCCACAATTTGGCCTGACAAAAAAGTCCTCTCTTGCGAAAAATTAAAGCAGAATTATAACCCATAGAGGGCTGCCAAAAAAAAAATGGACGCTTGCACTAAAGCCGGGAAAGGGGGTGTTCCCATCGGGAACTACTTTGAGCGGCCGAGTTTTGGGGGTCAAGGCGAACAGGGAAAAAGACTCGGAGTCTTTTGCAAGCCATTAGAGCATGACTGCCAGCAGGGGGGCCGGACTTTTAAGGGGATGCCGAGGTCAAATAGACTCATCTGCGGGCACAAGGGCCCAAACGACGTCCTGCTGAGAAAAATCGCTGAAGAAAAAAAAGGGGGGGGGAGTTACCTTAGGGGTCTTCGAACAGAAGGGGATACTCAACCTACAGAAAAACGGCCCAGGATGTCGCAAAGGATGGGGGTGACACAACAAAATCGAAAGGAGGGGGGTAATAAAAAACAAGATCTTTCTTACGGCTGCTGGTTGGGCGCTCTTTTCGCACACCCTACCGCAGGTCATAGAAAGCCGCGTTACAAAACCCTGGAAGAAACCCGACGCATGAGGGGGCTGGCCGGAAGATCGGCCGTTTCCTAATAAAGGGAGAGAAAAAGCGGAACGATCGGGGGGGGGGGAACGTGGCCGCCTCGCATCGCCGGAAACGAGGGGTGCTCCGGGACGTCCGGACCAACGAAAGAAAGGGCCCAGGATGTACCAGAGCCAGAAGCATCAAAATATTGGCTAGCCCGTCCAAAATCGACTGAAAGCAGGTGAGAAATTCAGCAACACCCTTAGCGTTAAATTAGAAGCACTAGGGTGGCAATTTCGTGAAAAAAAGGAGGGAGGGGCTTCCGATCAGGGAGCTGGGAATCGTATAGGCTAAGATCCGCAAAAAGCCGCAAAAGGGAAAGAAAAAATTAACAACCTTAGCTGGAACAAAAAAAGGCCCAAATCATTTTACGGAAGGAAGTAAGGTGCTACAAAAAGACCCTAACAGTCATAACTACAGGAGTACACCGTCAAGGACCCCATCAAGTCGGCTCTTCTTACCAACTTGAGAAAGAACCATACCACAAGGCGTGCCTGGAAGAGGCGACATGAGAAAAAGCAAGGGTTCAAAGGATTGTCTTTGAACTACTCCAAGGGGGGTCGACATCAACATCGGGGGGACGGAAACATCGAAAGAGGGTCCACTAGCGCATGATCGAAATGATCGAACGGCGCAGAGGAAAAAAAACTTCAACAAGGACCGCGGACCGTAGACATCTAACCATTAAAAAAAGCGGGCAAAAATGATTCAATAAAACATCAAGTATCGGGCGCATCTAACATTAACGAAATAAGAATTATAAGGAGATTTCGATTCGGCAAAGAAAACCGAGGTGACTCGAACGTCGACGAGAGGACCACGGGGGGAGAACAGGGGCGAAAATCACAAGGCCAGACTTCGCCTATTTCATCGGAAAAAGGAGGGGCGAGTGTTCAAGGCAAATGTGCCGGCCCCAGGAGGGAAAACATCCGAGTTTCGACAGGAACAAAAAAAATCTCTCGGTAACGGTTCGACTCAAAACACGGCGGAGGGCCTGCCTCAAAGCTTCCAACAGCAGAAAACTGAAGAAAATAGCTTTTACCACCATAACAATGTCCCTAACCCACAAGGTCTTCCTCCGAAAAGCGCCCGAGAGGCAAAGTTAAGGAGGGGAGAATTCAAAAAAATTGCTAGTCAGCTTCAAAACAGCGACATAAACCCAGGAGGCAATAGCCAGAGAAGGAGAAGGGCTCAAAAGGGGCAAAGGGGACAGTTTTCGAAAACGAAATAACGATTTAGGTAACCTCCCTAAACACCCCCACAAATTCTGGGAAAAGGAAACCAGCCAAGAAGAATATAATCACGTAATAATCTAACCGCACAATCTACACAAACGCGTCCAAGGGGGGGGGCAAAGTCTTAAGAAGGCCGTACAAAAAAAAGCCTCCAATTCAGCCAAAAACGGCTATAAAGGGGGGGGTTTCAGGTTACGACCATCCTCCAATCCGCACCCCTGCCGCCCCAAGTGCATTGACGCTCAGATCCGGGGGAATAGAGATTGAAGGAACTGTTGCGGCAGTGGCACGCGGATGAGGGAGGCGAAGAAACAAAAGGCATATCCGGTTGGCTTAGTGGAGATGTGTCCAGATCGGTAAGAAGGGTAAAGGTCAGAAGAAAAAGGACTTTGGCCTCGTGAAACTCGTGGGAGGGAAGAGGTAGAACGATTCTATTCCCGCTTCGGGGGGGATGGGGGGCGTTGACCAGACGGTGACGGAGGGGGAGTGGTGAGGGGGGGGGGGGGGGGGGGGGGGGGGGGGTGAGGAGAAGCAGATTTCTGGGGTCTGGAGGAGGGCGTATTCCTATGGAAAGGTCGTTCTCATGGAGCTGACGCTTTCAGGGGGGTTTTCCGCGAGCGGAATCGAAGTACGCTGAGAGGGAAGATTGGAAGCTTGTGGGCGCTAAGAATTTGGGCCAGGAAATTGGCAGGAGGGGGGCACACGCGGGGAACGATTCCTGGGGCGGGTTCTGAAAGAAAAAAAAGGTCATCAAGCCGAAAGGCGATTAACGGGAGTTTTTGCCAAAAATGGCAAAGAACAGGACGTCAGCCGGGGAGACGGTTGACCAGGGAATAAAACTACTGGCAAGCCTTGGGCCGGAAATTCATAATGCGAGGGTCAAAGGGTAGTTTTTCGACGCGACGGGGGGACAGGGGGAAGGCTATTGACGCGGGAGCGTCTAGATTTGGGAACGTACTCGGAGGTGGGAAGAAAGAAAAAGTCCGTCGATTCGTATGACGACTCAGTAGACGGGAGAAGAGAAGAATTGGGAAGAAAAGCGGTTGAAAACGAGGGAAGTGGGTACCAGTTGTCCCAGACGCCAGGAGAGTAAAGGGGTTGACCATAGTGAGGGTGAAGCCGCGACGATGGGAGCCGCGAGCGGTTTGCGGATTGATAAGCTTGTCGGGGAAGGACGGTGAGGTTCAACAAAAAAAAACCAAAAAAAAAACACACACAAAAACAAACCGTGAACGGGGGAGGGGTACCCTCAATACGTGGGGAAAGTCGATAGCAGGGGACCGACTGGGGTCTATTTGGGAAGAGTGGGGGGGGGTTTGGGGGGGGGTGGGGGGGGGGGGGGGGGGGGGGGGGGGGGGGGGGGGGGGGGGGGGGGGGGGGGGGGGGTGGGGGGGGGGGGGGGGGGGGGGGTTGGGGGGGGGGGGGGGGGGGGTGGGGGTAGTACCGTGGGGGACACGAAGAGAGCCAGACGAGGAAAAGTTAAGAACTTTTCTTAGCGAGGGGGGGGGGGGTGTGGGGGGGGGGGGTTTTTTAGAACGGAAAGTCGTCCCGAACTAGGGCCGGTGGTCGGTTGAAATCGGGTTCAGGGTTAAAGGATTTTGTAGAAAGATTCTGGGGGGGTAGACCGATTGTAAGAAAAGAGGAAAGAGCAAGCGGAGGAGGACACAAATGCACAAGCGGCGGAAAAGTGCCAGTCCGACGGAATGCACCAGTCGCCTTGGAAATCATGCGAGGTGGGGAACGGCCAGGCAAGGCGATACGATGGCGGGCGGTGAAAGAAAATTGGGGGGCCGGTGCTGGGAAGCTCGAGGTCGAAAAAAACGAGCTTAGGGACTCGAGAACTTCTTCAGAATTTACAAGATCGTCAATAGGGGGCACGAACTCGTATAGGTAAAGACCGATATCATTCAGTATACTTAAGCAAAGAAAATGCGTCGGTTATTGGGATCAAAACGCTGTACGTACGCGGGTGTCCGAGTGTCGTAAGAAACGGATTCACGAGCCACTAATCTGCACGCCGTCTGTCGTTTAAGATCTCCAAACCAATAGGAAAGAATTCAAGTGTTTAAACACCCAATTCGGAGGGAAAATCCAATGAAAAGGTAGGAGGTGTATTCGCAACGTACGATGTAAACCCAAAGGAACGGAAAACTCTGAGGAATAGGGGAAACGCGAGACAGCTTACTAAAGAGTTTTCCTGGGAATGCAAGGGAAAAAAGGCTAGTTTTGGAAATAGGTCTCATAAGTAGGACCGCAAAAAGGAAAGCTCTCTAATTTCGGGTACTCCGGTACCGGGATTGGGAAGTTCGACGACGGCATACACGAGGGGGCATCCTTTAAGCGGAGGGGGGGAGAAATCATTGTTTGCAGCACTCGGGGCTTTTTCTCAGTGCAGGTATGGAAGAAAGAGAGTGACTGGTCGATGGGTAGGTCGCGATAAAAAGGGGGAATCCAAATTCAGCTAAAAACAGTCAGACACATACAAATAGGGATTACAGGAAGTTGTCTACGATTCGAAATCGGTCACGGGAAAACATAAGAAGACGCCCTGTTGCGTAAACAGATCACTTACTCAGAAACACAAGGCACATGGAAAAAAAGCAGTTCGGACTAGTAGTTTGCCAATGGAGGAAGGAAGTCGCAAGCAACGAGAAAGGAACAAAACTGAACACGGAAGAAAAAAGATGTACCGAAGAGGGGATCGACGTCCGGCCATCTGGGCATCAGCGGTCGAGTACACCAAATGGGGAAAGGAAGTCAAGGGGCACTCATTTATAAAGCTAGCAGAGGCTGCTATTTTCAGCTAAAATTCGTACTCTTTGGGAGTTGGAGGCGAAATGTATTCCGTAAAGTTGATCGCTGCGGCACAAAGTGTCAAAAGGCGCCGGAATAGGAAAAAGGAGGCAAGTCGCTTGATGAAAAAGGTGGGATCAATGTCGCAATCGATCTGGCATAGTCAACAGGAAGGAGGGAGCGAAGCAGCACCTTAGGCGGACAATCCGAAAAGGGGCGATTTCACGACGAGGTCAAACCGGCGAAACGAGGTTCTTCGCGCTACCATGTACGCAGAGCTAAAGTGAACTTGCGGATCTTGGACAATTCTCAAGAAGCCATCGTCCCAGCCGCCGTAGTACAGCGTATAATCTGCCCCATTACAGGAGCCTTGGGGAAAAGCTAATTAGGGGGGACCAGGCGGATTGTACGGTACCGTGAAACTTTGGTAGACAGAGAGGGGGCCGCAAGCACGGAAGATATACGTTGATGATGATCGGGAATATCGTGCTTACGTGAGAGCGACTAAACCAACAACAACTTAGAAAGAAAAGATTAGAAAAGAAAGCCTATATTCCAAAATCAGAAAGAAGAATACCTCTCTGCGCCCGGAAGAGGAGCAAAAGGACAAGGTAAGCATCGTTAAAGGCTTACAAAAAAGCACGGAAAGGGGCGGTCCTTAAGATGAATCTTCGAGAAATACGCTTATTTGTAAGGGTAGGCGGGGACCGGAGGAAGGATTCCTACAAATTGTCAAGCTTACGGCGTAAAGGAACGTCAAACTAACAACTCGAGGATCTTTTTGCGGGGGAAGATGCAGAAAGTAACTGACCGCGCTAGTTTGAGGGTCCAGATCCTGAAATTGTAGCGGAGAATAAAAACAAGCCAGGGCCGTCACTGGTTTGGACTAAAGCTGTTAGTGAGTAGGGAGGAAAAACGCGGCACGAAGCAGCTGCAAACGTCTTAACAGAATGCGAACGGAACAAGGTGGGAGGGGCAAAAGACCTGGGACCGACAAAGAAAAGCGGTTCAATGCCGGGAAAAGAAAATCATCCGGTTCAGCTTATGGAAATGACAGCCACGGACGAGGGAGGGTCGTTGATAGGAACGGGCGGCCCACGGCGGGAAGTTGAATCTTTTTGCGAGGGAGCTCAGTTGTTTCTTTTCACGACGGGACGGGGACACTTACGGGATACTGGGGAAAAAGACCACAGATCGGGCGCGACAGGCCTGGGGGGTTCATTTGCACTGGGAAGGTCGGACGAGATTCACGTCAAAAAGGCGGTATTTCTGTCAGGGCACGGGGGACATCGGAGAGCAAACAATGTGGAAGGCCGGAGATCAATCGGGAGGGGGGGATGGGCTTGTTTGGCTGGCAGATTAGCTTGAGGGAGGTGAAAAGTGCGCGATAAACAGCCATGCCGCTTCTAGGGGAGTAAGAAGACAGGATGGAAAAAACAGAACGAAGGGAACGTGGGGAAAGAGCAAAAGTCCACGAGGAAATCTTCGTCAAAGGATTTGTCTACGGGACAACGACGGTCATCAGGCTTTGGGGTGCCAAAAGGGTCGAGATGCCAAACAAGGAGGGCTCTTTAAGTATTCCGAAAGGTCAAACCCGATCGTGCTTCACGGCATTCCGACGCGGAATCAGAGCCCTGCTACGTGGGGGAGAAATGGATCTCGGTGGTATATCAAACCGACGAATCTGCCCAGTTATTTGGGACCAGACATTGGGAGGAAAAACGCTAAGATTTGCATTTGGCGAGAACAACACAACCGGGAATGCGCTGCGGTTTGGGGGTATTCAAGAGGCACGGAAAAGAAAAACGCGGGGCAGAGTGCGCCCGCGAAAAACGGAGAATGCGATTCAAGAACTTTAGGGCGAAGGAATGATGATATAGGGGCAAAACGCTGTTTACTAAGAAAGAGTTTCCACCAGATGCCGAGAGGACGGCAAGAAATCTGCAAACGGGGGAACGGCATTCTCTAATCCGGTTGGGGTTGGAAAACCGCGATTGCTTCATCACGGAACGCACATTTCGGGAGGAAAAGGAAGGACATCCGCCATCGCAGGGTGAGAAGCCCTTTCAAAAGGGCCTAAACGGTGGCTAAAGGGGGACATGGCCAGACGCGAGGAAATTAGGGAGGCCCGGAGGTGTTGCATTTGAGGTAAGAGGAACTACGAGGGAAAGCCGAGACTCATCGCGTTAATAGGAAGGAGAAAGAATCCGCACAGAACAGCAGAATTCCCAACCATGATAGGTGTCCACTCAAAAGGGGCCGCACAGCCCATGCAACTACTACGTGTCAAAAACACGTCAAAGCGGCAAAAACAAGGCGTCACCGTCCAAACCGGGAGCATCTATCGCAGGGAGAAAAGGCAAGAGCCCAAGAGGAACATGTCGGGGCCTGTCGATGAACTTCATCAAGGCGGGAATCAAGAGGGGGGGGGGAATTCCTTGGTTCGTAAAAGACTTCTACGACACTCATGTCAATCCACGAGCGAGAATAGCCTCACTTACAACAAGAGGCCGTATGAAAACGGCACAGGACGGGAGGAGGGGGAGTCGAACAAAATCGAACTTCCCGCGGGCAAGAAAGGGAATGCGGAATAAGTAGGGAGGACTCGCAGAAGCTGGACGGAGAAGACTCTGTCTATTTTCGGAAGACGCCGGGAGTACGGGGAAAACTCTCGAAGAGGAGACATAAGGGTTGCGGGGAAACTACGCAAACCGGCTAGCGAAAAAAAGTAAACCTATCTAGGAATTAAAAGTCGTCGCTGACGGGGGGGGAGGGACACCTGACCGAACCCCCCGGTCTAGAGTTGAATGAAAGAAAAGCTCATCGGTGAAGGTAGACATAAGGGAGAGGCCTTACCAGACATCTCGCATCCGAAAGAATCGCCCAAGAGGGAAGGGCTGAACTAAGACCAAAAGGGGGTCAACGAACTGGGCCGCCAAAGATGACTCTCGCCGTCATCAAGCTTCAAAATTAGTCGGGAAGCGCGACCCTCACAGGCTTCAGCTGGAAGTCAACCCCAAAGAGAAGGCCAATTGATCCGATAGGGGAAAAGACGGAAGTCTGGCCTGCAAGAAAATTTGCTACAAGCAAGAGTCCTACCCGCTAAAAAACCTACCGCAGTCTTGTTCAGAAAAAGAAGCGAGACAGGCACGGGATGTTGGAGAGCAAAAACCTCTTACAAAGAAAGGCACTTTACCCCCGAGTAAGAGGAGAACAAAACGCAGTCTAAAAAGAATATGACGGGGGTGAACCCAGATAAGAAATGCCTCCCGTCAAAAAAAATTACAATCTCTGAAAAAACAAATTTCCAACGAGAAGAACTTGGAGGAAGTGACTTATATTAAGAAACCAAAATCCGGGGGGCGGGAGGCGGAGTGGTTGTCTACTAGGTGGGAGGTTCAAGGTACTAGGTGTTACGTGAAGAAAGGGAAAGGAGGGAAGAGCCCGAGTTGGGGCTTCAAGGATGCTGCGTGTGGAGGGAAGAAGAGAACTTCAGGACCGGGGCGATGGAGGAGGTCTGCGAGCAAACCGGGGGACAAGTAGAGATTTTAGAGGAACGAATTCAAGGGGTTGCATGAACTGAGACTCGCCGGCGGTAGGAGGGGCGGCGGTACGAGGGTAAGCGGGAGTAGAAATTGTGTGCCGGGGTGACAAGTGGAGGAGGTGGAGCACTCTGCGATTTCGGGTTGTCCGGGGATGTGAAGAGGGCAAGTGTGTGAGGGCAAAAGAAAATTTGGGAGAAGGGAAGATCGATGGGGCCGTGGCGGAATTGAAAAAATGGGCCTTACGAAGTAAAAAAGAAGACTCCGGGAAGGCGGAGGTTTTCGCGAGGAAGGGTGGGGAAGCCGTCTCCCGGATGATGCGTCGATCGGTTGAGAGAGGGTGTAACGGGAGGAGGGGATAACAATACGCTGCATGATCGAAAAAAAACGCGGGGTCGACACTCGACGAGGATTGATTTCGAAAGGGAAAGGACGGGGTGGGGAGTGGTCGAGGGGGGAGAGACCCACCGTGTAGCGATGGGGGGAACCATCGGCGACGTCGAGGTGGAGTTCGACTCGTTGGATTATGATCATCTGGGAGGGGCGACGGAGGTGATTTCACGACCCAACGGGAAGGAGGAAAAAAAGCAAGACGTGAAGGGCAATTGAAGAAGGGGGCAAGATTTGGGCCTTGGGAAACGTGGGAAAAAGACAAGAGTGCCTACCTCCGGCGACGTGAAGGAAGGGAGGTCTGCCGACGAGGGTGGTCAAAAGGCGGATGGGGATCCCTGAGGGGGGAAGGTTTGGTCGAGGAAAGAGAAAAGGGGGTATTTCGAGGATTTTACGCGTTAGACGGCGGTGAAAAAAAGCCCCGAAGGCTAAGTGAGAGGAAAAATGACACAGAGAAAATAATGGGAATATGGAAGTCTGAGCCTTCTCAAGGGGTTGGTCCTTACAGTAAGAAGTTGGAAAGGAACGGGCCTCAGCCCCAGATGCCGGACGAATATGCGTCAGGTTAATCGCCAATTGGTGCCTTTTGAGGGAAGAAACTTCACAAAAGCCGCTGAACGCGAAGTCTTGAGGGGAAGAGAGGGCATCAAGGTGCTTCGCTAGGTGACAGACTCTTTATTAGCCAGCATAAGGAATCAATGGGCCCCGAACATAAAGCGGCGGGTTGAAGGAGGGAAAGAAAGGCCGGAGTCGCCCAATTAACAATGAGATGGGCCCGCCACAACCCGCAGTTCACGAAGGGGACGGGGCATGTGTGAGTCTTTACCAATCCAATCCGTATATGGATCTTTGTTTGACTCCCCAATCGGGAAATGGAAAGACGGGTCCTTATACACCTCGCTGGAAGAAAGAGGGTAAACGTCCAACCGGACACGGCTCGCGAAAGGTACGTCGTTACAATTGAGCACTTTATCTAGGGTGACTGCTGGAAAAAATCATGTCTACAGAAAAACCAGGCGGCGCCTCGATGGAAAATTCAAAAAAAGAAATAGAAATCGTTTGCGTGCCGAAACCAACGAGGGCGAAAAAAGAGGATCGGAGCATCCATAACTGGCGTTGCTGAAACAGAGTCAAGGGGGTAAAATTAGGTTCTCAAGAGGGAGTTGTAAGGGAAGACCGAGGGTAGGCATGGTTTTATAGAAGGCTAACTTCAACATCGCATAACAGAAAATCGCCACATAAAAAAGAAAGCAAGACGCGAGGAAAGGAACCTAGGGACGACGGTCAATCTTACCATGTCGCAGAAAAGAAACCACGCAAGAGTTGACCGGAAAATCTCGGACCAAGCCAGCCACATCCCCATAACGATCGGGGGAGGGAAATTGCGAAGATGGCGCCAGGCCCTCTTAATAAAAAACAAACTTAAAAGCCTAAAAAAAATTTACTGGCTAGAAGTACGACGCGTGGGCACGCATTATCAAAGCAGGTGAAAAGAAGGCGGGGAAGGGCACGACATTAAGACTATCGACATCAGGCTCGTAGGAATCTCCTGAAAGATTTGGATTTGGTGGGGGCGTTTTCAGTACAGTCAGCTGCAAAGTGGCCACAGGAAGAAGTCTTGCGGTTAAATAACTGGCGCAAGTAGAGATGCCTGGATGGAACGTCGGGAAGAG
>Ga0179593_1258545_pt1 | contig 25523 bp, 32 predicted proteins | sample CZODoug2_1_08_16_FD_185931 | JGI IMG/M metagenome (GOLD analysis project Ga0179593, IMG submission 185931) | Vadose zone soil fungal communities from Angelo Coast Range Reserve, California, USA - CZODoug2_1_08_16fungal (PacBio error correction) | ecosystem: Environmental > Terrestrial > Soil >...
GGTGGGGGAGGGGAAGGGTGAACAAAGTTTGGCGAGACTGCTTTAGCATCTTCTTAAAACTTAATGGAAGAAAAAAAACATTCGGGTCAGCCGTCAGGCATGAGAGGGAATCAAGAAGGAGCGTAAATTCGAAGACGAAAGACTGTTGGGGGGGAAGGCAATGCTCCGGTTGGAGCGTCTTGTCGTAAACCAACCAAACAGCGAAGAGTACGAGAGGATAAACCACGCAAAAATTTCGGGGGAAGGTGAAAAAAGACGCGAGTGGGGGATCCCTCGGTGGGGGAGGCGACCTTGGATGGGGGATGAGTCCATTGGGGATGAATATTGAAAAGGAAATCAGAAACCTTTACTCGCAACGAGAGACACTCTTTCAAAAGCTGAAGGGCGGCGAACACCGAAGCTGAGCTTGAATTACGCATTGGAAAGTGGGATCGGATATCTGCAGAGGTGTGGGGGGAGTCAAAAGGACTCCTTGAGGGAACAAACTGAGAGGGGTGAAAGCAAAAAAAAAAGAAATCGCAGGAACTTTAGGTTAGAAAAATTAGGGGGTAGTTCAGAAAAAAAAAACCGACGCACCCCCTCAGGACGGGTTCGCAGCGACGGCGTCAGGTTCTTTGGAACCTCGGCCGTCAGCAAGGAAAGGGAAAGTAGGCAGACCAGTGGGCTGTGTCAAAAGATAAAAGGGAGCAAACTCAATGTCCGTGTTGGGGGGGAAAAACTAGGTGAAGGGAACCTAAAAATCAAGGACCTTCCAGCCTAGGACTGACGCGGCCGAGGGTTGTGGAGTAAAAATAAAGACGCGACTTGATGCAGAAAGGCATGAAAGAAAGCCTAAATCTAAAGGAAAACAAGCCAAAGGCCGGACAATTGCAGTTGCGCAGGTGATGAAAGTTATTCAGGAAAACTCCTTGAGATGGATACAGATCCAGAAATACTAGGGGGGGGCTCTTTGGAAGAAGAGAAAACCCAACGAAAAAAGGGGGCGCGGCAGGGAGCAGGAGAGTTGGCTTTATTACTGTGAAGTACTACTTAGGAGGAAAAAAAGAAAAAAAGAATTGATAGGCAGGGAGGCCTTTGTCAGTAGGGGAAAAAGCGATTCAGAAGCAAAGAAAAAATAACTTAGGGAGAAGAAAAAAGCGGATTCCGCTCAGAGTAAGGGACTCATAGCAATGTCGCAAGGAGCGGGAAAAAGATGGTTAAATCCTCTTGGGGATCAGAAGATCCAACTGGGTTTGTGGAGATACAACTCTCCTAACGGAAATATCAGCATGTCAAGGGTATAACGCGGAGAACAGAGGGGAGATAGGAGACATACCCAAAAGAAAAGCTCTGACTCCTGCAGTTGGAGACAGGAGAACGACTACAAGAAGACTCATAAACATCATGTATTGGATAGTGCAGATGAGAATCTTCCCGAGGGGAACGCGAGACTTTGGGAAACGTGAGGCCAAGAAACTGTGACGGCGCAATCACGGATTTGGAGCGAGCACCAATGAAGTTATGAGGAATCAGAAGGGTGGAAACTTTGGAAAAAAAACTCAAAGTTTTACTGGGGCACAGAAGATAGGAAACCTTTTTAGGGGGGAATCAGGTTTAGCGCCCTGATCAGGAGTAAAGTGGAAAGACAAAGAAGATGGGGCACGGGACAAGTCTTTATGTTTCCGAAGGGGCTTCCCAACTATAGAAGAACTTCCTTAGGATGGAGCGCTGGGTATGGCCCTATGGTGGGGGGGGGGAATGAAGGACCCTCATCAGTGAATGAGGACATGATCGAGTACCTCTCGGTATGATTTCAAGTAGGGGAAGTAGATGATCCATTCCTCAGAGGAGGGACTATATCTCAGGAGAAGAGGGACGGGATAATGAGCCAAAATGTGGTGGGGATAAAACATTTCCCTTTAGAGGCGAAGTATGGCCAAAGAAGAAGCGGGGAAAACTCTGGTCCCTGGGGGGAGGGGGGCAGCAAGATCGCCGGGTCAGAACTGGAGAAGCAGGTTTTCAGGCGAGAAAAAGGAGGGGACCGAGCGGAAGGTAACTCATAAAAACCAGAAAAGAACTGGGAACAAGCAGTGGTGGCGAAAAAACCGGGTAAAAGACTTCAGAGGGAAAGTGGCCCGCAGGACTTCTTTGGAGGGGGGGGCCACCAGAAGCTGTAAAAGAGGATCTTTCTGGGCTGCCGATTGGGATTAAAGAGGGGAGTCAATAACTTGATCAAAAAACGCGCAATAACAGTGTTAGAAGCCAGGGGGGGAGGGAAAGCGATTCTTTGCTCAGCCAGGAGAGGAGGAGAGTAAGCCCAAAGTAATCCACACACGAGAGCGTCAGTGACGGTGCGACAAGAAGATATAGTGTGTTGTGCCGTTTGGAACGGGGATCTCGTTGCGAGGGCCTGTGTACACTAACTGAATTGAGAGAGATTAAAGAAGGATTAGCAGGAAGGGGAAGACGTAAAATAATAGAAGGAAAATAAGCAAGATGAAACGGCCATCCGCGGACGATTTGGCTGAAAAAAAATCGCTACTAGGGGTCGGAGTTGTAAAGTGGAACAGCAATGCGAAGAGGAATCGACAGCGGTTGTTAGGGAGAAATGTAAGGGAGCACCCGCTGGGGTCTGGAAGGATTAGGAGGGAAACTAAAAACTCTCATTCAGCGGGTCAAGAGGCAAGTGCTACGAAGGAGAGAGTCGTGTTACCAATTTGACTAAAAAAAAAAACCAGACCCGGAGAAAGAGAAAAAAAACCATACACACAACTACAAGTTTACGGGAGGGAGAAACCTGGGGCTGATACGTAATGTCAACCGATTACCAGGCATCAGTAAAGTTCCCGAAAAGGTAGGTGAAAGAACGAAGAGATAAAAACCACTGCGAAAAAGGGCTGCGTCTTAATGAGAGGAAAACGCTTTGGCGTCATACGGAAAAAAAGGCGACGTTGGTGCGTGGGTGTAGGAGCTCTGTCCTATCACACGGACCGATGGGGGAATCCCCTTTAAAAAGAGAAGAAAAGAATTGCCCATATGGGGTCCGCTAAATTTGAAAGGACAGAGAGAAGGCACTGGCTATAGGTGTTTTTGTCTATAGATTATAACAAAAGAATTGGGGGGTGTTATTGGGGGAATGGTGGGTAAGCAGAGAAAAAAGTGTAGTTTGACAGAACAATGAGGGTCCCCTCAAAAAGAGGGAGGAACTACATTCAAGGATTGTATGTAGGACTCAGAAGAGGGTGGCAAGGAAGAAAGAAAAATTCGCTCATTCTTGGAGGACACAGCCCCTAAATGCAGTTTAAACCGCGGAACTACAAGATATCAGCTTTTAAGAACAAAAAAAGTGTAGGGGGCCTGGGAAAAGAGCGTCGACATTGAACCATCTCTTATGTGGAACCTAGAACCAGCTTGCGAAACGCGCGTCGAGAAAAAGAGGAAGACACCAATGATCAAGAGATGTTTTTTATGAGTGCAAGAGAACGAGGAGAGAGTGGGTCATCCTCCTGTGACGGAGCGAGTAAAATCAAGGGGAAAAAAGCACTAGCTGCGAAAAACCAAAATTTAATGATATGAACAGGGGGCGAAAAAATACGCATTTGGGGGTGGTCTTGGGATAAGAGATAGAAAAAAACACTAGGAGGAAATAGATAAGTAGGTCCAGCGAACCACATGCGGATGGGCGCCTGTTGGTAAGAGAAAAGGGAGCGGCGGGAAGTTCTAAAGAGAGTGAGAGAAGAATACAGAATCTCGTCCGTACTGGAGGAGGGAAAGAACGACGATCCCTCACTATATGAAAATGCATACAAAAACATCGGAAAAGACGGGAGTTGAGACAGTCAATATGCTCGGAGTGGAGAAAAGTCACGGGAGAGATCACTCCTCGAAGTTCAGTGCAAAACCTGAACGATATAAAAGAGGAAAGACTATCTGACCCTTTGAAAACGAGAGAAAAACAGAAGGTTATGGACACCAGCAATGATAAAAATTAGAGGGAAGTGTCATTCCAATGGGCTATCTGTCGGAAACTCAATTAGAGAGGAAAAAGAATATAAGACATATAAGGGGAAAATTAGTAATAAACCAAAAATCATCAACCCGGGCTTGAAGGGAAAACGGAAGAATTTGAGTCAAACAAGGAACGTGTTTTTGTTTTGTTTGGTGTGTAGGTGAAGGGGGAACTTACCAATGAAAAAAAAAAAAACACAATGACTGGCAGGAGGAGAGTACTCTTGTTCCAAAATAGAGGGGCAGAGTGCCGGGGAACGGGGTCCTTTAAAACTAAAGGGCAAAAGCCGAAGGTCAATAAAAATCGAGTGTTGAACGCTCCAGGGCCACCAAGTAGGGGGCAGGTTAGTCGGAAAATCTAAACCCGCACAAAAGGGGAAGGTTACGCCAAGAGAGGACCCTCCGTTGATAGAAGATGGGGAATTCGAGGGTGTTTATCTTAAGGATTTCCATAAGACTGCTGAAAATAGAAATGGGAGGGAAAACTAAGGGGAAATGGACTCGGGATCGGGGCTCAGAGAAACCGGTGCTAAACATCCGTCCATCGGGGAGGGGGGAAATTGGTTCAGACCATAGGAATTGGTCGTCGTCGGGGGAAAAAGAGAGAACCAAAAAGAGCAGGGAGGGGGAACCGCCGAAGTACTGAAAAGAAGGAGGTGTAGCTCACACGGATTAGTGGTGGGCAATCAGAAAAACCAGCAGGGTGTCTAGAGCTGAGTCAGGAGAAGCAACGCAGAAAGGCAGGAGGGGAAGAAAAAAAAAAAGAGGGAGAGCTATTTGGGTCGAAGAAAAGGCACTTAGGGCCTGGGTTTGAAAATTTGCTGATTGTGGGGGATCGCATCTAAAGAGACGGGGCTCTGGCCAAGTAGGGAAATCAAATTACGGCAACGTCTGCGGGGAATGCACTTAGGGAGGGGGGTAACAAAACCTATCAAAACAGGGCACAGGGCCAAAAGGTCTCATGAACCAAGAGAGGATGAGGAGCCATTGCAATCATAGAATTGGCTCTCAATGGTGTGAGCGGGGCCGCTCAGACCAAAGAGAAGAGGGCAAAAAAAGAGAGGGGGAACTCGATGCGCCCACTTATTAAGATATCTTGGGGGTTTGCGCCTTAGGGCGAAAGAAGGGGGGTCAAAAAGAAAAGCACATAAAAGGACATAGGGGTGAGAAGTCTCTTGATTCAAAGAAAAACGAAGGGAAGGCGTCCCTCCCTTACCAAGTAGGGCTCTTTGTCGGTGCGCTTGCACACGGGATGAGTGAAGTCAGGGTACTTCCCCTTTAGGTAAAGAAGATGGATGTACAGACAGAACGCCAGCCACAGGTCGCAAAAAGGAACCGTGCAAGGCTGGGCGAAGGGGGGAAACCTCTGGCAAACCCACCCCATCAAGGTATCGGGGCCAATTTAGAGTTAATACTTATACAAAGATCAAAGGAACTACTAAACAAAGGGGGGCGCCGTAGACACTGTCCCCATTAGATCAGCGAGAGGGGCGTCATAAGGCGCTGACCAGTAGAAAGAGCATCCGGCAAGAACCTCCGAGATTATGATCAAGAGAAGAATAGGATACTTATGGAAGGGGGAGGGAAAAAACACATTGTCACTGCGGGAGAGAAAGATGCAGCCTGATTCATAGAAAAGGGGGGGGGAAGAATGCGGGGGGAAACGGGTGTTCATAAAGGGAACCGTCTATAGAATCTTGTCTTAACGTCAATGGCAGGAGAACGAATAGTGCGAAATCAACGGCTTCAGAAAGGTGTCTAGAGTAGGGGAGGTCAGATAAGGGGAATACATGGAGGGGGAAGGACAGACAGCATGAGGCATGTTCGATGTCTCTCAGGAGAGGGAGCGAAAGCCCTTTGCGGAAAAAAAGTCGAAGAGACCAGTCTCGAAACTGTTACAGCTTTCCCCAGTAGGTTATTACGTGACGTCAGAAAAAGAGCAAAAAACCAGATGTGGGCGGTAGAGTCTGGGAAAGGGGGAAAGTGAGAGTTCGGAAAAAAGGAGCGTCTACCCTATAATTGAAAGAGTTTAAAGTCTCCGACGAATAGTGTCGGCCAAGAGAAATACCTTGAAAAGCTTAGGTGAAGGGTTCAAAGCGCATTAAAACGGCGAGGTCGCAAAAAAAAAAGATCCTTGGGACTCTGAAGAGTTCCGAAGAGGGGAAAAAATGAACTACATCGAGGACAGGATAAAAAAGGAAGCGACTCAAAGCGAATCCGCCGTGTATGAGGCTCGGGGACGAAGTTCTTCGGGCGGTGGGGGCGCGTCAAACCAGTAGAAATGGTCTTGTTCAATCCGAAATGCCTCACCGGGGAAAGGTGATCGACTTGAGGGGCGAGGGGAGTAGAGGAAGCGCATCCAAAAAATAAGTCGAAGCGTCACTTAGATGATGGGGACGGTGTCCTTGTAAAGTAGTCTGCCGAAAAACTATAAGGCGAGGAGTGCGATGTAATTGGACATAAACATCTATTGTCTGACTCTTAAAAAACGTGAGCCATTAACAACAGGAAAGGGGGGTTAACCTTCGGGGGGGAGCGATGTGGGCTTGATGGTTATGATAGAATTCAAGACAATACTATGGAAAGTTTGGGTAGCCAACCCATTTTAGGGGGGCCCGTAAAACGAACTTGAAGGAAAGGGGGAGGTCAGGGACGTGATAAAGAGTCACAATGAGCAAGAAGTATGTTAATCAAGTTGGGCAGCCAACCGAATAACTAAAAGAAATTGCACTCTGACACTATTAAACGAAACGAGAACATCGTACTAACAAGGACGGAGGCTGGCAGAAGTCTAGTGTGGCCCAAAAAATAAGTAGGGGGACATAAAGGGCGTGGGCTATCAGTAATTTGGTACTCAAAATCTCAGAGAAACGACTGCGATCGAGGAGCAGGGGGGCTTCATGCCTGCGGCTAAAGCGTTTCTTTTGGAGGCCAGAGGGAAGCTACGTATCCAGCGTATCTTTGTCACGGTCCCGGCATTTTTGGTAGGGAAGTAACTTTCAACAGAGAAAAGACCGAATCAACCAGCAGGTGAAGGTGAAACGCTCGTATCAGAATCGAGAATATGGGGGCAGACATAGATTCTCTAAATCCTCTTCGTGGGGTGCGCGCTCGGAGAAAAATCGGTCTCACAATGGGGCGGGCAGCTCACACAGGGTCCGAATGTGGAAACCGGAAACGGCCAGCTCTCTCTCAAAAAAAAAAAAGAATGCGCGTCGAGGAAGAGTCGCCGAGCAGGGGGGAGAACGAACGTCACCCGAAAAAATGTTTTTGACGAAGCGAGACCGCTCAAGCAATCGGCCAAAATAACGTGAACTGAGGTCAATACCACAAAGCTCTCGGAAAAACAACAACGGAGTTATTGAGAAAGGTGATGTGATTTCTCAGGTGCAGAACAAGTTTTCAGAAAAGGGAGATAGCTCCTTCACAACCAAACTTCTTGGACGCCGCAGTCAAGGAAGGGAGGGACAAGAAAGAAAGCGCAGGCTGGACATGAAGCGAGGATGGACTTGGGCGGGGCAAGCAAGCAGGGTTGGAGGCTGCTTGTCGGGGGAGAAGAGGCATCGCGGCAGAAAAGACGAAGGGTAGGGGTTCATCAAATGGAGCCCAACGAGGCGCGACGTTGATAAGGGGAAATAAACGGGGGGCTCATAGACGTATGGGGGGGGCCTGGGGGCGGACAAGGGGGGGGGAAAGGGATGAGGAATGAGAGGAATATGAGCCGCATATACACAACGCTGCTCAAGATATTAAAGCTCGAAGACAACGAAAGCGGTGAATGGAAGAGAGGAAATCAGTTAGAGGGATACGGTATCTTCGATTGGGGATGAACCCTCACTTTACGCCGTCCAAACATCTAAAAAAGTAAAGGTGCCAAAGAAGTAGAAGACATTTAGGGGGTGGGAAAAAACTCAAACGGGGGAAGAAAACCCGCGCCGGATTTCTCCGGGGAGGGAGAAAGCGTTGGACTTGTCAAGAAACCGGAACCTTTCGAGTGCATGGCCTTCATTCAGAACTGGGTGGGGGAGGGGCAAACCTGCTCCACAAAGAACCAAATCTTTCAGGTAAATCTTATCACTGGAAATAACGCCAAATTGACGGTCATCCTATCATGACAAGGTGCAGGGAAAGTTTGGTTGGGCGGTAAGGGACCATAACTCGCAATTGTCTTCAAGTTCAGGATTCATCAAAGGAAAAATAACCTCAACCGCACCAACAACAGGGAACAATGGCGGGCGAGGCATGGACAAAGGGTTCTTACGGGGGGGAGAATAAGATGGATGGGAATACAATAGACGGCGATTTGAGGGGACAGAAGGAAGCAAAGCGCGAAGAAGATCTGGCTCATGGGAAGGGGATCGAAAAAAGGTGGAGTCGCCCCTAAGGCGACGGCGCAAAAAACAAAGGATCGTATGGAAGGAATGTTCAAAAGGGGTCGTGCCCGCCGAGATGGTCAGCACTCCCGAAGAATCAGCTTAAGAATAGTATAATTGGAAAAAGAAGGAATGACGAGGTATACGCGCGGGGGGGGCAAAGCATTAGTTTTCAACTAGGGGGATAAAGAGGGAACTCGCCTAGCCAGCGTCATTGTGTGGATACAAAGGAGGACGGTCAGCGACAGCGGTTGGCAAGGGGGCGCGTTCGACGCTAGTCAGAAGGGTACTCAAATCACTGCTCGAAAATCTCTGGAACGAGAAGGTGGTCGGTCACCTTACAAAGCAACAAAATAACTACGAAATCATGGGGTCGAAATGGGAAATATACGAGAGCCCTCTGTCAAGAGAAAAGGGGTTCGAAGGGGGGTCAACACAGCAAATGGCAGACGCTGAACAAGAGGGCTTTGCAGAAGACAAAAAATTGATAGATGAGAAAAAAAATTGGGTAAGCCCCAATGCTGAACGGAAAACCCAGAGCCTACCACTTGTAGGAAGACCAGTGGAGAAGGCACTCCAGTCAGAAGTCGAGAGTTCACGACAATACGGAGAGAAACTTGAGTTTTTGGAAAGAAGGACCTTCCCCGACTTATCTACGAATAAGGAATTCAATGGAGAAAAAAAGGGGCCATGTTGGGGGCATGACGGGAAACTAAGCATAAAAGGGTCAGTCTGAATCGATGGTAGCAGATAGGAGGCTTTGCGGTGTCGACTGGAAGGAAGTCCTAAATTGAACGAGAGAATCTATCCTGGGGGAAGGGGTAGCGGCCCAAAGTTGGGTCGACGTTACAAGGGAAATAAACAGAGGTAAAAGGGGTATTGACCGGGACCTCACATTGTCCAAGCGAGGATCCTGCATGGGGTGGACGGGTTGCTCAGAAGGGTCTACAGGGGTCAAAGAGAACGAGCGGACAGGTTGGTCTGGCAGATGGGCGTGATGGAACTCATGGGGCAAGTACTAAAGCGGCCAGAACATGGCAAAAAAAGAAGAGTTAGGAAAACAAGGGAAAAAAAAGCGCTTACAGGAATGGAGGGGGGCTCGCACCACGTGGTACTGGGGGGGGGAACATCGTAAATCGTGAACCGATAAAATCGTGCAAAAAATTATGGGGGAGGAAAAAGTCTTGAAAAAATCCGAAAACCGCGCATAAGCTCAGGGGAATACTTGGGGCTCAAATCGCGGCAACCTCTTCGGTGGTTTGCTCGAGGGGAAGGAGGGAGTCGGAAGTCGCACATATCACACCAGAGAAAGTCGTTGAAACAAAAAGCTCCGAAGAATTGTGGAGAACCGGTGCCCGGTTAAGCGAGGGTTATATTGCAGTGGGAACAAACGAAGAAGAGACGACTGATGGGGGAACGTCATTGGAAAGAGCCATGAAAGACGGGTCACCTCATCGGTCGATCAAATCAATGCATAAGGCCCGAGTTGAAGAATTGTGCGAAGACCAGAAAAGGAGAAGACTTTGACTAATGTTGCAGTGGGAAGGGCAGGCAGAGAGACACTTCGGGGGTGAGGTCCAGGGAATACGGCGCCGTAAAGGTTCAAACATGGACTTTGGAGGGCTGAAAAGGGGACTAGAAACTGCGAGAAAATTGGGGCTCGAGGGAGGGCTATCTGGAGCTGGGAAGTAACTTCAGGGAGGAGTGGGGCCACCGGGGGTCACGCGGAAACTGGAAATGTCGAACGTTTCGGATAGTCAGCTAAAAAACAGAAAAAGAGAACTTAGACAACGGAAAAGTCGGGATGTAAGAAATGGAGACATTGCAAAAAAAAGAAAACAAGGAGACTAAAGTCGCGAACGCATAGGAAGAGTAGGACCCGAGAGGGTGAAAAATCATCTTCCTGAAAGCAACAGTTTTGGGGGAGGTGCGCTAAATCTTCCGATGAACCCTGAACAGTAAGGGACCAAAAGAAAGACGAGGGGGGAAAAGAAAAGACATGTGAGCATCGGGGTTGGAAAAAAGGGGTTACCTTACAAAGAAGACGGGACTCTGAGTCTGTTGGGGCAATAGTACTATAATCCGCAAGGAAGTGTGGGGGGGGGGAATTGAAAGTTGAACTGCTGAAAAGACACCAGGGGTGGTGGTGAAACACAATTGGTAAAAGAGAAAAAGAAAGTGGGGAGTAGAAAAAACTGGCACAGGAGTCTTCGAGAGGGTGGCCTATTATCGCGAAAAAAAGCTCGAAGGAGGGGAAGAAACACGTCCAAATTCTTCTCACGGAAAGTTGTCCAAAATTATGGAAAAATGTTTGAAACGGGTTGAACGATAGTGCTTTTATAGACTAGAAAAATGAACTACGAGGAGTATGAAGAGGAAAGAGGGTGCGAAAGACTCGGAAACGCTCGCAAGAGCACGCACCACTTGTTAGGGATGGTTTGGGCAGGGGTGCAAAAAAAAGTGCGAGATTGTCCTCCCAAGTAAGGGAGAGAATTAAGAATGAGAAGAAAACGTCGCGAAGGAACTAGGGAGACGCACCCACCAAGGTATTAACCGGCTGAAAAGGCTGTTGGGTGGGAAATTTGGGGCTGCCTCAACAACACAACGTAGAGCTTAAAACGTCAAAACAACATGAGATGGGGGAGAGGCCTTTTGAATATAAGGAATATCATAGCGGGCGGTGTTCGTCGCATAGCGTGAATCTCCTACTAGGGAACGGGGGACGCGCGCCCGTCGGAGGGAAGGAAAATCGCGCCCCGAGGGGGGAGTGTGGAAGCAGAAAAACCATCTAAGCAATGGGGTGGGAATTTCAAATGCTAGAAGGATGGGCTAAGAGAGGGGCTCGTGTCAGACACCAAAAGAAAGATGGGAAGGGGCGAAAAATTAAAACAGAGAAACTTAAGAGACAACGTTGAAGCGCTTATCGATAAAGTCACGGTTAAAAAGGAAGAAAAAAAAAAAGCGGGATAGGGACTAGTCCTGGGCAGAAAAGGAATTCAGTAGTGAGGAGCGGATCAACCAGGTAGAGAAAGACGCAATCTGTTCAGACATTACTCAAACCCCCTTTCTGGGGGGCTTGGTAAGGAAATGGGGGGGGTGCGTCAAAAAACCTTGTTTGGTGGAGGGGTGTACTTAAACCATCAATTCCCCAAAAACAAAGGACGGAGAAGACCGTACTCTGGCCCAACCGGAGCAGAGGACCGAGAGCCTGTACCCTACTAGGAAATCCGATTCATAATTGGACTAGTTTTGAAGGAGGACAGGGTCGGACCGGCGGGCAGGATAGGGAAGGCTCTAAAAACTCACAAACGGGGGAGCACCGTGAAGATTACCAACACTACAGAGGTAAAGACTTAGGCAGCTTTCTCGGCGAAGGTTGGATGGGCGGATTGAAATCAAAGAAAGTGGGGAAACGGAACTCAGAGCCTTCACTGAAAGGTAGGAGCACTAGGGCAAGCCTTCTGATGATCAGTAGATGAAGGGAGAAACCAGTAAGGAGGGGGTCGGTTAAGGGGCAAGCCAGAATTCTACTTTCTTATCGACGAGCTAAATCGATGCAGGACGGCTCTTCCCCGGAAGGGAAAAAAGTCCTCACACCGAAGGTGCGCACGATTCATTGGGGTCTAAAAAACCAGAGAGGGAAGGATCGCTGCTTGTGAAAGTCCTTCGACGAACTGGCAAGAAAAGGAGAAAGTCAGGAGAGGGTCGCCAATAGGGCAACGAAGTAAGAGGAGTTTCACCTGAAGTTTTTGTGCGGATAGAAAGGAAAAGTTGCGGTGGGAGCTCAAAGACGTCCAAAGGAAAGAAAGAGAGGGCGCTGCTTAGTGTGCCAGTCCCTACCCAAGCGAGGGCCCATAGCCCCCGGGATCAATTAGAACCAACGCGGCAGGTTAGAAAGCCCGGGGAAAGAGGTGTCTCTCGACGGGGGAGGGGGAAGCACTCGCCGAGCCGCGAGGAACAGAAAAGGCTCTCGGTACTCGATAAGCCCAACGTTACATGTGAATTCGCTGGTGGGAGAAGGAATGTGAAATACGCTTGAAGAAAGGTCCGGGAAAAGCAGAGCAAATGGGAGGTCGATGGAAGGGTCCACCTAAAACAAAGGGGGGCCTGAATCAAAAGGCCCTCAAGAACAGGATTTTCGTGGAACGAAAAACCAAAAGAGGAGTGAGTATGTACCTGTTTCCGACTTGGGGTACCAGGAAGGGGGGAAAGAGAGATTGAATAACCCCCGAAAAAAGGGGCATAGACGGTTAGACGGGAAGGAATTCACAAGGTAAACAAGTCTCATCGAAAAGTTTCCAATGTTTGCGGAAAAATACTGCTGAAAAAAGAGCCTATAAATGGGGAAAGGTCGACCCAAATGGAAAGAAGAAAAAGAAAACTTTGTGACCAGGAGATATCAAAGTAGTCGTAATATCATGAGGCGGGAAAAGAGAACAAGTCAAACAAGCAAGAGAGATGGGAATAGGAAGAATAATTAACTGGAAGGGATTTTCCACGGATGCACAAAATGGGGGGCCTTACGCTCCAGCTGGAGACCGTAAGAGGTGAGAAGGGGAAGACTTCTGGGGAAAAAAAAAGGTTGGGAAAGAAAGGGTCGCGTACGAAGCGTAGAAACGTTCGTGAACATGGATTAACTGGGCATGAAACAGACGCGGTCAGATCACGGCTAAAAAAAGTTCGTGGAGTCGGAGGTGTACAGTGAAGGCAGGGGGGGATCAAGGACCTAAGCCTCAGACATGCTTAGGGTAGGGGCAAGGCTCCAGAATCGGGGGTGGCGCGCGACATTGAAGGAGAACCCTGAGACCAGAATCTCTCGTGAAGCGGGAGAGCGTATTAAACCATTAAGGAAAAAACCATGAAATGGGGCGAATCTTTGTGTCCTGTTTCAAGGGGGACAAGGTTGCGTGTAAAAGTCAAGCTCTTAAAAGGATTGCAGTTGTTGAAGAGAAGAGGTGGAAGACCGCATCCACAATTGAAAAGCTGAGATGGACCGGTTGACAAGCGAGGGGAGGGGGGTGCGCGAACAACAAGCGCTTGTCTCCAGGCGAGGGAATAAATCAGCGGAGAAAAATGGGCGCAGCCGGTGACAAGGTCATAAGGCGCCGAGACACGATCTATCCCGAAGATGGAGGAGAGAAAGTGGACTTGAGGGGTACGGGGGTAAAGAAGAAAATTCCGGATTTGAATACGACTAAAGAGGAACCAGAAGTCATGATGATTCGAACGTCGCAAGTATTTTGAAAAGAATGAGCATCCACCCACGGGGGGGGCTGCCAATCAGATCAGGCTAGGACGGGGGGGGCTTTATAGTCGCCCCGAACTAAAACTCGTAGTGATATGTGTATTCATAAGAGAGGGGTAAGACTCACTTCACACACGTTAGCCATTCCCCATGGGAGGAATGGTGCCCGGCTGGGGGGAGATTATGGCGGGCAAGATTTTGCAGGAGAGGGGCTGCATGCCATTGGAGGGGTTAGCGGATTTGTGTAGCAAACCCCCAATGTGGGGATTCATCAAACATCGGGTGGGCCTTTCAAAAGGGGTGGGTGGGGGGGGGCATTCGGTTCCCAGTGAGGATGAGAGGCACACATAAGAACAAGAGGTGTGAGCCGGTCCCAACAAAGTCTGTCCGAAGTCCATTGAAAGCGACTGAAAAAAATATGAAACGCAAGAAGATCGAGGGGGAGACAACGGGAGGCTAATCGTTCCGCAGTTTGCGGAAATAATTTATGATGAAAGCTTCAGGGAGAAAGGAAGGAATTTTGGGGTGACTTAGGACTAGAAGCTTGCCTGCATCCACATGACGGAAAAACTATCAGAAACGTGGGCTTCGCTGGCGGAAAACCAGATTTCGGTTGTGAGACGAGTTCGAGAGAGGAAAGAAGCTTGGGGCGGTGGCTGCGTCCCGTCCAGGTTTCTCTAGAACTTGAAAAGGTGGAAATCCGGAGAGAAGGGAAAGCACGTCTCCGCCCAAACGATCGGGGGGAAATATCGGCGGGGCTAATCTTTTGGGGAAAAGGAAAACGGGGAGGAAAATAAGAATCGCGGGTGGTGCTAAGAGTGCCGCACGAACAAGACGCCGTGCTCGAAAAAAACAGCGAAAAAGGGGGAAAAAAAGCTCGCTAAGACAAGAATCCCTCGAGAACAAAAGATATATTAAGGCTCGCGTCAAAAAAACCAGACGCATGTTTGGGGGAACCGAAGCACGCAGCCTTATCAACATATCGCGAAACTCTTGGAACGAAAAGTAAACAAATCCATCAAGCGTCAACAATAACAGGGTTAGGAGAAGATATATAGGGTGGGGGATTGCGATGGCAGAGGAGGTGTGGCTGAGCAAGGGAAACTTTAGAAGGGCGTCGGAGGACAGGCCGGCCCAAAAAATTAAAGGGGGACGCGCGGCCTATTGGAGAGGCTTGACGGGGCGGAAAAACGCCAGTATGTTATATATCGCTCCTTGGGGAAATCAAATAAGAGGGGTGGACGAAAATTCGGTAGACGGATGCAGCGAGGTACAAGAAAGACGAGGCGGAAGACATGAAATCAGAAGGGGAGGAAAAAACCAAGGTCGAACGCATTGATCACGGCGTTTGCTTTCATGTGAGGGGGGGAAGAGGCGGAGGTGTTCGCAAAAACCGAGTATTGCCAAAACATAATGAAAACTGGCCGCGAGAAAAACGGATCCAGAACGCTGGCTCGAGAATGTAAATTCTAACACCTCAGAACTGGCGGGGGGGGACTATCAAAGTCCACGTGAGGGGGGGAGAGCAAAAAATCGGGTGGGATGCCGGCATCCTTTGAAAAAAGCGAGGAAAAAAAATTCCCTGGCAAAACGGCATCAAATTGCCGGCACACTCGAACGGAGACGCGAACGCCGAATGTGGAAAGCAGATAGCCGGGGGGATTGTAATATTGAAAAAAAGTCAGGTGTCAAGGGGGCCTGAACGGGTGAAAGAAGCCGTGGGGGTGGCTGGGGGGAAAACCTGAAGAACGACGAGGCGCCTCTGTCCACGTGAGAGGTAGAAACTTGAACCTAACGCCAAGTCCGGCAAAGGAAAAAAAAATGATAGTACGGGGGGCCGAAAAGGGGTGGCTTAAAAAAAAGCCGCTACCGAAAGTGCGTAAAGTTTCGAACATCACAAGAAAGCCTAAAAAGACGACCATCAAACAGATACGGAAAAAAAGGAAGCCAATGTTCAGGGATCAGTGGGGCCTGAATGTCAGGAGAACGATGATGGGATGAGCGAGAAAGAGTTCGCGTGTAACGGAAAAGACATACCAACCAACAGAAAGAAACGTTTCGAAAAAAAAAAAAAGTACTCAGAAACGCTCTTCGAATTGAGACTGTTTTAAGTGATTGGAAGGGAAAGAAAGAATCTCCTCTCATCGAAAGTCGCTAAGAGATAGGATGAAGCTTTTCTTCCAAACAGCCTCTACAGCCCCGCCCGAAGAGACTTCGGACTGCCAGAGCAAGGACGCTCTTAGAGGGACGGGTCTCGAGTCTCAGGCACAAATGCGAAAGGAGGAGTGAAAAAAACAGTTAGAAGCTTAGGGGAACTCGACGGAAAGCAAAAGGTTTTCGCGACCCTCGAAAAAGGTGGAAGAGGAATCTCATCGGGGAAATGGTAATCTCGGGAATACAGAGGATGAAAAAGTGACATAACGGCAGTAAATAAGCAAAAACGGGTAAGGCCTGCCTTTCTGAAAAGGAGAAAACAAGAACCGAGGAAAGACCGGACATCAGGGGGGTGTCTTATGAAGAGGACGACGGACCAGGCACGAAAATTGTCTAAGGGGGCGAGAAGCAAATGACAGCAAAAAAAGAAAAAAGGGGAAGATCATGTTTCTTGAGAGAATCCAATAAAAGGCTGAGAAACATACGATTAACTGGATTGAAAAAATGCTTTACACGGGAACACTCCAGCCGAACCAAAAGGGGATTGAAGGTTTGAGGAACACTCGAGGAAGAGCAATTGACTTTAACAAAAAAAAAGAAAGGTACGGAGACGCTAACAAGTACTGGAACAAGATGAAAGCTTCAAAACGGTATCCGAATACAAGCCTAACAGCGAGAAGGGCAAGGTTGGTAGACTGTACCCGAGCTAAAGGGGACATAAAAAAGTATGCTAAGGTACAATCGAAGGGGATTGCCAGGTGAGCTCGCTTTGCAAGGGAAAAGAGCAGGCGATGCGCCTGGTCGAGAGAAGACCGGGGTGTTCTCGGCGCCAGGTGGGGTACAGACCGTGAAAGGGGCGGGGAGGAGGTAGGCCAGACTAAAGTAACACTCTCCGGGAAAGTGGGTTTGTGAAAGAAAATGTGCATCGACAATATGATGCAAGGTCGAACTTCTTCACCAGGGGAGGGGGGAGGAGTGATGGTACTACAGTCCTTGTAACTCATTCTAAAAGATAAGGTCAAAAGCTTTTGGGGAGATCTAAAACAAGGACTAGGTCAGTAGAATAGGGATCGTTGAGGGAGCGGAAAGAAAGGTTGTAGGTTTCCTCCTAAAGGGACTTATACCAAAAGGACTCTTCGTGTAGTAGTGGGTCAAGCTTAGGGGCGCAACGTAGAAGAAACTCGAAGAGTAATAAGTTGGTCTCATCGTCCCAAAAAGTGGTGAGATCAGGAGTCGTTGGGAGGAAAAGAAGACTTCCAAGCACCTTACCCCAGGATAGGAGACGTTAACGGGCCGCCAATCACAAGAAAAAAAAAAAGAAAAAAAGAAAAAGAAAAACAAACGACCCCACAAAAAACGGACAAGCCAAAAGAAAAGAACCCAAAAAAAAACAAACAAAAGACCCAAAACTTGGTGGCTGGGTGGAAGGGGGGACGATAGAGGAGGCTGGCGGGGGCGGGAGGGGGAAGGAGGTGAGGTGCGGGAAGGGGGGCGGGGGCATGTGAGAAGGGAGGAGGGGAGGGAACAAGGGGGAGGGTGGCAGATGAAAAGGGGGGGTGAAAGTGGGGCGGGGAGTGGGGAGTGAGGAGGGGGGAGGGGACGGGGGAAGGGAGGGGTGGAGGGGGAGGAAAGGGGCGGGTGGGGGGGGTGGGAATGGAGGGGGGGGGGAAGAGAGGGGGGGGTGGAGATAGGAGAAAAGAGAGGATGGGGAGGGAGTGGAGAAAGTAAGGGGGAGGGTGAGGGGGGAGGGGGCGGGAGGAAGGGGAGGGAAGGGGGGGGGGGGAGAGAGAGGGGGGGGATGGGGTCGGGGGGGAGGGGAGGAGGGGGGGGGGGAGGGAAGAGGGGAGAGGCGGGAGTCAGAGGAAAAGTGGGGAATGGAGGAAGGGGGGGTAGAGTGAGGAGGGGTGGGAGGGGGGGGCGGGCGGAAGGAGTAGAAAGAGTACAGGGAGGGGGAAGGAGGGGGAGAGGAAAGGGGGGGTGTGGGGGTTGGGAAAGGTGGGGGAAGGGAGGGGGTTTGGACAGAGGAGGGGAGAAGGTGGGAGGGGGAATAGGGGGGGGGGGAGGGGGAAGGAGGGTAGGTGACGGAGAAAAGAGGGTAAGGAGGGATGGGAGGGGAAAAACAGGAGGGAAGAGAAAAGAGGGGGGAGGGTGGGGGGAGGGGAGGTAGGGGGTGTGGGGGGTATGTGTAGGGGGGTGATAGTGGGAGGGGGGAATTGAGAGGAAGATGGGGGAGGGGAGGGGGGGAGGGATGGAAGGGGGGGGGGGGTGGGGGTGAGGGGTGGAAGTGGGGGGAGAAGGGCGGGAATAAGTGGGAGGATGACGTAGGGGGGGGGTGGAGGACGGAGCCAACAACCGGACACTCAACCCCCCCCCAACCCCCCACACAAAAAAAAAAGAAAAAAAAAAAAAAAAAAACCAACCCCTAACCCAAACAACTTTTTGGTTGATACAGGGGAGAATGTGAGATTGTGATTAGGTCCTTTTTTACACCGGAAACGGAGTGACCTCAGTTGAGCGGTCCTGGAGTTTATTCGGTTATAGTCATCTCAGATAATATAGAGAAAAAGCATTCATGCAGCTTCACTGTTGACTATTGAAGAGGGGGGGCGACCAATCGAAATAGTTAGAGATTTGATTCTGTAATCATGCGGAATCATCTATCGAACAGTCGGTTTTAGGGGGACAAAATGGATAGGGAAAGAATCAAAAGTAGGTGTCGTGATGGGAAGTCGGAGGAATATACCGCTCTTAAACTATCTGGTCTGGATCAGCCGACGAATTCACGGATGGATGACCACAGTTCAACCGGATATGAACGGAGGCGCAAAAAGGGGTCTTAGAGAGTAATCAGAAAAACGAGATACTTGGACCAGGGGGCCGCATTTAAGAGGGGAAGAATTGAGTGAAATCCGAAATATAACACAGGCGCCCTTCTCAAGGCGGGATCCGATTAAAGTGGGCGTAAAATATCACAGCGAGTTGGTGGGGAAGGGGGGCGCGCCTCGGGGTTAAAACCGGATCCATTACGGGGGTGCAGCGACTGACGCGACAGAGAAGGAAGAGGACATCTTGAGTGGAAAACGTCTGGTACCGGAACGCGCCTGAAACTCGGGGAGACTGGTTTCAAATTGGACAGGTATAACCGTAAGAAAGGGGGTGGGGGGTGTGATGTGTTCCGTATAACCAAAAAAAAAAAACAAACACCAAAAAAAAAAAAAAAAAAACTCCACACGGGGAATGGTTGGGAAAAGGTCACATGATTCAGTCCGCTCAAGAACGGGGGAGGACTACAGGGGGGAGAAAGAATTGGAGGCGTGCTCTACTTGGGCCTGAGCCAGGAAGCGCTCGCATTCGGAGGAACTGTCCGCGAAAAAGCTGGTATCAGGGCTGGTGTCCTGAACAGGAGGGCCCCCACACCACCATCCATTTGGTCAACTGGTCTAGGTGAGCGGGTCAGTCGGCGACATGACAGACGGTCTCAGGGTGATTCACGGGAAAATCGGGAGCAACGAGGGAGAGGAAAAAAGGTCGGAAGACAAAGGGATTAGTTGTGGGGGAAAGTCAGGGGAAACTAGAGTGTCATTTCAGACGTACATACGGGCGAGAGGGGTCAAGGGATCCACGGAGGGGAGACGGGAAAAGAAAAAAATGCGAACAGCACCGCCGCGATTAGGGGGAACAGAAAAAAGACTGTTTTTTTCTTGGGGGGGTGCTCGAAAAACAAAACTTATGAAGGGGTAAAGATATAACCGAATGCTTGGAAACGTGATATAAGTTCATAGGAGGGGGCTGGGTCAGCGTGAAGTCGTCCGGGGGACGAGTGAAGGAATCAGGAAATTACTTTCTGCTGAAATAAGCCCCTCTAGTGGATCTACAAAAAAATCGAATACCCGGGGGAGTGCGAAAGGGGCTAAGGGAAAATTCGAGTGGCTAACGATCGTGATCGAGAAACAGCAAGCGAGTTCAGGAAAGGAGGGGAAATACAAGACAAAGGAATCGACCGTGAAACGCGTATTCAGCCGGTTAGGTAACCAGCGGAAAGTTCTAGGGAAGGTGTGGGAAAAAGAATGCGACTTGGGAAAACTGGGTAAGAGGTAAACAGAAGAGAAGCGACTCAATGGCCATATGAACCCACGTAGTGAACTGAAAGGAACTGAACGCAGGTGTCAAAAACATAAAAAAAAACGGGGGGGGTGGGGGTGTGGGATTTAGTCCGTAAGATGGACAAAAAAAACAATTCTTTCGGCGTAGAAGAGTGTCAAAACCGATAGCTGACGGGGTTCGGTAAACGACGAAAGGCACAAAAAAGAATTCCCACTGTGACCAACGAAAGGGGTGGGTAGCGTAAAAAACAGGAATTCACGCGGGGGGAGGCTTACTCATCCCAAAAAACAAACGGAAAGAGTGGAAAGGAAGAAGCACTCATCGGAGTAACTGGAAGGATAACTCAGGGGGCGACATGTGGAAAGGTGTGAGCTTTGGGGATGCATCCGAATACGTTGAGGGAGAAACTCTACCTGAGAAAGGGGAAAATTTCTGCACAAGATGAGGGATGAGGAAATAACAAGGGTCTATAAGAGCAGTGGACATCTTTTCTTGGGAAAGGGCAGATCAGAATGGTAGAAGGTCTTCGGACGATCTCCGAATCAGTAAGAAAGGATCAGGATCGTACGCCCCGTGAAAATTACGGAAAACCTCGGGCGAACTGGAGGCATTTGCCTCAAAACCAAGATAGGAGAGCTTCTCTAACATTCAGGACTAACTCACAAGTCGGCGAAGCTCTATGACCGAAGAAAAGACTGGGTCAAGGGAGAGGGGTACTTGATGCAGTTGCTGATTTGGGCTCAAAGAGGGGACGGGGGGAATGAACATTGGGTCCCTCAAAGGAAGGCCCGCGTAGTAGAAAAGAACTTGTGGAACAGGCCCTGACAAAAGCGATGGGGGCCCGGGGCCCAGGGTCTAAAAAAAAACTCTAGGGTAATGCGACCAGGCACCAACGAATTTTTCGATCGGGTGGAGTTTTAGCGGAAGAATCGCCGAAAGTAAAGGCGGCATAGAGGGAAGAGATGGTCAAAGAAACAACGGTTAGGAATGGCGCTGTTGGAGAATGAGTCTAGAAAGAGGGGAAAAAGAAGCCAAAAAAGAGAAATTCCACTCATAAAGATCATAAAGGGTAAGCTTGGTTTCTGGGCAGAAAAAAAGAGCCGGGCCTCGAAAAAGGAACTTCACTAGAGCTGGTTCTGTTCTCGACAAAAGCGAAATTGGGGGCAGGGGGGCGGGTATGTTCCCTGGAATGGAAACAAGGCAGGGTAGGTACAGGGAACTCAAACGACAAAAAACCTGCACGCGCAGGTCAAATGGGGTTCGTATTGGCGGGGGTGAGACCCTTAAAAGCCATTCGTCAGCGAGTACAAAAAAAGGTGGGCAAAGTGGGAGGGTAAAGAATTACTAATGTAGAGGAGAAGCACCGATCACGGGAGGGTCGAACCCAGAGGGGGTAGTGGGGGGGAGAAGAGAAACTGTCCTAAGAAACGAGCGATAGGGTCAGAACGGAGGCGGGACGGCCACGGAAAATCCCCCAAAACCCGCAAAGGTGCTAGGGGAAAGAGGAGGGAAAGTAGATGAGGGTAAATACTTAAAACCAAGGAAATTCGAGAAAAACAGCTGCACCGTGGATAAGGGGGGGGAAAAGCCGTCGGCAGACGGGCAAAAAATAATTACTGGGAGTACGGGGTCAGTTAACTTCACTTTATGATAGACTCTAGTGGATCAACGGGGAAGGAAAGAAAATTGTGTTAGGCTCGGTAGTTAAAGGGAAAAGAGGGGGGAATACATTTCAAGGGAGCCTCAAAAAACCGCTTGGAAGGGGGAAATTGGGCTGAGAAAAAAGGAAGCGTGATGCGCGCGGGCAGTTGTGCCGTGAGAAACTTCGGGCATTCCTCTGTCAAGAGGGAAGGTCTAGGAAGATCTGCCAAAAAAACAATTGGTAGGAGGACTTCTTGTAGGTTGCAAAGTGAAGGGGAGACAAAGTGCAAGATCGGGCACGAATTGAACCGGGGAGAAGATGGTCTCCGGTGCGACTATCTTATAAAGGGGGCTGCCAATTTAAGGCGAGGAATCAGGTATCCAATCGAAAATGGTTGAGCGTAAACAAACACTACTTTTGGAAATCGCGTAGTTTCTCTCCTCCATAGAGAACTCTTTAACAGACCTTGCGCCATACTTCAGTCAGGAGAAGACGAGAGGGAAAAGAGAAAGTCTCTATGGATTCTGCTGAATTTCATGACTGGGGAGGGGAAAAGAGAAAAAGGGGGCCGAGGAGCTTTCCAAGAGGAAGTCTCCATCCGTCAGTCTTGAGGAGAAAACTCAGTAAAAAGGTAAGTCGAAGAAAGCGAAGATACAAAAGGCATTAGAAAGCGATCATTATGCAGTTCAGTGACGTGGAAGCTTCGGCCCAGACGGGTCGGGGAATTAGAGGTAATCATCGGAGACTACGCCTGTAAGAACCGTGGAGCCAGGGAACCATGGCTTGAAGTGGGAGTCGGTTTGGAGTTCTAGGTTCTTTGAAAGAGAGGGGTTCTTATTGAAAGGAGAGGATAGGGTGCGGTCGTTGGGGGGGGGGGTGGGCTCGCCACAAACCTGTTCTTCCAAGGGAAGCATCGCTTTCCGGTGGAAAGGGGGTGCGTGAGGGTCCATTTCATAATGAATTCACTGGAATGAAAGCTCGAGGGGTGGGAGCCTGTTTCCCAATGGGCACCCACAATTCATACAAGAGAGGTCCTTGGGGCAAAATAGGAATTGGTGGTGAACTCAACTCTACAAGAGAGAAAAATATATAAATTCAGGAGGAGTGGTGGGACTACTCCTAATTTGATTCAGGAAAACAGGAGTGATCCATCAGATGTTGGGGGTAATAAACGTGGAGAAAGGCGCCGTCATCCAACCTAGAAGGGAGAGGCAGCACGGTCTGTCATGCGCGAGGATCAATGGGCGGGGTAGAAGAGTGGGAACATCTCGAGCCATGAGGGGAGAGGGTGGCGCGTCCCATTCCATTGTGCAGGACTTCTGCAGAATCATCCTCAAGAAAAGGCCGCCGCCATCACAATGGAGGAAAAAGACGGGTCAGCGGGGGGGCGCTGGGTAGATCTTTTTGAAATCAAATCAGAGGAAAACTCTAAAGGCAGGTCGGGTTCAAAACGATGCCTAGGGAAAGAACCTACCTAAAGGCAACCTTTGCATTTGGAAAAGGACCACGGACAGCGCGCTCGCATAAGAATAGGGACGATCAAGCCGACATGATAAATCTCTCAAACTCCTGTGGGGGGTAATTGCCTACTCATCCTGTCAAAAGACATAGAAAAAACTCGGTAACTGCGCAAGCCCACCAAAAAAAAGAAACAGACATTATCTCAAAAAAACGGGATAAAGAAGGGAGTGGATTGGGTGATTTCTCTGCAATGTTCGGACGGGCTGATATTCAGGATTCGCGAACATAAAAAAAAGCGGGGGACTAAACCCAAGGAGCGGCTTTGAGCAGACGCATTCGTAGAAGGTCGGGGGATCATGGCAATGTGGAAAGGGGCAAGGAAGCAAGGTGTGGAGGCGGTCAAGACAGCTCGGGCGCACCAAGCCGAGGGATTTCGGTCGTTCAGGGGCGGCCACCAGAGGGGCTCTTGATCAGAACCTACGTTGGAGGGCAGAAACTGTTAAAGGGGGGGGGGGGGGGGCTGAGGCCGGATTGCGGGAACAGGGATGGGGGGGTCAGGAACACAAAACTGGACGAAAAAAAGAGGCGCAAAGCTGGCAACGAATCTCTAAAACGGGTGAGGAGATGAAGAATAAGAAAGCCCAGATGGGATCGAGGGGCTGCGAGGTTGGTGAAGTCTCAAGGGAACGGACAAGTCTCGTCGCCAAAATTGCAAAAGGCTTATCGGGCAGAACTTTTATGGAAAAAGAAAATAACATTGGTGGTCGGGGAAAAAGCGAAAGGAGCGCAAGAAGAAGTCGTGGTCGCCGCCGTCGAGTTTTCGTTTAAGAGGAAGAAAGGAGTTCATTTCCATGAGGGAGGAAGACTTGGCTAAACGGGCTCAAAACACGAGAGAAGCATGGAAAGGAATCGGAAAAATTTATAAGGGTTAACCTAAAAGAAAAATTCAGGAAGCAGAGAAAACTAACTGTCGGAAAGGGGTGGCTTACCAAATCAAAGACGCGAGTTGCAATGAAGGGAGGATGCACAGCACAGAAACCAGAATACCTCGCCCTCAAAAACAAGGACGGCACATGAAAGGAAAGTGTGGCATGCTCAGTGGTTGAAAAGATGAAGGCAGAACTCAGTATTAGAGGTCGGCGACTAGGGGTAAGCGGAAGAAGAGAAAGAAAAAGGACTCTAAGGCGACATGTTTAGAAAAAATGCGCAGGGTGGATATAATTCGTGCTATCCTACGTGAAAGCGGCGTCACGCCAGATCAGGGAAACTGATCATGGGGTAGTCTTGCACCCGAGGCAAAAAATAATCCCTCCAAAGCTTCGCAGAAAAATCTAGGAGGGTCCGATCGAGTGCGGGGAGATAGAAAGGCAGCAAGGAGGCTTTCAACGGTGCGAACGGGCTTATGACGAGAAGAGTCGCAACGGGGAGGGGAAGGTGGGGTTTTTTTCAAAAAGAACGACAATACGCGAGGGAAGGGCAGAGACGCCTTTGACAGTGGGATCGCGGGCGAAGAGTGAGCGAAGGGAGAAATAACCTGAATCTCAGGGGGAGAGCATGGCCGTGTAGAAAATGATCACGTAACAGAAAAGAAGAGAGAAAAAAACTCACATCATTATTGGTCTGCGGCGATAGAACGAGTGCAAGAGGCACGCAACTGGTGGCTAGTGTCACTACCAAATGGAAGGGGACTATTAACTTGGAAGCAAGAACCCTAAGCCTTGTCATCTTAATAAGGGGGGGGGGTGGGAAACTGTAGTAAAAGGCTTGAACTGGTGCACCTAAAGATCCGAAAAAAAATTTTGGGGAAAAAAATTTTCCGTTGATACGAATCGCTTGAGGAAAGGGGACGTGAAAGGACGGCTACTTCAGACGCGACCAGGAGGAAAGGGGCAGGATCTTAAAAAAAAAGCGGATCGAGAATCCGGCCTGCAGTGGAGCCAAAGGATTTCCCCAGGGTGGTGTCATGACGGGACAGCCAAATTTTCAGCGGCATAGAGATTAAGAGATTATGGGGGGACTGGGATGGGCCTGGGGTCGAGAAAGGCCGGGAAGCGGGGGGAACTAAAATCGCATCTCGAACTGGTGAACATTGGAGAGGCTCCCACTTGTGGTGACTTTACAAGTGATAGGGAAAGGGGACGTAAGGAGTAAAAACACTGGTGGCCACGCTCGGAATCATGGGGGGGAGGGAAAGCGCCAAGATCGAACCGGTCGGACTGCTCGACGGGGTGGCTGGCGAAGTTATGAAATACAATCAGTTTTACCTCAACGGGGAAGACAAGAAATTCAAGACGCGGGGGGGGGTCTCTAACAGGAAAAAGACGCTGCAGGGAAAAGGTTCCTTGGCGCAGAAGACAAGAGGGTTGAGGGGTTCCTGAACATCTCCGCTTCCTTCTATGCGTGCTGAAATGGGGGGAGGAAAAACATCGTCCAAGAAAGGCGAACACACCGGGGCGCATCACATGGAAAATCGTTGGGCGAAACACCTATTCGTGTGCAACGAGGAGGACGGAGAATGCTAGAGAACGGGAGAACAACCGAAAGAAACAATTAAAAT
>Ga0179593_1542655_pt1 | contig 25520 bp, 20 predicted proteins | sample CZODoug2_1_08_16_FD_185931 | JGI IMG/M metagenome (GOLD analysis project Ga0179593, IMG submission 185931) | Vadose zone soil fungal communities from Angelo Coast Range Reserve, California, USA - CZODoug2_1_08_16fungal (PacBio error correction) | ecosystem: Environmental > Terrestrial > Soil >...
GGGGGCCTCTGGTTCGAAGTGGGGTCGCCCATACGGGACACGAGAGGGAAGACATTTCGCCAAAGAACGCGCCCGGCTCTTTAGCAAGGACGCCCCGATCGGTCGTCGGGGGGGGGGCGGATGAGGCCACATCGTAAAAGAGACAAAACAACTCCCCTCGAGACAGGAAGAGTGACAAGTTTGAGATAGAGAAAGGAGAGAAAACAAAGCACGGTCTAGGTTGAGAAGGGTGGAAGGCAACGTTGCGGGGTGGGGTAGCTGCCCTCTTTTAAAACGAGTTTTAACCGGGGAACCTGGGGGGGGAGGGGCGGGGCTCCAGTTAATGGTCATCTCTAAGGCACGAACGCCGAGGCTGCGACCTGGGCAAAGGAGTTTTGTACCTTCCTGTAAGGGAATAGGGAAGGACCTCATGAGGCTTGTTCGAGCTCGTGCTCGACACGGAGGAAGAAAAAATCACAACTCTCCGATGCGGATAATCGCCCGGAAAACAGAGTCGCTCACGCGGTGGGAAAGAAGAGAACGTAGGGGGCGAAAAGGACGAGAGGGAAAAGCACGACTCCAAAACTCGAAGAACCTCGTCATGACAGAGCACTGAGGAACAGGGAGCCGGCGACTTTATCAGAAAAGAAGTCTCTCATGGATGGGGGAACATTTGATAAAAAAGGGCCCAGGTATTCGTTTGGAAGACTGTGTCTCTCTTTGACACTAGGGAGGGGAGCCGAGTGGGGTGTCGCCCCGAGGTGTGTCGGAACCTCAAAAAGGGGGGGGGAATTACCCTAAAGAGAATTCAGAAGTACTTCTCTGAGCCTGGGGGGAAATACTATTGATCGACCGGGGTAAAAGTTACAGACTAAGTGAACGCTTCGTCGCGCTCGGTCAAGGCCTGGTCGGAAGTTCTAAGAACTAAAAACGGAATTTGGGGAGTCCACACTGCACGCTAAAAACTTGTTCTGAAGAATTGTGGGCCGGCCAAGTCTTCAATAAGGCTTCCGGGGGGGAAACTATTCTTCTCCGGCTAGCAGAAAGGGGACGCAACGAGATTCACCGGAGAGAAGGAGAAAACCACGGGGGAAGGCAAGAAAACCTCCAAAGGAAGGATTATTCGGGGCGACTTCTGATCGGGAGTCCACTGCAAGGGGGCAGAATTTCTGGAAGAGGGAGAGGAAACGCCCATCTCTTGATCAGGGAGGAATTCACTAGACCAATCTGGAGTCACATACTCTAGCTCTATAAGGAAAATGGCGCTGTCAAAAACGTCCACTGGGAAAGGAAGACACCCTAGGATCCCGAATCGGGGGATGGCACTGCTCCTAGTCCTCACCCTATTAGGGTGACGAGGTGCTGGGTTTCACGAGCGTCCTCTATAAAAGGAAAGGCACGCTATAAAATTGGAGCCTTCCAAGACGGGAAGAGAGGGAGCCTACTTCTAGTTAGGCCAGGGGTAACGTCAAGCACGCTAAAGAGCTGCACAGGGGACGCTGTACACTTCTGCTTCAGGTGCAGGGGGAGACAATCGAGTCAGGGCCCTTTAGAAGTGAGGGGATCATACTGAAGTCCTACCCGTTGTAGTGATAGATCAAAATAGTGCGGGTTGTAACCAAGACTAGTGGAACACTACTTTCAAGAGGAGAAGTCCTATAAACAAAAAAAAGATCACTCCACCGACTAGCTATCCCAAAGAGGAAGACTGGCCAAATCTTTCTGAGGAGAAGACAAATCAACAAAAGAGGGGATTAAGGAGAGATTTCTCCGAACCTAGACAAAAAGTGAGTCTGAGTCTATCGGGGTAAAATGACTTGGAAGTGAGCCCGATTGGAGTCTATCTTCGGGGTCGTGTGTGGGCTTTAAAAACTCATCAGGAGGCAAGCCATCTGTCTTCTAGAGAAGACCTCCGTCTGTAAAAGCCGTCTTCGGAGCACATGCCGAACGCCGTCGGAGAGAGGGCCCAGGAACACGCGGTGAGGGTTAAGGGGAAAATTGCACTCCGACCTCAGATGAGATGCCTTCAAGCAGGAGGTGAGTACTATACAGGTGAAGATACGTTCACGGGTCAAAAAAGGGAACCACTCAGGGAAAACCTCATCCGGTTATTACTAGGGGGACCGTGGAAATAGACGCACTCTGCAGTTAAGAAAGAAGGAGGGTAAATCCGTTACTAGGGGGAGCACGAGGACGACTTGTAAGGAGATAAGTGGATCGCACAGGAGGGGAAAGAGTCACCTTTTGGGAAAGTGAGGCCCCTGATTTTCAATAAGCGCGAGAACCCTCCGTCCTACTCGTCCAGCCACGATAACTAAGTCCCCGAAAAAGCCAGATACTAAACTCCTTGATTGGTTGGGTTGGAGATCAGGAAATCTGTGTGCGAATCCGAGTGGACTGGGCGAGATCCGTATCAGAGAAAACTCCCCCCAAGAAAAAATCCTTTCGCCCACACCAACAAGGTTGCTCGGGCTATGTCGCAGATGGCGGACTCACAATAAATGAAAGGAGAAAATGAGAAACTTTCTGGTCAGAACGACGAAGGGGAGAACCAGTTTACCAAGACAATTTTGCAACCTTTAGATATAGAGACCCAAAAAAAGAACTAAGCGACAAAAGGGAAAAAGGACTTAGGTCGGTAACATCCACTCTCGAGACGGGTAGGGGGACCCACCAAAGCAGGTGTAGGGAGACAAAGACGGACCTGTCGCTAAACAAAGGGGGAAACACGATCATTTCGCCTGCAGCCTCCGAACCAAATCCATTCTCGCCTCAGCGTGAGTGAAGTCCGCCAAGAAGCCGTGAACGTCCGCGCAGACTGCGGCTTTTGGAGGGAGACCTGGGGGGAAAAGGTAAAGAGCGCCACCAGAGGGCGAAAGGGAAGGGATGACACAGATATCTCGCAAGAACGCGACCCGGTTCTACCGACTTCGAGTTTCGAATAGGGAAGGCGTTGCGATCAAGGAAAAGCGCGACCAATCCAAAAATAAAAAAAAAAAAAATCGCGGTCGAGGAAAATCGAGAAACGACATCAGGCACTCCCCTATGCCCCCAGGTAGAAAAGTAGTAGGTCGGAAGAGGGAGAGAGAAAACCACGCTGGGGTGGGCACGCCTAACCAAGGCGACGAGGCGGCAGTTTTGTCGGGGGAAAGGAAAATAGGGAGACCCGAACAAGGAGGAAACCACCGGCCAACCTTCCCACCAAGACACTGGTTCCTCAGATGTGTGGATATAAGCAGGCAAAGCATCTAAACTATCTTCTATCCTCAGCTGTCAAAGGGGCGGGGGGGGGCTGAGAATAATTGTCTATAGAAGAACTGCATAAAGCGAAGGAAATCTTTCAACCCTCCGGAAAAAAAAAGGGGCCTATGAAATTTATGAGGGTGTCGTCTACAGGGGTCATGGAGGGAAAGACCCGGGCGTGAAGTCGTGCTGTTTCACCCGGGCACGCAGTAAACTAGACCACAAAAAAGGAGGAGGAGAAAAGAAATTCCCCTGATATAGAGACGACGAAGGGAATTGTGAGAGTCCTCCGGCCATGGGGAACTAAATAGCAGCTCTGTAGAGATATGGATTAAAAAAGAACGTCAGGTCATGAAGGAAAGGGGAGTTATCGAAACATCGCGCCCGTCCAAAACCCCCGGAGACAGGGGGGGAAGTATTGCAGTCATGGGGCAAAGGAAGATCAGCGAAGTCTCTCCAAAACTCGGGAAACACGGGTGGGGCGTGGCCGTTGGAGGCAGGGTTCGGAGGAGTATTCGCCGCTTCGAAAAGAGGGGTGTCAGGCATATTGTCAAAACTGAGGGGGAGTGCTCCTGTGAGGAGGAAGCGGCGTGGCCACGACCGCACGCGGAGGGGAGAAAATGGGGGCCTCGGGGGTGAAAGGTTTCGGGAAAAAAGTCAGCCTGGTATAAAAAAAAAAAAGAGGCTCAAACAAAAACGTCGTCAAGATCGAGACTAGACCAGATGGCGAAAACGTGTATCGCGCGTCAAGGAGGGCATACAGCTGGTGAAGAGAAATCGAAAGACCGTCTGGCGTCGAGGACGGCCGAGAAAAAGAGCCCAAAAACGCCTACTGGGGAAAAGAGGGGAGAGGAAAGGAGCTGCGGAAATGAGATATCAGACGCGAGGGACGTGAAAGGGTGGGACGCCGGGAGGAGACATCCCCTGAGGGAGAGGGGCGAGGGGAGCGCAGGTTGGGCGGCCTTCGAGGGTTGTAAGGAAAAAACGCGAGGTCGAGCTCCTCTACGACCGAGGAACTGGAGAGAAGACTACGACTTCAAGGAAAGGACGTCGCGAAAAAGAGGGAGGAGGATCACCTGGAAAAAACGAACGGTTGAAAGCTTCAGTCGAGGAGAGGAGGAAAGGAGGTCTTCCCGTTCGACGAATACTCACAAAACAAAAAGGCAACGGGGGGAAAGTCGCGACGCAAAATGGGGTCTGCTCCAGGGGAAGTTCATGATGGAGGGGGGGGAGGAGATCAAGAGCGATCATAGCCGCTACGGTAAAAAGAGAAAAACAAATGAGGGAAAAACAGCGCTCGTCAGGGGAACACCGGTATCTCCAACAGACAAGAAAGAGGGGAGCTGGCGGAGAGGGAGAGAGTCGTGAGGCCACTACGAGGACCGGGGGGGGGGAAAAATTGCCTGAAAAGGCAGCCCGACGGGAAACACGGTCCACGCGAGGACTGGGGACGAGCCTGATACAAAGAGGAGGGTTTCTTCAATAGGCAAAGGATTCGCTTCAAAATTAGACCGAATATCTGTCGCTATCTGGGAACGACTCCCCTCTAATCAAAGGGACGCCGTGTTTTCACTCGCAGAAATATAGGGATTCCAGGAAAGTAGAAAACATCGGGGGAAAAGTAAGGAGCTTTGCGGTCGAAGGAAGGCCCTACTGAAGGGGGGGGCGGTGGAAAAAAAAAGAAAGCCCATCACGAGGAGTGGCAAAAGGGAAGCGCGGAAAAAAAAGGACGGCGCTGTGCAGGCGAGACGACGTCGGGGAGTGAAGTAAGGAGACAGGTCAGGCTCGAAGTACAAGGGGGGACGTGACAGTTTGAAGTAGGGGAAAAAACACGACGGTGAACGCTGATGACGGCTAAATTCCAAGAGGGAGGCAAGCAGAAGGACAGTGAAGCCTAAAACATAGATAAAAGAGAGCAGAGGGCGGCCAAACCGGGTGTAGCGCTCACAACACGGGGAGAGAAAATAAGGATGCGCCGAAAACGGAGGGGGGGCACTCCATCGCTACAGGGGGGGGAGAGGGGCGGGTTAGAGGAAGACGGAAGCTTGACGCCCGTGAGCGGAAGGCCGGGACTAGCTGTTCCAACGTGGGTTGGGCATTGCAACAGATAAAGGACTTCACGCCATCAAGGGGGGGGAGCAGCCTATCGAACTCCTAAGTCAGGAAAAAAACTGGGAGCCTCCTACGAAGAACGCCCTGCAGAAGAAAGTAATGGCCCAAAGGGAAACCTGTGCACTCCAAAAAGTTAAGGGAAAAGTACAAAAGAAGAAGAAAAAGATGAAGTCAAGGCGCCTCGACGATGATGGTGGGGGGAAGCGCTACACGGATAAAGAAGGGTAAACTTGCATACAGGCCGGATCGAGAAACGGAAAAGAGCCCCTCCTCCTGGTGAAGAATTATCCGTGTACAGCTGAAACTTCTCTTTAAATCCCGCGTGTTGGGAGAATAAGTGCTAAGTGAAAGAGAACCGAGATGTCCATCGAAGAAGCGGGGCTCCAGCTGGAAGAGGACGCCGTGTGGGGGGAAGGCGCTGCTGTGCCCCGGCGTAAGATCGCGAAACTCGGAGGAAAGAATGGGTCCGCCCGATCGCGCTCGGAAAAGAAAGACGAACAGGAGGAGGCGCTGTGCGACAATCAGGAGGGACGATGATAAACCTCTGGGGGCCGTAGCGGCAAGACCGCGCAACGAAACCGGCGAGCTGAAAAAAACAGGAAAAAATCCCTCGATATCTCAGCCAAAAACAGAACATGGGTCAAAAAACGCGGGGCGCCGCTGTGGGGGGGGGGAACGGGGCAGGATCGGTGTGGAAGGACACCGTTCCGAAGCCCGGGGGGAAGGGAAAAAAGACGACTAAAAATAGGGGGAACCTGTCGCGGGAACCGTGTGCCAAGTTAAGATCATGCACGGCACAACATCTTCGAGGGGAAAAAAGGTCGCCCGGGAAGGAGGTCAGTAAAACAACGCGCTAGACGATCCTAGGGAGGGGGACCAAACCTCCAAGGCGAATTTCGGGTAACACCTCCCTAGATTCGTAACCACCGCGTAACAGGGAAAGGAAGAAAGAATAAAAGCGCCTGGAAAGCAGCAATGTCCCCAACTCCATTCTCGAATTCTATATCGGGGCAAGATACATACAAGTGTGAACTCCGGAGGAAAAAGAGGGGGCCGGGCCATCTTCTAGGGTCGTCTTAGGCAGGAAAGCGCGGCAAAAGGGGGAGCAGTCCGACTTTGAGGCGGGGAAAAACACCTAAGTGAAAAAGAATCCTTCTAACGCACTGTCTCAATCCAGATAGTATTAGTCCCGTCTGAGCAGGACGACGTTTTTGAGGGAAAGGAAACGAAGACAAGCTCATCGGGGAACTCGAGGCGAATAAGGACATGAATTCACGACCCAGTGTAAGTCGCCACGAAACAGAGGATTGTCTTGTCTTGCTCGACGATGCAATCTCTTTTCAGAGCCAAGACTCCGACCCTCCAAGAGGACCGAAAAACATCATTTGCGGACTAACCCAGAGAACGAGGTCCGGGTCGTAAAAGAAGCACACTCTTCCTGAGAAACACCGTACCAACAGTCCCAAGGACAAAGGAATCGCTGTTGGATATAGCAACGGGCTCGGGAACGCAGCACGCGATAAGGTCTCGCTTGGAGTGGATGTCTGCGTGTCTTATTGTGGCTAGAAGCCCGGCGTGTCGAAACCGTGCACCGACAGCAAAATATACCGGCGGGGAAACGTTAGTGAGGAGGGAAAAAAAAAAGGGTCGGGTAACCAAGCTAGGACTGGAAATGAGGGGCGACCCGTGTAAAAGGGAGGGCCGGTCTCAGAGAGAAACAAAAACAACAGAGGGGAGGAGGGAAACGATGGGAGGAATCCCGCTTGTTTAAAGGGGTCTCCACGCCCGAAGGGAAACGAACTGAGCGGGCCTCGGAAATTCGCCCCAAAAGAACCCGCGTGTATCAGGAGAATCAGTTGGCCCACGATGTACGGCCGGGGGGAGGTGAGAAAAAGCAACCATACTATCAAGTACACCGAGACCGAGTCGTATGAACACCTCTCGTGGCGGTGCAGTACCAACGGCGGGGAGGGCCACGTGAGATTTTGGAAAAGGGTCCGGGAGCAGAACAGCGGTTGCGGCGTTCGACTCAGGAGGCAAAAGCGGGTCGCACAAAAAAAGATGTGTTTAAGGGAGACCGGAGGTCTGCGGGAAACTCCAGTACTCGGAAGTGATGCATCAGGCTAAAGGATCAATAAATCAACGCGACTGGTCGTGGTCAAGGAAAAAAAGAGGTATTGGAAAAAGGCGGTCGGGAAGAATTAAAGGCCTCGTTTGGAGCAGTGTTCGAACGCCGATGTCGTGCTCAGACCCTGGCATGCCCGGAATGGAGGAAAGAGGAATACTAAGAGGAGGAACGTAAGCTCATTATTGCGCTAAAAAATTGTCCCCGATCTCCAACCCCCCCCCCCCCAATTCTTGAAGGGACTGGTTCAGAGAAGGACTGTCAGAAGGAAAAACCTAGAAAGGGCCAGGGAAAAACGCCCTTCTGGGGGAAAAGAACTGTCAAATGAGGAGGATGTCTAAGGCGATCGAGAAAGACGCTCTAAGGGGAGTTTGTAGTCTTTGGAGGAGGATCTCAGGGGGGCCTGATCTGACAAGGGGAAACGAGCTTGGGGAGGGGGGGAAAAAAGGGTAGGTTGGGGAGAAGGGGGTCTCGCGAGGTTGGGGCGATCTACCAGCAGTGTGATGGGACCGCAGGAAGAAAAACTAGCAAGGCGAAAAGGTCTGCGGGGGGAGGTGGGCCGCTTAGGAAGAAATAAAGGGCACTTTGCAATCCTCAGGACAGCGTCGTAAATCTTTCGCCAACGTCGTTTCGCCCGGGAAAAAGAAAGATCAGTGCCGAAAATCGGCTGAGAAATGCGCGCCAAAGGTTCGATAAAAAGGGGGGGCTACCCTATCTTCTGGAAAAAGATGTGGGGAGCGCTCCGGCGGAGGCAGCGAGTCATAGCCGCTTCCGAACTCTTAATTCGCACTCGAGATCCCGAACTGAGTCAAAAACCGCGATCAGAAAAACCCCATTCTCGTCGGAGGGGCTAATCTGGCGGGAGTACGGGGAGCCAAGGGGAGGCGCAAGGTGAGGGGGTACGTCGCTAGGAACTGGACAACGGTTCCCAGCGAGCTTCCACACTTGAGGCACTCAGATACGATCCGAGGAAGAGAGAGAAAGCTGGTCTCGGGAAAATCTTACATAATGCTCTTCCAAACGCGGAGACTATCTTCGCCAGGGAGGGCAAAACGGCAGCCTCAAAAGAAGCACCAGAGAGTGTTTTGTCGAATCTGGGGGGGTCGCAAACAGAGCTGAGGCACGTTCTTCGACATGCGATATCCGTATCAGAGGGAGCAGGGTCGATTAGGGGAAAGGGAAGAGTTGAGGAGTTTGAAAAAACTTAACGCTCACGCTTGAGTTCACAGGGGAAGGGCTGAGGACCAAGGACGGCGATTGGAAGAAATGTGCCTAAGTAGGGCGGGAGTCGCCTGTCGGATCTAGGGCTCGGGCCGACCGGCGGTCTGGTGAAAGCCCAGTGGCCAGAGCGGGCGCTGAACAGGGTACGTCAATCCCAGGGAAGACCCCTCGCTCAAGATGAACTAATACGGGTCGGACCATCTCGATCAAAATTGCCGCCGAACCGCTTGCTAAAAAAAAAAGCGGTGCTCGAGCTAGGTGGGGGGTGAGGGGGAGAAAGAGGGGGCCCGTTATCAGGAAAGGTTGGAAGCAGCGTGCACCTATCCAAAAAACGCAGGCAATTCCATCGAGCAAAAGCCGGAAAGAAGGAGCAAACCCGCCGCCAGGCGGACGGGCAGGCGCCTTCGTCTCTCAAAAGCAAGGCATCCGAGGAACTTAGTTGTCCGGGTCACTGTGACCAAAAAAGAGGGCTGTGCTTTGGGGGGGGGGAAAAGGGGGGGTTCAACGCTCCGCCCTGAATTATACGTCGCCTCGAACGCTGACGAGCCAGGATATACGCGGGGTAGTAAGGCACCGCGGGCGACTCTAAAAGCAACGCGAGAAACGCGGTGAAGGAGGATGGCGTTTGCAGAGAAGATCGGAGGTGGCTCAAGAGCGTGTTGACGTTCCGGGGGAAAGAGTGAGAAAACCTGGCGGCTGGATACTACGGATCGAGAATCGTATCGTGGAAGGAAAAGGGGTGAAAGGTCGCTGTTTGGAAACGGAAGTGCAGAGTAACTACGGAAAGTAAAAGCTTCCGTTGCCAAAAGGAGCCTCCCGCGACGAAAATCAGAAAAAGCCTGTAAGGTGGAGATCGCGGTTGAGATGATGGGGGTGAACTCACTCGATATCCCGTCAAGGGGGAGCGGCATCTTATTAAGAAAGGCGATCCCACCCACAGACGCCCTCACTACGACTCGGGCAGACCAACAAGGAAAAACAGTGTGGGGCAAGCTGGTGCCGGCCGCGGGAGGGACAAAGCCGAACGCCCTTTCTGCTCATAGAAGCGTACGACGCTGTCCCGATCTCAGGAAGGGAAAAAAGTAGATCATCAGGACCGATCCAAAAATCAGACCGACTCTCCTGGCCGAAGGGGCGAACCATCCCGCGTCATCTTAGGAGAGAGAGAAAACGAGAGGGAGCAACTCGGAGGATCGAAAATCCACAAAAAAATGTTTCAAAAAAGACTCATTTAGAATTCTCCTCCCACAAGAAAAATCCATGCAACGCCTAGGGTTTCGGAGATCGCAGGCGACATCAGAAGTACTAGGATACTAAGGCGTTGGGGGACTGCTCGGGGCCTGTGCAGGGGGGAAGGGAAGATCGGAACCAGAGGCGCCGCCGACTTGGTTATAGGGGATGCCCACCGGCTGGAAGAGCATGCTCAAGGGCCCAGTGAGAGCCTCCACTAGAGGAGTAGTCTGTCAGGATTCAAGGAAGACTAAGTGTGAGCACGTCTGCGAAAAAAGAAAATTCAGCTTAATCGAGTCCCGAAGGGTACTCCCAAGACCCCAGGTCGCCACATGAGGAGGGGGACGGTCTAGGAGAGATGCCGAAAAGAGAGGTCAGGAAAAGGGAAAAGACAATCCAGGGCGAAAGGGAAAAAACCCTCGTGAACACCAGGAGGCTAAGCGGTCTAAAGAAGACTCTGCCTGCTACGAACAAACCGGAAAACGGACCGGGCATTCTGTTGGTTAGCCGTGGAAGAGACAGAGGGTAAATAAATCTCTACGGTCTACGGAGGATTTATCGGAGGCGTTCGAGTTGACAGATACTGAAATCAGGATGCACCCAATGCCTGTCCATCACATCGGGGCAAAGGGAAGCGGATCCAGAGATTTAGGATGGGGGAGCTAAAGGATTAATCAGGGGTAGTCGGAAGTTGGGGACCCTTTCGTAACTAGGAGCGGAAATCACAAAACAACGTAGAAAATAGAGATACTCCCGCGTGAAAGGGGTCTCAAACCGATGACTCACGCGCAGAGCCTCAGAAATTCTAAAGGAACCTAATCCGGCAGTCAAAGCTCGCTGTAGTGCAAGCGGCGGTGACGTAAACGTGGGGCGGGGGAAAGATAAAAAAAAGAAACATCGACCCGAAAGACGATAAAAGACAGCCGCCTATCAAGCGTCGATGTGAATCTGGGAATGATCTCGGGGGCAAACGCGTCTCGAAAAAACCTGTGGGCATTCCGTGTGCGTGGGGTTGAAAGTGTGCCGGGGCAAGGCAGCGTTAAGGGAGGAAAAGAAAGACCGTCCAGACGCGTTTCGACCTCAACTGAGGTTCGTGGATCCCGGTGGGGGTAGGGGCGGTTCGAAAAAGGCGCAGCTGGAACACGGCGAAAGAGCACACCGAACGTGCGTGGCGAAACGGGGAAAAGGATGGATTTACATGCTGGACGGGACCGATTCACGGAAGGAGTGGATCGTGTGAAGACTAGGGACCTCAAGAAAAAACGTTAGAATTCAGGGAGAGACATACTAAAGCGGGCGAGAGTTAAGATGCTCGGCTGTAGGGGGAGATCACAACACGCAGGTGCATCCAGAAATCCCTGAGGGCGGGGCGGGGATGACTGAATCAAAAAGCACCAGTAACAAGGAAAGGAAAAAAGAGGGAGTAGGTTCTGCGGTCTGAGGGATCTGATCTCGACCAGACTCTCAGGGGGGCTCTTGCGAGGGGGAGCAGAAAAGTAGAGGGACCGACAAAAGGCGGTGGTCGCGGAGTTCTCAGAAAAGTATTTAGGTTGTTTCCGGATCCGCTCACGATGTTTTGCGATGAGCCTATAACCTGTTATCGGGTGGACTACCGCGAGAAGAAAAAAAGACTTCAAGGTCTAAAAAAAAACGTCCTGAAAGTTGGGTCTCTTAGTGTCTAAAGGTGTTCACCGTCTCACGCTCGGGCGGGGGGATCGTTCGTCGGGGGTGTGGGAAGACAGGACGTCTCGCCTTTCGACAGAAACCGCTGTTAAGGAAAGGAAATAGAGGAAACTTTGGATTCCTCCCAGGTGGCTGAAAAAATCGTCTGTAGGTAGGGCCGTCTGGGGGGCACTCTAAAGCGGATAGAAGAGCTCTACGGAAGAATTAGTCTCCAACGGAGTTATTTACAAGATGCCAAAAGCTGATATACAAAAGAAAAAGGGGAGTACAGGCTGTCTTCGGGTCGCTGCTGGCACCAAAGGGTAAGCAGTCAGGAGGGGTGAGGATGGCCACGACGGGGCCCAGAAGGAGGATAGGCACGGGAAATCAACGAAGGCGCGAAAACTGATCTAGAGAAAAATGGGAGCTTCTTTTTCCCTGAAACCTTCACAAGGAATCTAACAAACGCGAGGAGGAAAACTCCGGGATCGCGCAGGCGTGCACAAGGCAATAAAAAAGAAAATGAGAAGAACTATTATTTTTTCTCTGAGAGTGTCTCTCACAAGTAAAAGGTTCCGGCCCGTAGACAGAGATATAAGTGGAGCGAGTCCCATAGGAGGGATCCAGACTTCTCTTTTCTGATGAGGGGAGCGGCTGCGGGACGGGGGGGGGTGTGAAATTATATAAGCGGGGAGTGCAAAAACATGTGACCAGTCTCTTACGAGTACTGGTGCACAGTTCGAGAACGCTTTTCAGGGGGGGGGGGAAAAAGGTCAAGTAAGGAGGCTTAAAAGGGCGATCCTACCGGAGGGAGGGATCTAATGTAAGGAGTGTGTAAACAACACATGTGGCACGCTCTGAAAAATGCGATCAAAGGTAGGAAAGAACCGACCCTTGAAAAGCACAAACTCTATCACCTCTGACTCGGAGCAAAAAGAACGGTCCTCCATCGAAAGAGAGAACAAAAAACTTATATAAAAAAAGAGAGAGATGGAGACCGACCGGAAAAAATCCAAGATCTATCGAAGTGGCGGGTTTAAAAGGTCAGTTACTCCGTTAATTAAGGGGGACGAAAAAAAAAGCAAAGTTCTTTGTGGGAGGAAACCAGGAAAGAGGAAACGCACACTGTCTAAAAAAGAATAAAGCCTCGACGGAAAGGGCTCGAACAAAGCCTATGCTAAAAATGCAAGCCACTATTGGGTAAGAAGGGGACAAAGTGAACTGCCCAAAAGGGGAGGCCAAAATGTGAAAAAAAAACTCAAGTCCTCACGAAGGGTTAGGACGTCAGCATAGACGAAAAAGCTCTCCACTGCGAGGAGGAAGGAGGGCATCATTCTAAAGAAAAAACCAGAGACAGGTCAATAGGTGTAACGGTTTATTTCCGGGGTGTGCCAGAGGCTAAAAGCATCTTCTGTGGCCTCTCCGAGGTGTGTAGCTCAGATTAAGGCAAGGAAAAGAATGATACTCGAGAGCGCTTCGCTCCACTGTGCAGGGGGCGACCGGGTGTGAATGAGCCTGGGACCCGTCGGCAAGGAAAAAAGAACCGCCTTCTCCTATTAAGGAAAAAAAGACCGAACGAGAGAAGAATCTCAAGAAAAGGAGACGGGAAAAGTTAATCTAGAAGTCGGTGACTCCCTAGATGTGCACGCTTGTAGCGTCTCATTAATCGCTGAGAACGTTCGAGCATATAACCAACAAAGATCGGGAAAACACAAAGGAGCGCGACCCAGGTAGGAGCGATTTGAAAAAAGCGGTGCGGAGCTCTGCGTAGCGAAAAAAAACTGAAATCTGGCGCACGAGCGCGAACGAAAAGACTTTCAAAAACCAGGAGAGAGGGAACGGGTGCCAACATGGGGAGAAGAGAGTCAGGGGGGTGCAAGAAACCCCTCAAAAAGGGTCGCCGGGCAGGGGAAATAAAGGTCCCATCCACTCCTCTAAATTAGTCGAGGAAGACGGGCCCACAGAGGAGGAAAGAGGCGAACACATAATCGAAGAGAAAAGCTCGCGAAAAAACTCCACTCAGCATCATAGAAAAAATGGGCCTCCGCAAGCCTTCACCAGGGCGGCCTCAAGAAAGAAGATTCTAGCCCGCTAGCTCCGGGCTCTTGGAAAAGGGGAGGGGCGGGAAGGATCGTAACTTGGTGAAGGCGTCACAAGGCTCCCAGAAAAAGACGGGTGATCCAGGAGAAAAAAGGGAATAAAGCCAGAATGGAGCGATATCACCAGTACGCATAACCTAATCTGTTAGAGGGGGCCAGATCGGGCAACGACGTGGGACTATACCAATCCACCTAGGCTAAAGATCCACAGGCGTAACCGCCTGACTCAACCTTCGCGTTAGGGCTCGGAATAAGCTCCACGCGATGAAAAAGGAGAGAGCGTCGACGCCACCAATTACTCTTCAAAATCAGGGGGGGGGGGCTACCCGCGACGGCGATCGTAGAAAAAACTCACAAAGGGCTGCCTGATCGCAACCGCCCACCTAAACAGGATACAATTGAAAGCTTGTGATATACAGGAAAAATCTAGGGGAAAAATAAACTGCCAAAAAAAACGGCTTGGTGGATCCGTAAACTGAGGTTGCAAAAAAAAGCAAGCCCCACGTCCGTAAATCAGCTAAGAGGGGTCAACCCTACATCCTAGATTACTAGAGGAGATGAGAGCGTCGAAAATTGGGAAAGCTAGGGTCTGAAAAATTCTTGCGTGCACCCTGTCTTGAAGAAAGTTCTATCTAAAAAACTCTAGTAGGAAGTAAAATATAAAAGGGATGAAGAACGGTTTCGCAATCCAGGGAAAGGGGCGCTCCTTAGAAAGGGGAACCAGAACGCTAAGACTCGGTATCCGCGGTCTGTCGGAATAAAAATGGGAAATTCCGTTTTTCATTTATTATCGCACTAAAGAACATCAAAATCACCTCAGAGAAAAGGGAAGAGATGGCGTGCACAGAGCTCGTGTCCTGAGGAAAAGAGGAGGACACGTGTAGGTGGAAAATGTTTTTGCCTGGTGACATCAAGCGTGCGGGGAAAAGGGGACGGAAGGTCTCCAGCTCCTCAAGGGTCAGGACAGGTAAGACCGGGAGGGAGGACGGGACAAGGGGCGGGACTCTCTTTTGGGGTGAGACGATAAACTCAAGTACCAGAATGATCTTGGCGAATTGGTAAAATTATTAATTCCTTTCGTTAACTAGATTAAGAAGGCTGACTGTTCTATCGGTCAATCAAAGTGCTCCGCACACTTCCTAGAAAAGGACGGAAAATCGAGAATAAGATTCTGAAAAAAGTCGAGGCGGGGCTCAGCGCGCAGGCCCGCGAACGCGGTGTCAGCCCTATCATGACGGAGGAGCATCTTTTTCTCGGAAAGAGGATCAACAGGACGAGCATCGGGGCCAAGGACATCCTGGGTCGAAGACGAGGTTACTTAGATAGGGGAAGGGGGAGATTCGAAACACGGAAAGGAGAGAAGTGATTGTTTTAATCTTTCGAAGGACAAAGTCCCAACTGAGTAACAAGGGGGAGATGAGTTCTGGGGGAATGGGTATGTGTTCGGTTTCTCAAAGCGGGTGGGAGGATCTCTCTACGAAGGGGGTGATTGGGGGACCGAAAGAAGAAGTTCAAGGAAAGGGCTTCTCTTTTGTGGAAAAATTTAAGCCGGTTGGGAACCAGGGTGGAAAATTCACGGGGACAGACATGGAAAAACGTCTCGCATCGGGAGAAAGGGGCAGGTCGGTCCCTGGGCAGAGCAGAAGAAGCACGCGCGCCGAAAAAATCGGAGAACTGCTCTACAAAGTACGAGACTGGTTGTTCTGCTATAGTAGTTAGGGAGTCACTTTGTGGGTAAGGGACTGAGGCGCGATCAAAATCTGAAAAGAAAAACTCTGATCGGGAAACAGGACGAGTGGTTCAACCAAAGAGAGTCGCCAGCGATCTCCAAGAACAAAAGTAGGAAAGCCGAGAGTCGCGTAAAGCGGATAAGGGAGGCCAAGGCTAGAGCGAGGGGGAGTCGTAGGCCACTAGGGGGCCCAGCAGTCGACGAAGAAAAAAGGGGAAGTCAAAGACTCCTTGCTCCCTCAGGTCGAGAATACAGCGGCCGTTTTCATCTGGCCGTAAGGTATACTCATCCAACAACGCTTATTGAAAAGGGGGGGACCTTCGCTACTTTCACGGCCTCAAAGGCTCAAACCGAGAGGTTTTAGAGGTTAGGGTCGAGCTAGCGCGAGGATGAAACATGGCAATTAAGATAAGAAGAGAAAGTCGCTCGGAAAAAAAAAAATCGCATCAGAGGCCATACACAGGGATTTTGAGGAAGGGGTTGTAAAAAAGGGAAAATCCCTCTAACACGCTGGAGGACTAGGGAAGTTACAAATGGGGGAAAGGAGAGAGAAGGGGGTCAGTGGGGCGGAGACTACAGAGATTAAAAGTCTCCAGTTAAAGGATGAGGGCAACGGGGATATTGTCGCAAAAGGGGGCGTATCTATTTCAGGAAAAATGTGTAAATCCGCTACTGTGGAAAAGCATTAACGCGGCGAAGAAGAGAAACGGGATGAACCCTTGCCCTTGAAGGGGAACCCGCCACAAAATCGACAGCGAACTCCGTGGGGTCAAAAGGAGGCGAATCCTCCGCAGATAAAACACCAAAAAACGGAAAAAAAGAGTATTTCCCGCGACGAGGGGGGGGCCGCCCTCTCAAATAGAGGTGCTAGGCTATTTAAAGGTCAGGGAACTATGCGGAAAAAAAGGAGGAGTGAATGTTCTAGCTAGGAAAGAAAATGATGGTGGTCTTTCAAACGAAGGACTTCGCATAAGAAACGCGGCCGAGGCCTAAAAAGAAAGAATCCGGGAAGGTATCATCCTACTCGTTAGGAAGAAAAACCCACCTTCCGCTCGCCGTACAGGGGGCGCTCGTAACCTGTGAAAAAAAAAAAAGTATCGTGCTTGACACGGTTTAAAAGAACGAAAAAAGAAAGGGAAGTGGGGGGGGCCGTCCGCCGAAATGCTAGGTAGCCGCTCCAAGGAAGAGACGCTGGGAGGGACTGGTACCGCGATGTATCGCGACCAAGAAGTCGAAAACAAAGAAAGCTGGGGAGGGACCGCGGGAGCAAAAAAAAGTGTAAAAGCTCTAGAAAGAGAGGGGGTGGACGAAGCCCGCGGGTTGGAGTCTAAAAAAGATCACAAAAAAGGCAGGATGCATTCACATAGGAGGCGCGCCAGATTAAAGGAAAAACTACCGGTGGGGAAGAGGCTCTTCGGGCCCGTCTTGTCCGAGCTAGAAGAAACAAAAAGGCTATCCTCTGAATGGAGGCCACGATCCCGACCTACGAAGAGATCCAACTGGAGTGGGAGATCGAGTGCGAAAAGCGATGAACTCCAGTGAGTACTCCGCGGAGGCGGAAAAGAGAGGACGCTCCGGCCTGCGAGGCAGAGAGCCCCCCAACAGACAGACCCCTAATAGGCAGCCCAAAAAAGCTCAAGAAAAACAGGTGTCGACATGGAGACATGGGGCCGTTCGGCTGATGGAGGGGAGAGTCACTGTAAGACTCTAAGAAGGGGTGAGACGACGAACGCTCCAGGAAAAAACCAGTGACCAACCTGTATAGATAGAAAGTCAAAAAGAACACGAAGGGGACAACTGGAGTCGTCGTCGGGATCGGGGAGAACGGGCTATCAGGAGTCTATTAGCTCGAAGACTGCGGCGACCTCGCGAAAACCGAAGGAAAGAGGACCACTCTAAAATGTAACAAGAGGACTATTCTTCCTGATAACGAAAAAAAAACTCCTGCCGCCTCTCTTGAGGGAAAGGGAAAAAAGCCGTGAACAGGGGGCGACTTCGAGGAGGTTGGCGGGAGGCAAAAAAATGTGACGGCCGTCCTCGACCTCCAGAGGGGGGAAATTACGTTGAATCGGGAGGGACCCAGCGGAGCGCAAGGCCAGCAATTCTCTCAAGAGAAAGATCAAAGGAAGCAATCGTAGGGGGAGCAATGCAGGAAAGACTTGTGCGAAAAAACAAAAACCCCAAACCCTCGCCCCGTCGGACGGTAATGGAGGGAGAAAGAAAAGGCAGGAAGACAAAGGGGCCCACCAATCTAAAACGACCGGTCTTTTGATTGAGTGCTCCAGTGCATCCAGCTTTCCATAGCAAAACGGACGAAACCTCCCGGGCGATAGGGAAAAAAAAAGAAGTAGTTCTGAACCGCTTTCACGGAGACGGGTAACGACACCGCAGCAAAGCGCCAAAAAGAAAAGAAGGACCCAAACATCACGCAGACGCGGGGGGATACGTCGCCAACTTAGGACCGCGGCATAAAAAAGGGATAGCGGGAGTGGGGATCGTCATCGTAGGAGGTGGCGATAACCACTAAAGCACAATGCCGACGACGACTGGGCAAAAGGACAAGCACACTTTGTATAAGGGACGGAGCGGGGGGGGACGGCGACATGGCCGTTCAGAAAAAAGGGATTCGTTCCATTCAGGAAAGTGGGAGACCCGTTCTGAAAACGGGGATAGGATCTAAAAAAAAGAGGGGAAAAAGAGAGGAAGGAAGTACTTGGAAAAAAAGGAGTGGGAAGAAAAAATTGAGGAAACCACCGATGCATACGAGCGGAACCTCACGGACAAACAGAGCAAGGCTCTGTTCCTAGGGGGGAGGGAGGTGTCCCCAAGTGAGGGAGGGACAATGGGTCGTTAACAAAGGAACTACATACTAACCAACCCCGAGAATGCATCGTTCACCGAGAAGAGGGAGAAGGATATGACATCTAGGAAATGTGGGGGGGTGGGACGGTTGGCCGGGTAGACGGAAAAGAGCTTCTTCTTGGGCTAAGACTCTCAGGGGAAAGACGGGGCCCAGAAAAATGGGGTGTTCTAAGGGTGAGGCTTGCTCATTACACTCGTATGGAGGAAGATCGACAAAACGCGACGGTAGGCGAAATGGGGCCAGGCGGGAGGGATGGAAACAGGGGAGGGGACTGCGAGGAACATCTCGGGGAGTAGGTTTCGCGGCTAGTGCCTCCAGACACGTACGGGAAAACTAAGAAAAGGCTATGCGGAGACGATCCAGGGGAGAGATCAGAAGAGGGGCTCAAAAAAACTGGGGGAAAGAAAGTCACTAGGGCGGAAGCTTTGCGCGATACGGCCGAACGAAACAGATCCAGAAAAACTAGGACGAAGAAAAAGGGTTAAGATACCTGCTGGCGGGAGAGGAAGGACTAAGAGGCTCTCGTAGTGTTTTAACATCTGTCGGTATCAGTCCTCACTGGGGTCTAGTGGACAAGGGTAGCTCTTTAGGGAAGGAGAGGGTTTGGGGGTTCGGGGGCGAAGTCACCTAGAAGGGTGGCGATCAAGAAAAAAAGAGGGGGAAGGAGGTAGTGGGAAGGGGAAAGATAACAGGACGACCCGTGAATGGATCTGCAGAGAGCTTTTTTGGCCTGCCTCAATGTGGAAGGGGGGCACACGTTCAAGGAATCAAAAGGGGGAATGCTTCTTCGGGAGGGGAGTATAAACAGAACACCGAAGGTAAAACAGAACTTTCCTTCGACGAACCAGACGGAAGTAAAACAGCGCAAAAAGACTCTACCCAAAGGGGACAGGCGATCCGGGGGGTCTTAAAGTAGGAAGGGAGTAGGGTTGGGGGATCTCGAGAGAGGGATCCGTCCTCTACCGGACCATCACATCGAGGATGGGACATCTCGCCTGTCGCCAACCAGATCATCTCCAACAGACGGAGACTGTCTTATTCTGGAGATCTAGGGGGTGGGCGCCGTTCGGGTCCAGGAATCTTGATCTCCTATTGTGTGTATCTATCTGAGCGGATGGGGAAACATCAGAGACGATTCCAAGGGGAAGTCACTCACGCTTTGGCCTCTAGAAGAAGAATGGAGATGGCGGGGGTCGGCGAGCGGGACACTGAGAAAGAAAAAAAAAAAAAGATGACAACCGGGACGCCGATTTGAGCAAAGAGGGCCAACGGGAAAGAAGACTCGGTCATCACCGAGCGCGAGGTGCAAAGGTCCGTACAAAAAGGGGAAAGAAAGGAGTGCAAGGTCCCGGCGACATCATATCACTTGATGCGAAAAGAATAAAGGAAACGGGGAAGCCGACTTCATCGTGGCGGAGGGAAGGGGGGAAAGATGTCAAAAAGGACGAGGGGCGGAAAAGAGCGGGTGAACCAAACGGGAGGGGGAGTGAGTGAGGGGGACGAAAAAAACTTTCTGAAGAGACCCTTCACGGAGGAGGGGGTTGCATCAGGAGACCGCCGGCAGGATGGCGTTCGATGAACTGCTTTTAAATCCCCCCAATACAAATGCTATCTTCAGACGAAAAAGAAAAAAGGGGGCACAAGAAAGGACTATGAAAGGGATCCTCTAGCAAAAGGAAGAGGAGCAAGAAATCCGGTTCTTCTCAAACACCGGATAAATCATACCGGATTCAAAAAGATCTCTATTGCGCCGAAGAATAGGTGGCGGGCTGAAGGGGCTTTCTTAAAAAAAGGAAAGAATGGGTTCTCCAAAGAGATACCAAAGTCTTTTGAGCAAGAAGCTTAATCGAGCACGCCAAAGAGGCGAGCACTGCAGCAAGCAAATAAGGGAAGCAGACCTCCGACGCCCGGGCCGAGAAAAAGGGCACATGAAAGCGCGCAAATTTGTCACGCGTAACCTGGAAAAAACGAGGGGCTTTGCAGTTGGGAAAAAATCCGCACGAGAAGGTCTGGCCGTCATCGGAAAAGCGTATGGGAAAAGCGCGACAAGGAACGGTGCACAAGATTCGAGAAAAAAAAGGAACGCCTCACACAAACCGGAGACTCGGGGGGAAGGGGTGGTTTTCCAATAGCGCCCGCTCAAAGGGGGGGGGACAAACGGGGTTGGGGGGCAGCTGACCAGTGCCACTAACCGAAGAGGATACCTCGGGGGAGAGACGGAGGGCTCGTCAATGTGAGCGGGACGAGGAGGTCTGCTTCTGGGGCCAACGTCTTGCAAGGGGGGGGGGATGAAAAGAAAAAAAATCCGAGGACTCGTCCTTGAACGACACGGTTAATGTCAGGACCACCAGCAACAAAGGGGGGAGGTATAAGGAGGTGAGAATCGCAGTAGTCGCATAGGGGACTCACAGACGCGCTGTGGCGGAGCCGGGGAGATGCCTGAAAAAATCGGCATCACAAAATCCCGAAAAGCCGCCCCCAAAAAAAAACGACGATCGTATCCCACACCGGCATCGCAGACCCAGGGAGCGCTCGGGAGGGAAATGGCCGGTAAAAGAGAGGGCGCGTACACGCGAACACGTCGTGCTCACTAGCGGAGCCAAAGGAAACTGTAAAGGTGGGAAAAACCAGTGTGCCAACCCGGGAAAGGAAAGAACCGGACCCAAAGGCGCTACGAAGTCACGCCTGGACCTGTACGCGGAATCGTGTCCATCAAGCCTAGAGCGTAGGGAAGTCGCCCCAAGGGGAGGGAAATCACAGACCTCAGAAGGAAAAACACGAGAAACAGTGCATCAGGGAGGCCTTCACTTCCTCAGAATAACACCTCCATGCGAAAAGGGATATAAGTCGACAACACTCCGTGAAAGGTAACTAGAGGAAGAAACGAAAGGGAGGGGGCGGCGATGCTCGGGAAAGGGGGAAGGTAAGTCAGGTAAGGAGCTAACCCAAGAAAAGTTGTCGGGCTGCCCAAAAGAGGGGAGCCAAGAATGAGCTGAAATATCCACACCCCCGGTAAACAGGCCCGCCGCAATCGTTTGAAAGAGGAAAGCAAACGAATGGGGGAGCACGAGAGAGACCAGAAAGGAGAGCTGAAAGAGAGTCACGAAGGGGCAGGTCAATGGAAAAAAAAGGAAAAAGGGAACACAACGGGGTAACTGCGGTCTTGCTGGTCGTACACTCCTGAAGTCTCCCTCCGAAAATCCCGGGAAGGAGGGGGAGAACACCAGACATGTCTTTAAGACGGTACATGAGTAGAGAGAAACCCTCACCACAGATGCTCACAGGAACCTTACACTCGGACACGGTGACTCGCTGGTTAGATGAAGGGTCGCACGAGCGGGTTGAACTCCGGGCTCCAAAAAAATACAAAATCAGGTCGAGCGGGAAGGGGGAGGAGGTCGTTGGGAGATCATCAGGAACAAAGGGGAAGCTCATAAGACGAGGGGGGTGCACCTAAGATACGGAGACGGAGCGTGATCTCGACAGGGGGGCCAGGGCCCGCGAGAGATCCATTCGGGCGGGGGGATACCAGTGTCTAGAAAAATGATAGAGAAACAAAAAAGGGAGGAAAAAAAAAAACAGAATACGAAGCTTGGCAAGAAGGAACGGGGACCCCCAAGAGACACGAGCAGTGAACCTCGGCCATGGGGGGCCTGACACTCTTACTAGGTTGGGCAGGGAAGCAAGTCGATGTAAGGGACAAAGGAGGGCGTCGAGAATGGAAGTGGAGGTGGGGAGGAGACGCCAATCGGAAGAAGAAGAATCAGACGCAAACGCAAGATACCGCGGTGCAAAACTAGAGAGTTGCGAAGGAAAAAAAGCGAGCACGGGTTTTGGTACGACAATTCGGGACGGCGGGTCGCGACAGAGGGAGACGAAGGCGACCCCCGCAACTGGAGGGGTGTTCGGGAAGAGGTAGCAAGGAAGGTCGCCGGGCGAGGGGATCTCTCTACGAACCGACCGAAAGAGTGAGGGGGGGGACTAAATGGGGACCAGGCGGTAGTGGACCTGCCTTAAGGGGACTCGTCAGCCTCGACGGGGGAGAGTGGGTCCGCTCGATAAGACGTAGTTCCATTCAGATCGACAAGAAGAGCTTACGCCGAGGAGGAAGACGGGAATATCGCAAAAAGGGGGATATCAGAGTGGGCATCCCGATCAAAAACTAGTAGGGCAGTGGTGCGAGGAAAAAGAACTCTGCCCGCAAAGACGTCGCAAGGAAAAGGGAAATTATATGCGGGAAAAGAGGGAATCGAACGTAAGAAAAGGACAGGAGGGGTTACTGCTTGGCTCCAAGGTAGGCTAAAAACACTGTGTCGGCAAATTTGGAAAAGGGGAGAGAGGTCGCCAGGTCGCCCGGGAAAGGAGGGTGTGCGGCTAGAGACGCAGAATCTTCGTGGAAGGGACCAGCTAAAGAAGAAGAACCGGAAAAAAGGCTAAGAGAGTAGAAGCTTGGGCCGCGAAAAGATACCGTTTGGCAACTGTTGGGACAAGCGGAAGAGGGCCAGACGAGAGTCGCGTCGTCGCAAAGAAAAAGGGTACGTTCGGGAAAAAACTACTAAAAGGCGGCCACGGCACAGCTGAATCGCGCCGGAACGGGGGGGGAGTCGATCCGTGGTGGGCGAAAAAGGCGTCGTAGGGGCTCCCTGTGTGCAAGGAAGACAGGGAAGAAGGCGTATAGTCAGCTACCGACGAGGGTCTCAAGGAGGAGACCTAGAGCCACAGCTAAAAAAAGAGAAGGGGGGAGGTCTGTCTGCGTGGGCGTGTGAGATATACTGAAAGGGGAGATCCTTCTGTCTTGCTAAAAGAGGGAACTATTGGCCCATAGAAGGAAATGAGAAAAGTAACACACGGTCTTAAGAAGAGGTTCCGAGACCTGAGCAATTCCAGAGGCGGTGCGATGATAAGACTCCACGACTCTATTTCCAAAAAAAAGGGAGCATCTGGGGGAAGCGGAAAAACAAATCAGTCCCTGACACAAAAAGGGGGGGGTGGCAGAAGCGGGCAGGGGGTCGCGGGCTCGCCTAGTCCTTAAAGTCGGGAGAGAAAAAGGTAATCGTGGGGACCGGGGGGGCGTAAGCGGGTGTGCGGTAAGGAAAACGCGTGGCTGTACGAAGGTGAGTGTGTCGGGGTTGGAAACAACTTGGGGGGCAAGGTTCAGTTTCACGGTGGGTGGGAGCTCGGAGGCGCGTGCGAGGAAAGTGTAGTGTGCGCTAGCGAACTGCGTGCGAAGGCGAAAATAGTGTGGACGTTGTGCGAAGAGCCGAGCGGGTGTACTCAAAAGGAAGATTACTCCGACAAAGAGGGTTTGACACGTGAGGAACGGAGGCAGATCACGGTTCAAGCCCAGACAGAACAAAAAGCGAAGCTCGAGCAAAAAGCTCGCCAAAAATACGCACCTATAGAACAACAACTGATATAGCCGACCACTTCTTGGAAAAGAATTTCTAAGCGGTGAGGCCGGACGGCTTGATCAAAAGGCTGGTCGCAAAGAGAACAAGAGTGGGTTCTGAAAAAAGCAATTCCACGGGAGCACAAAAAAACCGTCTAAAAGAACTAAAAAGGGAGAACTTAGACTCAAGAAACGAGGCAACCCGGCAAAATGAAATGCAAGTAAGTAAAAATCGCGGTACAAAAGGGAAAACGGGCAATCGTAATTCAAAAGGTGGGAAACTCCAAAGAAAGGAAGTGGCTTCAAGGGAAAAATGGATTGGAAAAGAGAAAAAAATATAATCCTCTATGTCTACTGCAAGATTCTATCTCGTACCATGGAAAGATCGAGAAAAAAGAACAATGTTAGGAAAGGGGGGAGTGTGCCTGTGTTCAAAGCTCCGCGTGTTCTCCCATCCTAGTTTTATCGTCAGCCTCTGGGGGAAAAGGTGACAGAGAAAACCGAACGGAACATTCAAAGCGCGATGACGAGGAAGCTTAAAAAGGGACTACCAAAATGTGGACAGAAGACCTGGAGGGCCCGGTAATTCAGAAGAAGAGAAAACGATCCTGTCGAGAACGAAACGACAAAAGCTCCATACTCGGAAGCCAGATACACAGCGCAATGGGGTTGTGCGCGGTTGGATACGAAGAGTTGGGCCCCGAATGAGAAACTAGCCGGGCTTCGGGCTAGGATCGCGAAGAAAGGCACAAGGTCCCCACCAAAAGACTCGAAACTAGGGGGGTTGTTTGGGGGGGGGGGGAAGAGTAAAAATCCCAAACTGAGCGCAGACCCAGTTTAGGGGAAGGAGGAGTCATAGGGGGGGGGGGCAATTGAGCGGGGGAAGGGGTCAACAGAGACCGGGCTTGCGAAAGCGCAAAGAAAAAAGATGGGAAAAGTAGGAGCGTGAACAGTGTGCAAATGGATCAATCGCGCTTCAAAAAAAAACTCGAGCAGGGTCGCATTGGAAGGGGAAGGGAGGCATTAGCGCTCATCCAGCGCAGAGAGGGGGCGGCGTAGGAGCTCGCACAGAAAACCTCAGAAAAGTCCACTACGGCCGCACCGCGAACGGACAAGCCAACGAGAAGAGTGGCTGACGGCCTAAGAAACAGTCCGACCACTCGTCTTTCAGAGAAAATAGAATTGACGCCAGCAAGGAAAGAGGAGAGAGTGAAACCGGAGGCAGCAGGAAGACGTCCTTTTCTGTGACTGGGCAAGGAAGGAGGGGAAAAAAAGGGAACCCGAAGAAGGGAACGCTGAACCCGCAGAACGCCAAGGCCATCATGAGCCAAAGGTCTACTCCGCCGAAGGGTAGGAGGTCAACGGGCAGGAAAAAAGGTGGAAAGCGCGAAAATCGCACGTGAGGCTTATGCGGAGAATAAGGCACCACTCCTTTCCCCAGTTCGCCAGGACGGGGCGTTGCGGGAAAGAAAGTGCTCGTAACGAGGGGACAGAAAAAGCGAGGACCGAAAAAGATCAGCCTCCCAGGGGGAAGATCGGTCGAACACTCAGTTGAGGGGGGAAGACCGTGCGACGACGTCTAGGACACTCCTCAACGCGGCCTCAAAAAAATGAAACAGGTCCCAACCCTGCAAGAGGAGGTTGAGAACCTTCGCCACGAAAGTTGAACGGGGAGAAAGAGAGTCAAATCGGGAGGGGGGGGGGGGAGGGCAGGAAACGAGGTTGCGATCAAGAAAACGGAACGGACTAGATCGGGGCAAAGGGGACGGATACCGAGGGGAGGTTTGGGACTGGGAGAAAATGGCCCGGGCTTAGTCTGAAAATGAGGGCGGGACGACCCGAAGGGAACACGCGTGAAGGAAAGATGA
>Ga0179593_1307758_pt1 | contig 25517 bp, 33 predicted proteins | sample CZODoug2_1_08_16_FD_185931 | JGI IMG/M metagenome (GOLD analysis project Ga0179593, IMG submission 185931) | Vadose zone soil fungal communities from Angelo Coast Range Reserve, California, USA - CZODoug2_1_08_16fungal (PacBio error correction) | ecosystem: Environmental > Terrestrial > Soil >...
CTCCCTCCAGAGTACTGGTGGGCACGTGAAAACTAAGTGAGGGCAAAGCCAAAGGGATTGGGGGGGTGAGGGAGGGGAAAAGATAAGGAGAAGCCGCGTGAGCATTTTACCCGCGCAGTTGGTTGGGGGTGTAGATGTTTTAGGGGAATAGAGTGGAAGTACTGCGCAGGGGAACGGGGGAAGAGAGGTCAAGCTTGAGTGGGGGTGAATGATGTGGCAGGGGAAGGCGGAAGAAGATTGCGAAGGATTGCGAGAATCACGGGGGGGGGAACGAGGACGGTTCGTTTGGAGACTTCTCCGGTTGATGTCTAGTCGCCTACGATGCCGTCCAAAAAAGGGACAAAAAAAGGGGGGGGGGGGTTTGTCCAAGAGGAGGGGGCGGTTTTTGGGGGGGGTTGGGAAAGCGTGGCGACATGGAGGGGGATCAATACGGGCAGAGGGGCTGGGATCAGGTATTTTCATAAAAAGCAGTGGGAAAGGGAGGAAAGCATATGTTTGGGTCGAAATTGGGGAAGAGAGAGAGCACCCTATCGGTACAGATTACGTGGACGAAAAACCTTATTTTTGAAAGAGTCTGGGACGAGGAGTATGGGAATCAGTGGAGAGAGAAGGTCGTAGGGTGGCTTTTCTTGAAAAAACTGGTTACCGTGTATAGAGGTCGGGGATGGGGGAGCACGGTCCAGCCCTCGCTGAATGGACAGGAAGCGTGAGGGGGAATCTGTTTTGTAAGGAAAAAAGGTTTACCGGGTGGGGCCTACTAGCGTGAGACATCCGGATGTTTAAGAGCTGACTAAAAAAAAAGGGGGCTATCTGAAGGAGGATGTTACATGGGTAGTAGAGGATACCGTGTTGGGGGGTTAAGGCGGCTTAGAGACGAGTCGTTAAAGTACGCCGTACGATTCCGATGTTGGCGGCGGATTTAGATCTATCGGTAGAATTTTGGGGGGGGTGGAGGGCTCTCTGGAGGGGGAGCTCAGAGAATGGTGAAACGCAGTTCCCTGTTTTTAACACGCGCCGATGGTAACTTAGGGTGGAACAAGGAATCTGGTGGGAAAAAAGAGGCGGAACGGGAAAAGGAGCTTGCAGGCATCTCAAAAAATGAAACGGTCTGAGGGGCGCGCAGGGCCACTTGAGTCGTCAACGTACAAGCACGGAAGGTTAAAGGGTTGGGGGGATCACGGGTTTTGGGTGGATCTTCTGAAAATGAAAAGTGTCCTGGCGTGGTGCAACTAAGGATTCAGGGGAGGGCGAGGGGTAAGAATGTGTGGGAGCGGGCTTGGGGAGCACAGGGACCGGAGGGGAACTTGTCCGCGGATTAGCAAAAATCTCGCAGGGGGAAACTTGTAGCAGTAAAGAGGAAGTGAAAAAAAGATTAAGGTTCCTGCAATTTCATGGTAGGAGGAGTTAATAAGGGATGAAAAAGAAAGGCAACTTAACGGTAATTTACAGTGGCAGATAGCCGTGCAGGAACCATCAACTCCAGGGTCGGTCATAAACGGAAACAGACGAATCGGGCGGTCCACCACCTTTGAGTAGCTCAGAACATATTCTGGTTGCTCACTCTAAAGTCATGACGGGGAAGAAGGCCGATCGGGATAAAGGAGTATTCTTGGCTAAGTGTCGGAGGAAAATACAGTTCAGCCTGACCGGGAGATAGGCGAAGTGAGAAATGGTGAAGGTCGCGCCACAAAAAGGCATGGTTGGAAAAAGTCGGGGATACAGGCTTCTCTAGCAGAACCCACCTAACGCCAACATCCAAGCCCAAAGCCGCTTAAAGGACGAAAAGGGGGGGTAACAATTGCCGGCGTGGATTACCAAGGACCAAAGGGGGTAAAAATTGGGGGGGAGCGTAGAATCGTAGGGGAAAATTGAGCTGAGCTGTATCGACTTTCCAAAAGCGGGGAGGCCAGTTGTTGCGCAAAGAAAGGAGTGGTTGAAAAGGTAACCATGTTGAATGGAGGAAAAGTTTAAAAGGGGGGCATTATTGGGTATCCTTGACGACCCGAATTCCACATAAGGGGTTCTTGGGTGTGCAATACAAAGATAATCGGCGTGCGTCTCCTGAAGAGAGCACGCTTGAGGGTTGCGACTTTGATGGAAATCAGGGAACATCAAACAGTTTCTGAACATAACATGAATTTTATACAACAGTTTTAAAAAAGTTACCATTAGGGTCTGGCGGGGAGGGCGACAGTAACAGTTTGGCATCACGCATGAGAAGAGGGGGGCTTAATATCACGATGGAAAAGACCCAGGGGCATCTAGCTGGTACTTCTAAGCAGGCCCTGTTCAATACAGAGGTCTGCCGTGGGGAAAAGTGATTTAAGGCGGATACTCGGCAAAAGGGGGGGTTCGCCTCCCGATCCGCAGGGGGGGATTCAAAACCATGGTCTTCATTAACGCGGGGGGGGGGGAAGTAGAGACACTATACTACAAGTGTCCGTCGAGACCTCTAAATATGGGTTCGAAGCGGAAAAAAAAGCGGAGTAACTACAGCGAGAGCTGCCCGATTGGGTAAGAGGTGGGGAAGTAGGGAAAGACATCGTGCACGGGATGAAGGACAGAGACTCGCAGTTGACGTATGGGTATCCACAGAACAGAGAATCCCCGCGGCTGTCTACCAGAAGTGGGGGTGTGCTGGGAAAAACGGGGCTCACGGGAAAGCGGGGAAAGGAAGGGAAACTAAGAAGCGCTCAGAGGGGGGCTAATGAGCATTAAAAAAAAACGTTTACGTTTCAGGTGTTTAAGAGGATCTCGACGCATGGGGGCGGAGCTTCTAAAAAACTAAAACAGAACTAGGGGTATTCAGTTCTTTGTCAAGCGGGATTTCCCGGAGGGCAATTAAAGGAATGAGATTAAAAAAAAGGACCTGTCCTGCAATTCCTCTTGGGAAAACAGAGGAGCAAGAGCAAAAAAGAAAAAAAAAAGAAAAGGAGTCGGGGGAATTCGGGGAGCCAAGCCGTGTTCCGTGCAATCCAAACAAAGACATGGCGCTCAGGAAAGGTGGAGGGTCGCCCCGGAAGGCAGGGTTAAGCAAAAAAAAATTCCTGGAGCCAGTGTGCGAGCACTTCCCTATAACGCAGCTTGGCTGACAGGAGTTCAAAAAGTTTAAACGGGACGAGGAATGGGTGTCTGGGGTGTGCATTTTGGCAAGGACCCTCCCAGAAATGGGACCGGAAAAGGCGGGACTTCTCTCACACGGGGGAAAAAAAAAACAGGGGGAACAGAGAGAGGAAAAGCAGGGGACAAGGGAGGTGGATGGAAGTTGGCCAACGGACACAGAACTATCACAAAATCACCTTCTGTAAATTCTGGACTCCGGCAAAGATCGTGGGTAGAAATGCCTCATCTGTTGAGAAGACCAAACTTTACTAAAAAAGAAGAAAAAAAGACCCAAGAAGGAAGAAAGGGGCGACCGGAGGCAAAAAAAGGACTCCCAAGTTGTTATCGTAGCGGCAAAAAGAAGGGAGAGTACCATCCCAGAAAGGACAAAGGGGGCATGGTGTTCTAAATTTTGAGCTTGGGGGGCCGCATCGACCTAGGAAGGAAGGGTTTAGAGGGGAATTGTAGTTTCAACAAAAAAAAAAAGCCACCTGGGGAGGTAAAAAGAAGCAATCGGGAAATACCTTGAAGCGGGAAGAAACCTCTGGCAGTGCGTTTCTTGCGAGCACACATACTCGCAACGAGTGAAAAACCAGGATCAACAAAAGGCAAGAGGACCGGTTATCTGAAAGTCAACTTAAAGAAGGGTGATTTCCGATGGCCATGTGGCAAATCACCAAAAAGGGGAAAGGTGATCAGCGATGCTAGAGTAGGGATACCAACACTACGGCAGGAGCGGAAAGGGATTCTTTTGGGCCACAGGGAAGAAGGTGGCACAACGGAAAATACGCCGAAGATAACGGGCCGCAACTTGCGAAGGGGGTCCTCAGAGTGGATCCTCTAGAACTCTATTGACACCGACAAAAGGGGGGAGGATACTATTTACACTTCGGGGAGGAAAGAAGGGGTTGAACAACATGTATGGCCCGGTAGAAAGTGGAAGAGTACGAAACTGGAAAAGGAAAAAACTGCACCGTTTCCCCAAAGACTGGGATCTTAAATCACCTTCAGAAGTCCCTCGGTAGAACTTTTCGTGGATAAAGTGATGCGGTCACCTTCGTTCGGCAGTGCGGATGCAAGGGGTTTCCCCTTATCTCGGGCAAGAAGGACGGGTAGTGGTCACCATTCGAGGGGTATAATATAAAAAGTTACTGGGTACCAACTCGCGAGTTCCAACTTATACAATATTGCACTGGGGGAGAGAGGACCTAACTCAACTAGGGGGATCAGAATGGCATATCCCCAGGGGGGAAAGGGGGTAAGTTCAACACCAGCCTAGGGGGAACTTTTACCGACCTCAAAGTAGGGCAAGTTCAGCCTGGGTATGTTGCAAGATAAGTCACCAAAGTGGGCAGGGGACGGTCAGATGTGAATGCAGTACAGGGTGCGTAAGGCGATAATCAAGCCCATATAGGGAACAATGAGCTGATGCTAGCGGGGGGGGAAAGGAGAATCAGAATGCGATAAATGGCAAGCAACGTGCTTGGGGACGGGAGCGGGGCGGCCTGGGGAACTTGGGGCGGCCGGTTCTACAGCAGGGAACACAGATATGATTTGGACATTTGGTGGGTAAAGGAGTTGTGCCGGTGGGAGCGAGTGAGGACAGAAGAAGATTCCACTAGTGCACCTTGAATGCGGACAATAGGGGGAGGGGGTAGTAAACTAGGGGGGGTGGGGTAAGAGGCGGACGAAGGGAAGAGAGGTGGGAAGAAGAGGAGCGCGCGAATGGGTGAATGATGGGGGAGAGAACGTAGGCAGTAGGATGTCATGGAGGTAGGGGAGAGGGGGAAAGAATCATACGGGGAGGGAATAACAGGCGCGTAGAGGAGAGGGGATTATAGGGGTTTTAACGGGTCGTGGAAGTCGGTGCTTATGCAGAAGTTCGGAAGCATGAGGTCCGGTTTGGGTGCCTATTTATGGCGAATCAATCGGCGAAAAAAATTCACCCGGGATTCGTTGGGTGGAGAAGACGAACTTCGAAACGTTTTCGCCTGAAAGGTTGCGAGGACTTGATTGGCATAAGAAGGGTTCAACAGCGAAGCATAAACAGACAGAGGGGGAATAGTCGGACCGCTGGAAATGAGAAAAAAGATGATGACGGTATACGCAAATAAGGTACCTAAAAGGGACCTGGGTTCGGGGACCGTCCCGGAGCTTAGGTTTACTATGATACATTGTGAGTACAATTGTCCTTCATTCATTCGATTCTCAGAGGGAAGAGAAGGAGGGTATGGTATTCCTGGTCACAGGGCGCGGTCCAATGAATGATGGTTCCGTAGCAAACTCACTGTGAGGCGTAGTTAAGTGAGAAAAAAGTTGGAAAGGGGTCGACTGGTATTGACGACGCAGGTCGGAAAAAAAGGGAAAACTGCCTGCGTAAGCATACCTTCGAACGGCAAGTCTTAACCCTCCAGGTACGCAGTGAGAGTTTTAAATGAATGTGAATGTTGTGACCTGGTCATCGGAAAAGCCTAAACTGCCTCTGAACTTGTTCAACATTCTGGGGGATCCGCCCCACCGTGCCAAAGAAGAGCGTGTGTGCCGCAGTATAGTGTAGGGTCTTCGTTGACAAAGTACTACCCTAGTTTTCTTCAGGAAAAAATACAGGCCTCGCGGGGTTTTCCTGGGTTTTGCATAAGCGATTGCTACCTGACTCAGGCAACTCGCTTCAGTCTCGACACAATTGACCCCGGTGAACTAACAAGGCCAACCATCGGGGTGGCCAACTGGCATCCGAAGCTTTCAAAAATCAGATGATGAAAATGACCCCAGCTCTGGGCGATGAAAGGAGTAACGATAAAGACTATCCGCACCAAACAAGGGGCGAGGGAATGCTAGCCGAACATAGCGAGGGCACACTCACATATAATATCTCAATAACAGGAGGCTCGCGCGTCGCACCTTATTTTTTGTTAAAATCCTACAGCGAGGCTGCAAAGCCAAAAAGAGGCAAAAAAAACAACGTCCCCTTTTTTATTCCCCAAAAAAAGAAAAAGAGCGTCCTGTCCTCGGGAGATGAAAGGGAAAGTCGAGTTAACAACTTATCCCTTAAGGAGGAAATAAGGGCAGCCCCCGAAAGGGCCAACGGCAGATCAGAAACAGGGCTCTTCCCAAATTCATGTAGCGCCAACGAGGATGTAGATAGATGAGTGGCAATCTACAGGAAAGGAAGGAAGAAAAAGAGGGGGAAACAGCGAATACGCAAAAACGGCTTAGTGTATAAAATCGACTATCTCAAGATGACAGGACCACTAGGCTTAAAAGAGAAGTATAAAATATAATCGAAGAAATGGAAAAAAAAACAAAAAGAAAGGGGGAAAACAAAAAAAAGTGTTTATTTTGGAAATTCATAGGTGACTCGAACCTAAATAATACTACTGTCACGTAACTGGCCAAGAGTCATTCTCTCCAATAAGGGAGGAAATAGAAATCAGGGACCTGAGGAACTTCAACATCAAGCTTAGGCCGATAAAAAGGGCCATCAGATATCAAAAAAAAATAAGCACCATCATAAAGAAAGAAAAAACACCAAGGAGAAGTACTTAAAAAAAAGTGGGAAAAAGAGCGAGGGGGGGCCTCCCTACACCAAGAAATAGCTTAGATTGCCGAAAGTCGTTTTCAAGTGAAGAAAGTGACCTGGAGTGGGAATAAGAATTTGGGGGGGGGTCTTCATTGAGAAAGAGGGACAACGAAATTTAGCAAGGTTAATTCTCTAGAGTATGGGACAATAGAGAGCAAAAACAACAAACTTTCTTGGTCTGAACCTCTCGCTATTTCACATAAAAAGAGAGGAAGGCGCAGTGGATCAAGTTCGAACTGAAGTACCACAATTGTCCGCCGAAAGTCCAAGAAATAAGAGTAAGGGGGATCCAAGGAGAGGGGCAATGAGAGAGTGTGGGGGAAACCTAAATTAACTCAAGGTCTTAACGGTTGGCACCTCCTGTGTTGGTTTCTGGAGGGGATGGGTGTGCGTGAGTTAAGTTGAACTTCAATTAGGGCACCTTTTTTCTAGATTTGAAAACGTGAATCTTGCGGGAAATGTTCATGGTCAGCTGCGGGGCAAAGGGGCGACCTAGGGAGAGATCCTGGTAACGCTGCAAAAAAGGACGTGGAAGTAGGAGGGAGGTTCGGTCTCCTACCGATGCCCCACCCCCACCACCCCCCATGTTTTCCGAAGAAAGAAAACAAAGGGGGGGGGGTTGAAAGAGAGGGGTTGTTTGTTTGTTGGGTGGACAGGAGGGAGAGGGTCGGATCGGAGCGTGAAGCGAGGATTGCTAGCGCTGGGTGGGGTCTACAGAAGAAGGGTTTGGAGGGAACGAGGAGGAAAGAGAAGTGGAATATGGGCCTAATTCGAGCTAGCAGGAAGACTTAAGAAAAAGGAAGGGCCCTTTAAGGTTTGCACTAGGTGGACGGGAAATCGGAACTTTGGGGGAATGCTGATGGGGAAAGGATAGAAGTTGTCTTCTGTAAGGGGGGAATTACTTGTGGGTCATGGAACGAGCGGGCATTAACAGCAGGTACCGCTGAACTGTCAGATGACATATCGGTTGAGTGCAGGAATAGGGGTATATCGGGGGTTGTGAATCAAAACGCCGGGGGGGAATGACAGTTCTGGTTGAGTTTCGAATTGGGGAGAAAAGAAACAAAACGTGGAATCTATAAGAGATTTATAGAGGGTACTTGTTGTTTCCGGAGGAGGATCATCTAAGTTCGGGGATGGAAAATCGGGGCCAGGCAGACAGAGGTTGTGGCGGCTGCGGTAGAATTCACTATCGTCGGGAGAGAAGGGAAGTGCGGGGGGTTACTCCAAATCAGGATTTTGAAATCTCGGAGACGATTGTGAAACACGAAAGTGTTGTTAAGGGGTTGTGCATACGGTTAGAGATGATTGAACGCGACACTTCACTCTTAGGGCAATCTAACCCACAATGAACCGAGGGTCTGATTTGGCCGCAGAACACGGGAGTCGTCAAAGGTACAAATATTCGATTGGGGCAAAAGGGTGTTGTGGAGAAAAAAGGGGACATTCAGAAAGGGCAGGGCGTGGGTAGTCCCTATTAAGGGGTCGCCTATTGGAGGATGTGGAGCCGGGATGGAGCCAGAAGGCGACTGGGAACTTAATATCTGAGAAAGGAGAGAACCCGGTCTGAAAAAAGTTTAAGAAGGGGGGCGCAGGTGATTGTAGTGGGTGTAGTCTGGGTCATTCAAAGTTCCGCAAAGGACGAGATGGATAAAAAAGGAATAAATTACCGGGACTTACATAAAGAAGTTAATTGCCGAAAAAGTGTGATCCCAACTTTCTAAACAAGAAAAGTGGCTGTCGGGGGCCGGGACCCAACAGTCAGTCGAAGAGTATTCTTGTGTATAACATAAGTGAAAAGAAAGATGACGAGACTCGAGAGTCTTAACTGTCTAACTGAGGGAGTTAAAAAATGAAGAAAATCCGGAAGAAACAACAGGCTATGACTAACACGGGGGAGGAAAATGAAGGCTCGCCACGCAGGGGCATCATCAAGGTGAATCTGTTTGGAAGCTTAGCTGAGATAACAAAGACGAAAAGAACTCGCGAAGGGACCAAAAGACGAAAGGTGGAACCTTGTCCGACTTATATAAAAAAAAATACCCAAGTGAAAAGGTGGATGTGCAGACGTAAGTTGACGATTTTGAACTCGGGGTAATCTCCTCCAGCCCAGAGTTTTTATATGGGAAGGTTGACAGGAAAAAGAGACATTCACATAAGGGGGGATTGAGCCGGTTCCTCCTGCAACAGGAAAAAGAGTGGCTGTGGGTGGGTAAACTGATAGAAGCGAAATTCAAAAGGGCGAAGGTAGGGGTGAAAGAAGCAAAAGGGGAAGTGAGGGGAATAAACGTGTAAATTGCGAATGAGTGCCAATGGAAAGGACTAGGGGAAAAAAGGGAAAGGGGTATATAAACGAGGAGGGGGAAACAGGTACCAATTGGATGATGCGGTTGCTTCCTGGGAAGGTCTCAAAAAGCAATGAGAAAAAAAAGGAGGCTTAGATCACTGGGGGGCCCGAACCCCAGTAGTAAAAAAAGGGGAAACTTAGAAGAGGGGAAGACCCGAAGCGCCGTTAAAAAACGGGGAAGGGGGGTAAGCCCGCAAACAATGTCTGAACTTTACGATCCAGGGGGGGAGATTTTCAGTCAAGGATAAGCAGTGAAGATAAAGTACGAAGGGGTACGGAGTCCGTCGAAGGTTTCTCTCTAGCACAGGCGGAAAAATTATATTCTGAGCGAAGAGGATGCAGGGGTACATTAAAGTCGTGAAACGGGAGAGGGGATCACAGAGGAGCTCCCATTTGGTTAGCGCGGGTGTGGTAAGACGACTAACGATAGAAAAACTTAATGGACCGCTTACTTGGTTTTTATTGTACAACTCAGCACGCCGGGGAAAGAAAACTGCGGCCAACGAGCGGGTGTACTCAAAAAAAATTTCCTAGCGCATGGTGAAAAAAGCTGAGCTATGAACTCACTGCATGGAGGAAACAGCAGTTCTCAGGAAGAAAAGGACCAGCCTTGATTCTTAAGATGTATCTGATTTAAAATTGAGGAGGAGAAATGGAGATTTAATTACAACTGTCCTGAAAATAAAAAACGTAAGAAAGGGAACAGCGGACTGCCGCTCAAGGAGGAAACATGGAAAAAGAGGACGGAGGCTGGTACTGCCAGAAAATAGTTACAGGGAGAAGACTAAAAAGCAATATCAAACCTGGAGGCTCTCGATGTTGGAGATGACAAAAAACGGGAGAACGTGGGCAGGGGTATCCAGCGAGGGAAGGCAAGTGGCGGAAATTGACCTCACAAACGCAAATCTGCAAGGGTTCCAAGTTTAACATGTGCTGGCCTCTCGATGGAGGGCTGGGAAAATCTTTTGGAAAAAAAAATACCAACACTAAACATACCAAAGCTGGGAGGGGATAGAGATAACAACAACAAAAAACGTAAGGAAAGAGAAGGAAGAGCCTCCAGCACAGGGTAGTTGCGCATTTGTAGGCTGCAGACAAGAGAACTCCACGACGGAAATTCCCAGAAATCAGGAGGAAACCTTTAAAACGAAATGGCAGAATCAGTTGGTAGAGGACAAGAGGGAAAGCACCCAGGACTTCATAAAGGGTAAAAAAGAAAAGAACTCTGCAAAACTCGGGGAACCTTGGGGGGGGGGAGGGGGGAGACGGCAAAAATGGAGAGAAGGGAGTCCAAGACAAGAAGTGGGTGTTTGAAAAATAGGGGCTGTAATTTTCCAAGAGGGAATTTGACAGTACTGGGAAAAGGAAGTTGGATTGGACAAAAAATGACTTCATCTCCATCCGGAAAACGATTGAACGCGAAGAAGACTAACCGTAGGCTGGGTAGTTTCAAGGGAGCGGAGAGAGACTCTCAGAAAGAAAATAACACCGAAAACCAAAGAACTGCATCTGGAAAAGTCGAAAAGGAGAGCGAGTGGTTTCGATGCACACGAGAAACGGGTTCAATCAACAAGTATCTTTACAGCAGTACGTTCGCGGAGAACACAAAGAAAGCTGACTAAAAAAAGGGGAGAAGAGAGGGGATCCAAACGCTCCTCAAGGCGGGAACTTAAACTTTCCATACAGGACCCACTCTTCATCGCGTAGGAAAGTGGGCGGTCGGATCGAAAAGATCTAGAAAAAAGAGCAGCCGACGTAGGATTTTACCTTCATTCCATATCAACCGGTTGAAAAAAAAGGGGAGAGGCCAGGAGAACAGGCTCTTAGGAAGTTTGACAAACTCAACAGGTTCGTACGCATGGTATGCACACACAAGCTTTGACCTCTTATAATAAAAACGGGTTCGGGCCGCTGACTTTATCCGTCTCCTAGGGGGCGGTTGAAAACATGGGGACTACAGACATACTTTGCAATTTAAAGTTGGAAACCATATCTTGGTTTAGGAGAAAAACTTTATAGGGAACAAATAGTATAGGCCATTGAGGAGTCAATGCTCCTATGAAAGAGGGGGGTAGAGTACGATCCTCAAGGAGATCGCTCCAAGACTATCCATAATTCGGACGATATCAGGAAAACACAAAAAGAAGCGGATGTTCCAGTCAAGAAATGGGGAGGGGGGGGGATCCGGAAAAAAAATGAAAGAAACGCTGGTCGTGAAATTCTAGGCAGCGTCTGACTGTATCGTACAAAACTGGAAAAAAGGACAAGGGAAAACCTTTGGGAATGGTTTGTCCTTCAATCAGAAGAGGGGGAAAAAAAGGAACTGCACGAAGATTTTTGGAAATCAGGGCGTCGGGAAATTTAAAAAAGAGCCAGTAGAACTTACACCATGGGTCGTGGGTTTTTCGACGGGAAAAGAAAAATGGCGCAAGTTTCAAGGAGAAGTTGAAAAGTCGTAAGGGGGGGGTTCTAGCAAAGGGGGAAAAAAAACATTAAGATCAACTATCCGAGCGGAATACGTCGGCACGCTGCTATTTATACTGTTGGAAGAAAAACAATAGGTTTTCTCGAACTGGGCGGAAAAATTCCATGTAAGGATGGGCGCCAGTTGGCTAACTTGGTAAGGGCATTCGTCGAAAGTACAGGAAATGTCAACGGAGGAAGTGGTTCAGTCCAGGAAGACAAAGAAGAAGAGGGACCGACTCAACGAAGGGGACATCCGGGTGAATGGGAAAGGGCAAACAAGGGGTGAGACGCTGGAGACTAGGGTCATTTCCGCACGTCGCCTGGAGGAAGGAAAGCGCAACAAAGAAGAAAAGTAAGCCATATCTCACTACTTATATAGGGAAAAACCCAGACAATTGGCCAGAAAAGACAAGAAAACAGATAAAAAAAGAGGGGAAAGCTCGTTGACTTAAAGTGGTCGCGTTCCACATAAGCAAGAAGAAAAGGGGGGGGGGCATTGGGGGCGCTCCGGAAGCTCGCTTCAAAATCTGAGAACAGCTTTATTTCCAAAGCAGTAAAAAATCGGGGGCGTGTTGTCCAACTCAGGAATGAACGCTTTAAACAACCAAGCCAAAGTATTGACAACCAAATCAATCGCCGATGCATGCATAGAGAAGGAAAGCAAAAAGACAAAAAAGAAAGAGGACAAAATGAATTAAAGAAAACGAGAGGAATCATGAAAGGGAAAACAAGAAAAAAAAAAAAATCTCCATGAAAATCAAAAGAGGAGAGCCGGCTCAGGGGTGGTTTAACGAAAACCTCGGACTGCATCCAAAGCAGCCCTCTAAAAGAAAAACTTTAACCCCCGTGTATGAAACCAACAGAGAACCATAACTTCCTGTCCAGAAGAGAGGAATGGCCCGAAAAAATTCAGCAAATCGAAAAAAAGAGGGCACCCTAAAGGAACGACTCCCGAGCGGCGTCAAAGGGGTAGATAGAAAACCAAGTCGCTGCAAATGAAAAGAGGCTCAAAAGGAGGGCAAAAAAATTTTGGAGTAAATGACTAAAAAAAAAACGGGAAGACAAAGAAGAAAAAAATCTAGGGAAATCGAAGGCAAAACAAAGGAGGATTTATAAAAAAGGGAAACGGGAGCACAAGATCAGAAACCAAGGAAGCAGCTGAGCCAAGCACAGCTCGGGGAAAAAAAAAAAAAGATTTGAAAAACAAAAACAAGAATGTGGGATTTTGGGAAGTAGAACGCTGGTAGGCTCTACAAACCTCAGAAGAAGGGTAAAACGAATTTTCCATCTGTCCAAAATGGCGGGATAAATCAGGGAATGCCGTCGAATACCTGACACAAGAACGGAAATAATACTCACTTCACAGATGACATCAAGAAAAACAGAAACAAATGGTTCAATCGTAGTAACGAAAAACCATCACATAAAGAAAAGCGCGAGTGCGACACCATTACGACGAAAGGGGTTGGTCAGACTAAAAAGGGGAAGAATGGTGTATGAAAACACTTCTTTTGCACGGTCACCTGACAAAGGCGTGAAGTTCAGGGTCGGAAAATTGTACTTGAAGGTAAGAAAAAGGTGGAATCACTCATACGAAAAAGCAAGTCGGGAAAATGAACTCCGATCACAAACAACTTGATTCCGTGGAAACACTGGCAAAAACGAAGCAAGGTAACTTTAGCTAGGCATTGTAGCGAATACCTGAAAGTACCGAGTTGGGAATGCAATAACGCAAACAAAGGGAACGGGTGGCAAGAACAAGTGGGAGAAAGCAAAAAATACACGGTGTTTAGGAGTTAGACCGAAATTAGATCGCGGGAGGAATTGTGGGGAAAAGATCGGTTTTGGTTTTCCGGATTGTGTGCGTTGGGGGGACGATGGGGACTTCCGCAGGGGTGTATCGGGATTGATGTACAGCTTGCAGTGGAAGGAGGTATTCAGGGAGGGAAAGGAAGAAAAAGAGAGTTGCGACCGGGGGCTCTCGACGCTAAAACTGTTACGTGCGTAGTCTTGAGGGAAAGGGTGGGGGGGAGAAGCATACATCTATTAAGTCCAAAATCCCACACTTTGGGTGGGTAAAAAGAGAGTTGGTGTGGTTTGGGGTTTTCCGCATGGGCTTTAGATCCTGACGGGGAAAAGGGAGGGGCTGGAGCTAAGTTACTCGGGGAGGGATTTATACAAACGGTTGGGGGGGGGGAGAGCTGCGTGATTGGTTCTGTTTCCAGAGCAAAAGACAGTTCATCTGACGCATTACCGTTTGGACAAGGTGGGGGGTGGTTCCATCATTTCTGTCCAGAATCAAGGTTGCCGGAAGATGCGGTGACGAGTGTCGCCTGGTTGTTGTTTCGTTGGCTTGAAGAGGGGGAGGGCGAAAGCGGGGACTTGCTGACATCGGGGGACCTTCTAATGAAACCTCTAGCTGAGGACAGGGAAAAAAAAGGTTCGATCTGGGGGGGGGGAACAAAAAAAAAAGGTGGGAGAACAAAGTGAGGAAGGAAGTGAGCGAGCAAAAACAATGAGAAGCGCGATAAAAGTACAAAAATTCTCTTGTTGTTTCCGCGGAGGGGATCCTCGCGGTCTTTACTTATCTACAAGGAGAGGTGAGGGGGGGTTGGGGAGGCGGCGTTGGATTTCGGATCTTAGGCATGTTCGAAACGAAGGAGTGCTGGTGAAGCGGGCATCGGCTGTGAAAGCGGGGGAGTATTCAGACGTTTGACACGAGGAAGAAAGGGGGAATGATTGTGAACAGGAAGGGCTGTGGGTTATAGATTGGAAAAAGATCGCACCAGCCCACAATGAACCGGGAAGGGGAAGGATGCGAATAACCTGGTGGGAGCTCAAAGGAAGGGAGCACTGGGGGATCGGGGTTTGATGAGCACGGGGAAAAGGCAACTGTGGAAAAGGGGGATACTGTGAGTCCATCTCGAGATTGAGGGGAATCCTTGAGATATTCCCTTCTTTCTCCCCAGGACGAAAACTGTGGGTAACTTACCTATCATTAGATGATCTCCAACTTCAGCCAGTTCCCCTGTGTCTCCGTATGTACAGTCAGTCTTTTTCCAGTTCTAAGTGTGTTGAAAGTTCTATAAGTAGTTACAGGCAAAACTTCGGAGATTGATAAAAGAAGCAATACGTCAGGGGACATTGATCTTTAGAAAAATACGAAAAGAACAAAGTGCAAAAAGGGCGCATCCTGCAGAAATGGCTGGCTCCGCTTCAAACAGAGGAGGTATAAAGCTAAAGAAAAAGAAGCAGGAGAAAGGGGAGCATAGGGGAGACGTTTCTGAAAAAAAGGAAAAATTACTGTTGCGAGAGACAGGTCCCCTTATTCGGAAAGAAACTGTGCGAAAAGGTTACTTCAGTAAAAAACCACGGGAGAGGGGTGTATGCGGTAAAGAAGGAGGAAAACACCAGACGCCCGACTCAACCTCGTAAAAAAATAGGGGGTGGACACAAGGGGGCGTAACGGAGGGAAGACCACAAGAAAAAGTGAAGTGTAAGGGGGAAGAGGGTACCGGCACGTGGTATAACAAGGCTGAAAAACGTGTTTACTCCAGGTGTTTATCTGGGTCCAAACGAGATGCCCTAAGGGGAAAGTAAAAGGAGAGATGATGGGGGGTTCAAAAGTAACTAGCCAAATGGCTTGGTGGGATTTGAAAGAGAGAGGATCGAGTGCAGATCAGAGAGACAACCTGGAAAAAAAAGAAGGCAGAAAAAAGGGACAGAGACGAGGTGTTCCATAAAACACATTGGTATATTCAATCTCTTGTTTGACAAAGGGACCCAATTGCGAGCGGGGGCTCTGGATCAGTGTAAAAGGGTGAAAACCAGATAGGATGAAGGAAAAGCACGAGGTAAATACCCAGAGGACCAATCCCTGACTGAGAAAAAGGAAAGGGCATAGGAAAGGCGCCATGTACCAGGTGATTGTGGGTCCTTAAGGACTCGGGCACAAGTTGCCCAGGGAGATAAGTGAGTCCCGGGTGAAGTAGGGACACGAGGTAAAAAAAGACTCAGACGAAGGGCTTGGCTCAGAAAGTGGTGGTCCAGCGAGCACGGGAGATTCCAAAAAACGCAGGCGAGTAGCACGATTGTTTTAAGATTCTTGACTGGTGGTAAGAAAGTCTGGTGACAACGGAAAGGTCGCAGGAAACCTCTCAACATTATCTAGGTATAGGGTGGTTTCTACGAGAGATTGAAAAGGATGAAAATGTTCACGTCCATTTTGGTTTATGTAACCGAGCACGCCGAGGACACGACGGCAAAAAGAACGGTTGCGAAAGGTGACATGAAACTTGTAAAACATGAGACATTGTGAAGCAGGAGAGAGAAGCGCTGCGAGGATAGTCAACAAGAAAAACATAAAGCCTATGGGGTTTCTAGGAGGGAAATAGGGAGGGAAAGGTGAGATTCAAAGACAAGTTTGAAAAAAAGGAACAAAATTCCTGGCTAAAATGCCATCTTAAGTCTTCGGGCCAAATGCAATACCTTCTCACAGCGGGAGGCTGGTAAAGACCCCTTATTTTTCAGGTGGGGCGACAAGCCCGATCCAAAAACCTTGGAAGTAGACTATGGGGGTCTCACCCGTCATAGATGTGGGGAAGCTGAAATGAAAAAGGATTCACCAGATGCTACAACGAGCGGGCAGTGCCGGAGTTTAAAAAGTTTAAAGGACGGTGGTCTTGGTCCAAAATGGAGGGAGGGGGGGAACGGGTGCAAACCAGAGCGTGGGTTCAAGATGACAATCAAAAGAGCATTTGAAACTTCTGGGGGCGGATATCTCTCCAGAAAGTTCGTCTTAAAAAAGAGATAAGAAAAAGGGGAAAAGAGGGGTCCTTGTCAAAAGCGTCAGGAACCAAAACGAGGAAATCCCATAAAGAGGAGGTAACTGTTTGAACTCTCGGAAAGAAATCAGGGTGTAGAGGCACTAGGCTCATCACACTTCTACATAAGGAGAACCATAATGACGGGCAAAAAAAAACAATACTCGGTTTTTGACGGTTTCAAAACGTAAAAATGGAGGTGTAAAAGAAGTAGAGGAGGTCATTTTGGGAAAGTGGTAGAGGTTCAAAGATCAGGAGGGGGAAGAAAAAATTGTAAGGGGAAAATCTGGACGTGGGGAATCAGCAAATCGGCCCAACATTCCGATCATACAGGAGGGCATTAATTTACTTGCGCGCATAGAAGCGAAACTGAACTTCAGAAAAAGGAAGAAAAGTCAAAAAAGGACATCTGAACACGGGAAAAAAGCAAACCAGGGGCGCTCCTGATGTTCGGTCCTGGAGGGTCTCTGTTTACAAGACATAAAAAAAAGTGAAAGCAGCGTGGGTCAATCTTGGTAAGATCCCAAACATATCTAAAATTCAACCCATGGGGGAAAAGTGTCGACCAAGAAGGGGTTCAACTACTGGTGACCAGAACATCCTCGACAAACGCGGAGCGATTGGGATTATTGGGACAAGCCCAGGTCTCTCGGGCTGCGAACATCAAGAGCGCACGGCCGCCTACCAGTTAAATCTCAGTTTCCAGAGGATCAGCTAAAAAACGGGTTAGAACTCCCTGGCGGCCCTTGAAAAGGCCCGAAAGGAAAGCAAAGAAAAAGGTCACAAGGAGATGGCTGACCATACCTTAAAAAGGTCCAGATGGAGAAAAGTCGGGGCCCCGTAGGGAAGAAGTTCTTCTCGGCTTGAGTTAGAACCTGGGAAGGAGAACGAGCAAAAGATGTTAAAGGGGGAACATTTAGCGGGGGGGAAGACGGAATAACAAATCTTAGTTCAGGGTCTACTTAAGCGAAACGAGGACAAGCTGGCTCGAGAGAGAAACCCGAAATATCTCTTCGGAAATCCCCAAAGTGGAAAGTTGGGGGAGGCGGATGAAAGAAGGAACGACACAAGAAGTCGACTCTAAAAAATTGGGAAACACAAAAGTGATGTGCATCAGGAGTGGAACATGAATACGCGGACTTAGGTCGCGTCTAAAAAAAGGAAGGTCAAAAGGTACAAAACGAAACAAAAGTACACATTGGCAATTGGGGGGTACCTGGGGGAGACTCAAGAAGGAAGGTTCAACAATGCGTTCAAAGATTGGGGGCCGGCTATGGGGGGAACTTGTGATTAGGGGGGGAGATTTAGATCAGCCTCGTAGAACGCATGAAAAAAGGGAGTACGGGGTTTTCGACAGCGTAAAAGGGAAAGGTTGGTCAAAAAAAACTTTCCTGGGTTAAATCCACTTGGAGGGGAGAGAATTTTTTCGAACAGTAACTCAAAACAAGAAAACAGGGAGAATAGGAAGAATGAAGAAGGAGAGGAGAAAAGAACGTTAACTTGTAGCTTTAGAAACCAAATTTGTCGTCCTAAATGGGCTGGGGCCAACATAATGACTGGGAGGAGCCAAAAAAAGTTGGGGCAAAGTTTGAAGGGAAGAGGCTTCGCCGAAAATCAAAATGTGTCACCGGTCAGTAGTGGACAAAAGTCAGACTATCCGCGAAAAAGGGAAGGGAACTCATTTCAACATGAAGAGTCCGAGACAACGTGGAATTGGCGCGGAGGGAGAGATACTCGAGGGAAAACCCAAATCTCTGCGGAACGAAAACGGCTCAACAATCAAAAAAGAAAGAGAAATAGCACCTAATGAAGTCAGAGGACTCAAAAAAATCGATGGCGATATCAAGAAAAAAATCCCCAACCGCGAAGCGGGTGTATAGGGGAAAGCATAAATGGGGTCAGGCGTCCAACATACTCACATAAAGGGTCAAGTGTGTGGCGCTAAAAAAGAGACGCGCGCGGTCCACAAAGATAAACAAAGGTCATCCAAAGAAAAGGAAAACCGCGCGCGTTGTTTAAAAAAGGGGAATCACAGAAATTTCACAAGCAGAGAGGGATTCACCACATCCAGTCTCTACGAACATGCGAACTAAATAGGAAACAGCTCCAGAAAAAACAAGGGGATCCGCTGACTGGCAGTAACGGAATACATCTGGAGGAAATAACATCAAAAAGACGAGAGAAAGGGGACGTATGCTCGCGCTTCGCACTTGTTGGGCTCAAGAATGCTTAAGAAAAAAAGCGCTAGCCCCAACGGTACCAAAGGGTTGATTTCAAAAAAACCCATCTAACCAGAGGAAGGAATCGAGAAAGGAGCTTAGCTTTAAACGAATGTGCAGCAAAGGGGGGAAAAAGAGGAACAATAAAAAGAGAGCATGCACCCCGAAACAAAAAGCGCCAAAAAGGCGATCGAACAATAGCAACCTAAAGCGCAGAAAAAAAGGAAGGCATGGCAAAAAAAAAAGAAGCGGGCCAACTTAATGATTAGATATCAGTCTTACTCTCGTTAGGAAAAGAGGAGACTCAGCGAGAAACTGCAGGGGTAAATCCAGCGAAGACCAAGAATAGGGGGGAACGAGCACCAAAGGCACGCTCCAGATCCATCAGACGAGGGAAAAAACAAAAAAAAGAAAAAAGAAAAGAAGAGGAAAAAACCAATCACCCCGGGGGGGTTTAACAAGAGCTGAAAAGAAGATACACGAAACAAGAGAGTGGGAAAAAACGATGTGCCAGCGTCCAAAGGGCTTCCCCTGTATAACTGAGAAAAAGCTGAGAACAAGGAAATAACAGAACCGTCAAAAAAAAGCTGGATACCGAGAAAACTTGTCCAGGCAAAAAGTTCCATCGTACAATAACGAAAAAAAAAACCACGGCGTAGTGGAAAATGGAAGGGCAAGAAAGCTTTTATGGGGGGATGACCTACACCAGGAAAGTGAGACCGATTGGGGCCACTTCGGGGTGAAAGTGACACCACGTACTCTGGAAGTGAATTCCGGGCTTAAAATTGGGTGTCAAAAGACAGTCGGAATTAGCGAAAGGGGAAAAAGGCTGGAAAAGAATCTCAAAACAACGGAGGAAAGAGAGATTTCACAGAACGAGAAGCCTGAACTTGATCGATTTCACGTTGTCGTACCTGAAGAAATTGAAAAAGTTCCCAAAAGTCAGAAGAAGAGAGTTTCACGAGGGAAAAATAGAAAGAAAAGAGTGGTGTAGGGATGGAACCCTAATAGCTCGGCGCAGGTGGGCAGGAAAGCCTTTGTTGGGTCGGGCGATGTGTGCAGGGAGGTTGAGAAGGAAATTCGGCGCCGGGAAAAGTTTTTATGAGAGGGAAAAATTTGCGGGTTAAAGGGTATTTCAAGGGAGAAAACAGGGCAGAGGCTAACGTAGGGGCGCAATCCTTGTAGCTGGCCACAGGGGGAGTTTTACTCTTTGGAGAGGGGGGTAGGTCCGAGTCCGCCTACACATGCTGGCCAAATGACCAAACGGTTGGGTTGGGTTGAAACATCTCTTTGGGGTTGGGGGTTGGAAAGGGAATGGCTACGTGGGATGGATCCACGTGGCGTGAGTGGATAGGCCTATAAGCAAAATTGGCTTACAAGGAATCCATGTTTGCAGCGGCTTACCTCTAGGTTTTGAGCAGAAAATCATCAAGCAGTAGAGCGTACTCAGGAAAAAGGTGGAACGCCTTATTTTTTGTGTCAGAAAGGGCAAGGAGCCTGCTTTGCTAAGAAAAAAGGGTGACGGCGCGGTTGGGACGGGAAACGGTTTTTCGGGGAGGACTCTTGTTTCTGGCTAGCAAAATTTAAAAGACTAGGGGAAGGGAGGGGACAGCCATTCTAAGGAACGGTTTCGATCGGGTGTGGGAATCAACCGTTGGTCCTTTGGATAACTGGATTGAGCAAAAGGTGGGCGACGCACACCCAAATTTGAGAATAGCAAGAAGTTTACATGTAGATAGGAGAAACGGTGTGTTTGCGGAGCTGTATCATTCGCGAAGGGAAGTTACACGGAGAAAAGCCGAGCGGTTTGGCCATATATTTCGAATAGGTCGCATGTTCGGATGCGCGATTGCTTTGACAGCAAAGCGGCTGGTGAAAGACATGGAACTGCGTTTGGGGACAAAAAGTGTTTACTGGTTGTGGAAAGGAAAGCTGTGTGGATAAGTCTGGAGAGGGAGGCTCTCGAGAGAGAAATAACAGGTAGGCTTATGATGACCAAGTTTAATAAAACGAGCCGAGGGAAACGTTTGGGGAGATTGGTGGTAGACGGAAAGAGGGGGCTGGCGTTGGCAAAAAAAGGATCCGAGGCTGGCGGGAGATTTCACACGTTGTGCGCCGGGCGGAGAACGGCAGGCGACGTGGGGAATTGCCCGAGCTGGCTAGAACCCACCAATGGAAAAAGGTGTCAAGGGGCTATGAAAGGAGTTGAGTCCTGATCTGCTTGAAGGGGAGGGCGGGAAAGAGGTGAGAAATGAGACGAGAAATTGTGGCATAAGTCGAAGAAGCCGGAAAAGAGTGAAAGCCCAACTTGAGAGAAAAGACAGAAAAGGTGCTTGACTTTCCGCAAATTGAAAAACATAGCCATTCCGGGGTAGAAAGAGAAGAGGAGAAAAGAGGGAGACGGAAAATGATCGAGATAGGGTCGTTCTTGAGGAATTACTGTGGCGAAAATGAAAATCCGTCCGACCACGGAGATATGAACTTGCGAAGAGGGTACGGAGGAGGACAAAACCTTAAACGAGAAAGTAGAAGAGAGGGAGAAAGATACCACAAAAGCCGCCAAACCCCTCGTACCACTGAACGAGGTGTAACCTTGACCTCGTGATTGAAGGAAACAAGAAAAAAGTTTTAGGGGGGGGTCCGGTTCCCTAGGATTTATAGGACGGCCGCGAGACGGTGCTAGCGAGTTTTATTCAGCCAAAGGAAGGAATCCGTGGGAAAGGGGAAAGGCTGTGTTGGGGAGATCTGACAAAATTGACACTTGTAGTCTTGGGAAAGCATGATCGAGTGAGGGAGGAAAGGAAGAGAGGAAAGCGGTGAGAAGGGTTCGACATGTCTCAAAGGGGTAAAAAGACTATTTGCAAGAAGAAAGGGGAGGGTTCTAAACAGAGACTGTTTTCCTTTAAATTCAACTTCTGGACTGCGGGACTCTCCTGTACCAAAGGTTGTCAGAACGCAAGAGAATAGAAGTCGAAAACGAGGGGGACCTCAAGCTGCTCAAGAGGGAGGAGGCAAGCAGAGGGAAAGAAGGGAGAATGAAAGGGGGAACATGGTGATTGGAAAAAGGCAGGCGGAAGCTGAAAAAGGTCTCAAGGTCAGAAAAAGGAGTTCAACACCTTTTCGGTCAGGGTCAGATAAGGGAAAAGAGCTCACTCAAAAGTCTTCGGCGGACAGCTAGAAGCGGGGGGGAAAAAAAGCAGCGGAACATGCCGCACTCTTACCTCTTTGGTGAGAGTGCCAGTATGGACAGGCAAGGACGTGCAAGGAGACGTGAGAACAATGAATTTTGTCAAAATCGTCATCGGGGTGGGGGAGAAGCAGACTATAGAACGCTACACGGTATGAAAGGAGTTGTGTATGTAAACGAAGAAACACTAGGGGCGCGAAAGTTTGCAGACTTTCAGATCAACGGTCAGGGACGCATGGGGAAGGACTCTGCAGCAAGGCTAAAGTAACAAGCCAAGAAAACCCCCCTCGAAGGGGGGGAAAAAAACTTCACGGCTGTCAAGAGGATTTGACCCAGAACGTGTCTCAGACAAAAGACGACAGTGAGATGGTAACGGACAGACGACCTTGACTCATATAATTCCTACGCTGCCACTCAAAAGGAAAAAAGAACCAAAAAGGACACCTTTCTGAGGAGGACTACCCAGACACATGGGGGACCGGTGCACGCACTCCAGATCAAACCGTTGGTCTCCGTTGAATCTCACAAGGAGGTTGTGCCAGCTGACTGTGGACGTGGTGCGGGGCGAAAGGGGGTCCCTACTAAAGAAGAATTCTTACTGCAAGTTGAAAAAGGGGAGTGCTAGGGAAGTCGGGAGGGGCTCTGGTTGCCATGATCTGGGAAAAGCGACAACTACCATTTTGAACTCGCTTTTAGTATCGACGAGAACGAAAGACAAACTTCGGAGAGGAAAGGAGGAAAATAAGAAGGAAATCAGGGAAAAAATTGGAGTGGCTGTATTAGTCCCGAAGAGAATGAAATTAAAAAAACGGCGTTAAACAAAGAGTCAAACTTGTAGAACCTCTGTTAAACTCACACGTGAAACTAGAGCTGGGAGAGAAAGAGAGATAGGAAAGGTGACGACGGGGCGCAACGCAGCGGAAAAATGTTTAGAGGGTTAAGGGAATAAACCGGAGGCTTGGAGAAAAAAGGAAGAATATTGTTCAGGTTGGTAGCCTTTTTTGAGCTGGGGGGTACATTGAAAATAATTTCAATGAGAGGGGGAGTTTCAACAAAACTACAGGAATCGCAATCGGGAAACCGTTAGAATTCACGGAAGGAGGTGTAGGGTCTTGAGTATCAGCGGCTCGGAAAGGCGACAACAAAGGAAAAGAGGAAAAAGTTGCAATCTGAAAGAAAAACGGAAGAGAGGCATAATGAAAAGTTCAGGGAGTGAGCGGTGAACATCACAAACGATAGGTGCCATTTCTATCGTTCTTCTACAAAAAACACATATAGAGATTAAACCGGGGGGGGGGGGGGGGGGGGTGGGGGGGGGGGGTGGGGGGGGATTCTTGTGGAGCAAACAAGAAAGGTGTTGGCACAGTAGTTCATACGGCCAGACTCTCCACTCTGCCTCTCTGAACGTTGTCCGCCGCGGGAGGGGCTGCGAATAGATCTCAACCTGGAAAAGTCTGGATCGGATGGTTAACGCGTGAAGGAAATAAAAGGGTGAAATCCGGGAAGATTCAAAGTAAACAGGGGAATTTACTCCTTACGAAAAAGAGACATGAAAAAATCGCGAGAGGAAAAAATGCGAAGTCCCTAGGTAGCATGGGTTCGGGAACAAAGGGATCGTTAAGTCCCTCTATTTGGAGACAACATGTGTAAAAGAACAGAACTCCGACGTTGACTGGAGGGGTAACCAGTACTGGTTATAAAAAGAAGAAACTTTAAAAGGAAAAGGTGGTCAGATTTCAGAACTTCAAGCAACTAGTTCATCAAGAAAAATGGGCGCATTCCGAGCCTCAAAAAAACCTGAAGAGCGGAGAGTTGCAAAAAGACTATAAAAAGTGTAAAGGAGGAGGTGGAAGCTAAACAAAAAGCAGCGGAAAAATGGGGGCCAGCAACTACAATGATGAAGCATCCGCAGGGCAAAAGGAGAAACGCTGGGCGTACTAGTCTTATAAGAGACAAAAATCAAGGAAAGAGGTAAAAAGCTGCACACTTACACTGGGGGAACCTTTCAGTGGTTTCCTAAAAAAAAAAGGTACAGTCTTGACACGACTTGTTGGCGGGCTAGTGAGGGGCGCTGGGGTTTGGTAATCCAGCGCGTACGAAAAGTCACATGAGGGGTGGGAGCAAAAAAACTTTCTGAAAACTTGAGAACTTCGCCGGGAAGGAGGAAAGGGGAAGGTCAGAGCTGGACGAACAGTCACTCTAACAAAATCGCTCTCCCAACAGAAGCGGTCCGAGCTTACTAAAGTTATTTATAACCAGTTTGGCGGGACAGCCTGGTGAGGGAACAAAGCTTCTGTTCTGAAGGAAAAAGTTTGGAATGTCAAAAAAAAAGCGGCCGCGATGAGCCATGTAAAGAGCATGAAAAAAAAAAAGGAGTCAGGGGTAATTTCTCCATGACCCGCACATACCTACCTACTCAGAAAACTCAAAAAAACGAAGGTAAACATCGAGGGAAAAAAGGCGACAACATTTGGGATAACTGCATCGAATACTCTCGCAAGTGAAAAAGGAGGGGCTGCGGGCAGCAGAAAAAAAGCCAAAAGCAGAATTCTTACCGCCGAAAAAAGTGATAGAGGGACGCCCCCGAACCGAATCCTGACTGGCCAGGGCGAAAAGCCTACCAACAGAGAAAGAAAGGATGTCTGTGACGCTCAAATTGAGTCTCGTCCGCAAATCACAAGGAACGTTTCATTGGGGCGCGGAGACCGACGGCAGCTCTCTTTACAGAATCTAACACAGGTTCCTGGTAAAGAAGGGAAAACCAAGCGCACGTGTTTGTACCAACGACAGGGCAGAAAGCGCTAGCCGATGCTTCAGTCACCAAAAAGAAGAGCGGACGGACAAAAAAGGAGAATAAGCCAGGGGGCACGCAAGGAAAAAATCAGCGACTGGGGGTGGGTGGGGGGTGATGGGCGACGAAAGGGGGAGGATTCAACAAATGAAAACCAAGAGAAGGGGTAAGTCTTCTTCTAGGCTCAAGCATGGGTTGCTCGCTAAAAAGACACTTTCAAATCAGCAGCTAGAACCACGGTACCCCGTGTGGTAGGCCACCAAAACAATCGTCCTTCAAGGGAAAAGAGGATGGAAAGAGAAAGCTGGCCAGAATGGGCGCCGAAGAGACAAGAAAAGAGTCAGCCCCTAAAAGGACTCTCTCAAAACTGACAGGAAGAGATCTAAGAAAAAGTTAGCGGCCAGAAGGCAGGAAAAAAAAGAAGGAGAAGAATGTGTAAGATCTACTGCGAGCAGGGGGGGGGGAGAAAATAAGGTAGAAAGACAAGGTCCCCCCACGCTAAAAAGGTCTTTAAAAATCCCAGCGAGTCAGCCCTCGAAAAATCGGCTTCACGCTCATAGAAAATCAAAATAGGAAGAGAAAAGGGTAAAAAAAACAAAAATAGGAAAAAACAAAAAAAAAGGGGGAGGTTTGGAAAGGGAGATGGGGCGACTAGAAAAACCCGAATAAACCGGTACACTGAATGGGTCAAAAAAAAAACAGGATCGCAATCCGGGAAACGTCAGGAGAAAAAGAGCAAATGAAAGACATCTCTTCCAACTCGTGAAATAAGGAAAAAAAGTGCAAGCGCAGGGTGTCACAGAAAAGATAAACACACCGCCCGCAAAAACAGTCAGGCCACCCTGACAAAACGAGCTAATTTAGTAGAAATCCCAGACCCCATCCCGACTTAGGGTTCCTAAAATGGTTCAACGTGAAAAAAGGAGAGGGGAGTGAGTCTGTAAGGAGGAAGGGGTGAGTTCATGAAAGACAACGGGAATTATCCCAGTGCGCCTATAGAAA
>Ga0179593_1321884_pt1 | contig 25517 bp, 44 predicted proteins | sample CZODoug2_1_08_16_FD_185931 | JGI IMG/M metagenome (GOLD analysis project Ga0179593, IMG submission 185931) | Vadose zone soil fungal communities from Angelo Coast Range Reserve, California, USA - CZODoug2_1_08_16fungal (PacBio error correction) | ecosystem: Environmental > Terrestrial > Soil >...
GCCGCGTGGGACACACCCAACCGTGGAACGAGGCGGAAGGGGTGTTGGGAAAAAAACAACTCAAGATGACACGGATGATAAAATCAAAGGGACATAAAAAAAAAAACAAGCACGGCAAGGGACTATGACTTTAGGGTTTACGACGATCAATTGAAGGGGCTAATCGAAGAGGATGGAAACTACCGAAAAACAAATGAAACGGTTTGGTGGGAGGAAAAAAGGGGGAAGTGAAACGGCCTGGGTGGGGCCGGGGAAGGGATTCGAAAGCACGTCGGGTGTTGACAGCCGAAACAAGAAGATGGGAGCCAGAAAAAAAATAAAACAGAAAAAAGAGAATGCGGCCAGCTATTAAAAAACCAAGTGAAGGAATTTGCACGGATAAATCCGAAAAGGATACCTACCAGAGGAGGTAACGTCTTGACGCCACAAAGTGGAAAGAAAAAGGGGACAAAGGGAAAACCGCAAATTCTGCCAAACTAACAAAAAAATCAAATAAAAAACGGAAAGCTTGAAAGAAAAGAAAAGCATGATGAAGGGACCAGGCGGTGCCACCTCGTCGTTGTGGTGCACCGAGTAAGGAAAGGGCTGGGAACGAAAAACGGGGGAATCAAGCAAGCAAGGGGGAGAAATACGAGTTAGGACAGTGAAAAACCAGAACACTCTCAAACGCCATGGGCCATTTGAAAAAGAGAAGTTTGAAAAAGGGACAAAAGGTCGCGCAGAGACCGGGGGGGCGGGGGGAAGAAAACGCCCAGATTCAAGGGAAAGAAGCGGCACGAAATCCCAACGTGGCCGTGAAAAAAGCGAGGGGGGTCTGGGCAAGGTCAAAAGGCCTAACCTCAGGCAAAAAACAAAAGACATGACAAAGTACAAGAGGGAATCTCCAAAAAAAACCCAGGGGAACCGCTTTCCCGGGGACGGTGGAAGGGGTCACGCGAAAGGGGTGTAAGAGAATGATTCCCTGCAGAAGGAAGTGTTGGCGACCAGTGAGCTAAAAAAAAATAAAACGTCAAAAAAAAAACTAAAAATACTGGGTGTGGGATTTGGAAGTTTGCGCTTCGCGCCAGGGGGGAGTTAAGTCAGAAAGATGGAGGGGGGAGACACGAAGCCGGTACGGGGGAGGCCTTGTGGAGGGGCCAAATCAGGTGGCATTTGCTGAAACCAGGACGGGGGGAAGAGAAAGCCCTATCTAGAACAATTTCGGCGGAACAAAAAAAAGCTTGCAACCAGGGTTGAAATGGGAAAAAAAGTGGTAAATGGTCGGTCACTGGAAGGTCGTGACTGACGCATGGCCCGGGTGAAACGGGGGCAGAAATGGAACCCCCCAATTTAACTAAGAACTCCCGGTGATGGAAGCGTAACGTGCCTAAGCAAAAGAAACGGAGTCACACGTTTGAAACTTGTTGACGGGCTAAAAGAAAAAGGGGGGGTAAACGGTTGGGAGCTCACTTTCAAACCCCAAACTGAAGGGAGGAAAGTCCGTCAGGGGCTGGTAGAAATTTACGAATTTTGATAATTTGAAGAAAGAGTACAGATCAAGGGGAAAAGATTATGGTGAAAAAGCCTCGGGGGCGGGAACTGGTTCTAAATTGTGTTCCAAAATATGAAAACAGACGTGAAGAGGTACTGTAGGAAAAAAGTTGAAAGTGCAAGGTTGCAGGAAAACCTTGAAAACCAAAAGCGGCTGAGAAAAGTTGGGAGCAACAAAAAAACCCTCAAAAAGGAAAAAATCCTAATGGGGGGGACAAGTTAAGGGATCTTGGGAGAACTGAAAACAGGGCCCTGCTGAAAGAAGGACCAATCGAAAAAAACAAATCCTTATACACTTTTGGTCAAGAAAATTTGGGAGACGAACAGAAAATATCCACCAAAATACCTGAGCGTTTGAATCCTTCCAGGAGGCAAAAAGCGAAACTAAGAAAGAGAAAAAGTGACGGGAATACGCGACTGGGGAAGTGGTCAAGCCCACCGAAACTACAGATCCCCTCATTGTGTCCTGACGGGGACACTTCAAGACTGAACCACGTTGTCCGATATTTAAAGCGAAAGAAAACGCGTGGGGGGGGGCTTGGGGGGTGGGCAACAGCACGAAGCCCAACAAACGGGCAAAGGGGAACTGACTAAAAGAGCAGACGCAACTGTGGGACGGTCCAAAAAGCAATGCAAAAGGGGAGGAACTCACCTTTAAGTGGCAAAAGGGGTCCATACCAAAATACTCCTCAGTCAGAGAAAAAAGACGGTGGAAGCAAAAGCAAAAACTTGGGGGGGGAAGTCGCTGGGAACGAAGCCACGTAAAGTAGAAGTCTCGTCTGACAAAGGAAAAGGCAATCAAGACAAGCCCGTATCAGTAGACTGTCCAGCCGCAAAGAAAAATGCAAGCGGCGAAGAAATCGGATTCAACACCGTGGGAGAAGCACTGCGACGCTCACTGGAAACCCACAGAGCCTTCAACGCATAGATGACAGACTAACGAACAAAAGAGAATTAAATGGGTCGGTTTGGGGAGGAAACGGGAGTCTGACCAGCGAGGGAAGAATACCACAGTGCGTAAGTTCTTCAAAGTCAACGCATGGAACTCGCAAGAGGGGGAAAACGTCCTTACTACTAAAATCAATTCAAGATGGGACAAACGGTGTGAAGGGAAAAAAAAGAAAGTCTGTGAGAGTCAGGCGTGTTGACGATGACGGCACTTCGTTCAAGAAATGGCGGGGGAACGTACACCAAGGCTATGGCATTCAAAAGACTAATGAATGGAAGAAGGGGTGCTTTCAGGACCTGAGAAGGGAGTCCTGTACCAAAATCGCGCAAAAGTTTTCTCAAAGGGGGGTCCCCCCGAACGAAGGGACGGAGGAGCAGGGTTGGAAAAAAAAGCCAAAACCGGGGGCACAAGGCACGAGGGAAAAGCAAACCAACAAAACACTGGTTTTTCTTCTGAAAAGAAAGCTGGTTCACGGAATACTGCGTCAAAAGTTTCTGTAAAATGGAAAGCGCTCTAAAAAAAAGTTGAAACCAAAATGCGGGAAAGAGGGGAAAAAAAAAACTTGGGGGGGCGAAAGCCGCCAAGGTAGCGGATGGAACGGTCACCAGAGTTGTGGTGAGAAAGCCGCTCAAGGGGAAAAAAAAATTAAGAATCCCGTAAAAAAGGCAGGGGGGATAAATATAAAAATTTGGTCTGTTGGGTGTCGTCGGGTAAACAAAAAAAAACTGTCACGGGAAAGAAGAGTCTGTGGGAGTAAAAAGTCCCGAGGCCCGGGGGCGTGGAAAAAAAACAGAAACCAAAAAAAAGGGAAAGTACAAGTTGACCAAAAGGTAGGGAGGACCGACCTTACAAAGCGGCGTCAACCCTTGGGGGGAAGGTTGGGGGGCAAAAACAAAAATCGATCGGAACCATAAAAAACAGGGGCAAACCGGAGAAAACTTTGAAATGTGTGCGAAAAAAAGATGTGATCGAGAATGCAGTAAAAAGGAGATGTCCAGCACCAGAGAAGAGATAAAGACCTTGGGGGGAATCGTAAATAAAAAGGAGGGGAATCAACCAACGAAAGAAGTACCGGAAGAAAGACGAACGAATGGAAAAAATGTGGGGAATGAGGAACTTCAAGGGAAAAAAAAAACCAACGGGCCCCCAGAAGGAGAAGTTCCAACGGAGATCCAGCAAATCAAAAAAAACGGGCAAAAATGTCAAAGAACAAAGGGGAGAAACGGAAAAAAAATTAATTTGGCCACGGGGGGCGTAAGGGGCTGCAGCAAGGCAGGGGTAATACCCGAGAGAGAAAGAAAAAAAGATGAAAAAAAAAACAAGAAAAAAATTCAAAGGTGAACCCACAGTGCACGAGAAAACTGCAGCGGGAGGTACCGAGCACATGAAGACCAGGAAGAAAAAAAGGCAACAGAAAGGGGTAAGACAAATGTGAAAAAGAGCAGAGGCGGTCACAAAAGACCAGAGTTTATAGGCAAAAAAAGGGAAAAAAACGAGCAAAAATAAGACAACACGGAGCTTGGTTACAGAGGGGAAGTTCGCAAGCGGAGAAGAAGGGCTCAAAAAAAAAAAAAAACAAAAATCCACGAAGTAAAAAGGTGGGGGATGCAGAAAGCGAGGACCTCCCACGAAAATTCCCCAAAAACATGACTAAGCCCTTGCCGGAGGAAAAAATCTTGCTGCTAGAGGGGGGGGAATAAAGATCCCGCCCCCTAACTGAAATATAATACAATGGAAAAAACTACAAAAAACAACATAAAAATAGTGTACGGGGGAGCAAACGGTCACAAAAAAAATATTACGTAATATGCCTCTAAAAAAGATGAAGGAAATGAGCTTGAAAACAACATTGTGCCGTCTGGGGAAAAGAGGGTGTTTCGTCCGAAAAAAAGTACAGTTCCGGTGAGACGGACTTGTTGTTGTCGTAACTGGGGGGCAAGGGAAAAAGCAAACGCAAACAGCTGGGCCGAACAAATAGCCTGGATTGGAACCTCTAGTCAAAGGCAAATACGAGTTCAAAAACAACAAAAAAAAGGGATCCACAAGGGGGGAAAAAACATCACACCAGTTGACACCCTTCGCAAAAAACAAGAGAGGGACCAAACTGCAGTAGAAAAAAAAAAGCACCACTCCGTTGGGGGGGGGGGGGTCAAGGCACCGCAAAAAGCGGTTTAGTCACTTCGAAAGAGATGGAAAAAAACACCGGGAACAAAAACATGAAAGGGGACGAAGAAGGCATATTCCGGGGGGTTTGGGGACGAATTCGTGAAGGAACTGAAGGCAAAAAAAGAAGCAAAAAATATCAGAAGCGAAAAGGGAACACAGGTCAGGAATTTGAGAAAAGGCTGAGGGGGTAGGACATGGCGGCAAACTCGAACAAAACCCTGTTAAACCTGGGAAAAATCACCAAAAAAGGAAGAAACAAATTCACACGTTTCATTCACGTTTGAATAGGAAAAACTTTTGGCTTGCGGGAGGGAAAAGGGGAGGAACGATGAGAGCCAGAAGAGGGAGACAGAAAGCCAAGGGGGGGGTCCTTACATAAAACGGTTTCAGGAGGGGGCTATTTCGGGAACTATTCTGCAAACAGGGGGGGGTATTTAAATCCGGTCAAAAAAAATGCAAACAGCAAGAGGCGACAAGAGAGGAAAAAGAACCGGAGGGAAGGAAGGAAAAGAGTGCGGCCAACTCCAACCGAAACTGTGTGCTAAGGAGAGCTGAATGACAAAACAAAAACATCTAAGGGTCAAACACTGCTGAAAAAATCGCCAACACCGGAAGAATAAAGGTAAAAAAAAAAACCCCTGACTTCCTGGGAATCGTCTCTCAGTCCGAAGGAAGTGAAATCGACGGAAAGGAAAAAGTGGAACGGGGAATAGAAAAAAAATGTCCAGTAGATAGGAAAAAAAAGATTTTGGGGCGGAGGGGTCTAACAGGAAAAACCGTGTTCGCCGGCAAAAAAAAAAAATCCAGAAAAAAACACAGCAATCGGGCTGCAACGAGGAGAAAAAATTGAAAGCCCGAAGGGGGAAGGAGTGGGGAGGAAAATGGCAAAAACCAAACTGAGGGGATCAGGACCCAATCTCAAATTTCCAAGGGGGAAACTGGAGCCTCGGAAAGAGGGGACCGCGAAAAGTGCAGAAAAAGGGCAGGGTGCTGAATGTCAGTAACAACAGGGGAAAACCATCAAAACGTTGGGTTGGGGGGGTGCCAATTGAAAACAAGTGTGTCGTAAAAAGTGGGTAGGAGGGTGAGGAAAAATCGGAGATCACAGGAAGACACACGCTAACCGGGAGCAGCAAAAAGCGGGCGGCCCGGGGGAGCAAAATTGAGGCAAATTGAACCCAATTCTCAAATCCAACTGGTTTCGGTGAGCATCGCAGACTGCAACAAAGGTGGAAAGCGGGACCCCGAGGCAGCAGAGTCAGACTCAAAGAGCGAGAAGGAAAACTTTGCCCCACCAATATTCTTCGGTTTGACGGAATTTTTGAGGGGGCCCCCTTGCCCTAGACGAGGAAAGGAAGCGGGGGTAGAAAGAAACCAAAAAGTACGCGAGTAAGAGACGGAAAAAAACATTGCTTTTCGGGGGGAACAAAGGGGTTTTGTGTGAAAAGGGCGGAAGGTTGGAAAAAAGGGACTATATGGTTTCACAAAGGGAAAAAGAAAAATAAATCTGGGGGAGGAGGTGGGGCAAGCAACGAAACAACTTGGGAAAAAAGACTCGTGGCGATGAACCCACTCTGAAACGTCTCGTGTTGGAGGGGCACGGCAAGCGGTACCCTGGAAATTTCGCGCTGGGAGGGTATTGTCAAAACAATCAGGAAGCCGTCGTGCCCTTGCCCCATTGGGAAGGACCCCAACAACGGTCATGAAAAACTGGGGAGGAGGGAACGAAAAGAAAGCAAAATAACAAAAAAAAAACATAAGGGACTGCAGGGGAGAAAGGGAATCCTTTTAGAACAAACTTTCAAAACATTCCAGGGTCGGGACAAAAAGGGGCTCGACTGTACATCAGGCAACCATACCGTCATCAACCAACGCCAAAAAGGGGGGGAAAACCAAAGGTCCGAAAAACCGACGGGTGAAGGGGAAAAATTAAAACTCGGCCAGAGGCGGAAGCATCTTTCATCAAGGGTAAGGTGGGAAGGCTAGCCTTGGGGGGGGATGGACCGAGGGGGGCTCAAAATTTAAAAAAAAAAAAGGGCGATCGGAGGAAACGTCTTGTGCGGAGTAATCGTCGGGAGGTACAGAACAGGTCTAAAACAGGGGAGAGGTTCAGGCAGATAAAGAAGAGGCTTAAAAGAACTGAAATCTGGAGCGGGGACGGTTCAGGGAAAAGGAGACGGAAGATAAACTACTGGAAAAAAAAAGAGGGTTTTTAATTGGCTGGGGGACCCGATAATGACTTAAATTTTCGAACATTGGACACAAGGTGGGGAAGGGAAATCGATGAGATTGGAGGTCAGGACTCAAGCAAAGAAAAACGTTGACCGGAAAAAGGTGGGTCAATACCCGGCTCGGTTAAAAAAGGACGTAAAATCAGTTAAAACACTCGCCCGGACTAACACTCCCTCTACAAGGGGAAGTTTGGGGGTAAAGAACGGCTAAGGTTGGGCCGACAAAAAGCAAGGAAACCGAATAGGATTTCGACAGGAAATGGATTCCCGTGCTTCAACTAACGGGGAAAAATCCAACTAAATGAGAGGGGGGACCCTGTGCCGCCACACAAAGACAAAAAAAGCCGCAGTGGGGGGTCAAAATGAACTGAAAAACTTCAAAGAGAAACCAAGGTGTAATCGTATTGAAAGCAACGGCACGGGCCCAGAAACAGGGGGGCTTTGGCCCTCAAATTGCCGACAGGGAAACACCGGGTGCTTTGGGCTGACACATAAAAAAGAAAAAGGCGGGTACGAAAAGAAAAAAGTAAATTGGGGCGTCCTTGCCTCAAGGTCCCCAAGCCATCCCACCGAAAAGTCGTAAAACTATGAAGCGTTGGACCTCGCCCAAACTGGGAAGGAGCCCAGGCAAAGGGCCACGTGTTGTGGGAAAAAACAAAAGAAGGGTGATCGAAAGATAGGGTAAGGGTCACGACCAAAAACACATAAGTGAACAATCCGCGAATCCTAGGGGGCGAAACACGAGTTCTGAACGAAAACAGGGACAGGGTCAGGGATAGCAAAAAAAAAGAACCCTGCAGGAGTCAAAAAAGACAAAAAGAAGTCATGCAAAGAAGAACTACCAAACACAACAGGAAGAGAGAAAAAGGGGCTTTGTGGGTGGCGGAAAAAAAGTCGGGAGGTGAAACGAGTGGAAAAGAGGGAGAGGGGGGACCACTAAAAACGGGGGGAACTTCTTTACTCAAAACGGAAAAAGGTAGAAAAGTCGGGGCGAAAAAAAGGCCCTTCGGGGCAAAAAAAGGGGAAAAAGAGGATTAGGAAGGGCTTAGTGAAGCGAAAATCGTAGGCTAAGTGGGGACGAGTCGGCCCTGTTCAAAAAACAACAAAACAAGAAGGAAAAAGTTACCACAGGGAGAAGGAAGTGAAAAAGGAAGTACGGGAGCTCCAGGGACCTGGACGCATAACCGAATGGGGGGGAAGGTGTACGGGAAGTCGGAAGGCGGAGAAAAGAAAAAGCAACCAGGGGGGAAGAAAAAAGCAGCGGACAAAAAAATCTTGTGGGAGTGTAACAGAAAATCAAACAAGATAGGCAAAGGTATGGGGGAAGGGAAAACGAATCGCAGTGACCAATGCGGGTGTTAGGGATGGCGGACAACAGGAAGAGTAAAGCACAAATAGCGGATAGGGACAGTCAGTGAGAAATGGAGAAACGATACCTGAAGAAAGTCCGAGGAAGCCCGCGGTTTGGATGGGCGCCATTGGGGGAAGCTACACCAAGCAAAAAAAGGAAAAATGTATCATCAGAGGATGTGGAATCATACAACGGAAGAAAGGGCCCCGTGGGGACAAGGGGGGAAAATCTTACGTGAAAACGGCGGGGAGTGGGGGCGACATGACAAATTCCGAAAAAAAAATAAACGACAGCAAAAAAAAATTTTGTGATCAGGGTCCATGGAAAGCCCCCATATTCCGACAATGAAAATGACTCCGTTTTTGCAAAAACGGGTGATCGCGAGGGCAAAAAGATAACATTGCAGCGACCATAGAAAAGTCTGAAAGGGGGGGCCAAAAAACAAGAAGGACAACGGTACACGTGGAGGAAATGGAAAAATGAGAGGGGGGGGACAGTGGAAAGCCCAATAGTAAACTAAAAATCAAAAAATATACGAAGAGGAACCAGTGGATGATCCAAAAAAAAAACCTGTCAAGAAAAAAAACGAAAACTGGTCCACCCTGTTGCAACTTGAAATCAACCGAATTTTTCGATCCCGAAAAACCGATTAACCAAGACAAACGGAGGACAATCAACGGTAGAAAAAGTCCGAAAGGAAGGCTGTAAATGGGAGGGGAAGGGGTCAAGAAGGGTCGACTGTAAAATGGGCATGAATACACGCGAGAGCCCAATGAAAATAAAAGAATGGGTTCGAAAAAAGAAAGGCTTGGAACTTACTGAAACGAATGAAATCCAGCCGCTCGTAAAAAAAAAGAAAAAACAAAAAAAAAAAAAAAGAACCGGGGGGGTCAGACAATGGGCAAATGAAACAAAAGCTGCAGGGTGAAAATACTTACACAAATCCAGAGAAAAACTTTGAATCACCCCCGGACGCAGCTGAAGACCCAAATCAAACTAGGGCGTTGTTGTCAGGGTGAAGTCGCAATAAGGTTCTCAATTTGAACCAGAAAAATTAGTTGGGGATATGGGGGAGTGGAGAGGAAAAAGACCAGAAGAAGGAAAAAAGGTAAAAAAAAAAACACAGAGCTCACATATCGCCACCAAACCATACATAAAAAACCGAAAAGCCAAAGGCTTATAAACACCCAAGAGGACAGGAGACGATTGGGGTGAGAGGAGAAAGAATGCACTAAGAGGGAAGCAAAAAAGGGGAAAAGGACCAAAGAAATGAAAACAAGAGACTCGAATCTTGGGTGTATGAACGCCCTCCTATATTCTAAATTCATGCATAAATCACGGGCCCTACAGAAGGGGGGGCAAAAATGTTGTACGGTCAAAAAAACGTTAAGTAGTTCCAGAAAAACCATGGCCTCTACTGGTCTGCGGGGGAAAATCTTTTTTGTTGAAAACCGGCCAGCCAAACTCAGAAAAAAACCATAAGAGGTTTCTTTATTGTGGACCACGCGGAAGAAAAGGCAGTTCGAAAGGGATGTACAAAACCAACACAAAAACAAGTTTTGATCACCAAGTGTTTAAAGACCCACCGTGAAAAGAACGGGCACCCAAAAAGAATGCAAAAAAAGAAAACAGGCGTGAGAAAAAAAAAGGACATCAAGCAAAAAGAAAGGTTGTTGGAAAGGCAAGCTTACAAACCGCGGGATTCAAAGGTCGGCCGTAGAAAGATCTGAACACTTGGGAAAAAATTAATTGACGAAAAAGGGGAAAAGGTACCAAATAGGAAGGAGACGTGGGGAAGGGTTGGGAAGGGGGAAAGGGATCACAAAAACTCAGAAGGAACAAAAAATCCCGATCTCAGCGCCCGCCAAGCCACCGTCAGAAAAGGCGTAAAATGCGATTGAAGGGAGAAGCAAATCGGAAGAGGCGGGGACGGACGGACAAAAGCTGGTGAAGCCTCCCCGCCAAAAAAACAGCAAAAAGGATGACTGAACCAAAAAAAAACGGTTTGGGAGGAAAAGGAAAAAAGATGAACAAATGGGATAGGGTGGAAAAAGGTTCGTAATAGGAGGAGAAAACAATAAAAGAGAACAAGGTCAAGCCCAGGAGGAAGGTACTACCAGGGGGGATGGAGAAAGTAATGGGGGCTGCGCCTTAGGATATGAGCTGGGGGGGGTGGTTCAAAAACGCAAGTCATCAAAAAACTACAATTCAGAAACAAAAGCCGGGGGGGGGGGGTTGTCGAAAGCTCTCGAAACAAAAAAAAGAAGGAGGGAAAGGGAGAAATGCCAGAAAAATCACAGGGGGTGTTCGCCTTTGGGGGGCGGCTGAAGGAATTAAAGCCTCAAGCTAAGGGTATGCAGAACGAAGAAAAAGGAGACAGCACCGAAGGAAGGAACGAGAAAAAAGGGCTCCTGACTTCGGCTCAAGAATCAAAGGCTCCTCAATCGAAAAAAGAGAAGGCAACGCAAAAGGGGAATACGGGGAAAAGAAACTTTGGGTTGACAGAAGAATAGATTGAGAAGGGAAAGTGATTGGAAGAAAAAAAAAGCTAACGGGGCGAGAAAACGAGGCTCAGAAGAAAATTCAGACAACCAAAAGGTGAAGACGCAAGAAGATTCCGCCAAAAGGTTTGGTTGAGGATAAATTCAGGAAAAAAACCAAAAAAACGTCCTAACGGAAAAGAAAAGGATTAAGAGGCCTGAGGAAAGTTTAATAAAAAAGTTAAAGCTCAAAAAAAAAAAAGGGACTTCAACGAAAAAGAAGCGTTGCCGAAGCAGGGGGGGGATGACCGTGCCGGACGAAGCGGGTTGAAAAGAGCAAAAGGGGGTGGGGGGAGAGGATGTAAAAGGGGGTTTGTCGAAAAAAACGGTGTGTCAAAAGCTGTGGGTTGGAGCACAAAAGGAGGGAAAAATATGCAGTGGGGGAAAATACCCAAAGAAAAGGGTCGCGCAATGCGGGCGAGGATTGGAAAAAAAGAAAAATACTGCAAGGTGAAAGCATCTAAAACGTAAACACGACCCTGTGAAAACTGGAAAAAAGCGCCCAGAATGCACAGTTGGGGGGGGAAAAGGAGGGGAAGAGGGCCCGAGGCCGGGGAACAAAAAACTCTTTCAAAGGCCATTGCTCCCAACCAAAGAAGGAAAGATGTGGGGGGCAGTTTGGCAAGAAAAGGGGAAAATAGGAAAAGAATCCAGCGATAGGAAGGAATCCATAAATAAAAAAAATGCATATCTTCTAAAGGGAAGGGCCCTGCGGTTTGGGGGACCCTGGGGAGAATGGGGCGCAGGGAAAGCTTAATAGGAGGGGAACAACAGGAAAAGAAAAAAATCAGATTGTATTGGCTCCATGGCCTCAAACTGCGACGGGTCCCAGCCTGGGGGAAACGAAACGAAAAAAAAGTAGGGGGGCTTTTGGCGGGTCACAGAGAAGGCCCGGGGGAGACTTCATCCAATCCGGTGGAATTATTCAAAATCAGAATCAAGTCGGTATTTGCCAAAGGGGGGAGGTACCCCAAGGAAAAAGGTTAAAAAGATGGGAGGTGGCGGAAGCCCAGCACCACAAGGGGGCACATGGAAACGGGCGTCCTGGACTATGTGACAACGGGTTAAAAATTCCAGGGGCTTAGTAAAAATTGGACGGAGGTTACGGTTAAAGACTGGACAAAGGGGACGGGGTCAAGACAAAAAATTTAACCAAAAATTGAACAAACTGGAGGGAAACAAAACGGGGGATGAAGCTTCCAGGTGCGAGGAAAAGGCTGGAGGAAAAAAGTCTAAGGGAATTTAAAAAGAGTAATCACGGGACAAAGGGGTCTTGGGACCGGAGTGGGAACTAAAATTAAAAAAACTGAGGCATGGTCTGGCCTAAGGGACTTATCGGCGTAATCAGTTAGGGGGAGGACAAAAAAAAGGATACTTCCGGAGAAGCAAAGGGGCAGGCCCCGGGGGGAAAGCAATCAATTAGACTGGAAGAGGGAAGGGGGATCTTTGCTGGTGATAACGGGAAAGATACCTTCAAGGGGCAGTGGGGCGGAAAAATGCCAACCTTGAAAAAAATTTGGAAGGGAAAAAAAAAAGATTCAAAAAGGGGGAGGAAATCAGGGGAATGAATGGGGGGCGACTGACTCAAAAAGGGTTAAAGAAAAGTTTGTTCCGCCTCGTCTGGTTAGAATCAGATGGCACACTCGCCTTGGGAATCGAAAAACGAGAAAAAAAGAAAGAACTCTTTAAAAAAAAAATGGGGGGGAAAGATGAAGGGGGGGGTACGACAAAAAAGGGGAGAGTGATCACCAACGCAACGATGTAAAATAGCTTGGGAATTACGCCAATGACCCAAAACGGACAACGTGGAAAAAGAGAAGAGAAAAGGCTTAAAAGGAAAGGTCCAAAAAAGAACGACAATCAAAAACCAGGGGGGGGAAATGAGAGGGAAACGCAATGTTCACTGCCAACCAAGACCACGGTTCCCGGATCAAGTCCGGCGGCCAGAACTCGGTGTGTGGGAAGGTGGAAACGAAAAAGAATGACACCGAAGAAAAACGGGGTATGGGTGAGTGGAAAAGAAAAGCTGCGAAAAACCCAATGGAAAAAAAAAGAAAACACGAAAACTTGAAAAAATAATGGAGTCAAAAAAACTGAAGAAGTCAAAAAAAAAACCCACGTAAAAAAAAAAAAAAGCATAGGGTGAAGAAAAGAGGACGTGGGGAAGAAACGAAAAAATGGCAAGAAAGCGGTTCCAAACACGCCCTGAGAGTCTTTCTACGACTGAAAAAAAAAAAAGAGGCGAAGACAGGCAAGGGGAACTGTCACAGAAGGCAAAAAAATTGGTACCAAAAGGGAAAAAAAGCTCGACCGTCACCGGGGGGGAATTCAGTGCAAGACTAAGGCGCCACATAACAAATAAAATAAAAACAAACAAGGAAGGAGGAAAGAAAAAAAAGGAGAGAAGGCGGAATGTGGGTTCTTCGGAATTTCTTAAGAAAAACCAGCCGGATGAAACTGAAAACCAAAGAGTGAAAAAAGAGTTGAGTCTGACAAGACCGCTTGCAAATAAAGAGGGCCGCGCGGAAACCACAGTAAGAGAAGAAAAGGACTGCTCGGGGGTGTTAAATAACTTCTCACGATCGGGAAGAGAGGGGTTGAAAGGACCTGGGGAAAAAAAGCGGAAAACGGTCACCAGGGGAGACCAACACTATAGGGTGAGAGGGATAAGGGGATACAAAACAGGAGTGACGCAAGGGAACAAGGAGAAAAATGTGAAGCGGGGTACGACATTGGGGGGGCTCCACCCCACACAAGCACTGGTGGGACAGAACACGAAAAAACGAATTGGCTGGTGTTCCGGGGAAGGACAAGGAAAAGCTGAATTAAAAAAGGGCTGGTCTAGAGTGAAGGAAAAAAAGTGAGGTCGTCTCTATAAAGGTTAAACCGTACGGGGAGGGCGTAAGGCAGTAAGGAAGGGGGAAAAAAGTTCAAAAGAAAGATGAAAAGCTAGGAAGACTGGGAAAAGAGCCGATTAAGATGACGGTGGGAGAAAAAAGGGTTTCAAGTATACCAACTTTCCACGGGCAAAAATGTGAATCGGAAAAGAAGAGAGTGCAACGAAGAGACGTTAGGTGGAAAAGAAACGTGGGAAAACCAAAAAGAGGAGGTAACCGGGAGGATGGGGGAAATAAACAGTCCAAAAAAAAAAAAAGACGGACAGCGCCACCTTGGGGTGGAAAAAAAAAGGGTTGGCTTTACCGAAAAAGTGCAAAAGGAAAAGCATCGGCGTAACCGCAACAAGGAACCGTTTGCGGCCACGAGGGGTGATACCAAAAACAGAAGAAAAGAAAAAAAAAAACAGAAGACAGAGAAAAGTGAAGGCAGAAAAAATAAGAGGGCCAGAACTGGCCTTATCAGAAGAGTAAATAGAAATTGTGTCGGTGGGAATCAACGAAAAGGACCGCCGAAAGCATTCCAAGGAAACCAAGGAAAAAAGTTAAAGACTAGCGTGTGTGCAAGTGCCCACTCCGGACAGAAAAGAAAACCTGGCAGGAGACAGGCAAGTAAAAAAGAAAAAGGTGTCAAAAGGAAAAGAAAAAATCTGAAATAGTCAACAACCAAAAGCCCAATCACACCGTCTGTAGACAGTACGAAGGCAGAAGAAGGGGCCGGAAACGAAAAGGGGGAAGAAAAATGGGGGGAGTACATGGACCGAAAAGAAAAACAATGAAGGAAAAAACTCGTACCTGAAGCCGATGGAAAAAAAACTTGCCCGAGGACGGGCTGCGACCGGGAACAGAAGAAGGCACAAAAAAAAAGAGAACGGGAAAAAAGGACCCAAAGAAACCGTTGGGGTGGGTGAATGGGGGGCCCCCGGACTGCAGTGGGGGGAAGAATGGACTGTTAACCAAAGCCAAGCAGGAAAGGAAAACAGACGAAAAAGCGCACAAATCCAAAAAAAAGAAAAAAAGACTTTGTTGCAGGTGGGAAAAGGTCGCACAGCTGAAGAAAAAGGGAGAAAAAGAACCAATAACAGACGAGGGGGGTGGTGGGCATGGAATCCAAGAAAGGAAGTTTAAAAACCGTCGAGAGAAAAAAGGAGACACCCCTGGGGAAAAAAGAACGAAAAAGGTCCCGGAGGACGAAATTATGAAAAAAAAAGGTTGAAGATGAAAGCCCTTTGCTCCCGTATCGGGAAGGGAGAGGCAAAAAGGGGGGGGAAACCTGCCAAAAATCGGGCCCAAAACAGCCAAGCTGGTGCTCGAAAAGACCTGCTGAGTGATCATAGACGGAAAACGCAAGAAAGCTTTAAAAAGGGTGCAGTCTGGCGAAAATGGTTTAACAACCAAGAAAAAAACCAGGTCTGGTCTCGTAAATTGGAAAAAGGGGTGAGGGGAGGTAAAGGAAAAAACACACCACGAACACAAAAGAAAAATACAGGAGCTTTCTGGGAAAAGACGTTCTAGAAGGAAAAAAAAATCGTGATTCCTACCAACAGCAGCAAGTGAATCCCACGGGGTCACCTCACACCGGGGGAAAGAAATACGCAAAAACAAACGACAGAATGAAAAAGAATAGGAGTACAGGAAAAACTTTCATCAACAAAAATGAAACCAAAAGGGAAACGGGGCAAGAAGCTGTTGAATTCGTGGAAAAACTAGATTCCACTGGGACACCGTTTATGAAAGGGAAAAAAGAAGGTGGAAAGGAATAGCCCTTAGGAAGGGGGAAGGGAATTTGTGTACAGAAAAAAATAAAAAAGTGTTAGTGGTTAACAACCGCAAAAATATAAGCAACTTCACCACCATAATCACAATGGATAATCTGCAGATTCGCCCTCTTCAAAACCATCAGGAGTGGGAAAAGGGAAGAGCAGGGAGGAAAAAGGGGAAAGCATAGGACCTCTGAAGATAAAAAAAAAAGAACAGGTTGAAAAAAAAAGAACTGCGTCCCCGAAACCAAAAAGACCATAGTAAAAAGGAAACTGAAAAAAAAACGGGTCAAAAAAAAATAAAAAAACGGGGTTTATCCCAAACAGTGAGGGGAAAAAAAAAAAGGAAAAAAGAAGGACAAAAAAGGAGAGAGATCGAAGCACCAGGGGGAGAAGGAGAAAAAAAAAAATAAGGGAAAACAAAAAAAAGGAGAGGGGTGAGGGTAACTAGTAAAAATAAAAGGTAGGGGACCGTATAAAGTGTCCCGTTGAAAAGCGAAAGGCTGTGGTGGGGGTGGCAAAAAAAGGGGACACAAAAGAGAAACGGGGCGAAAAAGCGGGTGAGGGTAGGGAGAAGAGATCAAAAACAACAAAAAAAAAGACAAAGGAGAGGAGAAAAGAAGAAGATGCACCAATAAAAAGAAGGGCCTGTGGTGGCGGAAGGGGAACTAAAAAGGTTTGTGCAAAACATCCCCTCATAGCTGGGAAACAGATACTTTAACTAAAAACCTCAGAATAAAAATCAAACAAAAAAAAACCTGGGATAAGAAATGAGTGTTGAAGACGAGAGAATGAACCAGCCTCGAAATTAGAAGAGCTGTGGAAATGCCCAGAAGGGTTTTGGGAATAAACTTGGGGGTAGGCGAAAAAAAAAAAAATGTGGTTTGACAGTAGGATCACATGGCTTGCGGGGAGGGGAAGATTACTCAAAAGCAAGGGGGTGTGACGACAGAAAAAATAAAAAGTAGCCTCACTGTCTGACAAAGCCTGTTGGGCTGCAGCGCTGGGGATCTGAAATTAAAAAAATGTGGATGGAGTGGGGGAAGGGGAAAAAGAAAAATGGAATGCAAACAAAAGAAACGGTAGAAGAAAGGGAAAGACCGACAGGGTAAAATTTTTCAAAGTTCTTGCCAAGGGTAAGAAACGGGCACCGTGGGAGAAGAGAGATGACCGGCCAAACATCGACTAAAAAACGGGGAAAAGGGGGGGAAGGAAGACTGGGGGTGGAGGAGGGTTTCAAACATAAAAGTTGGTGCATCAAGGTTTGGGTGCAAATTAAAAAGGGACTGGCAAAAAAGGGGAGAAAGGCGCGGAAGGAAAGAGCCGGGAAAGGAAGCGCAAGTGGCAAATCAAAAAAAAAGATCCCGTAACAAACCCAAAAAGACGGTCACTGGAGAAAACAAAAGACTTTTGTAGAAAACCAGTACGCGCAAAAAAAGGGGTGAGGGGGAAACGCCAAAAAAAATGGAAATGGGGGACAAAAGAGTCGAGTAAACTAAAAAAAAGGTCCCTCTGTCACTCAAAGCCATTCCTGATACAACAAATGCGCGAATGTGGGGAGAGGGGGGGTCAGTGAAAAAGTGGGGGGGGCCTAGAATCGCAAAGAGGAAAAGCAAGGGAGGGATCAATGAGTCAACAAGAAGGAAAAAAAATAAACCCAGCCTTTTTCTTGATGGGTTGAAGGTTTAGGGCAGGAGAGGTGGTTGGGAAAAGAGAGTATGGCGGGGTCCTAAAAAAACGAAGAGGGATGGGAATTGGACGCGCAAACTTGAACAAAAAAGAAAAAGACTTGTTCCGAAGGAAAACGCTATAGGGGGTTGGTGAAGGATTGAAGAAAGCTCGGGAGGGTACGGGGGTGGACGAGAAAGCGGGGACGGGGTGGACAGTATTGGCAAAAAAGAAAAGCAAAAAAAAGTGGCACCCAAAAGGGGCTAAAAAAACGGTCCAAAAAGGTGGGGCTTGTGGACTGGATGAATGCGAATCGGAAAAAAGAAGAAACCGAGAGTGTCAAGCAATATTGAAGAAGATCAAGGGACGGATGCAGTGAATGTTTATTTCAAAACAAGATTGATTTTCTTAGGGAGTTACAGTAACCCACAGAACGTGGCACGGGGGGAAGAAAAGGTGAAAGGGGGAAAGGGGGAGGGACTGTAGGGTACAAAGAAGGGGTGTGGGAAAAAAGAGGGCCGTGGTGACTCAGAAAAACACACTCAAAACCGGCAGGAAAAAAAATGTTGAAAAGGTGCCCTAGAAGAGGAAAGGGGGAAAAAAAAAAAAGTTGGGGAGAACTTGCGAAAAAAAAACACAAGAGGAAGAAAAAATAGGGACCGTCCACGAGGAATGGAAGGTTAACCCTCTGGTCATTAAAGAAAAAAAAATTGAGGGGTAAATTGAAGGGAAAGCAGCAGGTGCCTCCGGGATGGTGCAGGCAAAAAAGAGAGATTGGGTGAAAGGGAGTGGGGGGGGGGGGGGGGGGGTTTTATGTAGCGCGAAAAACGCTGAAAGAGATGTATTGCGGGGGAAGAAGAACTGGCATTTCGGAAAAAAAATTCCCAAAAGTGCGAAAAGGGAGGAAACTTGGAAAAAGGTACGGACTCAATTGGGAAAACCGAAGGGGGGTAAAGAATATGGTTGGTACCTGAAAAAAGTGTAAAACACGGACGGGGTCTAGCAAGGAATCGAACGATCCAAAGAAGAGCTGGAAAAAGGTGGGACGTAAGTGGTGGGGGGGGTGGGGACAGACAAAAAGGGGCGGAAAATTAAAAAAAAGCATCGTCGGGCTAAGGAGGATTAGACACAAGTGCGCGCTTTTGCGAAATAAAATCTCAAAGGGGGACGTGGGGAAGAGCAGCAGAAAGGCTTACGCGACGGGGTAAGAAACAAAAAGGAAAAACGAAAAGCCACTAGCTGTTCAATAAGAACGAAAACCGGCAACCCTAAGGTGGGGAAAATTAGTAAGGGGAAAAAAGAAATTTGAAAAAAAAAAAGGCAGGAAAAAAAAAAAAAACAAAACCGCGCTTGGGGCAAACTTGCCGGCAAACGGTGCGTTTGACTTGACCGACCGCAGAGACCTGCCTGAGAAAACCGACACCGAGAAAAAAGGGGAGCGGTAAGGCGTGAAACCATTCTGTAGGTCCCTGAACCCCTTTTACTCCTAAAAAGAAAAAAAGAACAAGTCGGGGAAAAAAAAGGCAAAACACACTTGGAAAAGAAAGTGGTGCAAAGGTGTAGGAAATTGGGAAAACGAAAGTGCCCAGAAATGAGTTCCAACAACACCTCGATAGAATGACCTTTACGTCGACCACAAAACAGCAATCCGCGAAAAGGCAGTAATAAGAGAAAAGGCAACCAAAAAAAAGGCTACACAAGAGGAAAAAAAGAGAACCGTCACGTGGGGGGTGGGGAAAGAGGGCAGGGGAAACGCAGTGGGAAGCCGTCAGAAGCCCTAGGACGTAAAACAGAAGCATCTCAACAACAAAAAACCGGGAATGTAAGTAAAAAAGAGGAGAAAGGAGTTCTTTGGGAGTTCAAGGGAAGGAAAAAGAAGAAAGGGAACGCAGGCGAAGAAGAAAAGCAACCGGTTCTTGTCTCCCAAAAGCACGGGGGACGAGTTCTCTGGAAGACTGTGGGTAAAAATGAGGACGCTGGGACAGGCTCTCATGAGAGAAAGAAGATTCGGGAGGGAATTGCCGGAAAAAAAAAAAGGTAGGGGGAAGAAAAAGACTGAGGGGGAAAGTCCGGACAGCCCCCAGGGAAGTGTCAAAAATGGCAAACAACTGTAAGAAAAAAAAAAGGCGAAGCCTGACCAAAAAGATCATGTGCTAAAGGAAAAAGGAAGGTGAGCAGGGGAACTGAAAAGGGAAAATACCAATTGTACGTCCTGTTCAGAAAATAAACGGAACAACCGGTCAACCAATACGGGAGAGCAGTTGTCGTAAAAAAAAAACCCAACCGGGGGACTGAAAAAAAGCGGGAAGGGCAAAGCACACCAGAAGGGGGTGGACTTGGCCGCAACAAAAAGAAACCTGGGTATAACGAGGGGGAAGTTTGAAAACGCTCTGCCAGTTGACAGGGGAGGGATTTGCCAAGGGAGGTGGGAGGGGAAAGAAGATAAAGCAAAAAATAGTTACCGTTTCACACGGGGATCAAAAACTAGAAGCATGGAAAGAAATCAAGAGAAATGGGAAGCCCAGGTGGATAAATTCGGTCAGAAAGGTTTGGGTCACGAAACCACTTCAAAAACGAAAAAAAATGGTAATAGAAACCAAAGGAATTTAGGGGGTCCGGCGAGGCACGCAGGGGAAGAAGGTTTTGTAAAAAGTACCAAAAATAAACCAAAAGGACTGCCGGGACCAAATAGGGAAAGGGGAATGGAGTGAGTTCCGAAAAATAAAACGTCCCACATCGGGAGAAAAAAGAAAAAACGCTTGCGAGGTTCAGAAAAAAAAAGGACAAGGTCAAAGGGGGAGCGGAAAAGAAGAAGTTAAAAAAAGACCGAAACCGTTGCCATTAAGCGAAAAGGGAGCAACATAAGGGGAACAGTGAACAAAAAGAAAAAAAGAGGATTGGCAGAAAAAGGAAGAGGAGGGAAAAACCAATGTTGAAAGAGTAGGGGAAAATAGAAAGTCGTGGTAATCAAGAGAATCGCGCCGATCATCAGACGGGGACCGGAGGAGTGAAGAATAAGATTTGGGGGCGAAAAAAGTGAAACAGCCGTCAAAACCCCAGACAGACCCTTATCGAAAAAAAAAACACACGGCAAAGGTTGAAGCCCCAGAACTAGGCACCGAGGCAAACAAAAAAAGGCTTTCAAAAGCAACCGTAGGGAGAAACAGGGAAAAGAAAGTGGGGACGAACACGGCCACAATAAACTTGAGTGACCTAATCCCACAAAAAAAACTGGAATTAAGGACGAGCCGCGTCCAAATGATCAAAGGAAGGGAGAAATGGAAAAATATGCTTGCACCTAGAGGGCCTCAAGCTGACGATCTCCGGACAAATACAAAAAAAGGCCCAAAAGACACGTGGGGGGGGTAAGAAAAAAAGGAAATGGAAAAAAGACGGATTCGAGGGGAAAAGAAGTCCCACCCGAACAAAAAAGGCAGTCCACAGGTAATCAGAGGCAAAAAAACAAACAACAAACAACGAAGCGTTGGGAGGAAGGGGGGGGGCAAGCCGCAAGCTAGTCAAGAAAAAGAGTCACCAATCCGCGAAGGATTTTGCTGGGAAAGAAAAGACATCAGAGCAGTAAAAACCGAAAAAAGAACCTCGAGAACCATGGAACTCAAAAAGAACCAGAACGACCCGAAAAGGGGGGGGCTATCGTATAGAGGGAGGCTTAGGAGGGGGAGGTTCAAGAACCCCTTTGGGGCTCTCTGGAGAAGGGGGAAATAGCATCAAGGGTAAACTACAAAAAAAAAAAATCGGAAAAAAGCGAATTCCCAGAGGTCGGAGAAAACGACAAAAAAAAAAAAAGGGGGGGAGAAAGTGAGAAAAAAAAGAAGAGGGTCCAAGGGCAGGGCCAGAGAAAATAAAAACGTGGGCAAACAAATGGGGGGGGGAAATCTGGCGATGTTGGGTCCCACCGAAACACAGTGACGGGGGAACACTTGGGGTCCCTTAAACGTGAAGAAGGATGTGGGTGGTCAACCTCCTCCAAAAAACTGCACACTCGGAAAACTAAACGGGGAAATCGGGGTCATAATTTTTGTGCCCCTGCGGGGAAAGGTCAAAAAAAAAAAAAAAAGAAACAAAAACAACAAAAAAAACACACACCGAGACGATTGGAGAAAAGCGGGACAGGGATCACCAGTTTTTGTGTTGACAGAAACAGCAGCCACAAGGGGTGTAAAAAGGCTGCGAAAAGAAAGAAACAGAGCCAACAGACTATTCGGTACGAAAAGAAAGAACAAAAGGGAACTTTTTTGGGCGGCCCAGCATTGAACGGTATTTCGATGGTGGGAGGGACGAGAAAAGAGAATCGAGTGACCACCCACATTTCGAAAAGGAGAAGTAGGGGGAAATAAGCCGGTAAAACCGTTGATTTGGGGTGGGGAAGAAATGGGGGAAAAAAAAAAACAAACGAACGAAAACAAACAGTTCAACCAAAAATCAATAAGGGGGGGAAAAACAAAACCCCCAGCCTGGCCTCCACCTTCAGGGAGAAAGTCAAAGGGGGACAATACAGATTCCGCGCTTCGAAACAACTGTAGCAAGGAAAAAAAAGAAAAGAACGTCAAAGAAACAAAAAAGACAAAGCAAAACAAGATCTAGAAGTCACTGGGGAATTTGACACCTTGTAGGACCCAACGGGGAAAAAACAGTGCCGTATAGTTCGATGTAGAGGGAGAAAGGGAAAAAAAAGAAAAGTGAGGGAAAAAGGATCGGGAAAAGTAAAAGGGGAGGTAAGGACTACTAAAGGGTGCGGGAGTTTCGGTATCCATTCAAAGAAAACTGAAGCTGTTTTGGAAAAAAAACAGCCTTTCAAGCCGCTAAAAAAGGAAGAAAAACCGGGGAGTGGAGAAAGGGTGGGCGAGCGACCACCGCAACAAACACAACAAAACAAAGTAAAAGAGACAGGAAAAAGACCTTCGCAAAGTTGGGATGTAAGGAGTGGGGAAAACAAAAAAAAGAAAAAGGGGTTAAGGCAAAAAAAGAACGGAACCGCAAAAAAAGAAGTACTAAAGGTAGAACAAGCTACCGGCTCAGAATTCGGTCCTCCTCCGACCGGGACAAAGACCTCGAAAGAGAAGGACACTGGGGCCCCGAAACCAAAATTGGGGGGAGGGTTGGAAAAAAAGAGGAGAAAAAAACGTTGTGGGTGTGGGGAAGGGGAAAAAAGAGTTGGCAGGGGGGTAGGAGTTTCTCAAAAAACCGGTCGCCTCCATCCGAAAAAAGCGAACAAACAGTCAAAAACGAACATCTGGACGGGGCTGCGAGAAAGAAAAAAAAAAGATACACCAAAAGGAAAAGGGAAAGGGGTGGGAATTTTCACAAGGGAAAAATGAAGCAAAAAAAGAAAGGAACAACGAAAACTTCCTGTCAGCAAAAGGGTTCAACGAACGGGTCAATCTTCCAGTTCTTTCTAAAAAAACGCCAAGAAGGCTGCCGAAAAAAGGAAAGGGGGGGTGAGGGGGGGAAGTGGGGTCACCTGTGACGAAGTCTGGTTGCAGTCGGCCAACCCGAGGGATTCACCGGTGAGGGAAACTTGGGACCAAGGGAGTTGGTTGGAAGCCATCGTGGAAAGAAAGAGAAGTAAAACACAAGAAAAAAAAAAAACAGGAACAGGAACGGTATGTACGCAGGCGGGGGGAGGCTTGAAAGAAGTCCAACGGTTTTAACAACAAAGCGCACCAAACAGACTGGGGGGAAAAAAATCGACCAAAAACAAAGGGCAACAATTTGGGGGGGACAAAGAGAAAAAAAAAAACGCATCCTCGACAAGACTCGCTGAAGTTGGAGCCAAAAAAGGACGCGTGGAGGGGAGGGCCCTTTTGGAAAAAATATGAATCTCATAGGGGCGGGGCGGGATCAGGAAAATCCAATACGGAAAAAAAAAAAAGATAGAGGATAAAAACAAGGACAGGGGCCGGTGGTTGGATTTTTTGGGAAAAAAGGGTAAAGCCCATTTGCGCGAGGGGGGGGTATCATCTATGGCAGGGTCAACCTGAAAGAAAAAGAATCAGATGGATGGAGGGCGAAAAAAAAGGGAAAGCAAAACACTCAAAGGCAGCTTGCACCAAAAGATGGAAAAAGGAGATCAAGTTGGTGATGACTTGGGAGGGGACGCTCATCAAAACCTTGTTTGCCCTTACTAACCAACGCTTGGCGTTGGAGGAGGAAACTAAGCAAAAAGGTCCGTGGCCAGTGCAATTGGTGCAGAACCAAAGGAAAAAAGGGGGAAACTTTGAAAATAACTTTCCCCCGCGACCAAAAAAGGGTCAGCGTAGGGGCGATCAAAAGGTTACAAGAGGGGAAAGGAAAGGTTGGTCAAGGAAAGGGGGGATATAGGGCTGGTAGGAAAGAACTGTTAAAAGCTGACAACCCTTTGGGCCGTGCAGACAAAATTTTAACCGAGACGAGTTCAAACGAAAGGGTAGAACCGAGGTGGAAGGAAAGCGTCCGGGAAAAAAAAAAAGAGGATGGGAGAGAAAAAGTATTCAAGGGGGGGGAACGTTGACCACCGCTAGCCCTGGAGCACAGGGTCGGGAAATAAGGTTTTAAAGTTCGCAAAACCAAAAAACACTCTAGGCGGGGAAGGGAGGTAGTGAAATAGAGGCGGGGAATGCCAGGGGGCGTGGAGTAAAGGAAAAACAAGTGTCTAATTTAAGGGAAAGGAAAAGTAACAAGTGAGGACAAAATAGATATGTTGCTTGGGGAAACCAGAAAAAAAAAACTGTCTCTTGGCGCTGTTACTGGGGTCTCTTGGAGTTGGGGGGAGGCGGGGGCGATCAGAAGGGGCTGAAAACGGAAAAAAAGGTTAATTGGCGGTTAGACAAATGCGAAAGCCTTTCATTGGAAGGACATTCCAAAAAAGTGGTAACCCGGGGGGGTGGACGGGGAGGAATTGGGAGGGAGGGACGCAAGACTGCCAAGGAAAAGTGAAAGGCAAGAATTTGGTCCTTAAGCTCTGGAAACGAAGATCCTGGAAGGGACAAACAAAACTCGAAAGATTAACCAAAGACATAACGCTAATACAAAATTTGGGCCCCGGGGGGGGGGGGTGAGACGGAAAAAAAAAGGGAGAAAATGTATAAACAACCCAAACGTCGAAGCGTTATTTCTCGTTGAAAGGGACAAAAGGGTACGCAACACAGATCACTGTGACGGGAAATCGAGCAAACGTGACGACGAGAGGGGCCAGCAGCACCACGACGAAAAGATATGGGTCAAAGCAAAAACTAGTATGCGAAGCGTTTCAAACGAAAGGGAACACACGTGTTAGACCGGACAAACTTGCCGGCCAGGCAAAAAAAAAAGAGGGTGTGGTGGATGGGTGGGACGCCACGCCGGCGAAAACTGAAAACCCCGGTTGCTTTGGGGGAAGTGGACCAACGCCTCCACCAGGGGTACAGAACCCCTAAAAAAAAAACAAAGAAGAGAAAAGGAACTTTTCTTCACTGACTCAGGGGGCCCTGAAAACCCGTACTCAAAGGAAAGAGAATTCAGCGGGTGAAAAGACGAACAGGGGTGACCGGGGGAAGGAACATGGGGAAAAACGAAGCCCGAGAGGGAAAACCCGAAATCAAAGAGTCGTTTCAATCCACACCAAAAACGGAAAATCGCGAGAGGAACTTAGACTGTCCAGCCGCAAAACCGAGTCGAAAAAAAAGAAAAAAGACCTTCCCAAAAAGCTCCACGGGGGGAAACACGGCACCACTCGGGGCAGAAAAATCAGACTTCCCCTAAGACGCAAAAAAAAAAATGACATAACTCCTTCACAACCCACGAGGAGAAAAGAGAAGAAATGAATGAAGTGCGGTGGGCCCGTCCAAGGTAGTCTGAACATGCACAAAGAGAAAGAAGTTATTTAGACCACTGTGTGACGGGGCAGAGGTCCATTCGTCAAAGCCTAGGGTCAGAACTCGGGGGACAATTTGGAGAAAACCGTAACTACAGCGAGAAGAAAAAAAGAATTTATGGGGAAGGGGTGAAGGGGGGGTAAGAAGAAGAGAAGGCGTCGATCAGAGGGACGTGTGAAAGGCACGGACTTAATCACAGAAAAAAAGGTAACAGAAAAAGGTGAAGAAGGCAGAAAACGATCAAGAAAAAAGTGACGAGGAAAGAGGGGGAAAGCTCAGGGAACAAAAAAGAAAGGGGGAAGCAAATTTGTTAAAACGCAAGTTTTTTGAAAAGAAAAACGGTCGGACCGCAAGGGGGAGAGCACGGTGCGTCCAAAAAGTTGCACGGGGGGGGACGAAAGAGGGCCAGGAGCAAACAACGCTGGGGGGGAGTTTGTGGTTTCCCGAGCCAGGCTTATCCTGAAAAAAACTGCAAAAAGGTTAATGAAGTTGAAAGCTCGAAAGCAAAGGGGACCAAAGATGCGGGGGCCTGGTCGTGCCTGGGCGTAAAAGACAAAAAGCAAAAAAAAAAGTAA
>Ga0179593_1531834_pt1 | contig 25513 bp, 36 predicted proteins | sample CZODoug2_1_08_16_FD_185931 | JGI IMG/M metagenome (GOLD analysis project Ga0179593, IMG submission 185931) | Vadose zone soil fungal communities from Angelo Coast Range Reserve, California, USA - CZODoug2_1_08_16fungal (PacBio error correction) | ecosystem: Environmental > Terrestrial > Soil >...
CGGCCGTTCAAGGAAATAACCGGGTGTGCGTAATGATCTCAGGAAAGGAGAAAGAGGGGGCTGTCTAGACCGGAAAGGGAGCTTCCAATTCATCAAAAAGGTGAGTAGATGGACGAAGAAAATCCCATAGAGACGGCGTATGCAAACCGTCAGCCATCCTTTCAATGAACTCGACTTCAGAAGGGACATTCCCGATTTGAGAGGGGGAAAAAAAGAACCCCCATCTATTATTGTAAACAAAGCCGTTAAAGAACGCGGCACGTCGGAGGAAAAAGACATGACAATCGCCCCGCAGAAAAGTTGTTCCTCGGCGGCATACCTCTAGGGAGTAGTTTCAATTCACAATATGGCAGGTAAGAGGACGCGAGCCGTTGTTTCACGAAAAGGGGGAACCGTTTCTACAACAGTCTGCTTCATACCAGTGGGGAGAAGATCTGACCCATCACACAGGGGGGAGAAAAGAAGGGAACTTCTCCCTGTCGACGGTGGACACGAAAGAAGGAAATGAAACTACCACGGGAGACTCACTACAGTCTTCCTAAAAAGAGGGTTATGACAATGGAAAAAATGGCCTCATGATTAGCTCTTTCAACCGCGAAAGGAAGCGTTTGCTCAGAGAGGGCGGGCTGCTAAGGGAAGGGTCCTTTTTAAGCGATAGAAAAGTGACCCGACCGTAGAAAAAAAAAAAGACAAGCGTATAAGCGAACGTAACTTAACAGCCTTTGAATGTCCAAGGCTTTGTGACAAAAAGGCGTACGCAACTCCCGCCGGGAGGGAACTTCCTTATCTCTTCTTCGGGGGGGGGAGAGGGCCAATCTTGCCGAAGGGGAAAACCCCACGTTCATCGACCAAAAAAACCGCAACGGACGGTTTGATGGTGCGAAGAAAAGAGGCAGCGAGCACGTCGGAGGAAAGCTTTTTCTTCGTCTGGGGGGCACGATCGTTTAGGGGAGAGGCCGTATTTTGACAACGGAACACCAAGTCATTTTCGCGACTCTGGAGCGCAGGATGGTCAAAACAAAAGAAAAAAGAAGATGAAATGACGAAAGGAAAAGGATTCACTTTTTTTCCTCAAGAGACGAGGGGGAGCCGCCTTAGAAAATGCGCAAACCTAACCTCTCGCCAAAGGGTGATAGCGCAACAAATTCACTCTAACCTTCCCTCCGGTAAAAAGGAGAAAACGATAAAGTCGCTCACATCCTTCTAAAAGGGGAAGGGGGTAGATGTGGAAAAAAACAGGAACCCATGCGTGAGTTTTACACGACACATTGCGTTACCGAATACGCCTCTAAGAGGGAAAAAAAAAGAGGAAGCTGCCGAAGAGGGGAAAAAACGGTTCTTATTTGGGGAAAATCAGTTCGCATAAAAGGCAAAACCGAACCGGTCGTTGATCCTGCCGGACTTGGGGGGTTACACGTTTGGCAGGCCCCTCGCCCTTATCCCTCGGAAAAGACGGGGAGGGGGGGGAAGAAGGATGCATCAGGATTGGGGGGGAAATGAATACAAACCGAAAGAACGTTTCCGGCCACGGCAGCTGCAGAAAAGGAAAGGACTAGCCGTCCATTTGGGGGGGGGGGTATTTCTGGCTCAGGGGAAGGACGTTAAAGGAAAAAGGCGTTTCTCACAGACCCAAAGCCCGTGACAGCGGGAATTTGCTTGTAGTTTTCCGGGTGGGAAGAAAAGATTTGAGGGGCGAATGGCGTTTTTCTTACGAGTGGCAGGAAAAAAGCCCAAGGGAAAGGAAGAAAGAAAGAAAGGCACGTTGATCGTCTGGACGGGGAAAGTTAAAGCAAGCGGCGCACCACGCCTTAAACCAGTAGAAAAATAGGAAAGAGGGAGGGAGCAGGCAGGAAAGAGGAAAGAATCGGTCCGGATCGTACTTTTCGAATCGGGAAAGGGGAAGAGAGGGTTACGGACGGGGAAGAGGGAAAAAAAATCGTTCACTTTGAAGATCAGGCTCCCAGGGCGAAGTCTGTTGCATGAAGTTGGGGAAGAAAAAAAAAGAGGGCAAGCGCAAAAAAAGGAAAAAAGGATCTCCACTTCTATTCATGATGAGAAAAGAACCCCCGTAAGAAAAGGGGGAAGAGAGGGGAACTCCGGTGCGGCAAAAAAGACGCTTTCTGAAGAACTGTGGCAACTTCACGGCTCAAAAGAGGGAAAAGAAACGGCGCTGAGAAAAAAAGGGAGAAAAAAAACCACGCACCTTCCACTAAGGGAAGGGGAAGGGAAATCTAATATCGACAAAAAATGGGGAAAGGGAAGGAACCTAATAAAAAAGAGGACTTTTCAGAGGAGAAAAAAGGGCGGCTTTTTGCCATTTGGGGGGGGAAAGAAGAAAAAGACTTGTCAGAAAGAGGGGGGGAACGCAGAAAGTGCGGAATCCAAAACCAAATGCTGTCTGAAAGGAAATACCTCCTGCTGCGGAAGAGAGGGGGAGAGAACTTAAGAGGGGGGGGGAGAAAAGGTCACTACGACTTCTCAATGAGAAGAGGGGGGGGAAAGAAAAAAACGAGGTTGATCCCTAAAAAATTGCCTTGGGAAGAGAAACCGTCAGAGCGTCCCGGAAAAATCGGGAAAAGAAAAGGGAGAAGTCAACATCGAGAAAGAAGAGAAAAGGATAGAATAAAATCCCTGATCGCGTCGTCCAAAAGGTTTTCTTATGAAGGAAGGAGGGGGGAGGAAAAAAACTCAGATATCAACTCGCTAGGATTTGACGGTGGTTAAACGAGCGGTCCAAGGGAGAGGAGAGGGTAAAGCATCATATTTCGTTCTCCAAAGGACAGGGGGAAAAGCAATGCACGGCAGGAAAGAGAGGAGGAAAAACTTCTTATTATTCTTAAAAGAGAGGGGACCCTCGCGTGAAAAGGGGGGGGGGAAAAAGGGGGGCTTTCGGAGACGCAATTAAATGGAGTACTATAAAAAAAGAAAAGGGAACGCCTCACTCCTAACAAAGGGGGGAAAAACATCAAAGGGAGGAAGAGGGAATTTTCCTCAAGTAATGCAGCAGGAAGGGAAGGGGAAAACCGTATTAAGTGGAGGAAAAAGAGTTCGGGATTTTTAGATAAATCTGTGAGGAATGAGGGCCTCCGATGTTGAAAGGGAAGGAAAGCTTTTGGGTCCGGGGGGAAAGAGAGATTCCATTCTTTAATTTTCGGAGGGGAGAAAAGTAGCCCGAGGAAGGGGAAAGAGGCGCAGTCGGAGTACCTGTTTGAGTTAGTTGGAAAAAAAAAGGACGTTCTCAGAGAAAAAGAGGATGGCCTCATCCCTAGGTGGGAAAAAAGGGTTTAGTTTGGAATTAAGAGGGGAACTGCGTTTCCAAATATTCTGGAAAAAAGGTTATTGCGTGTTGAGGAAAAACCGCTGAGGGGGAAAGGGGCATTTCTCTCGGAAGGGGGTTCTGAGTATCTGAGAAGAGGGGGACGCTCTTAGACGTGGCATCAAGTGTAGAAAGAAGGCCTTTGCCGGAGGAAGGGAATCGAAAGAAGAAGTTGCTTAGAGTTAATTTTCCAAAGGTTCCGTTTCAGAAAAGGAGGGGGCCTCACCTGGGAGGGGGATAGCGGAAAAAGGAAGGTAAATTTTCTTAAAAAAAAGGATGAAATCCTGAATGCTTGCCGGGAAAGGTATGTCGATCTGGGAGACGCTTGAAAAGAGGGGGTTTCCTGTCCAGAGGAACGAAACAGACGGGCAGCACAGCGATTGCCGGCAAGGAACAGGGGTCCGTCGGGAAGAGAAGAAGGGGAAATAAGGAAGACGTAAAAAGGCCTTACCGAAGAAATCCGGACCGATTAAAAAGCGGCTTCAGAAGGGAAAGCCCGGCTGCTACGCGCTCCGGAAAGGGTTTTAGAGAGCGGGGGGGAGGGCGGGTACCTGTTAGGAAACAAACTCAACTTGATATTAGGGGGAGTGTCTGTTCTATGCTATAGAGGAAGGAGGGGAAGGGCAACTTTGGAGGTCCTTTTAAAACATTGGCACAGGTGATAGCTCCCATAGGACTTTCCCTTTCTACCGAAAAAAAACGCACATTCTTAAAGAAAAAAAAAGGGGGACGGTCGTTGTGGAGCAACGCCGCGAATCAAGAGGGAACGCAGGATTTCTCGTCAAACAGCCAATTACGCAGCAGTGACGAGAGGAATAATTTTTTGAAAACCGTGCAGGAACGTTCGACGAATGGTGGATTCCCATTCCCACTCATCAGGGTGAAAGACCAGTCCTTTACTATGTCGGGAGAAAAAGCGCAACGTGGAAGTAATAAAGAGAAGAAGAAATCCTACTTTTCAAGGGGGGGGGGGGGGTGTCCTGATGCGAAAAGATTAGTTCTTCCTCAAAAAAAGCTCTTTGATGAAAGCAGAAAGGGGAGGCGGCAGCTTCGATTTAGAATAAGAGAAAGAGAGGCGTATTCGGTCACAGATTTTGTCGGGAAAATAAACGAGGGGGGGAATGATTCGGGTTTGGGGAAAGCACTACAAGAATGGGGGATCGAACACGCCTTGGAGGAGGACATGGTTCCGGTTTGTGGCGGAAGGGGGAGGGGGTCTCATTTTGAAGAAGTTTTGCAAGAAAACGAGGCGCGAGGGGGTAGGGGGCGCGCCATTTTAGCCTCGGGGTCGGATACATTAAAAAGGACCTTTCAGAATCCCAAGAATCCTTGCAAGTGAAAAAAAAGCCCGTCTTCATTGAAGGGAAAAGCGTTCAGGCAAGTGGCATATTCATGGGGGGGGAAAAATCCTGCGGGGAATCGAAATGAGTGGGAGGAGTTTCCACAAATCCGGAGTAACAGCGGAAAAAAGGAAGAAGAGTCCCGGAATTACTACTCAGAGGTAGAAACGGTAAATTTAGATCCGGTCGTCGCCAGCGCACCATCATAAACAAGGGAGTAGGGGAACGTTGTTGTCATCTAAGAAGAAAACCGTTGCCGGCCAAGGGGGGGGGAAAGAAGACAGAATACGTAGTCCAAAAGGGGGTCGCAAGGCGAGGGTGGAGGGAAACGGCTTCACAGGGGGGAAATTCAAGGAGGGGATCACCAAGAACGAGGGTATCGATCGCGTGGGAAAAAGGTCTGTTTGCTATGCGAAGCAAGACCGAAGTCCTCTGTCTCAGCCCGCCAGGAAGGAACGCTCCTTTCGCGGGTGCAAGAGCTAAGAGAAAAAGGGCGCAGGGAAAGATTGAAGCCATCATCAAAAAAGAAAAAGAAGCCTGTATGTTGCGTCCGAATGAGAAAAAGGGGAGTTTCCATCATTCCGGAGGTAAAGGAGCACAAATTCGACCAGGGGGGAAAGAAGGAGTTAGTCGGAGAAGGCCATGTGTGATGGGAAAAAGAGGGATGAAGCGTGAGACAACGGGAGGGGAGAAAACGGTTCAAATCTATCCAAAGGGGCACACTGCTTCCGAGCCGGCAGAAGGGGGGATGTGGACTTAAAAACAGATTTTTTAAAAAAGTCATTCTCTAAGAAAAAATTGGGAGGGGGGGAAAAGGTTTGCCACCAGGAGTCGCCGCGTTCTGGAAGGCCCGAGGGAAACATCATAGCTGGGGTTCGGAACTGAGACCTTGCCCTGAAAAAAAAGCTTAAATTGTATAGTTCAGGGGGGGGGGGAGGGGGGAGGAAGACATGGAATTAAAAGAGATATTGATCGCCGACAAAAGTTTTGGATTGCTGCAAGCAATGGCGTCATCCTTCCTGGTCAGAAAGTTCCTGAGGTAAGTACGCAAACCAAGGGGGTGGACCAGATTCAGTAGCGCATGAAGTCAGGGAATCACACCATCGAAGGGTGACGAATATTTTACCCAAAGAGAAGGGAGAGAAGGGAGGGCACTCCTTTCAAGTAGAAAAAACGCGGGATGTATATCTGCCAAAAAGTTTCCGAACCGAAAAGAGTAGGCGGTCCTTGGGCCCGAAAAAAACCTGCCCATTGCAGTTGTTGAAACTCGAGGAAGGTTTTTTGTGGTTAGAAGGATGGCCAGTGAAATGTTGCGTGGGAAGGAGACAAGGAAGTCCTCTGAGAGGGGAGGAATCTTATTATAACGACGCTAAGCGACAATTTTAGGGGGAGGTCTGGCCGCCCGGGGGGACCTCACTATCGTTCCTGGACTGGCCGGCGAAGTTCAAGAAGGGGTCATCTATATTCTCTAGCGAGAGCGGGGATGGAAGACAAGTTGTGGGGGTCAAAGAAAGAGTCGCTGATCATTTGGGGGGGAGGGACTTTATTGCCCCTTTTTTTGGGGAAGGTTTGTACAGGAGGGTAAGGGGGGGGGAACCGCCTACGAATTCAGGAACGAGGAAAACGCATTCAGCGATCTAAGGCTGCTGGGGGGGGTTAAGGGGGAGGATGTAAACGGTCAAACAGTCTTGAGTCGAGAAGGAATAGCGACCTCGCTTATGGAAAGGGTAATCCATAACTAATAAGGAGGGGGGGGGAAGGTTCGGGGAAACCCTCGGATCTACAGGAAAAGGCGTAATGACTGAATAAAGCAATCTCCGGGAATTCCGCTCACAGAAAGTAGGTGTTACACAAGGGATGCTGTTTTGCGTAAGGTTACTACCAATGTGGATTGATTTATGGGTAGACCTTCGATAGTCCCGGGGAGGGTCAAACTCTATTTTATGCAGAGAAGAACTTATCTCGAGCAACAAAGCACCTGGGGAACCACAAAGTCGCCTACGAGATTTTGTGCGGGGGGGCAATTTGCCGGGAAAGCCCGGGGGGGAGGGAAAGAGGAAAGACAGTCCGCCCGGAAAAACGAAGGGCCTTTCGACGAAGACGGGAGCGACTCCTCTTTCTTTCCTTGCTAGGGCTCCTACTTGTATCAAAGGAAACGGGTATTACTAAGGAAAGGAAGTGGAGGACGAGTCCGAAAGGCTTCAAGGGAGTTAGTCAGTGTAGGGTCAGCGCGGAGATGGACATTGTAAAGCCTCTTACCAGGGTGCAATGGAAGGGTGTATTGAAAAATCACAGTGTGGCCGGGGGCCTCTGATACTCGCGACTGAGGAAAGTCATTTTGGAGAAGCTCCGCACCGCGACTTTGATTGGGGAGGCAAGTTATTCTTCAAGAACGTTATTGTGCGCGGGAAAAGTTATAATCCCCAAAGGCCAAACCGGAGAAAACCTCCCTGGGGAGGAGGGGGTTTCGGGGAGAGAGCAACTATCAAAACAAAAGGAAGGTTGAGGAAAGGCTCTCCTTCGATGGGGAAAAAAAAATCAGCAGAAACGGAGCGAGGAATGGTCTGGGGAGCTTCCAAGTCTTGGGAGGTGACGACAGCTCACACGAGAAAAAGTCTAAGAATACCTTTCCCCTGACGAACAAAAAAAAACAAAACTCTCAAAAGGAGGAGGTATCTCTGGGTAAGCCAAATGACTTTCTAAAATTGAGCGTCTCTCCGCCAATCTCCAAAGGAAACTTGGGGGAAGGGGGGGGGGAAAGGTTCACTACACAACCTTCCATGAAGAAAATTTCCACGTAGGATAAGCGCTTGCCATCGCCGAACTGACAACTGGTCTTATCTGTGTTCCGGAGAAGAAGAGAAGCCGCTCTAGAAAGCGTCCCACTCTATGTGGATCCAAAGGTGGGAAGGAAAATCTAGCTAAAAAGGAGAAGGGGTTTCGCGAAAGGTGTTTTGTCAAAGAGGAAAACGGACTTGTCTCCGATCCGTGACGAAAAAAAGGAGTGCAAGGCAACGGTGCAAAGGGTTTAGCCTCCCTCACACAGAGTGGGGAAAGGAAGCTCAAACGTGCTGGGGAGAAAAGAAGAGGCCGATTCATAAACTCGGAGTCCTTGGCCACTATAGACTGAAGGAAAAACCCTCCCAAGGAGGGGATTCATCCACAGTGAAGGGGAAAGGTAAATAAAAAGAAAAGTCCGTATGTCCTTAGTCTCTCTGATTTCTCTTATGAGCATTACTCCTTGAGAGATCTTATGTGGGAAAAGGGAAAGGAAGAACATTGATAGATTCGGGGGGAGGCACAGTCTGGCGGACAGCGATTGTCTGATCATTGAAAAGAGGGAAAGAAGGCCTAGCAAAAGTGCCGTTTAAGCTCCCTAACACACATGAAAAGACTGGTCTGATAAGAGCATCCGTTCCTGAGGAAACTGAACCTGGCGATGTAAAAGGAAAAAACACCTAAAAAAGGAAAGGGGGATTCCCCAATGACTCAGGGGGGAAAAAAGGATGTGAAAAAAGAAAGTATCGCTCACTAGCGCATCTCGAGAAACTGGGGACTAGCGCCAGCAAACCGCCATGAAGGAATCATATAGGGGAGGGGGAAAAAGGAGGGGTAGAGGGCAAAGAAGTAAACTCAGCATTGTATATCGTCGGTCGACTAAGATCAAGAGACTGGACCTCTCGAAGAAAATTGTGATCTCTTACACGCAAGGAGGAACGCAAAAAAAGGAAAAAAAAGCTGATTACGATTCTCAGAGGGGGGGGCATGGCCGGTTGCTTTCTGGGTAGTTAAACAGGGGCAAGGACCACGCTCATACAGGATTCGTGCAATGTCTCCGAAAAAGAAAGAGAACTCAAGCGGTTTGGGGGGGGGAGGGCAAGATGAAGTAGTTCAGTGCCCGAAAGCAATACGTCTGTGAGGAGGGAATTAAAAAATCTCACAGGGGGGGGGCGTGAGTCCTTCAATATAAAAAAAAGAAGGAAGAGGCGTTAGTTAAAAAAAAGAGGAAAGAGGGGGGACTAAATCTAAAAATGGGATAAAGTGAAAGGAAACGATGCTTCCAGAGGAACGTTCGTATATTGACGTAACAAGGAGGAGATAAAAGATCTGACTGGAGGGGAGGAAGCGTCATCATCGCGTGCAAGGGGGGGGGGAACTCTGCTTTGGTAGGCAATGACGATTTGCCTTGGAAAAACTCATAATAACCCCAGCTATGATGTAAACGGGGAAGTTAAAGAAAAAGCGTCAGAGGGGAGGAAAGGATTCACACCTTTGTCCCTGCCAAAAGTTGTCGGGAGAAGATAGTAGTTGCAAGTCCAGGGGAGGAAGCCGTTGTTTGCACGACCTTGACCTTCTGGGGGGGGATACAAGCTGCAGGGAAAGGGAGAGAAAAGATCGACCCATCACACATGTCCTTCTAAAAGAAATCTCCCTGGTCTACTTTGTGCCGACTGAAAAGGGAAGGGGGAAAGAAAAAAGGCACGCCAGGGATGAAGAAAAGAAAACCCTCGGCTTGAATGACAAGGAGGATCAACGAAGGAGGCGTCTTGCAGCCCTCGAAAGGGAAGTCTATATATCAAGGGCTGGCGACATATTCCCCATCGGGGGGGGATGAGAACCCACAAGACGGGAAAAAAAGTCCGTCGCGGGGAGAAAGGAGTAAGGGAACTGGGAGGCCAAGGAAAAAGTGGGCGTCGAAACGCGCTGGGAAAAGTCCGTATAGGAGAGGGGGGGGTTTCAATTTGCAGAAGAAACGGATACTTTAGACGATATGGGAAAGAAGAGGACCTAGTACTGAAGGACGAGTAGCGGCAGCTAGCAACCCCTCATTGAGGAGAGGAGGCGTAAAGGTCTTAACTTGCAGGCCAACGTGGGGGGGAGACGATGTCCGGTTACAACTTGGCACACTTCATTTCGATTGGGGGGGGCGCATATTTCAAACCATAAGGAAGAAGGTCAGGGGTAATGAGATGAGTGCGAATATTCACTTTTGGAGAAAGGGACAGACATCGGGAAAAAAAACTTTTGTATCCGCCATTAAAAAATAAAAAGGGACGAAAACCGACCGAGGGAGCGCAAACAGATTACTCTAACCTTCGGGGAAAAAAAAAAAAAAAAAAAAAAAAACGGATGTGGGAAAAAAGGAGAAACTAGAAAAAGACTTTCGCTCAACCGGAGAAAATGATTGAGGGAACCAACCATCCATCAGAGCGGTTGATTTAGGAAAAATGTTCTGGTGACAAAAGGAGAGATTTAGGCGAAAGGACGCAGACTGGTTAGGAGTTTGTTGATTAGGAAGAAATCGGGGGAAAAAAAGGGGCAGGTTCGAAAAAAACCGAACAGGAGAAGGGGATGCTTTCCACGGCCACTCTCCCGATCCCTCAGAGGGGAAATGTATCTTGAGGAAGTTGAAAGGGGCAAGAACTTCTTCCCAAGGACTTGAAAACTTTCCGACTGATGGAAAGAGTTGCAATTGTTTCTTGTAGGCAACGTCTCAATCCTGCGGGAAGAGAGCGAGGGGAGTTTAGAAAAGAAAAAAAACGTCCCGTTTACCTCTTAAGAAATGAGGGAGGCGTGGGAAAAGAGGGTGCGGCTAGAAACAATGTTTGCGTTTTCTGGGAACGGCTTCACAGGGAAAACCTCCAAAGAAAGAGCGATCCCATAAGAAGGTGAGGCGTGCTTTTGAGACTCTTAGGAAAAAAGAGCTTAAAAATAAACCTTACTCTCTGTGACAGGACAACCAAGGAAGCGATTGACGCCTTGAGTCACATCTGTACTTGAGAGACTCGGAGCTATGCTCAAAGACAAGGCAAAGGGTCCGATACATGTGTGTTACCTCCACGACGTAGGGATCTGTCAATCTTGGGGTGGATAAAAAAGGACAGGAGGAAAGGAGACGTCGAACGTAATACAATACTAACGTGCCTCAAAGAGCGCGATAAATTGCGATTCCCGCCTGATCTAATTCACCGACGACTGGCAGTGGAGACCCAGGATTCTGTTCCAGAGAACTTTGGAGCGCCCATTCAAATCACAGTAGAGGTAGAGATGACTGCCTGAAGCTTAGCCAGCTCGAGGAATCTCGGGGGAGAGGGGTCCTTGAGAGGGGGGGAGGTGGAAAAAAAGCCCCCACTATGTCGGCTTAGGACTTCTGTTGTACATACCTATCGCCGGAGATCGCCAGTCGCAAGCCGATGGAAGGATGCATTTGTGTGGCTCATCGGTGGTGACCGATGGCAAGGGAAAAAGACCAGGAACGTCCCCAGTTCGGTGGTGGCTGATTGTTCTCTTTGTGGTAGATTGTCATAGCGCTTCTGAGACAGTCCCACAGAAACAGAGAGTGGGGGGACAACTTCACCGTGAGACGGTCATCGCTGTTACTTACTTACTCGGAAATCAGCGATAGCTCAATGACTGGAGGGAACGAGGATGTACCCAACCCGGAGCGATATCTGTCCAAGCCGTCAGCGCAATAGAGCGGAGGCACCGGATGTCGTAGCCGTGCTCTCAGCGGGGCCATGGCATTTGTTAATAACGCATAAGGGATCGAGGGGGAAAGAGGGAACAGGGAGATTGCAGTCATGACGTTTCATGCCAGTTAACTTCTCATATCCGCCAAAAGATAATAGAGATGAACAAAGAAGAGCAACAATCTAAGGCAAAACCGAACTGCGCCAGTAATAGGCGGTATGATGGCCGTCGAGTCGACGGCCGCAGCGGCATCCTGGATGATGCGGCTTTGGTCACTTTGGTCAAATATTAAGGGAAAAAAGGAGGGGGGGAGAAAGCTATGGGAAGTGGCGAGGTGACGGTCTTTGGGGTTGGACCTACCAATTCCACACGCCAGATTGAGATGATAGCGAGGGTCGCCACACATAGGCAGAGTACTACGAATAAAAAAGAGGAAGTGGGCGAAAAAAGCAACTGGTTGCTAAGGGCCCCTTCAATAAGTGACAACCTGGGATGCTGGGGAAGTAACAAGGGAGACCTGGATCGCCAAGATAGATCCGAGAAGAAACCAGTTCGGTCGCCACCGAGGGGAAATCTCATGTGGAAATGATCAACTAGGAACTTGCTGAATGGGAACATATCGGGAAAACAACGAAGCCCCACGACCTACGCGAATCGCCCTTGAACTAACGAAGGGAACAGGTCTCCTCCGTAGAGAAACTTAACTTCTGAATGACGCGACGCTTGGCAAGCCAGCAGATGAGGTATTCTCCCGCACTTCCGACGGGTGACTATGGGAGAGCGGACAAGCGGACAACAAAGCATTGGAGCAACTCCGTACTCTTCGCCTATTTATTTCGTCGACAGTGAGTAGAGAAGGGCGTGGCACTGTGCGCTTTTCGGCACGATAACAAAGCAATTCCCTACAGGGGAGAAACAAGATTCTCGTGGTGAGGATGATAGCACGCGGAGAGGGGGTACAAGTATACTCTGGAGGATTCTTACGATATGTCTGCTAGATGGAAGTCAGGAGCCTTCCCAGTTAGGGAAGGGTGTCCACGATTTTGCACTCTCCCCAGCAGGACACTGGACAGACAGTTAATCTTAAATCGAGTTCTGACGAACGGGGGGAATCAGAAGGGAACAAATTGATCTATGGAAGAGTCAACTCAGTGTCTCGTAAAGCATCCCTCTTGAAGGGGAGACAGGAAGGAAACACGCTTCACACACAGGGAATACGCGCTGTAGGACACGGGTGTCCCGGTTCATCCGATGATGTCCTGAAAAAAGAGAAAAGGGGCCTAAAAAAAAAGAATGGCGGATCGATGTGGGGCGCAGGGGCAACTACGCGCGCGACCGCTTGCAAAGTGTTTTTATGCAAGAAGCGGGTGCAAGACGTGGGGATATTGATATGGGCTTACGTCGATCGTGCTTGTCAAAATGCCGCAATAGTTAAGCGCACTGGCGCGCAGAATCAACTGCGCCGCAACCAACCGTACGACTCGCCAGGGTAGGATGTGAACCTGGAGCCGGCTAAGTAGCTGCGATTGCGGCTATTTGGGTCACAATAAGAGCAATGATTCACTCTCTTCGATTCTAGGGGCAACACTAATCCGCCACTTGCAGGCGCCAGAATGAGTCTGCAGACCCGGCGACGCAAGAAGGACCTGCAAGGCATCTGGGCCCCAGAAACGTGCATTTTTAAGCGGCTAGAAAAGATGAAAGGGGGATCTATGCGAGGAGGAGTAAACAAGAAGAGAGCAGAAAAAACTGGCGTTTTGGGGTGAGGGGGGGGTACGGGGACCCACCCCTGCGCGGCGTAAGGGCTTGGCGGGACAAGGAGAAGACCAATGGCCGGCGTGCCGATTCCGCCCCCTTTACTCTCTGATGGACAATAAAAAAAAAGGGAGAGGAGGAAGTTAGATAGGCATGGCGGTATTGTGAGAAAATATATACCAAAATCCAAGGGTAGACGCCAAGGTGGGCGACAGGCGCCAGTGGAGAAAAAAAGGCGCCAGGGGTACTAGTGGACCATCACGATCGGCCGGCTTCGTACACCGGAGAAGTGTCTGAAGGTAAAAAAAAGGTCCCCGCTGTGGTTTGAAGTACTTTAACTTGCGTTTTGGGGATCGTGTTTGGCAAGGTGATATCTAAGTCAGGGCGCACTGGACCGAGACAATACAAAATAAAAAAAAAAGGAGAAGGGGGGCGAATCAGCTTCTTTGGTCGGATACGGTCCAGAGAGGGGAGAGGAAAATTATAGCGTAGACTAGACGAATTCGCCCCAAGCGGAGGCCTACCGCGCGGAAGGTGCAAAAATGGAACGATGAGGAAGCGAGAGCAGGACGTGGGCGAATAACTTGCAGGCCTGTCCAGATGGCTCCAGAAAAAAGGGAAAGAAGGGCCGACCCACCTTTTCTGTATTGCATTGCACCTCCGAAGGGAGGTTTAGCAGTCCAGGTTGAGGGGGTGTACACTTTGAGGGTCAACAACTTTTATATGCGGTTGTGTGAATCACATGCCGAAAAAGCTTCGTCTCTGCTGCGTATACACCAATAGGAAGAGAACGTACCGAATCGGAAGGGCGCCACCGAAGATCTTCGTATCTCAAGCATCTCTTCCAAAGAGGGACTCAGAATTCCCATCGACGTAGTGCGAGGTCGAGATGTAAGGGATATAAGGGATAACAAGAGAGGTGGGCTCAGTTACGGTCTTGCTCGTGGAGAATCGCCGCCGGCTGTGGCTGGTCAGACTCAAAAGGGAAGTGCCAACAACGATTGTTCCGGCGTGAGGTCTTTTCAGAAAGTCGCCTCTTCCGTGGTGGCCGGTGGGTGAAGGTGAGAGACTAACCCACTGGGGCGCAAGCCGTAGTGAGGCAAGGATAAAGAGACAGGAGGAAGAGTAGTGGGACCGAACGGTGAATGCGAGGTGTCCCCGGGCGATTGATGGAAGAAAAAGGGGGGGGGACCCGCTAGGAGATCCGCAGAATGCCAACCATCTTGGTTTCCATAGAATCCCTAAAAGCTCGAGAAAGGGAGGTCAGATAAGGTAACCACGGGCACGGCATTACGGAAGGATAAGGTAGACAAAAAACAGGTGACCGATCCTAACGTCACAGCGATCAGACAATCTGGCGGGCCTTCAATATAGATCCATGCTATAGAGAGGATGGAAAAAGGAAGGAAGGAATACGGACGTGTCATCGGGCGAACACATTAGGAAAAATTACCCCACCGCTTCTCGATCCGAGCTATAATGACAGAAAAGGGGATGAAGAGCGGAGCTCATAACGAGATTGAGTGGCACGACATGAGGGGAAGGGGGCGTGAGGTGCTGGCCGTCGCGGGAAGACTTGTGGTGAGCAAAGGTCATCTCTCTCAACGCCTCAACTTGCATAATAGCCGTGGAATCAAGAGCAAGGAGAAAACAGGAGATGGGTTTAACTGGCTCACGGAAAGGAAGCGGAATCCGTGGAGAAGTGTCATACAACGCTAGAAAGAGGGATAGACAAATATTAATGGATGAGAGGTACGAGCACCCAGTTCAAAAGAAAACCTGACTACACGCACATTTCGCCTTTGGGCGAGAGAAAGGAGGACAAACTGGTAAGAGAGAGCTCGGAGAACGCCAGATTAAGACATACGCCGTCGAATCGGAGAGCAACTCGGAAACCGAAAAAGATCGAGTACTAGGAATAACAGCTACAGAGAAAAGGAGACAAAGGGGGCATGTAGAAGCAAAATGGTATCATGGGGCCGAAGGAATTTCTTCGCTGCCGTATCCGGAGCGACAAGGAAAGAGGGGTAGGACCCATTACCAAGGACATACAATAGAAGAAGGTATCGTTATCCCAAGTGTTCAAGATCCAGACAAGAGCGGCGTAAAAACCTGGAATAAAGAGGGGGGCTTATTGGCGCACAGGAAAGATACACCCCGAAGGGCAGGGCAGAACAGGGAATATCAGCCAACTGACCAGCAGTCAAAGGCAAATCTGCAGCTTTTCGTTTGTGTTCGCTGCCTAACAGAGAGAAGCAAAAGGAACGAAAATGACATGCATACGGACAGAAGAGCAAGACTCGTAAGCTGGATTCTTCCTCAATCAGAGGCATCGTACGCGACGGGGGGAACAGGAACTTCATGTATGGATGATGAAAAAAAGAAAGAGTTTGGAGAGAACATTCGAAGGAGGTCTGAAAGATAGAGTACATTGATGATCGCGCTTTCTTAGGGGGGAGATGGAGACTAGAGAGGAGAAGAATGGGATCGAACCTGAAAAACAATCCATTTATGAGTCAGAAGGGTTGTTGAAACCTCCTACAACGTAACAGAGAAGAAAAAGGTTGATCGAAAAGGTGGGAGGAGGTGGCGCTTGAAGGTAGAGGGAAGAGGGGGGGGGGAAGACGAGACCGAACTCAATGTGATCAGGCATCCCAGGTTGTTCCGGAAAAATGGAGGGAAGACGACTTTTAGGCGGGGGTGAACAGAGGGGCTCTCAACTATGGTCTCTCTTAAGCTGTCAATAATCGGGAAGACGGATCGTGCTAATGCTTTGGAGACCCGCTACAGTTGAAGAGAGAAAAAGGACGAACAGGATGGCCAAGGACAAGTTACAACGATGTGGCGGAAGTATAGAAAGATATAGTGGTAGGAGGTACACAGAAGGAGCAAGCTGTGCAAACTGCCACCGTGTAAACCAAACAACTATTCCTTTCATGCTTGGACAGGAAACCACTGCGAGACCGAAACGTAACGAAGGGAAAAGGGCGGGAGATGATGTAGGTGAAAAAAGGCGCAAGTTGGCGTTCACAATCCTGAAAAGTCGTGGAAATAAGAAGTACGGAACCTATGAGATCAAGCGGCAACTGGGCGAGACAAACCGTGCAAGTTCCTAATACGAGTGCGTGTACAAGGAAGGAGTAAAGAAAGGGACAGTAGTGTGATCGGAGGAGCCGGCTCATTAGCCATGATCAATGTGGGGGAGAACAAGGCTCAGTTGTTTCGGAGGAGTTATTCTCGGATCTCCCCCTCGCCGCCAGTTAGAGAAGAAAACGGCTGCTACGCCAACGAAAAAGGAGCTGGGCCGGAACAAAAAAGAAAAACGAAAAGCAAAATTGGCTATCGCAGGAGGAGGAGAATGACCTCAAGACACGAAACGAGAGAGGAAAGATCGATCTCGTCTAAGTTAGTCGAATTGACGGGAAGTGACAGGAGTTTGGCACAGACTGGGATGGCTGGCTGCAAAGATATAAAAAAACGGGTGACGGTTTAGGTGCGTAGGAACGAGGAAGGGGACAGGTGTCTTTTTGCCACTAGAGGAGATTCGCCAGAGGGAACAAGCCTGAAAGGCTGTGACTTCAACCGTGGGAAGAACTCCGCTGGTATCTCTATAGGGGAGGGGGAGGAAGGAAGTTGTCACCTTCGGGGGACAAATCGACAGGAAGCTGGATGCAGAAAAAAAAATCTCTCTAGCACGCAGGGAAAAAAGAGAGTATAAGAAGAAAAGAGGACCATCATGAAGGGTGTCCCAAGGGGGTCAGGCATCAGGGGGTGATCCTATGATCAAAGGGTTTGGGGGGATTCTTGGGAAAGCACAAGGACGAAAAAAAAAGGGAAGGTCACCTTATCTATTCTTTATGAAGAATGTGTGGGGGGGGGGGGGGAAAAAAGAGCTGATAGCAAGAATTAATCAGTCGGGTAATTCAAAGGGAAAGACCGGTCGTGCACAGAGGAGAACGGGTAAAGACAGAGTTACGGGAGAATCTCCTAGTTTTTTAAAAAAAAAGTCTCTACGAAAGGGGGGGCAGTTACAAATTTAGGCTTTAAAAAGAAGGAGGGGCTTTAAAGGCAAGGGGTAATATCTTTGTTTTCTTCGGGGGAAAAAAAGGAAAATAGCAAAGGGAGGGGGGGGAAAAAAGGAGAAACGCTTAAATTTATATTTCGGAAAAAGGGAGGGGAGCTAGTGGTAAGGGGCTAAAGAAGAAAAGGGGGGGAAAGAGTTCAGGGCCAAAAAAAAAGTGTGCTGTCTGAGGAAGAATCTTTCCGGGGAATAATCCAAAAGGAAAAAAAAGGAAGTATCAGCTAAGCGGAGGAAGTGAAAAGAAGAAAGAAGAAGTCGAATTGAATTACTCACTCAAGCGTGGGTAAAGTTTAGACAGGTCCATGTCAATAGATCTTGCCAAAGGAAAGGATGTGGGACGGTAGACGCCAAGCCATGGCAGAAAAAAAAAGACATTTCCTACCGAAAGGAATAGGAGGGGGGAAGGGACCTTGCACCAGGGTACTAAACCAAAGAGAAAAGAAATGGCACATCGAAGAGGAAAAAAGTGTGGTTCATCTTTTACTGATGGAAAAGGGAAAACAAGCGTGTTCCCTCTATCACAAGGAGCAAACAGAATGCTGAGGGAGGAGGAAAACAATCGGGAAGGATTTCGCCCGCCCGTAAAAGGGAAAACTTCTAGGGAGGGCGAAAAGGCCAGAATGAGGAGCAGCAAAAAGTGGGAGAAGGGGGGTAAGAGAAGGGCAATTCAGGGGGGGGGGGGGAAGAGGTCCCTTTCATGGAGAAAAAACTTGACATGTGTGGGATCCTTTGGGGTTACGGGGGGTTAAAGGAGGGGGAAACCGAAGGGGGAAAACTTATGCCGCATGAGCGTCGCCAGTTTTTGAAGGACCGGAGGTGGTTCGAGATTGAAGGGAGGAAAAGCGGGGGTAGGGGAGTGGAAAATACGCAAGGAGCGACAAATCGCGGATGTCAAAGGAAAAGTAAGGAGAAAGGATAGCACTTCGGATTCAAATTGGGTTCAAACAGGGGAAAGGGGAGCCTAAAGGCGTAATTCGGAAGAGAAAGAATTAATGAAAAAAAAAATCCACTAGGGAGGAAAAAGGGGAAAAGGTGACCGGAGGGAGGATCCTCTTTACACCAGGGGGGGTTCAGGTCCCCAGGGGAAGCAGAAAAAAGGGAAAAAGAGATTCTTTGAAAGGGGGGGGGAAATCGTCCCGCTTCTGGGGGGGGGGGGGGGGGGGGGGGCTTCGAACTTATCTCGGAGGAAGGGGAGGGCTGGTGAAAACAAAAGGGGGTGGGAGGGAGGCTACTAAAAACACATTTGAGGGAATCCGGGAGGGGGGTCAAAAACGGAGAAAATCCGAAAACGGTTGCGAGGGAAAAAACACCTGAAAAAAAAAAGGAGGGAGTTAAGATCCTCATTTCTGTCTTCCTGGGATTTCAGGTGAGCCAAAAGAAGAGTGGCCTTATTCAAGGTTGATCGTCTCGTCTCTGGTTTCGAGAGAAAATATCCGAAAAAGAAAAAGGCTGGTAACGTATTTGGGGGAAAGCGTGAAACGACAGGGGAAACAAGCGGAAAAAAGGGGAGTTGTGTTCGGTGAAATCTTGCAAAAAGCCACCAGTGGTTTCCTTTGGAGAGGGGATTCGCAGCCCGATTAAAGAAGGCAGGGGGGGACGTACTCCAAAGCGAGGGGTAAAGAAACGGGACGACTTTTCTTTTTAAAGAAGTTAGGGTAGTCACTTTTCTACTGGGGAGGGGGGGGGGGTGCTAGTTATCCCAAGATCCACTTAGAGAAAAAGTCAGGGGTTCCTTATGTAAAAAAGTTTCTGTGGAGAAAAGAGAATTAGAGAGGCTCTCACAAACAGGATGAAAATATAGTATATTTGAAGGAAGGGAAGGGGTAAAACTAAGAAGAAAGAGATGGCCCTTAGAGTTGCTGGATATACGTTTTCTGATGACCATTGGGGGGGAGGAAGAAAAGGGGGCGAAGGAATGTCCCTTTCTTAGAAGGAAAATACAGAGGCCCTGAAAAGAAATCCTCGAAGTTTAGGTTCTCTCTCTGAGGGGGGGGGGGCCCTCCAAAATGACTTGAGAGGGAGCACGTGCTCGCCTCCAAGAAAACGGGTATGCATATGGCAAAGAGGAGTCCGGAAAAAGGCAACTATTACAATTTCAAGAAAATCGAAGGGGCTAACTCCTTTCCACCGCATGGGAACTGGTGACGAAAATAAGACGCTCGATAAGGAGCATCCGGAAAACGAGGGAACCAGTAGTTGGATAAGGGAGAAAATTCGGGAAAGAGGAAGGACTTCTTCCGGTTGCAAAAGAAGAAGTTTTTCCGGTCTTACGGGAGAACCGACAAAACGGAAGAAAAAGGGCAACTGTTCCCCGTTTTGAGAGGGAACCCGCACCAAATCTCGGGGGGGGGAAAAAAGACACATTTGAGGGGGAGAAATTTTCGAGCCACAGAAGTGCCGCGAGGAAGATCAAAGGGGCAAAGGAGGAAAAAACCCCGACCAAGGAATCGTGTTAACGCTGAAAAGTCAATGAAAGAGGGAACTCCTCTTTGCGGGGGAGAGGAAGGGAGGAAGAAGAACCTTTGGGGGGGGGAGAAGGTCGATCCTTAGTGGGGAGTCAACAGAAAAGAAGTGATTATGGATAATAGGGGGAAAAAGAAGCGAAAAGGCGTATCGAAAAGCGGAAAATACTGTGGAACGGGGTAAGCGCCCCTAAAACAACAGCAAAAAAGATCGGGGTGACTTGAAGGAAAGGGCCTGAAGGGGCTTTTCCAATGTGGAAAGGTACCCACCGTACAAACACCAAAAAGATGCAAGGGATTATCAAAAGAAAAAAAGCTTTTGAAAAGAAAGCTATCGCTCCGCTCGCGAGAAGCCCTCATTATGGAGGAAAAAAAAAAGGAAGGAATAGATATTCGAAAAGTTCGGGTGGGGGGGGAGGCGTCCGACAAGAAGGGGAGGGTCGATTGGTTCATAAGAGACTAAGAATTCAGCAGGAAAGATCACTCCCTAGACTTCCTGGGAAAAATGGCACTCAAAAAAAAAAAAAAAAAGATGATGAAGGAGAGGGGCAACAAATGAGGAAAAGGGTTAGTCCAAGGGGAAGGCCCACGCCTAAGAGGGACGGAAGTCAGAGGAAGGAAAAAAAGCAATCGTTGGGGGAAAAATCATCTTGCCGACTGTGAAGGGTCTGCCAAAAGACGTCAGGTCAACTCTTCGTCAGGGAGAAAACAGGCAAACTTGGAGGGAGGACAAAATCTGCGAGAAAATCGCCGTTCAAGGAAAAGGGGTTGGTGAGGAGGACCTTTAAGTCCAGGGAAAAAAAAAAGTAGACAAGAGGGGAGGAAAATTCAGCAGGAAAGAGTAGATGACGTAACTATTGCAAGAAATAGAGACGCGAGGAAAAAACTGCGTCATCAGAAAGCTGAAAGGAAAGAAAGGATTTTCGAGGGGAAAGATCATTTCCTCAGAAAGAAAGGATGACTCCGCGGGCAGTTGCGCGGCGAGCGGAGTCCAAAAAGGGTAACAACTCACCGGGGGAGGGTTTTCAAAAAGAAGCGCATACTCGATGCGGAAATCTGGAGGGAAAGGAGGCGGCGCTAAAAAAAAATAAACTGAAGGGGGAATTTAAAAATTTTCTAAAAAGCGACTCAACAGAAAGATCTTAAAAGAAAAAGGGGAAGTCTCCGCCTCCGCGACTCTCCATGGTTCCACTGTGGGTAACACAAGAAGAGAGGACTCAAAGAAGGCTGCCTTAAAACACGCGGAAAAATGACAATGGAAAAAGGGTCTGGGCGGGAAAAGGGGAGCTCTTGAAAAAAGGAAGCGTTGAAGCGCAACTGCTCCATAGTAAACAAGGTCTCGAAAAAAAAAGGGGGGGACACCTTAGCACCACCGATCAGGGAAAAAAGAGGAGTATGCTACCCCGGGGAAGCCAAAAGGGGGTCGCAAAGGAAAGAGTGCGAAAAATCTCGTTACTTCCAGGAAGGGCCGTTGGAGGAAGAGTCCAATCTTGCCGCACGGGGGGGGAAGAAACAAGAGGAAAGGGGAGGGGTTTGAGGGGGAGAAAGATTCGCGGCAGCGAAAGAAAAAACTACAGGGAGAAAAGATTGCTTCTGAGGCTTGATAGGAAATGTCCAGTGAGGGTACAACGGACTCCCACGGAGGGAGAGCAGGAGGAAAAGATGGGACACATAATTTCTTAAATGAAAGGGGGACACGGAGGGAATAATCACGCAAAGAAGGGGGGAAGGAAAGTTTATCCTCCCATTCGAAAGGAATCCAATAGGGGGAATACCTCGCGCTCATAGTGAGGCAACCCACAAAAAGAAGGGGGGGGAAAAAGCAACCAAAAGGAAACATGGCCTTTCGAGAGGAAAAAACAAAGGGGGGGGATGTGTTTCCCAAAAAAAAAAAAAGAGTTAGAACAAAAAGAGAAGAAGAGTATTCCTCTAAGATGGAAGAAAAAGGCCTCCGAAAACACGAGCGGGAAGGGGTTGATTGAGGAATAAATCTTTTCGAAGTCAGGACTAACAAAGGGGGTGCGGGGGATTTCTGGCAAGGAAAAGGGGGGGGGGACTTCCGGGGCGTGCCGGAAAGAGAGACATCGGACTAATGTCAGAGGAAGGAAAAAACTTCTTAAGAAAAAGGGAAAAGGAGCTTCCTAAAGAGAAGGAAGGAGTCCGTCCAGTGAAAATTGGGGCTTTTATTGCTTGGGGGACTTTGGGAAGAAGGGGGGAAAAAGGGGCAGAAAAAATCCCACAACGAAAGGGGGGAGAGGGGAGAGGGGAGTGTAGTTCCGGGTAGAAAAAAGGTGCGGCTATCAGAAGAAAAGGGCTTTTCTACTTACCGGAAGAAAACAGGACACAGGGAGAGAAGAAAGAGGAAAGTGAAGGTACGTAACAGTTACAATCACCTTAGGGAAAACATTCGCCTCCAAAAAGCTCGTAACACCGGCTTTATCATTCTGAAGAGAGACGTATGTTTACTGAAGAAGGGGAGGGGGAAAGGGATTCAGATTACCAAGAGAGAGGGAAGCCAATCGCGCCCGTGCTGACCGAGGGAGGACAGGAACCAGAGTGAAAAGGCCGACATACCAACTTAGATTCAGAGAAGGGAAAAAAAAAAGTACGTCCCCAGGGGGGGAAAGGAAAGAAAAAGAACTACACGTGCCTGTCATAGCTTCGTGGGAAAAGGGGGGACACTTCACTGCTCACAGGGAAAAAAAGGAATTCACTGTCTCAGGAGGTGCACCAACAGGAAAGAATTACGGATAAGGGGAAAAAGACGATATAGATACTAAGAAAAAAAGGGGACTTTGGAAAAAAAGGGGACGCTCGCGGCTTTTGTAGGGAACAACTCTGGGGGGGGGGGGAAAAAAAAGGAATTTAAAAAGAAAAAAGACCCGGCTTACTGCAATCGAAAGAAGAAAGGGAAAGGCATCTTTGTGATCGGAAAAGAAACTCAACTAGGTCCGACGAAGACCGGTAGGTCTGACAAAAAAAGGAAAAGAAGGGACGAAAGATCACGGAAAAAAGCTTGGGGGGGGGCTTCAACATAGAGAGGAGAAAGATTCTCGAGTAAAATCCAAGAAAGAAAATTAAGAAGGGAGAAAAGGAAAAGCACCTTCGACAGGGGGGAGAATCAACAGTGACGTTGGAGGGGGGAGAAAAACGGTTCAATTTCTTCTATTCTCTTAAGCAAAAAAGTAAAGAAATCAACACTTGGAACAAGGAAAGGGGAAAAAGAAGAAGAAAAAAGGGAGGAGGAAAATGATATATTTTCACCGGGCACCGAAAAGAGGGGTGTCAAAGTGTGAACGAGGAGACTAAATCTGGATGCTTTACGAAAGACAGCCTCACTCAACAAAGAGGGAGGGAAAAAAAAAAAAGGCTTATATGCATTGGGGGAAAAAGGGGGGAAAAGGAAGAAGACGACCACGAATAATATATGACGCGTATTGAGGCGGGAAAAGGTACTTGAGAATCGTGGCTGCAGAAATGAGGGCAGTAAAGGGGTCCTAGTGAGAAGAAAAGAGGGGGGGGGGGGGGAGAAATCTTGATTCGATTCAGTCTGGAAGGGCTAAACTCGGGGGGGGAAAAAAAAAAACAAAGTATCCTGCTTCTGCAAGAGTCGTCGGGAAAGGAGGTTATTTTTCTCCACACAGAAAGCCGCAGGAGAAGCCGGATGTGAATTGTGAGGGATGGGGAGTGAAAAGGGGGGAAGTTCCAAAGAGGGGAAAAAGAAAAAGGGGGCCAAAGGGAAGGAGCGGCATTGCTAAAAAAAAAAGTCAGAGGTTAGAAGCGGATTGTCGAGAAGGGGGAAGGCATTCGTGTAGGGAAGTGCCGGAGAGAGGGAATGCGCCGGGAGGGAGGGAAAGTTCCAGAGGTGGAAAAAAGCATGCACAGCACCTTTAGGAAAACCAAAATGAAGAGAAAGGTCATACAGGGGAGGGGGGGAAAAGGAATCGAAGTCGTGGGAGGGGGGAAGGCTTGGTCCTTGCGGGGCACGTTAAGGCTCAACGGAAGAAAAAAAGGTATGCAACTTTCAAAAAGGACCAGGAACGACTTCGTTATCTCGGAAAGTCTAATACGAATAAAGGGGAAAGGAAAGGACGTTTAAAGAAGGAAACTTGAATTTTACCGCTTCAAAGATACTATCTAAGGTGGGGACTGGTTTTAAAAGCCTCATGGAATTTTAAAAAAAAAAGACACGTTGGAGAAGGTTCTTTTCTAGTCTATAGGGGGAGGGGGGACTACGAAACTGGAAAAGGGATCAGGCATAAAAAAAAGTGCAAAACTAAAAGAAAAAGATTTGAAAGAGAAAAGGTAGAAACGGAACTCACACAAAAAAAGGTTACGATGTCCACTAGCCCGCCGTAAAAGGATTTCGAGAAAGGATCCAGCAATACAAGGGCTCGGACGTGAATAGGGAAAGACGGCCGTGCCGGAACGGGAGGGGTCAATGGGCAAAAAAAGGGTCCATTACAGAAGGAAAATATCCATACCAGAAGGGGGGGGAAGACGTGCGCGGGGGGGGAAAGGAGGGAAGTCATCACATTCAGCAAGAAAGTGGTGTGTGAGGCAAAGGGGGAAGACGAACGATTTGGAGAAGAGAAAAAGAACCCGCTCTTTGATTAAGCAAGTCGCTTTGTCGAAAAAGACGGAGAGTATTCCTTTCACCGAAAGGGAAAAGGGATGGGGTAATGTATGAAGGAAAAAATGTGGTTACAGAAAGCAGAGCGAAGTACCTGGTGAAAGGTGGTGGGGAAAATCGAGGGGGGGAGGTTAATCTGTGGGGGGGACTCTCGAAAAACAGAGAGCTATGTGGAAGAGGCATCTGGGGGGGATACACAGCCGAAGGAAGGATGCTTGCTTATACCGGGTAAGTGACCCCTCATACCGTAGGCGTCCTTCGGGGGGGGGGAAAAAAAGGCCTCTCTATAAGGAGGGGGATTCCGGGAAAAATCCGGAACTGGCAGACATGATAAAGAAAGGGGACCGAAGAACAGAAAGAAAGGGAAGAAACCTGGGCGCAAAAGTTGCTCGAAAGGGGGAGGTATCTGCAAAAAGAGGGAAGGGCTTTCGAGGCGAACGTGGTGGTTTCCTCTAATCAGTGCGAAAAAAAGGAAAAGAAGAGAAGAGATCCGGAAGTCCCTTTCAAGGCGGGGAGACGCCGGGGAGGACCCTGAAAAGAAGAAAAAGGGGGAGGAAGGGGCACGCGGGTATCTAATCGAGACGGAAGGGTCACCGAGGACTTCCTCAAGACCAAAAAGGGGTTGCCGAGGGGGAAAAAGGGGAAAGAAGATCTCTAGTTCTCTGGTGCAAGAGCTAATCCCGGGGCCAGGGGAAAAGGAAAAAAGGTCACGCTAAGGGGGTGGAAACAGCCTGTGGGGGGGAAAAAATACAGATGCAATCTTAGGGGGGGGGGTTCCATTTTTAAAGGGGGTTCTTCGTCACAATAGAAGGGGAAATGCCGGAGGAAGGAAGTTTGGGGGGAGGGGAAAAGGAGGTCTTATCGCGGTGGGGTTACTCATGGGGGAAAACGGTTCAAATACGGAAAGTCAAATAAAACAGAGAAGGGGGAGGATTAACTACAAGAGGGAAAACTACTACGAGGCGAGTGGGGGTCATTCCTAAGCGGGGAAGGGGGTTTCCGGAAAAGAGGAGTCCTTGAAAAGGGGAAAAGGGGGGAATCATGCTTTTTTTTCTTAAAGGGGGAAGGGTTGCAAGAGGGAAAAGGAAAGGGACGAAACTCTTACAGGTAGAAGAATTGATGAAGAAAGGCTCTATGGGGAGGAAACGACATGGCCCTCTTCCGAAAGCCTACGAACCTTTGTCTGTCATGGGGAATCGGTCATAACGGGGGAGGGGGAGGCGTATATCAGGAAAAAAGTGGATCGGTCCCAAACGCGATTCAGGTAGAGCTAAGGAAAAAAGCATGCGGAGGGGGTAGGGGGGGGGAAGAAATATTTGGGAAAAAAAAAAGGAGGGACACTTTCATATATCTGTCAGGGGCACATTCGGCAAAAGGTGCTAAAAAAAGAGTGATCAACGAAAGAAAAAGGGAAAACTTTCAAAAGAAAAACTTACTTATTCGAAAGCCCATTCA
>Ga0179593_1720805_pt1 | contig 25512 bp, 22 predicted proteins | sample CZODoug2_1_08_16_FD_185931 | JGI IMG/M metagenome (GOLD analysis project Ga0179593, IMG submission 185931) | Vadose zone soil fungal communities from Angelo Coast Range Reserve, California, USA - CZODoug2_1_08_16fungal (PacBio error correction) | ecosystem: Environmental > Terrestrial > Soil >...
CTTTTGAAGAAAACTGAGGGACCTTTTGGGGCTCAAACACCGGGATAAGAAAGGGACGGACGGATTAAGAGATGCTGGGGATTTTTAGACAGTTAAAGTGGGAAGAGAAGGGTCTTTAACTCCGCGGCCAAAGGAGTGGGTGAGGGAGGGGGAGCGTGGGGCCTCGCTGGCCCCAGTCCAGGGACGCCTTGTAAGATGCTCTCGGTGGTTGGGAGGTGACCTTCGTTACAAAGGGTCCGGCGCCGGAACGATGGGTGTTCCGAAGGAGGGCTAAAGAGAGGATCGGGGAGGGGGTGTAACTTCCAAAGAGAAAAATCCCCCCTCTGGGAGGGGGGAACGCAAGGAACGTCACGCATACTACCTGGTCTAAAGGCCGGTCCGTTGAGGGAGGGACGGCGGAGTCGATGAGAAGAATAAAGAGAGGGAGATGGGGAACGTAAAAGCGCAAGGATAGAAGGGGTCTGTTTTTTTTATTTTGTGGGGGAGAAGAAGAAGGGAAAGAGTAAATTTTCTCATGATGCCCAACCCTTACTTTTGAGATTGGGGTGAGAAAGGCTTCAGGGAAAAAGAGCACTTTCTCTCGCGGGGTGTAAGGTCCCTTCCTCTTTCTTTTGGGGAAAAGGGAGAGAGGGGGGACCACGAAAGCTCTTTCGCTGAGGGGGGGGGAGCGAATTGGTGAAAGAAGGGTCTTGAAAGGGTCTTCCCGACACAGGGAATACGTCTCGGGGAGTTCCTCCTTCGAAAGTCTCTTTGTGGCCGACGAGTCAGGAGAGAGAGAGGCTCTAGGGTCTTCGAGAAGTGGCGCACGGGCTACGAAAGGAAAGGGGTCCGGACGGAAACTTGGATTTTGAGAAGGCACAAATGGGAATAGGGAGGGCTTCAAGGTTCCTCGAGAGGAACCCGAGAGGATCTTTTGAAATGTGGTTTCGTGAGGGGTTTTAGGGGGGGTGGCTGGCTGGCGGGTCTAGAAAGTGGGGGGACTCTTTTCTGAGAAAAAATTGTTGCGCCTGTATCCCTCGCGGTTTGGGAAGGATTTAGAGGGAAGGGCGGAAAAGTTGTCCGATTAGAGGAGATTTTCCCGGGGGGGGAGTTTACGAAAATGACGGATTCTTCCTACCATTAAGAGGGGGCCTCTAACAACAAAGCCGCGGAGGCTCTGGAAGGGAAGAGGAAGGGTGTCATTTCGATTTTAGGAGATGGGAGGGATTTACTCAGAAGTTCCTCCACCGACAAAAGATCAGAAAAAGAGACGAAAGGGAAAAGTGTATCTTTTTCGTGGGAAAAAAAAGCCGACGAGGAAGCGGTTTGGGATGTCCGCTTTAGGAGGGGGTTTCAGGTGCGTTGCGGCGGGGAAGCGCTTACTATCTGAAAAAAAGACGCCTGACAACCCCGCCAAAGAAAATACTACGAAACCCAGCAAAACCAAAAAAAAAGCGCAGACGGAAGACATAGTTGTGTTGCGCAGATTTTTGGGTTTCAAAATCGCAAAGAGAACGTCATAAGAACCAAAAAAGGAGGAGGAACGCGGGGGGGGAAAAGCGGGCGAACCGCCTAAAAGACGGCCGACGCCAGCGTGGTGGAGCGAAGGCCAACACCTTACCTCATCTAAAAAATTTTACGGGCGGGCTCGAATTAAAATGAAGCCTAAGGTTCCCTATCTTTGGTAGAGCTGGAGGGAGCATCTTCCTTAATTCTCCATAGGCTGCCTCTCATAAGGGGTAAAGGAAAGCCATAGGGGGCCTATCTCACTAGCAGGAGATCGAGAAAACCACTTATTATTAAAAGGGGGGAGATATCCATGAGACTTTATCATTACCTGTATTGATTGAATAGAGAAATGAACTTGCCAGAAAGTTCCTAATGATGCAGTAGAAGAGCTCGTAAAAATCTCTGGAGAGCGGAACTTCTTCTGCTCTGGTTGGTGGGGGGGGGGGGGGGGTTGGGGTTTGTGGTCTAGATAAGGTCGCGGGGTTAGTTTTACTGTGAGAGTCAATTCATAGGGAGGGTAATTCTGGCCAGAAGTTCTCCCGATGAGAGAGGATCCACTCGCAAGGGGGAACAAGTGCAGATGCCGTGAGAGCTCAATCTCGAGAGAAAAAAAAGGGAGGTGCGAAAAAAAGTCAAAAAAGGGTTGAGGCTTCGTACGGAGAAATGGTGGTTTCATTTCGACGGCAGATGTCTTTAGAACGCCGAAAAAAAATTCTGGGAGGGGGGAGAAAAAACACCGCTGAAGAGGCTTTTCTCCACTAACAGTAAAGCGACCCTTCTTAGGGACGCAAGGAGTTAATGGGGGGAAAAGAGGGAATCATAGGAGGAGTCAGATTCAAACCAACTTCCTCGCGGGCACGGAGTAAGGGGATTGTTAATAGGCTTAGCACTGTATTAGGAAAAAATCTCAGGCCGAAGAAGACTTCTGGCACGACAGAGGGCCCATATCGCTATCGGGTACCCAGGGGGATCTAGTAAGAAACGGAAGGAAAAGCGTTCTAGAAAAGCGAGAAGAAAAAAATTCCACCAGTCCTCCATCCCCAAAAAAAAGTAAGAAACACGCCGAACCACGGGAAAAAAACACTCCTCGCTTTGGGATCTGGTCCCAAAATCGAAAAAAGAACTCTGGGAAAAAGAGTAAAGGGAAGGGGAAGCCGAGGGAGAAGAATTCGTAAGATATCTTCCGTATATTTTCTGAGGCCGCCACGAGGGAATCTTTTAATGGTTATAGGGTATCGAAAGGGGTCCATAGGAAGGGAGGACAGACCCACCTCCTTTCTGGAAAGGAACTCGAAGGAAAAAGTGACTCCTTTTGTGGAGGTTGGGAAAAAATATTGCAGGGAGGACCACGAACTACCATCCTAAAGACTCTGAGGGAGAGACATGGAGATCTTCCGTAAGGAAATGACTGCATTATAGTCCGTATCTAACTATTAAGGAAAAGAGGACTTGTGAATCTTACCCCAAAAATCTGTCGGAAGGAGAGGAAAACCCAGAAACCTATCAGGGGGCAAATCGGAAAATTCCTCTTTCAACAACGCACCTGGCGAGAAAGCGTTCTGGGAGTGATTGAAGTCCCGAGGAATTGTAGGTTTGCAACAGCATAACTTTCTAGGGTAGTGGCAAAACAGAGTCTCAGTAAATCCCCGCTCGGGGGCAGCTCCTCGGAAGAAAAAGAGCGGGACAAAAAAAAGGTTGGGCATGTAGACTCCGAACCCCTCGGGAAGACCAAGAACACATTAAGGAGGGGAGGACTGGGGGGGCAGGGGAATGAGCGAACACATCGCAGTCGTCTCTTTATTCACCTGGAAAATTCGCTTAGGAGTCAAAAAAAGGAAAAGATCAGGAAGGAGGAAAATCTCGGTAAGTACTTGAAGCCGGGGTTTTTTTATCTAAGCCCAGGCACTTTCTGGTGGGACTACTGAAAAAATATCTCGAACAACACTTATGGTGAGGGGAAAGAGGAGGGGAGGGTGAAGAGAACGGCCGGAAGAGTTTTACGGGAGGCGAATATGAAGTCGCAATGGGAGAACGGCCGTAAGCATTCTGTGGAATTTGGAAGGCGATGATACTCTGGAGCACCGCCCAGTTAGGGGGCTCCGCGCTGATTTATGTTCTAGGATCCGCCAGCATACTTGAGAAAGGGGTTCGAAAAGCCTTTGGGAAGTGCTCCGCCGGTTGGCGTGAGTCTTTAACAAGAGGTATTAAAAGGACGTAGGGGGGGGTATCCAGGAAAAGCGCGCTCCTCAGATCTTTCGGAGGAAGAGAACCGATGGGGAAGAGGAAAAAAAACTTTAAAGGAGATTGAAGCTGGGTGGAAAACATTCCGAGGTACCCTCCCGGTCAGGGTTCTTCTCTCCTTTTCCGGCTGGGGGTTAACACGCGGGGGAGCAAGAGAAAAAAAAAGGGTCCTCAGTTTTCGGAAGGAGAGGACCGCGACCTCACTTCTATAGGGGTAAGCGGATTCCTCTGTATGTGTGGGGGTCCCAGTCGGTACAAGGAAGGAAAAGGAGAGGATTTCAGCGAGGGAATGTATCGCCAGCGGATATTGATGGGCGGCTTGCTCCTTCTTCAAGGCAACTGAGGGGTGAAATTCTTTACGCCGCGTCAGAGAGTCCTACTCAAGCGGGAAGGAGGGGTCCGAGGCGCTCTGGCGGTGACAGACTCTCTAGAAAACTGTTCTAGACCAAGTACCCGCTGGTGAGGTGGGGGGGGGGTCAAAAAGCAAAGGGGGAGAAAAAATCTCGGAAGGGGCTTCTCGTCCACTCGGGGGGAAAAAAACTAAATTCTTATGTCCGTCTCCCGGAGGAGGAAAAGTCGTCGCGGAAAAAAAGAGCTGGTTTAGGCGCAAGTTGTCGGCTTGGGGGGGGTGGGAAAGAGGGGGGGGGATGCTTTCAGGGGAGAAGGACGCTTTTTCTGCTAAACGTCGACCGACAAAGTTTTAGGGGGGAGCCTCGCTCCAGGGGCACACGAACAGGCCCTTTCGCGCTCTGGGGGATGAGGAGGACTCCGCAGGGAAATAGGCAAACGAAAGCTGGGGAAGATACCATCCGCGAAGAACGTCCGCTGGCCGCTATTTGGGGGTCGAGGTTTCGGGCAAAACTCGCCGGCTTAGTCAGTTCGGGGAAAAAAACAAGGAAAGGAAACTAATAGGACATTGTCTCTCCCTGTATCTGTTAGGGAGCCCCATCGAGAGATGCTTTGTTCGTGCGGGAAGCTTTAACACACCACCTAGAAGGTTAATTTCATATGGGTGCTTCTTTTTAATGAGATAATCGGCAAGGCACCTGAAAACCGTGAGAAAATCTACGGAGCACCAAAACCAGCCACACCGCTCGGGGGCATAAAGATCGAGGGGAGGGACGACTTGCTAAAAATAAAAAAAAAAAAAAAAGGAGACTTGCCACGAGAGCGCTTTTCGGGCAAGGAACTCCGAAGCTGGCGCACCGGCAATCCCATCGCCTCAAAAAAAAAAAATGGGGAATCTCCAAAACTCAAAAAAAGAAGTTCGCAGAAAAAGAAGCCACGGTCATCTGTCCCGATTCTTGGGAAAAAGCGCCGCGACTGAAGAAAAAAATTTCTCGGCGACCAGAAGAGGAAAACTCTAAGAGAGGGGGGGATATTGGAACCAATCGTGCCCTCGGGTCAAAAAGAAAGATACGCCGCGTTCCAAGAGATCACAACACACGAGGATTCCTGCGTCGGCCGGGGAGAGGAAGGTGAGGCCGATGGCTGGAAAAAATGGAAATTCTCAGACGAGCAATGAAGGAGCGCAATCGCGCAGAAAATGAAGAGGAGGGCTCAGAAACTGCTTCGCAGCCGGGAAAAAAACGAAGAATGGCCGGTGAGTTTTCGGGGGAAAGCCAAAAGAGGGAAAACCCACAAGTCGGGACGCGCTGCCAGAAACGTTCTCCAAGAACGCCCCTCTCGGCAGATAAAAAGTTTCATAATTCCTTTTAAGGGGGGGGGAAGCAAGCTAAAAGGGAGACTCACCACACCTGGGAGGAACGTCTGCGCGATTGGAAAAGGGTTGAAGGAGAAAAGTAAAAATCTTGGGTTGGGGTCCGTCTGGACAGGTAAGAGGGTAGGCCACAACGTGGAGGAAAGAGACTTCTGTCGTTAAAGCAGGGAAAACGATGGCAACCGGGGTATTGGCGCTGGGGACCTCACAAGAACAGGAAAAGCTCAGAACCAGGAGGAGTTCCTCGGGGGGTGTGGAGTAACGAACTACGTCAGGCGGAAAATCCTCAATTCTCCGAGCCACATAGCTGCCCGAAAAAGTTCCATCACGCGGGAAGGGTAAGGCGGGTTAGAGAAAAAAAGGATCCGAAAGAAGAATCCTCCCAATAGGGAAAAAAGAGACGGCCGGCTTTCCCCCTGTTATAGGAAAGGCCGGCAAGAAACAAAGGTAACACCGAAAAAAACGTGGGGAGAATAAAAAGGCAAAGGAGGACCTCCAAAGACACTGTCGAACCACATGGAATGCAATCAGGGCGTCCAGACCTAAAGCATAAACGAAGATAAAAGGAAAAGAGAGTCTTAGAGAAGGCCGTAATAATTCCGTCCAGAAAGAATGCCGATATTTTCTTATCCAGAGGAAGCGCCGAAAGAATTCGAGAAAGGGAAGGACCGGCTCTTCAATCGACCCCAGAAAAGAGGTCGCTGTGCTCAGGGGCCGAATGCCTCGTCTAGTCAAGGGGGAGATTTGAGGAAGAGGAGGGTCCTAATGGAACCTACTATCCTCGTAGACGTCCAATGGAAAATAGAGGAGTCCTTCCTAGAGGAATTGAAACTGACGGAGAAAAGAGTTAACCAAAAAAAGTCTTCCACAAAGAATGACAGTTGATTTCTCTTGAGAGTCAAAAAAATAAAAAAAGATTCCACAAAAAAGAATTATAACTTCCGAGTGAAAAAAACTCTCACAAAGCATGGAAAAAGTTCGTCGAGTCATTTTCTTGAAAAAAAAAAAAACCGAAGCCGGAAAGCGGGAGAAGAGGAAAGAAAGCCCGAAGCTCTTCTGATAATGGAAAAATACGCCGGGGGATACATAACTAGTAACAAGGTCTACGCCGAAAGCGGAGCAACGACAAGGTACCAATCTAAAAAACCAGACTTGCAGGAGGGAGTCATTACTCTAGAGAGTCGAGAGGAGGATTGTAGTCGTCGGAACAGCACTTTAACTTCGAGAGCGTCGAACTGACTTAAATTCGATCTCTGGTAAAAAAAACATTTAGTAGCATAAGGGGGGGGGGGGTAGGAAAGGACACTCATTCGTAGACAATGCCACTCTATGGAGGCTCAACACACAGGAGAGGAGCGTGTTGAAGGCCGGGAAAAAGACATTAAAATCGTGACTCTCAAAGGAGAGTCTCAAGGCCTTTACCTTCTCTACGGCTGGGGGTTTCTAGACGAGGGGGTCGCAGTTAAAGCTGTTAGTTACGCCGCGAAAGGGGGGGGCTGATTTTTGAAGGGCGCGTCATTCCAAAAGCCTCGAAGGTCAGACAAAGGGGTTGATCCTTGGGTGGCGTTTCTCTAGGGGTGAGGGGATTAACAACACAGAGGGGGAAAAGAAAGATTGGGAGGAGTCATTAATCTCTGCTCATCAGGGGGCGTCTTACTCCCCCGAAGGCACAAGGGCCCGCGAACCGCTGTTTTTGCACGAAAAGCTTCCGTCGAAGCAAGGAAAAAGGGGAGAAGTTGTTGGGGCAGGGGGGGGAAATCATTCCTTTCTAAGACCTTGAGCTGGAGTGGAAGAAAGATGTTTTTCTTAAGAGGGGAACCGCGAAGGAAAGGACGTTTTGGGAAGGAGGGGGGGGGAAACCGACTCGAGGTGGGGAAAACAAGGTCTAAGGGAAAGGAATCATGATCTAGCCGAGGGAAGCAGGGAATACTCTTGGGGAGTAGCAGGCCGTCTATGGAGGGAGGGGGGGAGTCGTGCGCTCTAAGCCCGATGGTTGCGGGCGACCAAAACTGAGCGAGGCCGCGGGGACCTCCTGCACGCAGAACTGCGGGAAAAGCTTGGGAAGGCGGTGCCGGTCTCATACGGGCTCTACAGTGAGCTTTTTCGGCGCGCCTGGGGCAGGCGCAGGATCTCGAACGTCTAGGGACCAAAGTAGGGAGGGGAGATCACTCAATGGGCAGGCCGGCCCCTTCGTCTGAACAGGGGGACCGCAAAAGGCGAGGAAGAAAGCGATGATTTTGGAGGGAGTAGGGGGGGTCACTGTTTTTTGGGCGAGGGAGTACGTGGTTTGGAAGGGGGACCTTTTTTGGGCCGAAGGGGCGTAAAATCCTAAGACGAAGGGGACGAAAAAAGGAATCCATTGCAACCAAGATTCGCCGCTCTGGAGTGCGTACTCAAGAGGAAAAGAGGAAGAGAAAGTCATCTCCGCAAAAAGGCTAAACGCCTATTACCAATCTCGAAGGACGGGTCCGTGTGCCCACATTGTCTAAGTTTTGACGGGAGGCAATTGCTTGAGAGGTAAAGAGAGGAGGGAAAGCCACAAACGATTACTCTTCCGAAAGGGGGTAGAGACGTGTTATAGGGGAGTCCGCCAAGTTGCGGTGCAGAAGAGAAGGCGGACTTTCTTAAAAGAGGAAGGGCAGCACGTTTGGTGGGAATGCCTCTAAGGGGGGAAAAGGCCTTCTACCGGGACCAGAGCCGGCCTGGTCTAGAAGGCAACACACACATCCACACGCAAGAGCAGACGGGCATGTGCGCGTCGCTTTTGCACTGCCGAGCTTGCGAAATCAAAGAGGGCACCTTCATCGGAAGGACTGGTCTGCGCGCGTGCCGAAAAGAGGGCGAACGCCCAGAAGGAGCCCAGGCTCAAGGGGAAGAACGAATTTGAAGAAACGCACTCGTCCATGCGCGCCGCGGGGGAAAAGGCCGTCAGCTGAAAAAGGAATCATCTTTCCCGATATTTTTTCCGCAAAAGCTTGAAAAGAAAACTTCTGAATTGAAATCTCCATCCCATCGCCCGCGCCATCGGGGGCAGGAAGCCATCGTCCGGAACCTAGCTCACTGAAACGGGGGAAGAACCCTGTCAGAGAGGTAGTTAGGAAAAGAGAGAGCCTCTGGAGGGAGGGGGACCGTGTTTTCGTTTTAAAAAAGGGTGAAAAGGGGGGAGACCTAGAAAGTCGCGTTCTCGCGCGGAAAAAGCTAAGGATTAGTCATACGAAGGGCCGGCAAGCTCGCAAGTAAAACACTGGGGAAATAAGTGAGTTGGCAGAGACACTTCGCTGGCGCAGGCGGCTTTTACCCTGGATAGGCTGGACTTAGGAAAAAGAGCAGAGAAATCTCATATGCGCCTTTACCTGTTGGAGAGGAGCAAAAGCCGTCTAAAATCCTAGAAAAAGTGGGATCCGCGTCTGCGCTCTTGGGTTGCGGAGTATATTACTTTGTGGAAGCGGAAAAGGAAGGAAAAAGCCTCCCACACGTTGATGAGGAATTACTCTCTGTACATAGAGGCAAAAACGAAGAATTTTGCGCAGGGGCTGACAGAACAGAAGGCGAGTAGGAGAAAGAGTTCCTCGTTTTTTTTTGGGGGGGAGGTGAACGAACTGACTAGGCCGCAATGGGCCCGAAAAGAACTCGGGCACGGCCAGCGAAGGGGAGCGGTCGTTTAGGAAAGCCTTGGGGGAGAAGGGAAATCTTCAGGCACGTCTTCCCGCCCAGAGGGACCAAAAGAAAGAGAGGCCTTCGAGGGGGTAGAGCTAGCATACGAAACCCAGAGTATAGGGGAAGGGACCCGGCTCGAATTGGGCTCAAGACATTATAACCAAGAGAAAAGAAGGGAAAGATTTCGAAAAAGAAACTCCGTTCGTCAGCGATGGGGACAGGCATGACGAAGTCTTCAAGAAAAGGGGAGAATAAAATCCGATAATAATTAAGGAAGATCAGGAAGGGGAGGAGGGAAAGGACCTTTAGAAACTTCCGTACAGCGATGGGGGAAAGACCGTATATCTGCTAAAAGTACAGCAAAGACCAAACGCCCCAGAACGACTGTCGGGAAAGAGAATTCCTGTTGTGTCAGGGACTCACCCATAGTGCTAGGAGAGGAAACGGCACGAAGGAGTATACATCAATACGGAGGAATCGAAAAGGACGGGAGCTCATGATGAAGAGGGTATACTAGACGATGGAAGACATCCATATTACGGAGGCGACACAACTCGAGGGGGAAAAGGGCTATCATGAATAAAACCATCCCCTATGAACGAAGTATCGAGAAAGATTGGGGGAGAAAACTCTGACCCGCGCAGAAGAACTTAGAGGGGGGGCGTGACGTCCGAGCATTTTCGTTAAAACCGTTAAAAGTGAAAGGGGAAAACTTCCATAGGGGGGCAAAGACCGCGCTGAGAGAGATTCGGATAACCAATAATCAGGGGCAGAGAACATAAACTCCTTTATACTCCTGAAAAGCGAGAAAAAAAGTACCAATTCTAAAAGGAAACGGGATGGAAAGTAGAGGGGGGGGTTAAGAAGCGGCAACCCTCAATAAATCAGCGCGGCGCGGGGGGAAGATAAAAGGGACGCGTCTGACTTCTAGACTTCTCGAGAAAAAGAAAAAAGCCCCTCGGGGTCTAGAAAAAAAAAAGAAGACTGCAAGAAAAAGCCTCCCAGTCAGTCTTCATTTCGGGGGGGACGGCCACCGAGAGAAAACACAAAAAAAACAACTAGAGGGAAAGAGAATGGCTCTACCCGAATAGACCGGGGACTTGGATGCTTAGAGATGAGGAAAAGTCAAGACCTGATAGGAGCCGTTAAGAGAGTGGAAGGGAGAGAGAACGCGCAGTAAAAACCTTTTACTTCTTTACATCCGAAAAGATGATTGTGATGGCTTGCAGGAGCACGACCGACTAAAAAAGAACGTCATGGTTTCGCAGTTTGGGGGGGGGGGGGTTTGCCCTCAAAGGTGGTTGAGTCTCCCAAAGGGGGAAACAGGTGGAGGGTCGGGAGCAGGGGGTAAGTACTCATGGCTCCTCAAAGAGCGAGGGAAAATTCCCGATGGAAAGAAGCGACCTTTCCAGGACGCAAACCGGAAATGTCCGGCACGCAATACCCCGCCCGGAAAGTTGCTGCTCGCAGCGTTGTTGAGCTGAATTTCCCGAAAGCTCGGCGTTGCCTCGGGGGTCAACTGCTCTCCGCGACACTCAGGATCAGGGGAAGATGGAAAGGAAAGAGGGGGGAGGGGGTTTTTTCAAAGCAACGAGCATCATGAGCGACTTCCGTCGGCTTGGATTGGTCTCGTGAGGGGGGGGGTCTGGATCGAGTGGTCGGAGAGGGACCTCGCACGGGTGTCAGGGGGGAACAACATGCACTTTTGGTCTCGTTTCACTCCAAAGGGGCGGAAGGGGAGAGGGGGGAAAGAGGTCCTTTCGCGCTCAAGTCTCTACATATTTCTTAAGGTGTCGCACGGGCTACGACCAGACTCAGCCTGACGGAGGACAGGAAAAAAGAGCACGAATGCTTATGGCAAAGTCCCGGTCGTCGTCTGGGGAGGGCTGGGAGCTCGGCAAAAACCCAAAAAAAGGGGGGTTCTCGCAATTTTCTTTTTTCGACGGGGGTGGGCGTCTTGCTAAGGACGCGTGGGGGGATCCCAGTTTTGCACTGGGGGCCTAATCGCGGGGTTTTTCGGCACGGCTGGGAAAAGCCTCGCTCCAGGGGCAGGGCCGATTCGCTCTAAAAAAGGTGGCGTGACTCCGGGAGACACGAGGGGGAGGAAAAGGAAAGTTATAAGAGGGAAGATTCCCATCCCGATGGAAACGGGCCGTGCCCCGCGGCAAGAAGCGAGTTGTCGGGCTCATGGAGAGGTGAAGTTCGTTTCAGTTTTCACAAACACCCAAAAGAAAAAAAAAGAAGACTACAGGGGGTATCTTTCTTGGAGCCAACGCATCCGACGAGGCAAAAATGCAAAGAAGGCTTCAAGGTACTGCAGAGGGGGGCAGGAGGGGGGGAATTGCAGAGACCGCCTGCATAAGGGGCGACGTCCCTGACCAAACAAACCCGTGCTCCTCGCAAACAAAAAACCACCGAGACAAAGGGGTTTCGCAGGGACGCTATGGCTTGGCGAAGGAGAAAATCGTCACCTTCATCGCCATAAAACGGCGAGAATGGCTGCCGCTAGAAAACCCCCAAGGGACGAGGGGAAGGCATGCTTGGAGAAAGTGCCGACAGGAAACTCACATGACTCCGCCTGTCGGCAGAGAATACGGGTTCGCTCCGAGAAGAGGGGGGCTAGGAAAGGGAGGGGGGACCGTGTCGCTCGCCTCGCAATGACCGAATTGCTCTGGCCGCTCCACGAAGGGAAAAAGGGGGAGCCATCGGGAAGCAAGGTCCCCACTCAGAGAAGAAAAAAAAACAACCTTAGGACCCTTCGCGTAGCGCAAGGAAGACCTTTAGTGCCGTATGTCGTAAAAGAATGCGCTGGGGACACTTCCGGAAGTAGGAGGGAGGAACTTCGGATTAAAAAGGAGGAATAGGGAGTAAGGAAAAAGATACTTCATGAGTCTCCTTGCAGTAGTTTTCCGGTTAAAAAAAAAAGGGCTAGGAACTTTCGCAGGCGGCATATTTATCCCGGTCTAAAGGACAAGAAAAAGAGGGGGAGGAATGCCTTTACAAGGAAAAAAATCTCGCGAACCAAGAAGTTACCCGTCCTTCTCGCTGTTTGCGGTGAGTAGTAGAGGAGCACGGGGAGTTTCGCCCATATAGGAGGATAGACGTAAAGAAAGGGAAAAGTACCTAAGCTGTAAAAGACGCATCACCGCTTCAAAAAGGGTTGTAAGGTGGAGAAGAAAACTTCGCTACCCGGGAGGGAAAAATTTTAAAGGGAGGGAGAGGTGGGGGTGAACTCCTTCTCTGCGAGTAAAGAAACAATGCCGAAACTCGTAGAAAAAAGATGCCCGCGTCAAAGTTTTCCATCGAGGATGTGAAAAAGAGAAAGGCCTGAAAGTAAGCGTCCTAATCCGACTAAGGAAACGAAAGCCCCACTATTTCCCAGAAATCAGAGAAAGCCCGGGCAAAGGAAGAGAGTCTCTCATCCGTCAAGAAAAAAAATCAGCGGAAAGATTGAGCGAAGAGAAGGTTAGAAAGGGGAGTATCTTCTCCGCCAGAAAAAAGGGACAAAATAAACCTCCTACCACATTGAAAAAAAGAATACGGGTGCGGTCCAGGAACCCATACCGCTATACACCGCTACCGGGGAAAGAAGGGAAAAGGAGGAAAAAGAATCCAGGTCCTTCCCGAGATCCTGGAAGAGATTTTCTTATCCCTTTAGAGGGACAGCCGAACAAGGGATTAATCTCGACCATCCAAAAGGGTAAGCCCCATCCGCCGGTAGCAAAGGAGTAACTCTAAGTCCGGGGGGGGAGTTTGGGTCTAAAAAAAGTTCTAGTCCATAATGCGAACTTAAAAGGTGAAGCTAGGGAGGGGGCCAAGACTAGAAGCTAAAAGGCAAGCTCATATTCTAAGGGGCCGTAGAAGACGAATGTGAAAAACAGCCCATAGGAGGGGAAAAAGACCGCGACCAAAGGGGGCTCAGGGGAAAAAAAGGAGTTCGAGGAAGTACAAAACCAGCCCCGAGGAAAAGCCTATCAGTTTCATCATGATAAATTCATGCAACCGAACTCGAAGAGATCATCAACTTATAACCTTTCTGGTATTAAAGGGGTAAGAGAAGGAGGGTCATTGGGGGAAAAACCCCATAAAAGGGGAAGGATCTTCGGAAGTCAATCGAGAAGCAATATCTATTGAGCTTCCTGATGAATAAATCGTGAAGGAGAACCTCACTCTGTTTGGTAAACAAAGGTAGAAAACCGCAACGCCCGCAAGAAAAAGGCTAAACCATTAGGGGACGGCTAAGGAATTACTCGCACCGGAAAAAAGCACAAAGAAGAAAGGTTAAGGCCTAACCGGAGGGGCTCACTTTCACTGCAGAAGCAAAATAACAAAGCCTAGCGACGCTTCCTAGACCATGGGGGAGAAAACGTAGAGAGGGGGAAGGAGAAAGAAAACAGTCCACCGGGAGTTTTCGTAGACGCCACCATCTCATCTCAACACAAAGGAGAAAAGATGAGAATCTGGGGAAAAAATCCTTAAACCGGGGGGGGAGGGTGGGGGAAAAAAAAAAGTATTAAGGAGGTATCTCTTTACGTAGATAGGGGGGTATTTTTCTTACTCTCTACTCGAAGGGGGCCGATCCAAATCCGCTCCGCTTGAGTGGGATGAGGGGGATCTTATCAAGAAAACGTCCTCCTCCGTCAGGTGGAACCCGGGGGGGTTCCGGGTGTGATGTGGGAGGATTTGCTTATTCCATTCTTTGAAAAAAATCTTTAATCCGGGGGTATTCCTAGTAGAAGGAACTCTTCTCCTCAGGAGGGAAGGGAGAAACTTATGTTCCAGGCCGGGAAGTTCCAGAGGAGGTTTCACGCCAATGCAGGAAGCGGCTAGTAAAGGAAGAAGAAAATACCCGAAAGGAAGCCGTTGCTGACTCGCCGGGGGGCCGTGGGGGGAACGCGGGGGAGAAGGGAAAGATTCCAGGACTTGGACGCGGGGCGGGGTACTTCCCGGAAGAAAGAATAACTGGAAAGAAGGGTGTTCAACCGGACTATGGCTGTTTTGGGGGGGTCCAAAGAAAAATTAAAAAAAAAAGGGAAGGACTTAGGGGGATCTCTGATGGTATGAAGTATCGCACTGGTCGTCGGTGACGACTTCGGACGGACGGCTAGGGCCTTCTTTACTAAGGACCTTCAGGGAAACCGCCCGAACCAGGGGGGGCTCCGCGATGGCGGGGACGGTAGAGAGGAAAAAGAACACTTACACGCTGGACACTTGCTACGAAAATCTCGGAAAAAGCTCGGGACGGAATTCAGGAAAAAAGGAGGTATCTCAAAAAGAGATGCCGGTCGTCGTGCGGCATAACACAAGGAAAGATAAGAAGTTCTCGGATTCTCGCATTTGGTTCGAGGGGGGCAGGGGTTCTACTGTTTTTGGGAAAAAGGAAATGTTTGGAAAGGGGAAGGAAACCGTTTTTGCGAAGGGGTTGAATACGAGCCAGGAGGGTCCTGCGGAATAAAATCGTCTCAGGGGCAAAAGGACTATTCGGAGAAAAAGGGGAATCGTGGGGAAGGTTCTACTAATCTGGGATAGGGGGATAAAAAGAGGACATCTAAGCAAACTATTAGCGCAAGTCCGGAGTGTAAACGGCGCTGTCAGGGAGGGAGAAAGTAGTTGTCAGGAAGAAGGGGGCGCATTTGGCGGGATTTACCTCGCAGGATGATTCTGAAATCCAAAAAGAAAAGAGAAGACGCTAACTAAGAGAAAACAAGGGTTCACGTGGGAAGGCAGCAGCTCAAATCCCTAAGATCGGAAGGAATCAGGGAGGGAAGGGACATCAGGAAGCATACAACTTGTGGGGAGGGGGGGGACGTCTACCGCCGGGGATAAGGCAGACGCCCTGCCCCAAAAAAAAGAAATCTACTACCAACCCACAAAATCCAAACCATCGAAGCGGGGGGGAGGGGGGGAGAGGCTCTTTTAAGAGTCTATCGCAAGGAGTAAAAATCTGCCCCTACCTTAATCTGAGGAGGCCGCGGAAGAAATACGAGTCCTGAAGGGGAATGAAGGGAGAGGAATCGCTTTTCTCGAAGTGAAGAGACACCTGAAAATGATAGCCGGGGAGGGAAAAAAGTCGCTGCCCGTAACTCCTACGCCTCATCTGGAAGGGGGTTTACAAGGCGCAATCCGCGACGCATCGGAAATCCTGAATTTCAGAGGACCAGCCCCCTAGAAGAGTTTTAATGACTCCATGGGAAAAGCTCCTTCTCTACTATAAAAAACAACCTTGGACAAGGAAATAAGGACGAAATGGACAAAGGGGGGTTTTGATATAAGAGACCGATTCTTCATTGAAATCGGAGAAATGAAGGGGCCTTTATTCTCTAAAGAGCGCGGGCGCTTAAAAATATAGGGAAAGATGTATTCACAGTAGGAGGACTGAAGGGGGAGATAACATAAAGATCCTTTTCAGCGAAGGCGATCCGCCTCTCTAGCTGGACCGGTTCTCAAAGCGCCTCTTGCGAGAGTCGGAAACGTCAAAAAGAGGGGGAGGGGAAGGGGGGGGATATTTAGACTCACCACACCTTGATGCCCGTCTGAGAGGGTGGGGGCTGGGTGTTTGCGGGGGATGGCGGAAGGGACCGTCATTGATGAAAAAATAGAAAGACGCCAAAATCGTCTGTAAAGCTACGCAAAAACGCTGCAAGGGGGCGCTGTGGCTAAAAAGGAGAGACGTGAAGGAGTTAAAGAAGAGGAGGGGGGAGATGAGATTTAAACGAACGACTTAAGGGGGTAATCCGCCATGTCTCCCGAAAAACACCGGCCAACAGAAGGAACGCGCCGTTGCCATGAAGAGGAAAGGGCTTATCACTTAGAAAAAGGTCTCCCCTTGGAAGACCTAAGCGTATATCCCTGAAAGGGGAAACAGATCCGGGAGACCGGTGAGCTGGATCGACACTAAAAAAAAAAAAATATGAGAGAAAAAAAAAAAATCTTCAAAAAACGCAAACTTAGAACAAAATAAACACGAAAATGGGGCGATAAACAGCTCCTCGAGGCGCAGGACAAAAAAGACTACCTTGCCGGGAAAAAAAGATCCATCCTCGTGGGACGCGAAGGACCGGACCGAGATCAAGGATGTCTTAGCCCTTGCAGGAAAGAACATAGGGTATTTGATACAAGGAAAGAGATACAAAGGACCAGCGCGAGCCAAATCGGGAAAAACAGATTAACGCGAAGGCCGGAAGGAGGGGGTGGGTCTCTTCCTAAACCGAACAAAGAGTGAGAGCCTACCACGACATCTCCGAGGAGATAAGCAATACGAGAAAAGAAGGGAAGAGAGGTTCTCTACATTAGATCTAGAGATAGAAAAGAAAACCTCCATAGAAGGAATCAACTGGGGATACTCACCCCTCTCTCAAAGGTCGCTTGGCGGGGAAAAGCCCTATTCCAATCTATCAGCATCAAAAGGAAAGGAAATAGTCAAAGACTGAGACACTATCCATCAACTAATCTTTTGGGACGGTCCTTTTCATTGGAGTTAAAAACCCAGGAGACAGAGGGGTCGGGAGGTGGAGGAATTTCAAGCTCCCCCATATATTATCAGCTAAAACATAAACAAATCAAAAAGAAGACATACAAGGGGTGTAAAGTATACTCAACGAAAAGGGACGGATCACTCAAAAAAAAAGACTGAGTAAAGGCTTTTTGAGGACCTACGCAGAAGGGGGGGGAGGGGGTCGACCTAACCTTCGCGGCTCACGGAACTGCGCTTCTATCGTAGGAAAAAAAACGGAGACGTAAATTGAGGAACCATTGCGACTTGCATTAAGGGGGTTGGGAGAAAAAAGGGTTCTTCAGACTGTCCCAACCGATCTCGAAACACAACACCGAGGATATTAAAATAGCCGGAGAACGTACCTGAAAAAGGGTGAAAGAGGGGAAGGGGGCTGCACTTCAGGGAAAAACTTTCACTCTCTAGGATGGGGGGAATGGGGATACTCTCGAAGAAGTTTAATCTCTCCTGTTACTAAGAGAAGGGGGGATTGGAGGGGTCCCACGACAAATCTCCTTTCCTCAAATGTTTTAGCCTTGGATTGTGCGTTATCGAGTTGGAGGGGGAGTGAAGAGGGGCAAAAGCTGTCCGTCAGACGAGGTGTTATTCCAAGGAATAAGAAGATAAGGGCTTTCGGCTTACTATACCGATGGAACAGGGGGAATCTACTTTGAAACCCGGGCTTTTCAAAAAAGGGTTTCACGAAAATTCAACTCCGAGAATCAATCAAAGATCCGTTGACCACATGTCTAAAAGGAAAAAAGTGGGAGACGCGGAGAAATATGCCCCTAGAGTCTTGTCCTCTTGGCTGGGAGCAGAACCAGCTACAGAAAAGGCTTGTTTGGAAGAGTTTTAACCGAGAGTGAGGGAGAAAGAAGAAAAAAATCATATCAACGTCAATCAGGGAAAAGCTAGCCTGACTCTTCGGAGGGCAAACGGCGGTGGGAGAAAAGGGTGCTTTTATCGCCGCTTCTAGATTTGGGAGGATTAGAAAGAAGGGTTCTGCGACCAACGCTTTCAGGGCCGGGGGGGCTGCTCCTGACTCTAAAAACGGATTGGGGGAGAGAAGACTAGCTAAGTTTTCCGGTTCTCGGGAACAACCTCTTCCAATTAAATCGGGGATGCAGGGAAGCCGTAGAAATTTTCTACTGAAAAAATCTCTTCAGAGGATGCTCTGTAAGAGACCCCCCTAGTCTCTCAAGCCCTTCTTCTCATGGGAAAGACAGGGGGAAGAAGGGTCGAGGAGGAAAAAAACCTCGTAGATCTTGTTAGAGGGAAGGGGGGGGTTCGGCGTGTTTCTAGGGGCAACTGGGGGGGGGGGGGAGAATGTTGTTGTACGCAGGGTGAACCTTTCTCAAAAATATCCTCTCCGCTCTGGTGTAGGAAGGGAATCTCTCCAGGGTGGCACTCAAGAAAGAGATGGGCATCCACTCACTTGGGGCGAAGGAAAAGAAACTCACTGAAACGTATTCGGAGAAAATCTTGTCCTCTCAGCAAAGGCTACGCAGAAAAAAGCCGCATTTTGAAAGCCGGAGGAAAAGGGCAAGGGGGGGGGGCGATTTTTCGTGTTCTCATGCTGTGAAGAGCTAAGGTAGAAAAATCCCCAAAAAAAGAAACTAATCGAGGTGTAACTCCGAAGAGGAAATTTGTCGGGAAGAAAGCCGACTAGGCGTGAGAGGAGTCTCTATAAAATCCTATAAGGTTGCCGGCGGGGACGGGTGCCTCTCCTAATCCCGAGGAGCAGACCCTTCCCCCGAAAACCGTGCTCCTCGAAGAAAAAAAAAACCACTCCCACAAAAAAGAAGGTACGGCAAGCAAGAGTTGTGGCAAGGGAGGGTCGGAGAAGAGGGGAAAAATCGCAAGAGGGGAAAAAACCCTTATCTGCGAGAGTTTCTGGCCGTCGGGGAGAGACGCGAGCAGATACAGGAGCTGCCGGGAAAAAAGGATAAAAAAGGAGGGAAGTTTCCGGTCACCAAGCCATTCGCTCCGGCGGTCGAGAGCCGTCAGTAAAAAGAGACCTGTCTCCTATCTTTTTGAAGCGGAGCCTAACTTCCGGAAGGATCTGCAAAAGAAACATCGCGATTTTCCATGACAATCTTCAGAGAAAAAAGAGAAAGATCCTCTCAAAAAAGGAAAGAGATATTGCCCGCGGACGACGGGGAGGTCATGGAAAATCGCTATTCGAGCATCGGTTCAGAGGGAAGGTAGGGGAAAAGAGAAGGGGGCTGCTGCGCAGAAGCATTCTTCTCGTCAGGGGCTTCGTGCGCCGAACAAAAGAAATGTGATTGGGGAAAAAACTTCGCGCCCCGCGATTCTGTAGGGCGCGGTCAGGGAGTAGGGAGGGAGGAGCCAAGGGGGTCTTCGGAAAGCCACTCCTGCAAAAGAAGGTTCGTGGGGAAGTATTTTCTATTTTAGAAAGATCTAGAAAACTCGAGAAAGGGAGAGGGGAACTTTAAGGGGCTGTTTTGTTTGTCAGAGGAGAAAAAGCGTGTGGAGGGGGGGAGTAAGAACGGTCATTCAAAGGGGGACTGGGGGAGAAAGGGGAGGGACTTAACCTTAGAGCGCATTCAACCGCTGCATAAGGAATCTTTTATTGCGCTTTGCACAAAGAAAAGAGACACCTTCGAGTAGTGCAAAGGATTATTTCGGAGAAGGGGTTGAAACAGGAAGAAGGATCTTGCGAGGCTCCATAAAACTACACTGAGAGAAGTGCGGCAAAGGTCCCCATCGGCGGATTGGTAAATAGCTTACCTATGACATAGTCCTTTTTCTCGACAAAAATTCTTCACTCACCACGAGGGCCCGGGAGGGAGCGCCGGCCGTTCCCTGAGAACAAGAAGAAAAAGAAAAAAGAAACCCAAGGAACTTCGCAAAACCAGGGGAGAAACAAGAAAAACAAAGCTGAAAGAATCCCGTACAAAACCCTAACCACATTGCGAAAACAGCTCAGGGCGTCCTCTCTGAAGCAAAGCAGCACGATACCTGACATAATCATTTGAGAGAAAGACCCTAAGGGGGGGGGCAATGACACGTCCATATATCCTGGAAGAACTTCTCACGGGCCGCAGAGTGGGTAATTTAATATACCATAAAAACCAAAGCGAGGCCAAAGCTCCCCAGAATTAGAAGAAATTGGAAGGATCATTTGTCGGGGCCGCACCCACTTGGAAGAAAGCACGACCAAGCCGACAAGAACAGACAAAACATAAGAAAAGGCGAAAAGGGGGAGGTCTCTCAAAGTTCTATAAATTGGAAAAACATCCATATGAAGGTGATCCTAAAGAAACAGGGGGGTTCGCTGGGCATCCGCAGGGCCAAAGGTATCAGGCATCATTAAATTCAGGAAAAAAAATTCTAGGAAGACGGGTTATTTCGTTACGGTCCTCGCCGGGGATTTTCTTGAACCCCTCGAAAATCAGTCGGGCAACCGTTGTGGAAGTGAGGAAAAGAGGGACACATAAGCAAGAGGAGCATCTCTTCCTAATAAAATACCAATCGCGGAAGACATACACGAGGGGGGGGAGAGGTAGACTCCTCACAAAAAGAAAGAACAGGAAATGTCTGAAAAATAAAAAGAGAGAGTAACTTCGAGTAGGGGAGGGGAACTCTCACGAGACCATCACAGAAAGTATAAATACTAAAACCGGCAGGAGGGACACAAGAGAAAGAGCTGGGAGGAAGACATCAGATAGAGGACCAACATTTCTACTGATAAGGGGGGGGGGGATATAAGCCTCCAATAAGGGATATCCGTAAAAAGACACAACAACAAACTGATTAGGATGGGAAAAATCGTTAAAGTCGAAAGAAAGTGAGATTTTATTCTTAACAAAAAGTAGTCAACTTTTCTGACCGAGAATCGCCGGGAAGGGAGCGGCGGGGATTTTTCGATACAAAAAGAAAAAGTGGGGATCAGGAGACCGCTCTCCTGTATTTGTGATGGCGGAGGCGGGAAGAGACAAAAAAGCCTCCGAGCCGGGAAGAATGGGTTTCTGCATTGGTCCTTGAGGGCTCGTCTTGGGTGGGGAAGCTAAAGAAAAAAAACCACGTTATTCGTACGCCGTGGGGTTCCACCCCAAGGGGGTTAAAAGCTGCAAAGAAAGGCTGACTCTCCCGATGGATGTCCGCCAAGGAAAAGGTGTGCCGGAGCCAATGCCGGAAGGCGATCAAAAAGTACCAAAAAAGCCGTGCCAGAGCATGATTTCTCCTGATGAAGCTCGGCGGTGGCCGAGAAAGGGGGAAGGAGCTACCAAAGCGTGTTGTCCGCTGTGTTCACCGTCTGAGGGGGGAAAGGGGGAAGAAAACGAGCAGAAACGGCCTTTCTTCTGATGGTCAGGGGATTGGCTTTAGAGGAGGGGACGGCGGAAAAGGCCTCGACAATCATGTGCTGTCCAAAAATCTGAAAAAGGAAGGTCCTCCGGAGCGAGGATTTGGACTCGCGCAGAGGGCCGGTCGCGCTACGGGGAGAAAATTAAAAGGAGGGAGTGGGGGCTCACTGGCTACGACAATAGAGGAGAGCTCGGGGGATTAAAGAAGGAAAAAACACCGAAGAGTGGAAACGTCCCTTTTAGAGAATGGGACGACTCTGGCTGGCCCACCCGCGAGGATCTGAAAGGGTTAGGCGGGGGATACTTTTTTGGGCGGGATAGTCGATACTTGGGGGGTTAAGGGGGGAAAAACTGTTAAAGAACATTTTTTCCTACCTTCTCCGGGTAAGGGCCGGCCTGCGCGAAATGAAAGGGAAGAAAAAGGGGGGTCCCTCGTGGCGACCCTTGGAGTCGGGATTCGGCAGGAACCAGTTATACCGAAGCGAAACCGATGAAAAGGGGGGAGGTAAAACTTCTCGTGCCGTTGCCCTGCAGGAGATGGGAGGTCTTTGACGCGAATGGGGAGGACTCTTAGTCGTTCGTTTCAAGACCAACGCTCCTCAACTGGAAGCGTCCCAGATCTCCTTGTATCTGTTAGTTAAACAGCGGAACCAGGGGGGAGAAGCGTTGCTGGTGTCTCTTTACATTCCGAAAGGTCCAGGGAAGACAACTTGTTGGGGCGGCGTGAGGGAAGAACTACCTCACTTAAGAGACACCCGGACCCCAGCCAACATCGGATAAAAAAAAGGAAACCCAAAGAATAAGTTCACCAGAGGGGGGGTTGCTCTCTCTTTTGATGATCAAGGGAATCTCCACGACCCTAGGGGTCGGGGAGTCCAAGGATCACTCCGCCGACTCGGCCAAAAGAGAGGAAAAAAGCCTCAGGAGGAGAGTTTCCGCTTCAATCAAATAGGAAATGAGCGCCGCTGTTCGGCGAAGGGAGGAAGGCATCCTACGGCCATCTGTCCTTGAATCTTTTGGGGGAGCGCGCGCCGGAAAGATTGAGAAAAAACCCTCGCAGCTCGATTTTCAATTACAAAAGGGACCGGAAAAAAGAAGACCCAGGCGAAACAACAACTTTTGATTAAAATAGTGGGTGCACGTCTTCTCTTAGAAAGAGGACCGGGGGGAGATCTCGATTCTCTTGAAAAGAGGGGCTATCAAGGGAGGGCGTCTCGCGCGGAAAAAAAACGATTATTCGTCGGCGGCAGGAGACGTCTGAGAGGACAGAAACGATCAGGAAGGGGCTTTTCCTTGCAATGCCGGAAGAAACGAGGGGAAAAAGTTCCTGGGGAAAAAAAAAGAGAGGGCTTAGTTCTCAAAGAAGGGGGACGCCACGCGCAGGTGGGAAAGAGGCCTTGGGGGGAGAACGCAATCTCTCTACAAGAGCGCGCCAACGCGGATTGGAAGCTAGGGGGGGGGGGGGTTGGTTGGAAAGAACTTTTTGCTGGTGTAGGCTTCTCCGGAGGAGGAAGTATAAGAACGCCCCACACTGGGTAGGAACCTTAAAACTCGGAGAGTAAAGAGCTCCGAGGAGGAGCCGAGGGTGCATCTTTTTTCCAAAAAAAAAGACCGGGCAAATGGCCAGTAGAAAGTGGTCGGGTGGGACTAACGACAGACTCGTATTAAATTCCGCAAAAAAGCCCAAACTCGACACTGGCCAGAGGGAGCTAGAAAAAATCGCGCTGGGGGGGGGAGCCTTTGTGCTGAGATGCCAGAGAGAACTGTAGGCGGCGAATCGGGAGAGAAAGGGCGACTATGCCAGATCGACTCGGAAAGTTCCGAACTTGAAAAATCGTCTGCATCCGCCGAACAAGAAAGGAGTCTGAAGGATCAAAACCTTTATCAGAAAAAAGCTTCAAAAGTTAGAGCCGCCAGCACGAGAGACAAAACGCAGAAAAAATTGTTGTGGGGGGGGGGGACACTCCTCGCTTTTGCGGCCAAGATAAGGGGAAACTACGTAAAGAAAAAAAAGCATTGCGTGAGAAATCCGCGGTGGGAAATTCCGGAAAGAGTAGGCCGTTATTTGTCGTACCCGGTGAAACAAGAGACCGTAGGGCGCGAGGAAAAACCCGCTATGGCCAAATCGCACAAGAGACTTTAGAAGGGTGACGCGAAAAAAAAGAGAATCAGGTTGGTAGAAAAAACAGAGTGAACGGCACTCCGACCAGCCGATACCTGAAAAGAAAAAATAGAAAAAAGAGGGAAAAGCTCCCGCAGTTCCTCCATGAGAATCTTGCTAGTATAGGAGAAGGGGAAAAACCATCCATATGACGGTTAAACGGGGGAGGGGCACGGAGGGGCCATTGATGTTCTATCATTAATAAAACCACAGGGCAAAAACAAAAGAGGAGCCCGCTGAAAAAGGAACCCGTCCCGGAAAGAAAAATAGAGGGAGGGCTTTACTCTCCGTGCGGCATGCGTGAAACCCCAGCTGCAAGTGGTCTCGGTGCAAAGGGAAGGAATTCATTTCCCATCGGGAGAGGGGACGATCTTGGAAAAAGTCTTCCTGATAATAGGAACCAATCTACGGGAAAGAATTAATGTTACACTCAGGAACTCAAAAAAAACGAGGAGAAGAGAGAAACCATGACTGCGGAGGAAAAGGGGCAGGTCGTGGTCATTAACTCAAGAGAAAAAAATCACAAGACATCCTAACGCGGCGCGCGCACGAAAAAGGCTAGAGAGAAAAAAAGCAAAAAAAAAGGAAAAAGTTCGTCTCGAGAAAACAAAAGAAAAGACTGCATCCTTTTTTTTTAATATAAAAAGGATTCAAAAGGGAGGGTCCGACCGGCAGCAGTCTCAGAAACAAAAAAAGATGGTCCGGACAAGAAAGAAAGTTTTGACTTGGAGGGTATCAAAACCAGGATTCCTCTGCAAAGAAGGAATTCCGTGACCGAGTTTTCGATACTCGAGCCAAGAAAGGGAAGAAAAGGAAGTTTTTAGAAAAGAGACTGAATTTGTGGTGGTGGCTTCAAACGCCCGCCTCGCCTTTCCTGAAGCAGTCAGTGGAGAATTGGAAGGAAGAGCGGTTTTTGGCCTTGTTACAACAAGAGGGTCGACACGTCGATTGGTATTCAAGAAAGCTCTAAAAAGAACTTACTCATCCCGAGGGAACGCCGACTCCAGTAAAAGGGGAAACTCTGGGGGGGAAAAAAGTAAACACGCCAATGCCGGGCGAGGCCGTCCACAGAAAGAAAAGGGAGAGTTGCAAAAGAGGAGGGGTTTGCACCGATTGGGTCTCAATGAGCCTGATAGTCGGGTTGTTAACGGGAAAAGGCCGCGACCTCATGGGGAACGTTTGTCGCGCGTGTGGAAAAAGGGTTTTTAAAAGAGAGAGAGGGGGCACGAGCATCATTACGACCTACTTGAAATGGGGGGGGGGGGGGGGGGGAGGTCGGGGGTGTTTGGGGGGGGGGCGTGGAAGGAGGAATTTGGGAAGGGATCTCCCGCGTATATTTGACAGGTGAACTCCTACAAAAAGTTTTAGGCCGACGAAGGCTTTACGCGTCGTCCTTCCGGGGAGGGACCGCTACCGCAGGAGGGGGAAATCTCTCTTTCGTGCCGGTCGCAGAATCTAGGAGCGACAAGAAGCCGGAGAAGAAGGGCGCACTGGGAAAAAAGAAAAAAAATTTACTGTAACTTAGAAGGTAATCGATTTTATCTACGAAAAGAGGGGTCTTAAGAGGGGAGGGGGCTTTTCCGCTGCGCGCCGAAACCGGATCAGAAAAAAAAAAGGTTGGAAGGCGGTTTTTCTACTGTTTTGTCGGGAAAAGAGAGAAGGGGTTGTGAAAAAGTCTTCTCCCGTTTTTTTAAAGGGGGTAAAAAAAATCTCTGGGGGGGCTCCCTCGCTCCAGGGGAGCCCGGCCTATTCGCTCTCTGTAGGGCGTGACGAAGAAGCGTATTCCTTAATCTACCAGGAAGACTCGCATAGATAAAGAAGAAAAGGTGAAAAGGACTTGCCGCGTGGCAAAAAACACTATGTTGGCAGTGTAAGGGGGAGGAGGGGCGTGAAAGTCGTTCTTTTCCATCACCAGAGGAGGGAAAACCGACAGGGGTAAGAGAGGAGGAAAGCACCAGCTCAATCCAGAAGAGTCTGGTGGCAGAGGGCGCGGGAAGCAGTGTCATCAAAGTGTTTGGCGGAGGGGCCAGAAAGGCCTGAACAAAAAAAAAAGGGCTAAAATACAAGTGCTCCTCTACGACGCCAGCCCCACACCACCAATTAAAATCTCATACTGCAATCCATAGTTTGGGTAAAGCTTGGGGAGAGAGAACTTCTAAGAAAAAAAAAGAGGGTATTCTCAGTGTCGTCCGAGACGCATCTTGCGACAGGAGGAAAGGAATCGGATGACTCTCTTTGGGAGTAGCCTCCGGGGGGAAAATCCGGAACTCACCGGAATATCAAGGAGTCTAAGCCTCCTACAGGCCGACTCAGGAAGGTTCACAAAAAGCTCCGTCGACGCATAAACCGGAAAATTGCTCGGAGAAGGAGATCGCTGTCGATTTTCATGAAGCAGAGTCCTACAAGGAGTGAAAAAAAAAACGTC
>Ga0179593_1615798_pt1 | contig 25508 bp, 29 predicted proteins | sample CZODoug2_1_08_16_FD_185931 | JGI IMG/M metagenome (GOLD analysis project Ga0179593, IMG submission 185931) | Vadose zone soil fungal communities from Angelo Coast Range Reserve, California, USA - CZODoug2_1_08_16fungal (PacBio error correction) | ecosystem: Environmental > Terrestrial > Soil >...
CGTCAAGGAACAGGGAATTCTCCAACCAAAATTTGAAAAGCCTCGCAAAAAAAGAATGAACGCCCATAAAAAACTTCGCAAGAATCGCTCCTGATTGGGGGGACCCAAAAAAAAAAAACATGGACAACATGCTTGAGGAAACTGAACCAAGGGAAGGGGAATAAGACGTAAGCGAGTTCCTAACCCTCTTGCTAAGACAAAACCGCCGAATTGCACCAGAGAATAACACGGAGGGGACAAAAAGGGGAATCCCTTGGGTTCATCCGAAAAAGGCAACCCTATCGGAAAGCGTCATCGAGCAGGGAAAAGTAGTACAGTGCGTTAAACAAAAAAAGTACGAAGAGGGGGCGCCAAAGGGGAAATTGATGATTGCCCCCGTACTTTTACTCCGTCAACCAAAACACAATCCCGGGTCTTAGTAGAGCTTGGGGATCCGGGGGAACAAAAAAAGAAGGGGGGTTGGTTAAAGAATCACTCTTGCCCGACACAGGGGAAAGAATAAAGAAAAGGTAGACCCATGATTTTGCCACAAAGCCGGAGAAAGAACCGATGGTTTAAAAAAAAAAAAAAAGAGAAAACCCTTCGTCCGCATGTAGCAACTTGCCATGTCCGTCCACCCCTGGGTACGTGTGTCAGGGGAGAGTTGCTCAACGGTTTGTGCCAAAAAAAAATGAATTTTTAAGCAAATAACGGAAAGGGGTTTAGTAGAAGGCAGGGAAGTCGAAACGTCCCCTTATCTTTCAAAGGATTGCGAAAAAAGGAAGAATTCCCGAAGTTTTCATGACAGAGAAGAGAAGTTGCAAAGGGGGCCGAATTTTCGGAATCGGGAGTACCAAAGCGGAAAACTGCAAAAAAATCAGGTGAAAAGACAAATAACCAGCGAAATACGATACTTCGGAGTGGAAGAAGGGGGAATAACGAGAAAGACAAATGGCCAGGTATATGCCTACTTTTTATGCGGTATCAACGGGTATCGGCTAAGGGGGGGGGGAAAAATGGAAGAAAAAAAGAGGAATGAGTCTCTGAGTCAAAATCCCCGGGAAGACCCGCACACCAAGCACTCTTGGCGAAGGGCATTGGGGGGGGGGGGGGGGGGGGAGATTGGGGCCGAACGATGGCCGGAGAGTTTTTTAAAAAAAAAAAAACGATGGAAAAAGAGGCGTGCGGTTGAAAAGAAAGCAGGACAACCAACAGGGGTAAGCCCGTCTAAATGTGGTTGAGATTTGGAAGGACAAAGGGTAATTTGGACACTCCGCGACGGGGAACTTCGAAAAAAGCGTCACAGCCGGGGGTGGAGGAAAATAGTCAAAAGATCGAAGAAATGGTGGGGAGAACCCATGGGCGCGGCAAATGGCAAAGGGTTAGGGAACGGGGGAAGTTTAAAACCCTGTCGGGGAAAAAAAAAAAAGGGTGTGCAAAAATCGAGGGGGGTAAAGGGAAGGATGTACGGACTAATCTCAAAGATATGCCGATGTAGGTAGAAAAGCGCAAGGGGGGGAAGTTCCCGGAAGAAAAGCCCCTCCTGTTATTGGTTAAATGGGAACTCACTCGTCGCTCAGAAGAAAAAAAAGACTTTTGAAATATGGGGGAAAGGTGCCGCCCCCTTTGTTCCCTTTATGATAAACTCAAACTGTTGGGTGATGTGTAGATGGGGGGATGTTGACAGGTACACGAAAATCCGAAAGCAATCATTGCGGGGCAAAGAAGGTGTTGGGAACAGCAGCGACAGTGGCGCCAATGGCCGAGAGGGAAAAATAAAAAAGGAGCATCAGCCTCGCGGGAGAGCGTCTTCGAATGATGGAAATAAAAACAATAAAGAAGCCCCAAAGGTAGACGACGGCCACTGGTAACGCTCAACTTTGTTCCTGTTTAAAACTTCGTGGGGGGAAAACGCGGTAGGAAAGGGAAGTCGGTGCTCCATTGCAGGGGGGGGGGGCATTATTCCCCCCCCAAGGTATGTGCCTACTCACTCGCCCCTTGCACAGAGTTAGGCATCAGATAGCCACATCAACTAGAGATTGGGGAATCGAGGAAGCGGAAGGAACTGTTGTAACTTCGGGTTGCCCAAGACAAACCTATGGAGGACATGAAGAAAAGGTAAAAAAAACGGGGTCACTGAATGGCCTACAGTACGCGGGTCAGGGAAAATAGGACTGTGCCCTCGGCACGCCACCCAGCAGTTGTGGGCGAAGGGACACGTCTCTCACAAACGGGGGTAGTATTAGAAAAGAAAGATATCCTGAAGAATGCAGCCTCATCGGTAGTGCCAAAAGGAGAGAATTACGGAAAGAAAAGTCGCAAAATGTACCGGTAAATTTGAAATGAAACTCGGTGGCCCTTTGATCATTTCGATGGGGGACGACTAGGAGGTCAAAAAAGGGCGTAACGAAGGTAAAAAAGCGGGGGGGCGCGGGGAAATTGCAGTCCGGCGGACCCCGTGAGGAAAAGATCACGGTGGTGAGATATCTGTGTGAGACCTCGAAAACTGCAAAGGCCAGATAGACCGTTTTTGAATGGGGCACGTAAAAACGTCAAAAAACGTGAAGGGGAACGGTCCAGGGCACGGATAGCCGCGTGCGAAAGACCGGCTCTTACCCTGCGAAAAGAAAAAAGGGAAAAAGCTAAAGACCCGCCTACCGAGAAACAGAAACTCCAATCTCGTGCGGGGGGCGGGCAGGGGCCCATCCAATGGAATGGCTCGGCCCTCGTTGAAGAAAGAAAAAAAAAGAACCCAAGACGAACTTTTTAGTCGGCAAACCGCCCTTCAAGACAGATGTCAAGAGACGAGAGTATGGTGGAAAGAGGAGGGGGGTTTTTGCCTTCATGTTAAAACTCGGGAAGGCAAGTTGATATAAAAAATCTTAATATAGAAAGGGATATTGTACACAAGGAAACTCAACCTTAACAGCAGGGGGAAAAAAGTTTTTTTGGGGGAAAAAAAGCCCTTCTGGAAGTCAAAAAGGTTCCCGATAGGGCAAAGTACCCACGACAAAGGTGGCAGACACTCGCTCAGAAAAAAAAGGGCGGATTCCGACACTAGGGGGAGAGCGCCAAACCACGCTTAAACACTTTTCGGGGGGCCCTAGGCTCAAAAGCCCGGATGTGAATAAAGTCCGACAAGGACGGGTCAAGAGCCACCCAAGTTATCCAATTGCCTCCAGCATGTGGTCACTCTGGAGGAAAAAAACGGTTAAACGCCTCACAAGTAAAAAAGAAAAAGATACAGGCAAGGTTCTGCCGAAAAATCGCGCCCACAGGCAAAAAAAATCTCCAAGGACGGGCAAGAGCGACGTGACATCTAAAAGCACCTTTCCCCCAAAATCGAGATCAAGGTCAAACAGAAAAAAATTGGTGAAGGTTGTAAGGCGGCCAAAAAAAAAATAATTTTGGGGAGATCGACAACAAAAAGGTTCGACCAAAATCACAGGAGTGGGAAAAGGGCGCATCGGGTCGTTCCTCAGAAGGATCGTACTCGTGAGAGGGGGACACCGGTCAAGGGGGGAAACCTCTCCATGGGAAAGGGAAGTCCCCCGGGGAAGGAAGCAAGGACCTCATGTGAAAGGATAGGGGATTCGCTGGAGAAAAAGCATACGGGGGATTGCACTTGGCCGACCTTTAGCAAGTGCAGGAAGAAAAGCAATGAAAAAAAAAGGGGAACTACGGCATCGAAAAAAAAAAAAAACACAACCGTATTGCCTTAAAAAAACAGCAAAAACCCTACTTCCTCGTGGTGGGGTGGCGGGGGTTGAGGCACGAGGTAGGGGTCTGGGAAAGTCACTGTAGTTGGGGGGGGGGGGGGTTGGGATAGCACCCCGTTCGGAGGGAGAAGGGGGGTGGGGGGGGAAGAAAAAGCATAAGAGGGTGCAAGAGGGCTGTTCTTTGGGTTTTGGGAACAAAAAAAGGAGAAAAAAGGGAGGGTTACAGGGGAAACGTCCGCGGGCGTTTGACATTGGTTAAATTTTCAAAAAAAGGGCAAAAAGTTAAGACCGACAAAACTCCAACGGGTTATCATCCAGAAGGCTTAACGGATTGCTTTTGGTAAGAACCAGTAACAAAAAAAAGAAAAAGGGTGAAAAACATAAAGGGGGACCGCAATAAAAAAAAGTGGGGTCGGGAAAGGGGGTTACGCATCGGGGTGAAAAGGACGTTGGGGGCTATCCGTGGTCGTTGGGAAAGGGAAAACAAAAAATTGCCAACACGTGATAAAAATTCGGACCGTCTTCTGCAAATCCTTTCGGTGCGGCGAAAGAGTTCAGGAATACCGCCGGAAAGGGAAGAAACGGACGGGAAGTCAGCAGGGGAACACTGAGCGGGGAAAAGCCGGAGCGATTGAGGTTCTTTGCGAAATATTTAGTCCGGGGGTTGGGGGGCTCCTGGCAGCTTCTGGGGGTTGGGGGGGGGCCCAAGGGGCTGCATCAGGCGATACCACAAAAATCTCGGGACCCAAAAAAAACACCAACCACTGCTTCTTGCCCCTCTCTCTACTTCCTGAACTCCCCCTTGGAAAGAAAAACAAAGGGATTCGTCCAACCCAGCTTCGAGGACTCAAAGGAAGGAAAAGGGAAAAAATAGCTCGAAATGATCCTGAAGAAGCAGTCGACCCCTCTACCTGGGGCAAAAGCGATGCGAAAAGATACCGGTGCAGAAGGACGACTTATCGAAAAGCGAGTTTCGAATCAAAGACTGGGCATCAAACAAGAAGGGGGAGAAAAGTAACTGGAAGGGGAAGGAAGAAAAAAAGGAGTAGGGGGCGATGAAACAAATTTCTTGTTTTAGCTGTCAACTGGAAGGGGGCAGCACAAAGAAAAAGAAGCGGTAAAGAAAAGTAGGAGGAAAACAAAACGGTAATTGCGGGACAATTGGAGGGACTACAAAAAACACAATAAAGGGGGGGGGGGGGAACAAGAGGAAATGGGGGGACAAAGGGTCGAAACAAACCTGGAAAAGAACTTGGAGGAGAATAAGGGTGCGGGGGATCGTTGTGAGAGTGTGGACTGAATACCTTATTAAGGAGAAATCAACCTATAAGGGAGACTACCCAGCGGGGGTCCAACAACGAACAAAGGGGGGGAGGGGAACTGAAAGCCATAAAAAAGGACAAAATGCGGGTCGTTCCAAAAAAAAAATTCCATCCAAACCGAAGGGAGGGCAATGGAAAGACTCCAACAGAGGGGTTTTACGGGGAACTAGGGGTGGTCCTATTTGGATCACTTCCCTGTTTGTTCTTATGGGGGGAAAACCGGCAATACGGGTTGTGAAAAGGGGGTCGGATAGACAAAGAGTATCCTGTCAAAAAGATTGCGAGAGGCAAGTGCCGAAGGAGTTTTCAAGAACAGCAAAAACATCATAGCCCTTGCGAGGTGGGGGGGAGAAACTGGAAAAACGGGGGGCCCAAAGGAGGACTTCCAGGACCCGGCCCAAAATCTCGGGGAAGCGAAAAGGCGAGGAACAAAGATCCTCGAAAAAAAAGTCAAAAGAAAAAGGGACCAAAGGTGCAAAAGGGGAACGGAAGAAAACCGAAACAGGTTGCGTGATAAGCACAATCGCCGGAAGAGACAACTATGTAACAGAAATTGAGATCAAAAAAAAAGCTGTAAGGACCGAACAGTAAAACAGCTCGAGGACTTAAATTAAGTTGGGGGGGGGGCGCGGGGCTTCCAAATACTATTGTTGACTCCGGGTCCTAGGGAAATGGAGAGGATTAGATGGAGGCGGGAAAAAGGCTGGAAGGGACCCTGCTAACTGGTTTTCTATGGGCAACGAAGGAGGAAGGGGGGTTTGGGTCGCTTTCAAGACGGTGAGACTCACTTGGCCTTAAATCCCAACAAGTTTACAAATAGGGAGGTTGGCCTTGACTAGAAAGGAAAGCCTGGGTCGTAGGAAGGGGAAACGCAGGGAAACACTGGGGACGGGTAAGCGCATACTTTAAAGGGGTGGGGAACGTTGCGACAGAGTTTTGAAGAAAAAAGGGGCATCAATCGGGATGTGAATTTCAGTGATACTTCAACCGAAAAAAAAGGGGAGGATGACTTAGATGTGCGGTCAAGGGTGGGGGGGACGAAGCGCACCGGGGTGAGTCCTCCGAAACCAAATGAAACGAGAAAAATGGTGAGTTGGGAACAGGGTATGTAAAAGCATCGCAGCGCTCTCCGTTAGGATTCGGGCCAAAAGAAAAGGCAGTTGTAAAGAGGTTAATATCTTTCTGGAAAATTCAGGAGGAAAAAAAAAGGATCAGGGCGGTTAAGCCCGCACCCCTTTTTTGGGGAGAGGGCCAGGGGAAAAAAGCGGGAGAAGGGGGGGGGAAGTGTGTAAACGCTCTTATCGATCGAAAGCGGGAGTATTGAGAGGGAGGAAAAAAAGTGAGGGGAAAAAAAGATTAAGACCGGGGGGAGACGAACTGAAAACGGTGAACGAACTGTCGTGGGAACCGTCATGGAAAACGCAAAAAAATTTGGGGGGACTCAAGGGGAAGGGGGGAAAGCAACCATAAGGGCTCATCATAACGGGGGGGTCGCCCACAAAAAAAAGCGAAAGACCTGAGGGTTGACGCCCGGGAAATAGGGGGAGGACTGGTACGGGTTAGGGGAATGGTAAAAGGGGGAAAAGGGGAACAAAGTCAGAGGACAAAAGAGAAGGCAACTGTTGGAAAAGGACCAGGAAGTCCTCGGGGTTTCGGGAAGGCAGGGGGGGGGGGGGGGGGGGGGGGGGTTCACTTTCCAAAAAACACTACCATAAGGTCTAGTAAAGGTCAACAGGGACCACTATCTGATCCTACAACAATATGGGAAGGGGGAGGGGCCTTACTGATCACAGCCCTCAAAAAACATCCGGAGGGTTTTTTGCCTCACAAAGTCGGGGAGGGTGCACGGGAACAAAACAAGCCGGCGGGGGAGGAACATTCCGTCAACCGTGGGGGGCCCTTTTATCAATTAGGGAATTTTGGCAGAAGGAATGCGGGTTCCTGTGAAACAGCTGAGCAGGTGAAGAAAACGGGGGCGAAGTCTGGAAGGTTCCTGCAGTAGAAACATAATGAAAGAGAATATCTGTTTTGGGGGTAATCAAGTCAGCAAAAAAAAGGAAAAGAAACGCTGTTCCATGAAGAGGGGGGAAACCGACATGCGTGGAAACAGTGGCGTTCGTTATCCACAAGGGGCTAGAATCTCGGCCGAGAAAGAACTGATAGACGCAAATGGAAAAGAGGGGGGGGAGCTAGGACCCTCCGAAGACCAAATCTCCATGTCTAGGGCAGTAGGGCCCAAAAAAGGGTGCCGGGAAAAACCAAAAAGGAGGCGGCGAGGACGAAGAAGAAAAAAGGATCCTCAAGAAAAAATCGTAACGGGGGGTCGGAACCGCTACAAAGAAGCTTTTCCATGCCGCTAATAGAGGAACCAAAAGGTAGGGGGGGGTCCATTAGGAAAACCTCAAAAAAAAAAAAATGCGCTGAAATCCTAATCGGGGACAAAATACGGAAAGACTTGGAGATGTAAAGAAAAATAAGGAGGATACTGTTGAAAAGAACGCCCGGCTAACGCAAAGTTCACCGATAAGCACGGAGGTGAAAAAAAAAAGACCGTGAGAGAAAGGCGAACCATTGGGGGTAAATCCCGACAGCGAGATATGAATAATCCCTCCACCGCGCAGTCCCGTTGGGCTTGGGGGATCGCGGGGAGGGGGGGAACCGAGGGCAAGAACAACCAGTGGTGAGCAGGGCCCGCAAGATGTTGAAAAACGCGAGGACCAAAACAAAGGGACAATGAAAAAGCAATCAGAAAACTCTAGCCTCACTTCGGGCCCATCGCGAAAAAACTGTCTGGAAAAAAACGGGGCAAAGGAGAAAGGGGGGGGGAGAAATGTAAAAAGGGGCCTGGGGGCCGGGGTAAACTCAGGGACTGAATCTCGTAATCCAGGAACGAAAGGGGGGGGAACAGAGGGAAAAAAGGAAGGGCTAGAAGTGCATCAACAAAACCGTTTCGCATCTCTTTTACAGGGGGAAAATTACAGAGGCTTAACAAGGGGGGGGGTTGAAGGGAAAGAAGAGAAGAAAGGTGAGGGAATGCACCTAAAGGGGACCGCTCCCATCCGCCTCCCTTCGTGGAAGGCAAAGGGCCAAGGAGGGAATCATCCAAAGGATCTTAGGGAGAAAAAAGGGACGAAAAACGGGGGGGGACGCGGGGAAAGAAAGGGACGCAATCTGGCGAAGATAATATCGGGAGGACAGGGAAGCATCTCCCAAAAAAAGACTGGTTTGACTAGGAAAAAAAATCAAACAAGAGGAAGAGCACCAGACGTGGAAAGTACCCGAGGGTGAATTAAAAACCACATTTCAGGAATTTTGCGATCAAAAAGGGAGGGGGTGGGGGGGGGGGAAAAACACCATCAGGGCGGGTCGGCCTCGTTGCAGAGCTTGCGTTTTGGGGGGGCACAATGGAGGGGAGGTGAAGCCTTTATATTAATTGGGGTTCGGACTTGGGGGGAGGGGAAAAAAAAAAAAAAGACTTAACAGGACCAAAGACGAAACCCAAACAACCGGAAAACCTTGTGCGATCTCCGTCAGCTGAGTCCTGGGGGGGTGGACGGAAAAAACGGGCCCCAAAAATCATCATTGGCATGGCGACCGAATTGTGCAGAAAAAAGTTTGGGGTTTACGCAGTATGGGCGTCGTTGAGGGCTGGAGGACGCCGAAAAGAAAAGGGCCCAATGAAAAAAGCCCCCGTGAAAGTCACTGTTGACTTTCGGCATTCCTAAGGGACTTACGGGGGGCGTGAGCCATAGGGGGAAGACGGGACGGAAGGAGAAAGGGTCTAGGGAAAAGGGAAAGACCAACTTTCTTCAGCAGTGACAAGAGAGGGGTAACAATCCAGGGAAAAGGGGGTTCTTGCTAGTTCCGGGTGTCAATTAAAATCAAGGAAGGGAAAGAAGCAAAAGGGGGTGTGAAGGGAAGCCAACTTTCTGCAGAGGGAGAAAATCGGCATCGAACTTTCAACAAAAAAGTAGGGAGAAGAAAAAGAAAAAAAGGGAAAGGAATGAAAAGAGCACTGCAGCAGAAAGGAGTTCTCCACCCAAGTTCCGAAGACCTAAGGCGTTAAGGGGAAAAAAACCAAAATGGAACAGAGGGGCAAGAAGGGCGGGGAAGAAAACCAGAGGGGTGTCCCCAACTGGAAGAAAGAAAGGCGACGTATTCCTTCCCTTCGAAAAAAAAAAACAACATGGGGTTTTTTGGGGGGGGAAAAAAAGCATCGAGGGGGGGTCAGGTCAACTCTGCCCAATCGCAGTAAAGGTCAGAAAAGAGTGAGCACGGGGGGGTTGGAAATTGTGCCCAAGGGTTCAGGAGTTGTCCTTAAATCACAAACGAAACGGAATCTGGGCAGAAAAAAAAACATACAAGGAGGGACATCAAAAGAAAAAGGGCTTGAGTCTTAGACATAAGGAAGGGGATTTGCCCCTAAGGAAGAAGAAACAAAAAGAAATGGAGGGGGTAAGTAGATAGACAAGGATTGCTGTTTTTCGGTTCCGAAAATTGACGTATAAGGGGGGGAAATAGAGGAGATGCAGGGCACAAGAAAAGTCATAGTTGAACTCAAACGCATTGTGTTTGCCAAACATACAAGGGGAACTAAGGGAAAGAATGCTGGGGAGGGTGTGCAAAACATCGTCCGCGAAATGGGATAGCTAGATTCCAGGGGGGGAAAAAACCAAGATTGGGGGGAACGGGTCACGGGCTGGGTAAATAGGCAACTCCTCGTGTTGTGCGGGGGGGGGGTAAAAAAAATGGGGGGGGGGGAAAAGGGCCGAGTCGAGCAAATAGGATCTTTTCTTGCAAAGGGCAAGGTTGAAAGGGAAAGGAGTTTCGCACCATCCGAGGGAGTTATCAGGACGGCAAAGGAGGCGCCACAGGGGGCCGGCCCCGGTCAAAAAAAAACCCTGTTGGAAGAACAGCGAGAAAAAACGATTTCGAGAGGAAGAAAGGGAATCCAAAAGGCAAAGGAAAAGAAACGGTGTTAGCAGGGAAAATAGCAACTTAGTGCGCAAGAGACAATATGGAACCAGTAAAGAAAAAAGGGGAACGAGAAGAAAAATCGTGTAGCACGCAAAGCAAATCACGTCGAGGCAAAGAATGTCCTGGTTTTATCCCAGGTGGGCGAATTGGCGGAAACGTAAGAGGGGTGGTTCCGATAATTTGGGGAACGAAGAAAAGCGTACCCAGAAAGAAAGGGTAGAGGGGCGGCCCATTAGGGGGGGGATTAACCCCTGCATAAAGGGGGGGGGGTTCGAAGGGAAGAGAGGGGTGGTATTTTGGGTTTTACTGCAAGAAAACGTCCTCTACCTTTTCACAACAAAAACGGAAGACTGGGGGGGGGAAGGGTAACTGGAGTTTTCAAGGAGAATCTGTCGGATACAAAAAAAAACATGGGATCTCTAGGAGACCCACTGGGGTCTGGGGGGTATCTTAATATAAAGGGGGGGGAGTTGAAAAGAAAAAACGGTGGGAGGTCGAAAGCAATCAATATCGGTTCAGGGAGTAGTAAAGACCCTAAAAAAACGGAAGAAAAGGAAAATGGGAAAAAAAAAAAGAGCGAAGAAGAACGGCAAAAGGGGCGGTTCCCGGCAGAACCACTAAAAAGCCCTGGGGCTGGAAAAATCTTCAGTCCTCCTACTTGAGAAATAGGGATGGAGGAGGGGTTTGGACTTGAGGGGTGAATGGGAAGGGTCGGAGAAGGAAGGGAAAGGAAACGATCACCCCAAGAAAAAGTTCTGGGGGCGCAAACATCACTGGGGGAAGCAAGAAAATGGCAGGGCTTCCGAGAGGGCGGGTACGCAACTTCATTGGAGTAGACAGTCAAGAAAAAAAAAAAAAAAAGAAAGGAGCTTCCGAAATGCGGACCTCTATAATGAGAATTTGATAACGCCAAGGAGAGGGGAAAAGATACATGGGAAAAAGCAAACCGGGGGATGGAACGGAGGGGACGCAATTCCTGAGGTCCTTAAAAAAAAAGGAAAACAGGAGGAGGCCATAACCGGGAATTAATAAGGTCGACTGAAGAATTGGGAAAGCAGCAATTAGGGAGGAAGGAAGGTACGGGTTACGGGGGTCAAAAAGGGGAAAAAAACTAAAACGAGGAGGAGGACCACAATTCTAAGGAGAAGCAAACTTTTGACCTTCCTTTGCCTGAACAAGGACTTTTACGGAAACGACGTAGGGGGGAAAAAAAAAAACGACCTGAATTGGTTTTTAGGGGCCTGCTATCCCAAATGACCGAGAAGAAAACGCAAAAGAAGGGAAAAGAAAGAAAAAAATCGGGGGGGGGGTCAAAGAGCATAAATCAACCTTAGGGGTCTTGGGGTTGGTTCAGTAAAGGAAGAACCACGATAACTACCATCCTGTCGGCACCATTCAGTCCCAAAAAGGGGGGCCTTGTTGATAAGTCCGATTTTCCGTCACAGAAAAGACCAAGACAGGAAAGAATCGCTAATTTGAAAAGACTTCAGTGAAAAAACTTCCGGCGAACACGGTGTGATTGAGAAGTCTGGTGGAGAATCCGGGGAGGCCCGGAAACAAGGGACGATAACATTGAAAGAGGGAAAAGACATGCGGTCACAATGTGGCAGTTGGAGCCCAACGTTCAAATTAGGTCAGGAAAAAAAAAAAGGGGGGGGTCGGACGGGAAACTAAGAACGCGAGCCCTGATATAAAGATACGCCAACGCGTAAAAAAGAAGACCAAAAACATGGTATTGAAAAAGGGGAAAGCAATGATGGGGGGAAAAGGAGGGGGGATTCCGATGAAGATCCAATCAAATAAAAGCTTACACGGTCGTTCAAAAAACTCGCCATCTAATTTAAAGAGGGAAATAGGGGAGAAAAAAGAGGTGGGGGGAAGGGTAACAGGAACTCCAAAAAAAGGCGGCGCTGGGGAAGTCCTGATCGAACATCTGAATGATAGGGAGCAGTGTAGCCAAGACCTGGGAACAGAGAGGGAAACAAAATTTGGGGGGGCCGGGGAAAACCCGGCGAAAAAAAACGGCAAAGTAAGAAATAAGATGCAAAAAACCTGAGCCAGAAACGGGGCAGCGAAGCTCAATTGTCGGGAAAACAAACAGACTTCGGGGGAAAATTGAATGAAAAAAAAAGGGTAACGCCACAGCGGAAAAAGGAGGGGGGGGACATGGGAAAAGGGGGATAAAAATGGGAGGCGGAGTGACCAACAAATGACAAGGCCCTTAAAGAAAAACAGTAGATGGGGAGCCAGAATGTTGGGGGGACTGAGAGGAAAATTACTACAACAGCCCTCGTCAAGAATAGTAATAGGAAAAGCTCGGCCCACGTCGGCCTCCTCGCTAAAAAACTGTTCTAACGACAAGTCTCACTGGACAAAAAACTGGGGGGGGAAAAAAAAGGGGGTTCGAAAAAGAATGGAGCGAGGAAAGGATGATTCCCATGCTGTGTTTAAGGGGGGGAACAGACGTGTGACGGTAATCCTCGATAAGTTGCCTTCACAAAAACTTGAAGGAATCAAGGGAATAGGGAGACACGTTTAAAAATTTTCACGCACGAAGATGTATCGAGTGGTCGCCGGTCCCACATAAACTGGTTAACCTAAAAAAACCTCTGGAAGGGGACCCAAGGGGGATCAAAAAAACGGAGGGTGGGGTGGGGGAGACGTGATGTCACGACCGGGGAAAAGAAAAAAAAAGCATAACAGTGTCGGCCACATTTGGAACTCATTTCAACAATCGAGGCTTTGAGAGAAGGGGAAGCATAAAAAAAAAAAAAAGGGGGGCTTCAAAAGGAAGCACAACCAAAAACGGAAAGCCAACGGCCAACCAGATTGTAACACGTCACCGAAAGGGGGTGGATAGGGAAAGACGTGGGGGGAATGATAACGGTTCGCGAAAAAAGGGTGGGGGAAAACGACAAATCATAGTTCCCTTGGGGCGTCTCCGCGCAGGGTTGAAGGGGGAGGGAATGGTATTGGTTGGAAGGGCGGGGGCTTTGGGGATTTTCCCAAAAAAGGGCGGTAGGCGTCAAAAAAAACAATGCTAAAAGACCGCTAAAAAAAAACGGGGGGTCGAGAACGAAATAGGGAACGGGGCATTGGAAAGGGGGGGTGGCGCGGGACGCTGTGCGGGGGACAATTCTCAGGGGTCGAAAGACGGAAAGGGGGGGGCTTGGAAAAAGCAGAAGGTCGGGGGGCAGGTCTTCAAGCTTTGTCAGCTGGCGTGGGCTTCAGAGATGAACTATGTGGAAACCCAGAGAACTGGGGGGAAGGGAAAGTTCAGAAGGGCGGCGGACCAAGGAGACAGAGTATCGAACTCTCGGGACATAAAAATATTGTCGGGACAGGAAATTTCAAAATGGGAGAGGGGTACAAGGGGAGCGATTCCGTGAAACCGGGGAAGTTCGCGTTACGCCGTTGTTGCGCTTGCACCCGATTATCATTCTAACTGGGGGTGGCGAATCCAATACCGCAGGAGAGGGGAAAAAGTCGCAAACAAACAGAGGAGGAAGGGGGAAGAGATAAAAAATGAGAAAGAAGGAGGAAAATGAATCCTAAAAAGGGGGAAGGAGCAAAACAAAGCAATAGCGTCTCCTCGAAAAAAAAACACCAAGGGGCGTAAAAATCGCGGAAAGGGTACCCACCATTGACACAGTGTCCGGCTTTGAATCGTCCTAGGTGTGAAGAAAAAAAAAGGCTAAGAGAAAAATGGCCCGTAAGCGGTTTTGACGAATCCCAGCACTTCTACCCCAATACCCCCCAAACCTCCCAGAAATTTAGGTTCTGGCCACCTGCATAAAAATAACGAAGAATGGGGAGGGAGACGTGGGGGCCGGAAAAATCGGAGGAAGGGGGCATCGCAACGAAGTCGCAAAGACGGCCAAAACAAAAAGGAACCATTTAGAACTAAAGCAAAAGGGGGCCAAGGGTAAAAAAAAAAAAAAAAATGGGAACATTGATGGTGCCCACAAGACGTACGCACTCAACCAAAGAAGAAACCGGAAAAAAGGAGAAAAAGGTTTGGTTGTTCGGGGACGGATTAAAAAAAGAAAAGAAATGTGGGGGAAAGAGAAAAATCCAAAGCAAAAGGAGGAGGAAGGAATAGGAAAACATTGGGGGAAAACAAAACAAGAAAACAAGCTGCGGCACAGACCTCCCAATGGTAAGGGCCGGGTACACTGTCCAACCAAAAACGGACTTCCGAGGGAAAAGAGAGCAACGTCCGTGCCATGTGGAAAGAAAACTTTGGACAAGAAAGGGGGCCGTGCTCCGTCGGGTTGGTCGTGATTTGGGACAATAAACAGAAAGGACGAGGGGGGGAAAGACTCTACACGAAGACACTCAGGATCCTTGAAAGGCTATTGCGAAGGGGAGGACAATTGAAAAAGAAAATGGGGACTGGGTTCACGCAGCGCATCTAGGGAGTGGATGGAGGGGGGAAAGCTCCCCAAAAGAGAGCGGAACGGAAGGGTCCAAGGCAAAAGAAGCTGTGGAGGAAAACAGGCGGGGCTACGATCAGGAGGCGCGGAAAAAAAGGGAGCAAACGAATTTCAAAAGGGCCCTTAGGGCTGAGCGGGGAAGGGGGGGAAAGAAAATCGCGGGAAGTACCCGATGGAAACCGTACAACAATGGGGGAAGGATCTCGGAAAGATTGTAGAGGGGACCCCAACCTGGGAAAACAAACGCCTCGAAAACCTTTGGGGAGAGGCAAAGAGGAGGGGGGGGGGACGGCCCCACGATTGGCCGAAGGGGGTTTCACGAGGGGGGAAGCAACGTGCCAACCGAAAGGGAAACTGTGAAGTTATGAGCTGTAAAATTAAAAAGAAAAAACGGGGCGATTGCCCGAAGGAAGAGTTTTATTTTGGTCAAATGCAGACGGCTGGTACGGCAAAAAAGGGTCCGAGCTTGGTTGTGCGGAAAACTGGAAAAAGAGGAAGCTTGTCGGATAAGAAGGGAAAGAGCACGGGGGGAGCCCAAGGGGGTTGGTAGGTAAAGGAGGACGGGAAGGTAGCCGGGCGTTCGAAAAAAAAAAAAAGGGGCATGAGAGCCTAGGTTAGACAAAGGAAAAATTGGAGAAACCTTCGACTGCAACGATATTCCGATGGGGCGAATCCATAAATGGGATCAGAATGGGATGTAAGACAACACACGTTCACCGGTCTGGAAGGGACCCTCTCTCAAAAGGGAAAAAAAGTTGATAAAGGGGATGGAGCGGTTGGCCGAAACCCGTTAACGGTCAGGTTGGGAAAATGAAAAACGGGGAAGGTTTCCGAAAATAGGGGACGCGCCAGAAAAGGAAAGGTCTCAGGGGGGGGGGGGGTATAAAAAAGCAAGAGGCCAATGGCGCTTGGGAATCAGAGAAGGTCGTTAAAGCAGGGATCTCAGCGAAAGAGGGAGGGAAAAGAGTCAAAGAAGACGATAGCCCCAGGGAGAAACGAATCCAAAGGGGGGGGGGAAAAAGGGTCAAGTCCTGTTTTTTGAAAAGATGGGGGGGGGGATAGGGAAAACAGGAGGGATGTCCTAAAAAAAAAAGGGCGGCCCTCAAACATAAAAGTTTCCTCAAAAAAAGAAAATCAACTGCAGAAGATAAGAAAAGCTTTGAAGAAGGGAAAAAGAAAATTTAGCTGGAAAGAGGGGTACGGGTCGGGGAACAACGAAACGACCCGGGAGTAGTAAAACAACAAAAACGACCGGAGAAAATTCACGTTGGGAAAAACAAGTAGGGGGGGGGGGGGACACAGGGACTGGAGGCGACGTTCAACGCCAACACTAAGCTAGGGGGGGAGAGGCCTGGGAGGAAAACGGAGATCGCTCAAAAAACCCAGGGGGGGGGGGGGGAAAGGGAAAAGAGGAGAAAGGGGCCGGTATACCAGCCTCAAACTCTGTCGTTTTTTTTGTGGTGAACGCTGCAAAGGACTAGAAAGGACACGAGCCTGGGTCCGGACAGTAAGGAAAAAAAGTGGAAGGGGATTGAGAGGGGGGGACCTACCAAAGGGAGTTCAGTGAAAAAAGGCGGCAAGTCAAATCCTCGGAATAATTTCGCGGAAATCCTAAAAAAAACAGTCAGGAGTGCTCACGGCGGAGAGCAACGGGGATGATGGAATAGCAAATGGGTGAAAAGAGGGAAGGGCCTGCCAGGAAAAAAACGCTGCGCTTTAAAAGTTAAGGAAAGGGGGAACAGGGCACCATACTTAAGGGAAGAGTTAAAGAACGCATTGAGGAAGAAGAAAAGGCTAAATTTCACCGGCCCGAGGGATATAAAAAGGACTGGTAAAGCCCCGGAAAAGGGGAAAAAAAAGCAAAGGGGGGGAGAACTTCAGGGATCCCAAAAACAAAAACCCTGCCGGCTTTGCCTCAAGGGGGGTCTAGGATGGGAAATGAGAAAAGAATAAGAAATAAAATCCCCCACAAATTAACCCGGGGTCGGCACCCTACTCCATCAAATAATGGGAATTAAAGAAAGAGAGGAGGTTACATCAGGAGACGTAGGTTTCCCAGGGAATTGGGGGGAGAACGCAAACGGACTAATTAAAAGCGCAGGGCAATAAGGGAAAATCCCAAAATTGGAAAAAACGAGGGAGCCCCAAGTTGTGGGGTTTCGTGCGGGGGGGGGTTGGGGGGGGGGGGGAAAGAGCCGGACCAGTTGAAACAACAAAGTCCCGATATGCCGTCTTCACCCAAAAAACGCACCGAAAAAAACCGTTGGGGAGCGAAAATCATCAAGGTAGGTCACAAGAGACGTAGGGAGAATTCCGCAAAGGAGATTGAAAAGTTGGCTTGCTTCCGAGGGGGCATTCCCTTCTGAGAAAAAAGAAAATCATTGCGGAAGGAGACAAACCAGTGGAATCGGGCCTCCAACCTGTTTTGTCAGCAAGAGAAGTAACTCCAGACCAAGAAAAGGCGAGACTAAAAGGAAACTCTCGGCACCATCGTCGGAAGCCAAAAAAAAAAAAGACGCGAAACAGGGGGTTTCCTGTCCTCCCCCGTTCGAAAAAAAAAAAACACAGTATGTTGCCGGGGTCCGGTGACGGGCTCATACCAAACCGGTCTCAAGGAAAAAGAATCCTTCCATGAGGGGGACTGTTCCATCGTGACGTATCCTGAGATTCCCGTTGGGAGACCCTAAAGCGAAAAAAGCAAATCCAGGGGAAAAAGGTTAAAGGAGGCAGGGGACTCCCCGGGGGCTTTTTCCGCGCGAAGAGAGAGTCAAGGAGCCTTGGGGAAAGAAAGCTGAAGAAAAAGCGCAGGCGAATGTCGGTTTAATCAAAAAACGCTTCAAAGTGCAAAAAAAAAAATGAAAAAGGCTTAAAGGACGCTGCGAGAAGCATAAACTTTTCGGGCACAGTGCAAAAACGACTTTCGGAAGGTGAGGAAAAAAAAATGGAGAGAAAACCAACAAAAAGGTGACCAGTCAAAAAAAAACACAACCCTACAGGAGCACGCAGACCAAAAACAAGAACGGGAAAAAAGGAAAGGTTAAAGGGGAGAGAAAATCACAAAGTTTCGCGAAAGGGGTGGGTTTTGACGACCATCAAAGACCTGTGGACGGGACTTAAAAAAGGGCTCCTGTCCAGGGGTTTGTTGGAAAAAACCCCAAAACCAAAAAGATGGAGTATGAATGGGGGGGGGTGCGGGAGGCCCAGAGAGTCTTGGGGGTCACCCAAGGAAAAAATTATTTCAGGGGACAGTCTCGACAACTACCCAGGAATGGGGGGAAGAGATACAAAGGGGGATTTGGGAAGACGTTTTCGTCTGCCACGGGGCAATAAATCATTTGGGGGAAAAAAAGGGAAGAAACGGGGGGAAAAAAAAAACAAGACGGGGTGGTGTGGGGTTTTACCTCTAGGGGAACTAATTGTAAAACACTAAGACGCTTGCCAAAAGGGAAGGGGGGAGGTGGCAAAAGCGAAAGCCCAATAACGAATTGGCCAAGAACACAAGGGGGGGGCAGAGGAGGACACGGGAAAAAGGGACTGGGGACACCCCGTTTTTTCGGCGGCGGGAACAGGGAGTGGATAGAAAAAAAAATCGCTTACGCCGAAGCCTAAAGGAAAAAAGAAAGGGGGAAATTGAAAAAAAGTTGGAAGGGGGGGGGGCGCGGGGTCAATCCGGAAAGATTCTTGCTTTAAAAGGGATGGAGTCCAAAAAAGGGGGGGGGGGTGTTTGGAAAGGCGTTCCCGAGTAATTTCTGAACTGGGGGGGGAGAATCCCCCACCAAACAAACATTGTGGTTGGAAAAGGAGATCATTAAAGACCGAAGAGCAAAAAAAGGAAGGAGGAGGAAAAGAAAAAAAAAAATGGGCGATGAACTGAGCAAAAATTGGAGGAGCCAAACCCCTTCAAAGGGCTCCAAAAAAAGGCAAAAAAAAAAAAAACTTGAGGGGGCAAGAATAGGACTCCGCTTGGACCCACTCAAGTGGGGTGTACAACGTGCGTGAATAAGAGAGGTGGAAGGGGCTAGAAAAAATCAGAGCGGAGAGGGGGGAGTTTCGGGAGGGGAACTCTGGCTCATCGAAGGCCCGAAAAAAACACAATGCAGAAAAACCGAATGAAAAGTGGGGATCACAAGGGGGGGCGGCCATGCACAATTTGGAAAAACAGAAAACCAGGAGGGAAAGCGTCGAAGAAAACCTAAAGCCGTAACCAGCAAGTTCTGTGGGGGGCAGGGCCCACGGTCGGGAAAAAGGAAAAAAAGGGGACCAAGCCGCCAACAAAAGAACCGAAGCTGAGGAAGAGATAACAAGGTTGTCGGGTTGGTTTGCGGTTAGAACTTGACGACGATGGGGAAAAACCAAAAGACGAACGGTGAAGAGGGGGGAATAGTTAAGCAGCATTGTGAAAAACACCAAACATACCCCTCGAGTGGAACACCACCACGAGCAAAAACGGGGGGAACGGAAAAAAACGTTACCAAAAGGGGAGTGAGGAGGAACGGGAGGAAAACAAACTTTACGTCCCTGCACTCGACCAAAAAAAAGAAACGGTGGTCAGTTCACGTAATGGGGCAGGAGGGAGCGGGGGGGGAGGGGAATGGGAGGGGGGGGTGTCGGGAGACCAGTCGTAACAATCACGCGGCAGAATTTAGCCTCGTGAGTCAAGGAGAAAAAGGATTAAGTTGGGGGCAAAAGGGAAGCGCATAAACTATCCTTGTGCCAGAGGTTTTGGAAACGATCAGGGGGGGGGGGAAAGGGGTAAAATGGGGGAAAAAGCAGGAACCAGCGGAAAGGAAAACCCGAGCCCCGGGGACGCGAACTCTCCCTCCCGAATAAATTCGCTCCGGGAAAAAGGGAGAGAAGAAATTTCAGGAACTGTGGAAAGGTGAGTGATAGCCTGATCGCAGTTGAAACGGAAACCCGGTGGGAAAAATTAAAAAAGCAGGGGAAATAGAAAAAAAAAGGAGGAAAAAAAAAAAAAAAGCACAAGCCCCCCGTCACATCGGCGCTACGGTGCCCGAATTTAGTAACAGGTTTGGGCAGGTGGCAGATGAGAAGGGGGAAACGATGAGGGCAGTGCCGAGGGAATTGAGTATCTCGCGTAAAAAACAGGCGGATGGAATGGTAAAAATGGTTGGCTATGGGGGGATGAGGGGGTTGAAAAAATCCACGCCCAGCCTAAAGGCCAAAAGAAAAGGGAAAAGCTCCGGTGAAAATGGGGAAAGGGGGAGCGGGGAGGAAACAATAAAAGCGCTCTACCCAAAGGGTTTGGGGTCCTAAAAGGTTAAAAGAAAAAACATGTCGGACAGGTTTGCAAGGGTTGGAATCGCACTGGCCCTTGACGGAAAAAGGGAATCAAATCTGGAGGGCAAAGGGGGGGAAGAAATCTATCCGATGAATTTTCCTCTTGAACTCGCAAGGTAACGAAGCAAGCACGGGGGGTTCAAAGGGCAAAGGGGAACAAATCAGGGTTTCGGGGCGAGGAACTCCCGAAAATCGCGGCGGAAACTGGTAAAATATAGTATGGGGGGGGTGCAAAATAAAAAAAAGCTGGGAGGGGGGTGGAATCTGAAACGGCTTCGAAATCGTAAAGCCCCTCAGTGCGGGGTGACCACCAAAAAGGCAGTTTGGGAGCATCTCCAAATGAAACTTGGAGCGAGAAAAGGGGGGGGGGGCACGTTTGAAATCTTTATCCCGCAGATCGGGGGAATCAGGGAAAAAGGAAAGGACTAAAAAAGGGAGAAGAAAAAAGCCACGGGTTGGGAACTCCTGTTCGGGTTTTTGAACCGGAAGAAAGAAACGCGGAGGGGGAAGGAAAAGGAGGAAAAATCACCTTGAGGGAGCCACTCAAAAAAGATATTCCTCATCATATGAATAAGGAAAAGCCTAAAGCGGACTAAAGATTCCGAGGGGAAATGGAAAGAGTACTGGGGTCACGAAAAAAAAAAGGAGAAAATCGAAAATTGATAAAGGCCACGGTAACGGGGGGAACTACAGGAGAAGGGGAAAAGGGGAAGGTGAATATAGTCTACTAAAAATCGGAAAAAAAAACACCCTCAAAAGAAAGTGTTGATGTCGGCTTCGAGCACACCACAAAACAGAAAAAACAAAAAACAAACGGGGGATCAGAAACAAACAACGGGAGGAAAAGAGAGATCGCATATGACCTAAGACAAACGATGGGCGGGTGTTTTGGGGACAAGAAATTAAAAGAGGCCCAAAGCACCTGGAGGCCCAAAGGACGTCCAACCCCTGGGCCTTTAAAGAAAAAAGGCAGATGGGGGACCTAATAAGGTAGAAACTTCCAAAGGGAAGAACTAAAAAAAAAGGAAGAGGCGTCGCTCAGGCGAGACACGTTGATGATGTAGAAATAGGTTGAAGGAAAAAAAGATGGCAGGTAAAAGAGCGTCCTCCCTCGCGAGCTAAAAAGGAGTGAAAAATCTCGTTTCGATTCCCTTCCTAGTAGGTCTAGGCCGTGCGAAAACCAGAGGGAAACGCCCAAAAGAGAAACGGATACAGAGCTTCGACACCCCCTTCTAGCCGCCCGCCATTTCTTCGGGGGACCAACCCTTTCTCTTGCCGCCCCAAACTTCCGGGGATAGGCGGTTCCCGAAGTCGTAAAGAACAAAAAATGACCAACGACCTCGGGCCTAGGATTTAACAAAGAGGGCAAAGCACCCAAAGATCCCACCTATTGTGCACGCAGGGGGGAAAAAAAAGCAAAAAGGGGGGAGTTCCATAACCGCACGTCGGTGGTCCAAAAAAAACCCCAGGGAGGGTGGTGAGCGTCCTGATATCCCAAAAACTGGGAAGCGAAGGGGAGTCAAAAGGGAAAAAAATTATGATTTCACACGTTTTTCATCACGCCCAGGCGCAGGCAATCCTACCTCTGGCCTCTGGTACCCTCACCAAGGGGGACGCCGGGGGGCGTAGAAGAAAAGGAAAAATATGAAGGGAAAGCAAAAGATAGATTACCCTTTTGTTTCCTCCGGGGAAGAAACCGTCCGGGAAGTGAAACACAGACCAAGAAATCTAAAAAAACCAGTTAGCAGGGGGGCCCCCATCCTTGTGGGGGCCGCGAAGAAAGCGTGCAACTCGGAACACGCAGGGAGGAGATGGGGAACGGGAACAGGAATGAAAAAAATTGAACGCAAAAAGTCGGCCCTAAAAAAACGGCGGCACTTCATATTCGGGAAAAGGAAGGTTCCCCGGGAAAAGTACAACCTCAAATGAAAGAAAGGGCTAAAAATTCTCTTTAGTTTTACTGGGGGTCCATAGGGGGGAACGGACGAAAATCAGGGGTTGCTAAAAAAAAAAAATCAACAAAACAAACAACCGTGGGCGCCCGGACCGCTCCCGGGAAATTTTTGTCGCAAGGGTCATCCGGGCGGTAAAGGGAAAGTAAGGGGGAAAAAAGGTAGAAGGGACGAGTCACCGGAGCTGGTGCATCCGCATGCCTCTCCGTCTTGAATCACGTAAGGGGAAAAATGGGGAAAACGGAGGGAAAGGTCCATGGGGAAGCAACTAATCATAACCCCCTTTTTTCCGGGGAAATTGCCACCTTTACAAAAAAAAGACGAAGGGAGGGAAAGGGGAATCGAAAAAAAATCCGTAGGGGGCTTCACATAAAAAAAACCCTAACGTATCATAGGCACAAAAGTGACGGTAAACCCGGTAGTGGGGGGAACATGGAAAGGGGGGGACAAAAACCGGGGACCGCAGGAAAAAAGGTGGTTGCTACCAGCATAGGAAACCCTGGGCAGGGGGGGGGAAGGTCGGCGCGCCTGGAGGGGGGGGGGTTTCGAAAAGGGGAAGAGAAGGGGGTTATGTTGGGGTGCAGGCAGCCGGCGATCTTTCCAAGGGGAAAAACCGTCTTCACAAAAATAGAGACCGACAAAAAAAAAAAGAACAAAAAGAGCCCTCAAGTCCCGGAATTGGACATTGGTGGGGGGGGCAGTGTGGAAAAAACGTTGGGAGCAATAAATCATTGGACCATTATGAAAAACCAGAGGGCACCCAAGAACCTTTGGGGGGGGCGGTTTACGGAGAAAAAAGTTGGGGCCCAGCCGGAAAGGCCGGAAGGGGGGGGAGGGAAAAAAAAGAGGGGGGGGAAGGCCGCCCCCGGGGATACCGCCAAGGGGTGGTTCCTTGAGTCGCTGCAAACAGGGCCCTTCAAAAAAGCAAAAAAGAGTAAAGCTTTAGAGCCAGGGGTCGACGGCAATCGCGCCATGATTTAAAAAAAAAGAGTTACAAAATGTGGAAAAACGAAAGGGGGCGAAGGGTTCAGGGAAGGGTTCTTCACCTTGGGGTTGACGCAACCTAACGAGGAGCGAAGTTTGGGGGGGAAAGCCGTGAAAGGCTCAGGGGCGACGTCCATCCTCTCACGAAAAACAACAACTTAGGATGAGGGGGGAGGAACTTAAAAGGGAGTCTAAAACCCCAGTTTCATAATCTTTTTGTCTCCAGCGGAACGTCAAAACCGGGGACTCTCAGAAAAGGGAAGCAAAGAAACTGGGGGGACACAAGTGTCCAACTGAATGAAGAAGCCCGAGTAGGTGACCTTACCGGCAGTAATTCAAAAAACTATCGGGAGGGGGCCAAGAGGAAAAAAGGGAGGAACAAAAAAAAGAAGAAGGAACCTGCAGAATAAAAAAAAGTTATTATCAAGGGGGGGGTCGGCTGGGCCCATCGGGGTCAGGGGTCCCCGGAAAGCAAGGATCGGGGGACGCCAAAGAAGAAGATGAAAAAAACGGTCAAAAGGGGGCGTCCAGTTCAAGCCATAATTGTGCCAAGAGGTTCCCCTAAAGGGAACTCTCACAAGCCAATCCAAAATACTGATAAAGGTTCTTTTGAAGTGGAGGGGGGGAAGAAGGGGGGGGGGGGGGGAAAAAAAGATCAAAAAAGCCTAACACCGTAAATAATAGTTCAAGAATTACTAAAAAGTTGGGAAAAAAAAAAACTAAAAAAGCGCAGCGAGCCCTCCCAAAAAAAAAAAAAAAGGTTACTATGAACTTTTAGTTCACAAACACAAAAAGGCTGACGGAGAAAGAAAAAAAGAGGGGGAAACAATCTCCACCAAGGGTTTACGTTCACGAATTGTTTGCCCCAAAAAAATTGGGTGGGCTCTTCCTTTGGAGTGGGAAAAGGAAAGTAGTGGTTTTGGGTGGGGGATGATCCAGTCAGAAACTTCACTGCCCATCGGTATCTGACGAAGAGTGAAATGCAAGTTCAAGGGGGGGCTGGGAGCCAGGAACAAGTAGAATGCCAGAACGTTCCTTATCAGTTGTTTTGGAAAAAAGACTGTGCCGCAACTAAAACTGGGGCGCAAAAAAAAAGAAGCCAGTTGACGACCGCCTCCCATAACTATCAAGAGGGAACAAATACGGATGCAAAAAAATTCAAAAAGGATGATTGGGGGGGAGGACGGGTACAAACAACTTACAACTCTAAGAGGGAAGGAGTTGAAAAGAAAATGGAAAAAAAATAAAAGGGCGGACCGCAAGGACCCGCACATCGAGGGCGACGGGGGGACACCTTTTACAGAGGAGTTGTTTTTAGTCAGTAAAGTGTAAAAGGGGAACAAGGGGGAGCTGCCGATGTGAGGGGAGTATCGCGACATCTCTGAAAAAGGTAAACATAATGGGGTGGAGGGGATGGCCCCGAAAAGGAGTGACCCTGTGGAAAAGAAAGGGGGGGGGAGGGGTGGGTGCTTGTTGGGTTTTTATTGGGTTTGGGGGGGGTGTTGGATCTTTGTATGGGGGGGTTTTGGGAGGGTGGGGGGTTGTGTGGTTTTTTTGTGTAAGATATGGTGTTTTTTTTTGGGGGGGGTTGAGGGTGGGCACGTTTTGGGTTGGTTTTGTTTTTGGGTTGGGGTGTTGGGGTTTGTTTCGGGGGGGGGTTTGGGGTGGGTTACACCCTCACTCTGCCCCAATCCCTGCCCTCCCTTCCCCTCACATTCCCAGGGGGAGAAAGGGGGAGGAGCAAAAAACAGGCCGCACGGTTGTCGTGGCGCCTGTCGACTTTGGGGGACCAGGGGGTGCGAAACCGGGCGGGGGAGGAATTGGCAAAAGGATGAAAAAGGAGGGGAGACGAGGAAAACACGATATTCCATGTGGCGCTCGAAGAACGAATGGCGTTGGAAAGGGAGTACGGACAAAAAACCAACGTTCTTGTCTTAGAAAAAAAAGCACCCGGTCAGAAAAAACTTGGAGAATAGGCTGCGGTGTGCACCGACCAACCGACAGCAAGGGGAGGGGATTGAAGTACGTAACTGACTATCACCCAAACTTTAAGTCCCCAAGCAAGGGGGGACTTGGGGGGGGGTCTATATCTCCCAGTGCGGTAAGACTTTCCGCATATTGGCACTTGGCCGGGCCAGATCTATATGGGGGAATCGTCGATAGACCCTCTCAGAGTAGAAAGATGAGGAGCCGTACTATAGCCCTGGGATAAGAACTCCAAGTTGACGTCCTGATGTTGGTTGCAAGTGAAAAACCACGTCAAGGGGGAAACTGGGGGCCGTGAAAAAAAACCCATATATAAGCATCATCACGTTCACCTCAAGCAGGTGAGGTGAAGACCAAAATTATCGAAGGAGGACTGGACTTTCGTTAAAAGAACGACCGTAGTAGGGGGGGGGAAAGAGGGGGATAAAAAAGGCCACTGGGGTTTGTGACTAATTTCCAGACAGGCAGCATGGGTTGTCCTAATTGAGGAAAAAGTAAAAAAAAAAAAGGAAAAACCCTATTTGTTGCTTATGGGACCTATCACTCTCCAAGGAGCCACAAAGTTAGGAAGATTTGAAAAAAAGGGGAGAAGAGGAAAACCCTAGTTGTGCGGTTTGTTGTGGAAAAAAAATCCAACGCCGAAAGAAATACAAAACAGCCCGGCCTGGGTTCGTCCCATGCCTTCCCAACCGTGTCCTTTAATCGGGGGGAAAAAAAAAAAAAAAAAAGATGGGGAGGAAAAAGGGAAAAAGATGCAACACGACCCGGAAAAGTCATCCCTCGCAGGGGTGGTCTCAACCGGTAAAACTTGCAGTTAAGGACCGGATGAAGGGAATGGGGGTTGAGGGAAGGCCC
>Ga0179593_1640232_pt1 | contig 25498 bp, 36 predicted proteins | sample CZODoug2_1_08_16_FD_185931 | JGI IMG/M metagenome (GOLD analysis project Ga0179593, IMG submission 185931) | Vadose zone soil fungal communities from Angelo Coast Range Reserve, California, USA - CZODoug2_1_08_16fungal (PacBio error correction) | ecosystem: Environmental > Terrestrial > Soil >...
GAGAGTCCATCCCACAGTGGACAGCGCTGGAAAGATGAGGGGTAAAAAAGGAAGGTGTTGTGAACTATTCACGACAGTGAAGAAAAAAGGCTGATCTCTTGTTCAAACGCCAACAAACGAAAGCAAGGAGAAGAATGCAAATGACAAATCCGGAGGGAGTCGTTATCAAAAGCGTGTTGAGCTGTTTTTGCGGTCATTCTGCTAGCAGAAAGAAATGCGCCGCCTCGAAGCAAATCGCGGACAGAACTGAAAGGGGCACACTATCATGACCTTCCAACGTCAAAGGTGTTCACGACGGGCGCCTAGGGGGGGGCGGAACGCGGTCTTAACTGGAAAAACGATGGGGGGGGGGCGTTCGCAGTCGAGAAAGATAGCGAAGAGAAAGAATCTCCTATTACGACTTCGTTTATGGAGGAAGATCTCGTCAGCCCTCGGTGGGTGAGAGTTCCAATGGTTTCACAAAGCGCTCAGTGAAAGGGGGAGGGGGGGAGACCATAGGGACGTTCGATGGATGAAAGAAAAGGAAGTAATCACTGGATCACCGTAATTTTTGAGGAGAGAGGCGTATCGTCGAGCGAAGAAGGGCAGCAACAACAACACGGAGAGGAGAAAGAGAGAGGGGAAAGCCAGGTTTCTTCGCTCGACGGAAGACGAAGATAAACACGCCGGAGGAAAGGGGATGATTTTGGGGGAATGCGTCAAGCTCGGGCGTTAAGGAAACCCCGCCCATCACGGGAGGAGGTGTTAACTTATTGGAAGGGAATCGATACTCCTTGGGGGAGGGGGATGGGGACGCGAGAGATCGCTCCTAACGAGAAGGGAGCGGAGGATCTTTGTGCGACAGGATAGGAAGGAATCTTTCTCTACTGCGAAAAAAAAAAAAAAAGAAACAATCGGTAACTTATACCGCTTTTCAAAAAGCGGCTAGCAAACCTGGCGAAAGGAAAACATTTTTTGGCGTGAGTCTATTGAAGGATGTTGCTCTGCAGGAAAAAAGAAGGAGGAGGGAGACGCCCGGCAAATGCATCTATGGGGGAAAAGGGCGCTCCTAGAGAAAAAGCGATCAACACCGGGGGATAATACTCACTACGAAGAAGGGGGGAGGATTCTCGCTTGCTTCGTTTGCAAAGGAAAAAGGAAAGGGGGAAAAGCCGTTGGAAAAGGCTCCTCCTTATGGAAAAAGAGGCAAGGCCGTGAATCTTTTCAACACAACAGAAAAGGGGGGGGAAAGAAGGGAAGCAACTGCCTCTCTGTGGGTGGGGAGAGGGAAGAAGGGGGGTGTCAACAATCATCTCACGTCACAGAAAAACATTACAGCCGTTCCAAAAGTAAAAAAAAAAAAGTGTCACGCAAAATCACGCAGAAAGAGGGGGGGGAAGACTTTTTTCTCTTCAGCAGGGGGGGGAAGAGACTAATTCGCTGGGATCTCGGGAAAAAGAGTCTTTCCCACGCTATCTCATCCGGAAAATAAAGGCCGGAGGACTGTAGGAGGCCGTGTACTCGAGGAAAGAGATGCATGCAAACACACTTCTCCCAAAGAGGGGAGAAATCACACTGGTAAAAGGGACAGAAGTCTTCTCGCCCGCTGAGGAAGAAAGAACGAGCACCGCTAGGGTGCAAAGAGGGGGGACGTCTCATCAAATTCCGAACAGCAGGGGAGGGAGAGTCGTCCGCGGCACCCGTACACAGGGAAGGAGAGACATACGATTCGGCTAAGGAGGAGCCCCTGGAGGGGAGGAGAAGGTCTAAGCAGCCGCCGTTTTCAGGATAGTTTCGTCGGGGCCAGGGGGAAGCTGAGCCGAGCAGGGGAGGAGAAAGGAGATATGAAGCTGAAAAAGAAAAAAAGGGGAGAGAGCAACGCCATTAAAAAATGATCAATCGTATCTAACCGGGCGGGGAGAGAGGGGAAAAAAAAAACGTGGGAAGAAAAAAAGTCGCGCAACATTCGATCGAAGAAAAAAGTGACCTAATTTTGCATCTAGTGAGGAAAAGGAAGAAGGGGAAATTGAAGTACGTGAACTCATCAGTTGGAGGGGGGATTGGTAGATTCCCTGCGTGGGGAAGGGGGGGGGGGGCAGGCAATCATTTCTCGTTGGGGGAAAAGAGGGCCTCAGGGGAAGGGGTGAGTCCACAAAAGAAGGGGCGATTTAAGAAGGAGAAGCGCGCATCCACAATACAGGGGGGACGAGGGGTGGGAATCTCTCCTGTGGAGAAAGGGGAAATCCGTAATACCAATCCAAAATAACCTGCGAGAAAGGGAGGTAAAAGTTCTTCGAGTTTCCCACTAAAAATAGAGAAAAAGGGTCCGGTACTAATGTAGGGGGGGGAAATAAAGCGGAGGGAAAAAACACAAATGAAAGGAGGGAATGGGTTCCACAGCACACCGAAGAAAAGAGGAAAAAGGCAGGTTTCTTTCACCCACTGAGTTAGAAAGGAAAAGAAGAACCGGGGGGTTAGATCTTTTTTCCGCAGGAAGAGGAGGTGTCAGTTAATTTGGGGGGGGCGAAGCCAAAGGTGACAGAACCGATTAAGCGGGGGAAGGGATAGCTTTTCGTATACTCCGGACCTTGGAAGGGTGTTTACGAGGGTTTGATGAAAGGGGAAGAAATGCGTTCCGGAGGGAAGGGGAGGAAAGGAGCGAATATTCGAGTCTAGAGGAAACGGGGGGGGAATTAGGGGGCACAAAGAAGACATGACTAAAAGGGAGGGTGCATAAGAGATCTTCATTTGGAGAATAAGGACGGAATAGATTCTCTTCCAGGGGGGGAAAATGATTCCTCCGGGGGGCAAAAGGGCTTGGCGACGATGATTAGGGCAAATGTTGCAAAGAAGGGTAACTCTAGAGTTGTGATTATATGCATAAAAGGGGGGAGAAGAAGATAGGTCGGCAAAGAACCCCTTGGAATAATAAAGAAATAGGTACCTGAGTGCAAAAGGTTTGCCAAATCGGTAAGGGGGAGGAGGGGGGAAGAAGCCTTGTAATATCGCTGGGAAAAGGTAGACGGGAATCAACTCCTTGGGGGTCGAGGTAAGAATTGAAAGGGGGGGAAGGTTATTCTTTGGAGTGGGGATGTTAGTAAGCTCTCCTTCGGAGGCGATAGGGCAGATCGTACATCACCAAAAGGAAAAGAGAAGAAAATGACTCATATAAATATATCCAGAAATAATAAGAAGGTTGAAAGTTCATGTGTACAGGAACAAATACTGGGGATTAAAAAAAACAGTCCGCAGGGCGGAAAAAAAAGGAACTTCCAGGGATTTAGACACATACCTCTTCCAACCGGGGGTGGGGAAGGAACCTCTTTGAAAAGGGGAAGGGGGGGCGCCCGAAAAAAAATACCGGCTCGAGTAGGAAGGAAGAGTAAAGAATAAAAAAAGATCTATGAACATCACGGGGGCCGTAAGAGATAAGAGAGGTGGCAATCTGTACTTTGATTGGAGAAAATTCTCTCTCGAGAGGGGTACGGATCATCTCTCACTTACGCAAAAGGCGATCTTTCGAAAAGTTAGGGGACAAGATAGCAGGAGGGGAAAAGGAAGAAAGATTCGAGAGTTTAAAAGGGAAGGGGAAAAACATCTGCTAGACTGGCCGAGAAAAAAAAATGGGCCACTGTCGGAGGAGAAGAGAAGGGGCAGGGAGGACACCGCCGAAGAAAGGGGAGAGGGGACCCACTTCTAAAAAAGGTGATAGAAAAAGGAGGGGATTCTTAACGTCTATAAGAATGGGACATTTGAAGAAAAAATCAGTTTTGCAGGGGGGAGGGGGGGGTTCCCCAGGAATCCTCAGAAAGGGAGACTTTTTTTTTGTTACGGCAAAAGACAGGTCCCTCGACTACTATGTGAGAACTAGTGAAGAAAAAATGCGGGCGGACACAGTCTCCCGAAGAAATGGGGGGGAGGAGACATCTCACTGCGAGACGAGAAAACAAAACCCAGAAAAAAAGGGGAGGGCGAGGGCGTCCTCTTAAGTAGAAAAAGAGTGGACGAATAAACAATCCGAAAAAACCCCCGAAAAAACTGCAAAAAAAAAAGCCCCCCTCCGTTAATAGAAAATGAAAGTAAAGAGGAACGTCTATTTGTAGGAGAAGGTAATGAGCAACAGTGAAGAAGAAAGAAGGGGGCCCTAAACAACGATCGATCGCAAAGGTTATTCGAGTAAAACGGTGGCAAACCATAGAAAAATCTTTTCCCGGGAGGGAGGAAGGGAAAAAAACGTGCATCAAGAGGGGAGGTTTCTCGACGCTAGGGAAGAGAGCCTCAAAGTATTTAAAAGAGAGAGCACCTTTAACTGGAGAGAATAAGGGAAAAGAAAGGAAACCTGGCAAAGACCCCGTCAATTTCTTCCAGGGGGAGAAATCTATTTATTAGAAGTAGAGTTTGGAAAGGGAAACTCGGGTGAACCGGGCTGTAGGGAGGTCCTGATTGGGGAAATTCCGCCCAGAGGGGAGAGTTGAATCTTCCTATGGAAGGGGGGTAAGAGAAAAGGCTTGGGGAAAATCACGCTGCTTTTGTGGGTGAGAAAAAAGATTTTGGAGAAAGGGGGGGGGGGTTGCAGGCATTGCGAAGGAAAGAAAAAAAGAAAAGGAATGAAAAAAAAAAAGGATACTCCTTTTTAAAGAAGAAGGGAAAAGAGGAGGTATATACCATTCTCTCTGGAAAGAAGGAAGAAAACAGTTCGAAACAAGGGGAGCGGATTTGTAAAGGAAAAGGTTTTGAATATTTTTGGGGGGGGGGAAAATCTAACTATTTGGGTGAAAGGGAGGGGGGAAAACCTCGCTATACAAAGCGAAAAAAAAAAAAAAAAGAAAAAAAATCAGAAGGGAAAAGGGGGTTAACTATTCACGGAAGTGAGAAAGAAGAGAGGTTCCAACTCTTTCCGGAAGAAGGGGGGGAAAAAGAAAGCAAGTCTAAGAATGGAAAATACGAGGAAGAAAAGGGGAGGTCTTCGGGGGGAAGTTCCTGTTCTCTAGAAAGGGAAAAATCCTATTATTGAGGAAAAAAAGGGAAAAAGGGCAATCGATGGACAGAATGGGGGGAGGAAAAAACATTCCAACGTCAGAGGGGAAGAACTTCTCCTATTTGTTCCGCTACGAGAAGGGGAGGGTCTACTTTCCCGATTTGAAGAGGGAGAAGGAGGAAAAGATGAGGAAAAGAAGATTACTGACGGCGTTGAAAAGATCGCGTCAGCCCCGAGGGAAAAGGAAGAGAAGGGGAAATTTATATTCCAATAAGGTTCAGGGAAGGGGGGGGGATCTGAAAAGAAGGACGCAGTGGAAACTCATAAAAAGAAGGGAGGAAACTTTAATTTTCGACGGCGTGGGTGAAGGATAGGTCTTCGAATAACCCCTGGGGAAAGATATAGACAAGATGTTCCCAACGCCAGGGGGGGGGAAAGCTACTCCGATATAAACCCCGTCGAAAGGGGTGCGCAAGGGTCCAAGAGAGTTCCCTATGTGCGATCCAAAGAAATCAAAAGGAAATGATTTGTCCCCTCTCAATGTCTCCGATAATCAAGGGGGAAAAGGGGGGGGGTCTTACTCGATAGATCTCTTCCAGAAGGGAGGGGGGCGAAAGAAAAAAGCTCTTTTGAGGGAGAAAGACCAATCTTCGGGAAAGTATAGGGAAGGGGGACCCCTTCTGGGAAGCGGAGGAAAGGAAACAAAATTGTTTGGGTAAGGGAGATGTTCGGTTGCTCTGGCCGAAGAATTTCCGGCTATTCAAGGACATAAGGGAGGAGAAGAGCGGATTTGCTCGCGAAAGAGAGGGAAAAAGGAAAAAACGAAACAAACAGGATACTATTCCTTGCTCGGGAAAGGAATGATTTTTGCCAACTACGTGTGCGCGGAGGGGAGGGGGAGAACAGATCTCCGCCTTCGGTAAGGGGGGGAAAGGAGGTCCGAATAGGGAAAAGAGGGAAGCAACTGTCCGCGCTGTGGAGGAGGAAAGAGTTTTTCAAACAATCATCCTGACAGGGGGGAGGGGGGGGGAAACTAAGAAAGGCAAGGGAAACATTTTTCACGCAAATCACAAAGGGGGACTTTTTTTCTCTTCACAGGGACGCCGAGAGAATGTTTCTCGAAATTTGGGAGAGCTAGCCTGGGGAACAAAAGACCATTCATCTTTCGGAGGCCGGGAAATTCCGGCGCAATGAAAGGCAAAAAGAGTTTTCTCACAATAACTCACAAGCCGGGAGACGAGGATCGCCCGGAAAAAGGGCATTTACAAAGACATCATCCAAAAATCCGAACATCCGAAGGAGAAGAAAACCCGAGAAAGAAGAATACGCGTAGGGGTCTTCGGAAGGCGCGGGGGAATTTCCGGCGTCACCGGAAAATTTTTGCGCGCAGCGTCGGAAAAGGGGAGTGAAAACAAAACCTGTATTATCGAGCGAAAAAGAATGGTCCACAAGGGGGGGCAAAAAACCGGAAGGGGATAAAGAGAAAGCAAGACGTTTAGGCAAAGAGGGGCTAGTTTTCCGCAAAAATCCTCATTTAATTACGAAAGAGATGTAACTATAAGAAGGAATGGGAGGGTGTGGCCGTTTTTTGAGAATTTTCGCGTTTGGAAAAGGGGGGGGAAAGTCTTACTGTGGGAGCCACAAAAAAAAAAAAACTACCTTTTCTATTTCAGCTTCCGAAAATGAGGGAAGTGTTTTGCGAAACGGCCGAAGGGGAACAACACCTCCATGACACAAGGGGGAAAAAAGCGCAGTCTTGCATATACGGTGCCAAGCCCGCAGGGGAGGTAGACTATAAAAGAGACGAGTCGAGGGATAGTCAGAAAAAGACCGGTGCCTGGGCCTATAACAAGAGAAGAGATACCTGGTGTCCACCCAGCCAGGGGGGAAGGAAGGTGGGGATGGTAAGGGGAAAAACAACGGATTATGTCAGTCAACACCGATATAGTCCGTCAGCTCGAGAAAATTTTTCGAAGTGGGAAAAAGACCCAGGTACAAGGGAAAGGGGACCCGCCGGCGAGACTGAAAGTTGGACGCCTTTGTCATTTTTTCGGAGGGGGGGGGTTCGGCCATTGCGAGCAGGGGAGGCATGACTTAAAATGAAAAACACGTCGCCTATGAAAGAATACATTTCCAAAGCCGAAGAGTTAGAAGAGAAAGAAAGCGATTACGCGTATATCGGGGCAAAAAATTCTTGTGTCTCGGAGGGTAGGTTTCTGGCGCCAGCGAACGGTGTGGGGGTTGAAAAAGAGATTGTTCTGAAGTCGTCATCGGAATTAGCGTCTCAGGTAAACCGGGATAAACAAAAAGAAGACTCCTCGTGGTGAAAATAGCGGGGCAGGGGGGGAAAACCAAAGGTTTGTCCACATGTGCGGGCGTAAGTGTCCGCTGATGGCGCTGAGGGGAATAACGTCTTTGGGCAGAGACAGTTGAAAGGCAGGCAGAAAAAGGGGAGGAGAGTGGTATTTTAGGAGATCTCGGTCTATGCGGGGACTCTCTCACACACCAAAAGAGACCCTGTCCGTGAGACGCTTCCAAGCAACTACCTTTTGTTAAAAAGAAGCGCCCTCCGTGATTCCCGCTAACAAAACACAAAATAAGGAAAGCGGAAAGGAACTCATGCCCGATGGCAAACCGGGGGGTGTGGAAAAACACCGGGGAAGGTAATTCCTCAAGTGGGAAAAGGGGTGTCTCCGGGATGGGACGCCGTGCAGAGCTCTATACATGCAGAGATCTCTCCGGAGGGAATAGGGGATGGAAGGTCGAAGTGTACGGTCGTGAAAAGAAAAGGCAAATAACGCAAGCGGGGTACGAAGAAAGGAACGCCGAAAAAAAAAGCTCTCAATTTCCCCGAGGAAGAGCTATTGCTTTGTCTGGGGAGGGAAAAAAGCCTAAAATGCTCTGCTCGCAAAAAAAAAATGCAAAAAAGAAAGAAAAGCAGGGGGATGAGGCCTTCACCGCTACAGAAAAAAAACGTCCCCCACTTCGGGCCTACGACAAAGGGCGAGATCGGGGGGCAGGTTGACTAAGGGTGAAGAAACCGCCGAAAAGAGGAACCAGGATCGTCTGCCGGAAGAGTGTAAAGAAAAGACCTATTCCCTCGTACGTGTCACTCGAAAAGGGGTCACTGTTCTGCCCGACGAAAATTGGGGTACAGGGGGGGAAATCTAACACTTCTAAGACCCAAAAATGTAGGGAGATGCGCCGCGGAAAGAGAAAAAGCGGGCGGGGTGGAGAATAAGCCTTACCATCTCAAGGGGGTTCTGAATCCCTCAAAAAAGGGGGGAAGGCTATGGGAGGAAATTTTCTTTTCAAATCAAGGGAGAAGATTTCTAACTCTCTTCAATTTGGGGTCCAAGGGGGAGATAAGGAGCTTTTGATCTATTAAAAAGAAACCAGCTCATCGTTGGGGAAGCGTTCTCTCGCTATGATCAGGTTTGGGGGAAGGCGACGAGCTGAACATAAGGGGCGCTTCTCACAATGTACCTTGCCCTCTAAAAGAATGAAAAAACTGCGGCTTCTTCGAAAGGAGGGCCTCTAATTTCTCGCAAAGGGTTTGGAAAAGCAAGGAGAGGCATGGATTTGTGTTCTGATTTTTGAGACCCTGATTGTACCAAGGATCGAAAGGGTTGGGGGGTGGCCGGTTGAAAAGAGAAAAAAAACTCCTTGGGAGACAGGGGGAAAAGGGACGCCGGAACTGAAGTCCCGCGTTCTAGGGGCGGGAACCGGAGCTCGACCAGCGAATTTAGAGAGAAGAAGAAAAAAAGTCGACAAAGCGTGCTTTTGCGAAAGGGGATCGTTGGGGAAAGGGGGAAGGTGAAAGAAGGACGTGTTTTCTGCTTCTTTTTTGACAAAAGGAGCCCACGCGCGGCCTTTGCCTTCAATGAAAACGGGGGACGGGAGGCTCTCCGAAAGTCAACACATGCGGAGCAGTCCACTGAGCCTGCGAGCACTTATAATATGTCAAATGCATCAAGAGTCAAGCGGGGATCGGGGGGTCTCATCGCTATTCTCTCGTAGATCCGAAAGCTCCTCCTTTCCAAATCGGGATAAGGAAACCTGCATGCACACTAGTAAAGGACAAAATTTTTTGTCACTACGGCGCCGAAGGGGGAGGTGGACGTGAAACGCTTCTACTGAAGGGGAGGGGCTGGAGCGGGGGGTGAAGCGCCAGGAAAAATCCGATTAGACGCGTTTGAGAGGAAAGGGGGAGGAATCCCTCTCTTTTACTGGCAGCAACCACATGGGAAGGAAAGTTTCACAAAGGCCGAAAGGGGAAGCGGGGGAAAGGGGAGACGAGGGCAATCATCACTGGATCAAAAGAAATCGTCGTATCTGTTCGAGCGAAGAAAAAATCTCAACAACCAACCACGATCAACAAGGAGGAGGCGCACGTATAACACCAACGTCCGATGGGGAAAAGATTATTTCCTCCCCGTGAAAAAAGGCTAGAGTTGAAAGCACACGTCTCAGGAACTCTCAATGTCTCCGATAAGAAAATCGTGGCTGAAGAAGAAAATGCTGGGGAATGGAATGGGAACGCTCTCTTTCTCTATAAAAAAAAACGGAAGGGGGGGAACTTAACTCCGGCGGTGGTAGAAGGAAAACACGGCTCCTTCTTGAAAAGGGGGGTGGGGGGGAGTTAAAGGGGGTGCTCTTCAGGCTGGCTCCACAGGGGGGACCGGCTATTCGCCATTCGGAAGAGGGGAATCGCGCGCCTAGAAGAAGTCAAAACCAGAAAAAAGGGAAAGGGTCGGGGCAATTTGCATTCGGAGAAAGGGCAAACTTACGTGTATGCAGCGGCTGGGGTGAAGATAGGGGACGCCTATCTTTCTCTTTTGTCTGCGAAAGGCAGAGACGGATGGGGGGAAGGGGGAACCGGGGGGGAAAGAGAGCTGTGATTATTATGAATAACACTTCAGGAGTCACGCCATCATCCTCACACGGGGGGGGGGGGGGGGGAGTTTGAGTGGGGCGACCCGGTTGTATACAAAAAGGACACAAAATAGGAAAAGTGGGGGGGAAGACTCGCCGCTTTGTGGATAGGAAGCTGACTACACCATCTGTTGCTTCACAATCAAAATTGGAGAGACGACTCGTGAGGAGATATATCTGCCAGGGAAACGTCAGATGTGACAGGAGGGAGGTAAATATAGGCCGGTCACCCCTGAGGGAAAAAAAGGGAGCAATGCCTTCAAACAAAAAACTGAGAAAGGAAAAACGACACAAGGGGAAAAGACTTCTCGCCCCTTACGTGCACACAAAAAAAGACCAAAACCAGGGTACCATCCCAGAGGGGGGGAAACAAAAAATCCTAACCTCCTGGAACAGTCTTCCGCGGCACAAAGGTCTTCCTAAGAGGGCGGGGGGGCCCATTGCGTGTCGGAAAAAAGGTCGCATAAGGCCTAAGGTCAAGACCGTAATTAATGTAAAAAAAACAAACTAAGTCAGGGAAGGGTGGGTTAAAGGCTTAAAATCCTTCGGAGAATTCGTCAATGGGCGTGGCGGGGGCCCCCAGAGAACGACAAAAGAGTAGAGCCCTGTCCACCGATGAGGTTTTTTGGAATCCACGTTCGCGCAAAAACAAAAAATCAGAAGGGGGGGGAAGGAGGAACGTTTAGGGGGGAGCGGGAACAGAGAAGGACAGGAAATTCCAAGACACATCGGGAGGGAGAACTAAACATCGTCGTTTTCCAACACTTAAAGACATAAAAAGTGCGAGTGGAACACGCGCGTGGTTACCGTTGAGCATGAGTGGGGTTGAAAGGTTCGGATCAACCACACGGCGCGAGCGAGGAAGGGCGGCGCCGTCGCTGTCAATTCCCCTCAGGTGAAATCGAAAGGGGGCCGAGGAGGAAAAAAGCAGCACCTCTCATTCGTCGGGAAAGAAGGTTCTGCGAGTGTCCACAAAGGAAAAGGAAAAGTCTCGATTGAATAGTCGGCGTCCGTATGGGATCCAAGGGGGGAGGGAGCAGGAAAAAAAGTCCGGCGGTTTCGGAAAAAGGGGATTCACCGACAGGGGTGCCGCAGAAAAAAAGAAGCCGCAACTCGGGTTGTCAGGTGGGCGAATCAGGGCGGAGCAAAGGAGAAGGCGGGATCTAATATATACATATACAGACAGAAGCCCGGCCCTTGGCCATTTTTTCGAGTCGGCATGTCTACAGGGGAAAGCGGCGAAGGGAACGAAGGAAAAAAATCTACGGCCGGAAATTTGGAGCTTTCGCAGATCGAAGATGGGAAAAAGTGGGAAAGAAAGAGAAGGGGGGGGAAAAAGCAATGCTTCAAGTGCTTCGGAGAGTAGCAGCAAGGAAAGTCGATAGAAAGAGGAAAAACGGAAACGGGCCGCCCACCCCCTTGATCCCTATGCCGCCAAAAAAAAGGGGATTCAAAGAAAAGAAGGGGGAAGGATGGCGCTGATGGGGGTCGTGGCGCTCGTAAACACCTTCACTGGTGGGGGGAGGAAGAATTGGGGGAGCTGTCTATCAAGAAAGGGGTATTATTAAAAATAAAGTATAGAGGAGGAGGAAAAGGACGTAGAAATCATCACGAACATTTGTTCCAGGGGAGGCGCCCCGACCGTTTATGAAGGCCGCGCTCATCATCGCCTGAAGGCTGAAGGAAAAAGGGGTTTTGGCGGCAACGATCAAGGGGGGCGGAAACCGCCGCATCACCGGGAGAGAGGAAGGAGCGAATAGTTACAACTTCCGAAGAGAGATCTTTTTCCAAGATCTGAGAGGGGGTCGAAGAAGAGGGGACTTTAAGCAGCTCTCATTTACGTCAAATAGGGGAATTTCTTAGGCTCCTAAAGAGCGCTAGTACTATCAGCGTTTTGAAAGCCGAAAAGCATCTGAGAAGCGAACACCTCAAAAAGGCGGAGAAGGCGACCGGCGGCTTAAAGGTGATGAACGCTGTGTAAAAAACAAACAAGGGAGGTGGGGGAGTCCACGTCTGTCAGGTAAAGGAAATCCGTTTTTTGAAGATCATTTGCTTTTGGAACCGGGGCGAGGGGGTACTCCATCCAAGGAAAAAATCGACGACGATGGAGGGACTCTCATACTTCTTTCTTCACTGGGGGGATGGGGGGGGGGTTGGAAAAATCGAGATTCAACACAACCCCTAAAAAGAAAATTGCCGATTCGCCGCTTAAGGAAGCATTGTTTTTCTAATCCACAGACTCATTAAAAGGATGGGGAAAAACCGCCGTGTCATCATACAGAGCCACGATAAACGCTATGTTCGTTTTAAAGGAGGCCCTCTTTCTTGAAGGGAGAGAGACGGGGAGGGGGAGAAAAGAGGAAAGTCTAAGCTTGGAGTTTCCCATCTCATCTGTGCTCCTGGGGATCCTCACGTCGCGCTGGGTGGACGCGCCGAGTTTGCTCGACGCGAAACAGCAAATTATTTCCGACAGGTTTACGAAGGAAACCAAACATAGGGAAAGGAGGCATGAGGCCGAGAAAGCTCCGTGCCTGCCAACGACGGGGAGAGGGGCCTCTAATTTTCTTCCGAAAAAAGGATTGAGGGGGTGAGGGGGACAGGGGCAGTTACCTCCTAAGAGGGTTTTGATGATGCTTTTCACCATTGACGCACACGGGGAAAGGTGGGGGGAAAGAGTCGTGTATGTGGAGAATCGGCCGGCTTTCGGTGGAAAGATACTTTGGGATCACCGGGGGGTGGGGGGCAGAAGGGAAAAAGGAAGAGAAAGTGAGTTGCATATAGATAGCCGGCGCACGCGACCATCGATTTAGAGAAGAAACATCCCTTCGTGTAAACGGATTGGGGGAAAGGTGGGGGGAACATAGTTTTTTGCGGAACGGGGGGTGATCCATCTAACTATTGGGGAAGGGTTGAAACCGCGCTAAACTGAAGTGGAAAGGAGCAGGGAAAAAGAAAATTCACGTATTTTAATAGAAATACAAGACTTTTTCCAACTCTTTCCAGGAAAAAGACAATGTAGAAGACTTCAAATGCGGACGTGATCAAGGGGGGGGGACCCGGTTCTCAGCGCTAGGAAAAGGATATGCGACCGCAGGGGAGACAGAATCTGAAATAATAGGGGAAGAGACAAGAGAAGGCAAAAAAAGATGGGTGTTTCCGAAAAGGGAAGCCCGACGGGGAACACTTTCTCCCGATGGATGGGAGGGGGGGCGGAACGGCTTATCTGGTCCTCAAGGGCGTGAGTAGCGAGTCCGAGGAGGGGGCAACCAATTGCTCATCGTATACATTTGAGGGGCACGAAGCAACGACGGAGGCGGGGGGGACCGCCAGGGTAAAAGTGGAAAACCGAAAAAGGGGGATCACCGTATGGTTTTCGAAGTAAAGGGGAGGGAGCGAAGAAAACGCCTGGCGTCCTTTCACAAAACAGAAAAAACCAAAAACAGGAGGAGGGGAAAAAAAAAAGGAGCTCGACGATACGCCGATAGCCTGTGATCCAGTGATGCTAGAAAAGTTTCCACACCTGCAGTCAGTGCAAACGGAGAAGACTGAGAACATCCGTAAAAAAGGGGAAAAAAAAAGAGAAATGTGTCTCGGCATATCATACTTGGGGGAGAAGGGGGCTGAACGCGATAGCTCGCGAACTACGTGACTCTGGTAAATCGGGGGGGGGGGGTCTTGTTGTTGCAAAAGCCGCTCGGTCTTTCTGCTGTGCTACGGAGGGGGGAAGGAAGGACTCCGCGTCTCTGGAAGGGGATAGAGGGGCGCCCGTTCGTCTATCCTCTGCACACAACCATTGGGTGAATGGGGGGGAAGGGGAGGACTGGGGGTGGAGCCTATGAGGACGCAGAACGAGGATTCATGATCCGGCGATTCGCCATATCTGCAACGGAAATGGGGAATCGGGGAAGCGACGTCAAGGAGGAAAAGCACAATCGCTCAACACCAGCGCTGGGGTGCGAGTAAAAAAGCAAGGGAAGGGCAAAGGCCAAGGGGGGTGTTGCCAACTACGTGTTCGCGGAGAGGAGACTCCTCCTTCTTCCGTTGTCGGATGTATAGAAAAAAAAACACCTGCCAGGTTTTACCTTGTCAGGGGAGCGGTGGGGGGAGAGGAATCTGGGGAGAAAGAACAACACGTCACACAAATAGTTAGAGGGGGCAGCGAAATATCCAAAACATCTTCCACACGGGGGAGAAAGCTCCCGCCGCGTGGAAAGAAGGGAAGATGGGTGAAAGAAGATGAAATCTTAGAGAGGGGAAAAAAAGGCGCATCCGTCTTCTTTGTAAAGAAAAAGAAAGACGAAGGGGGAAACGGGAGGGACTAAAAATCAGTTTCCGGAGAGAAAAGGGAGTCAGCAAAAGGAACGGGACATGAAGGAATCAGGGGAGGTGCAAGAACGTGGGGCAACCATGTCGAACGCACCCTGTCTCACAAATGGAAAAAAGGGGAGACGCGCATCATTAGTACAATCCCGTGAAGGAAAACAAGTGAAGGTGCCAAAAGAAAAGGCGTCCGCAAAAAAATAGACACACCCGAGTGTTGCTAAGAAGACTAACATCCGAGTCGGGGCTGTGTCGGGGGAACAATGTGCACCGGGGAACTCCAGCGAAAAGAAACAGCCGCGTGAGCGAAAAAGTTTAAAGAAAAGGGGAATCACAGTGTGGTGTCGTAGGAACGAATCTTTTGGCATGAAACCGAGGAGAAGCCAAAAACCTGAAATTAGGCATCGCCGGGCCACGATGCGATAAAGAGCTCCACCAACTGAAACGTGACGGGTGGGCAGGGAGGAGGCGCGAGTATCGCCATTCCAGCCACCAGGGAGACGTTGAAACGAACATAGAACGTACATGTATCTTGGTGGCGGGGGGTGAAACAGGCAGTGGAAGGAGAAACTCTAGGCGAGGGAAGGCGTTACACCTGTTTTTACGGATGTTGCGATTTCCGCGGCGAAATACATTTTTTTCGGGGTTGGGTGAGTGAACCCAGGCCACCGAAAGTGACGGAGGATAAAACACGAATGGCGCTTCTTCTGTGCAAAGGGGAGAAAGGTTGTCTGCGAGTGTCACACGTAAAACTCAGGAACTGAAACAGAAGGAAATAGTTCGTGTCTTCCCTTGCTGTTGCGATGAGAGCAGTCAGGGCACCCATCCATTACATGCAGGGAGGGGGGAGAAAAGTCAACCTGCCACGCCGTGGAAAGACCGGAGTGTCCGGGAGATTGTGGGGGGGGCGAGGGAAGCAACCGGTACGTTGGAATCAGGCCAAGGAGGAATAAACCAGGGTGGACCGTGTGCCATTTTTTCTAGGTGAGCCACGGGGCAAGATTAGCCCGGGGAACGGAAACTCTCGAATAGGTTCCTAACAAGGAGGGGATGATTTTCGGTAAGCTTGGCAAAGGGAGGAAAGGTTGCGTCAAAGAGCTGATATTGAATAGGCCGATGAAGTAATAAAGGGAAGGAACAGAAAAGGAAACGGATTCCCGCTTTGAGGCGTCCACGCTACCGAAAAGCGGGTTTCGGAAGTTGGGAAAAGAGCGTCTCTTGGCTCAGGCGACCAGAAGAATCATTGGGGGGGAGCCTAAACACACCCCTGGAAAGATAGGGCCTCTTCCAAAACGGGTCCCACGAAGAGGATGGACAACCCGGGAAACGATGCAATTGGTTATTTATGGTTAAAAAGCTCTAGGGGGGTGTATTGCGTAGGATCCACGGGAATGCTGGAAAGTCGTTCTGCTTGTTTGGGACTGGACAAGGAAATGGAAACGAGACGGGGATTATTTGTTTGAGGCAGGGGAGTGCACGGGTGGGATTAATTCGTATCTTCGAAGAATGTAAGAGAGAAACAAAAAAGACATGTCACTTCATAGAAAATCCCACTAGAAATCCTCAACGAACTGGGGGTTGGGGAAGAGAAAAGAGGGGAAAGTTCCCTCTAATAGGGGGCCATCATCTTACAAGGCGGAAAGGGTTCTTCTCATTCCAGTGTTGCAAGGTGGTAAAAGGGGGGGGGGAACGTTTTCCGGAAGAAGCCGTCTGCCTATTCACGTGAACGAATCTTCGAGCAGATACAAGAGGAGAGGGAGGAGGAATCATTTGGGAAAATCGATCTCGGCGTCATCGATGAACGTGCGGAGCAACTCTTGCGCTCTCGCAGAGGGGGGCCAAAACGAAAGACATCAAAAGGAGATCTCCTATTCCTAGGACCATACCTGCCGGAAAGGGGGCCTAAACCACCCTCTAAAAAGGGAGAAAAGATAGAAGGAAAGGAAATACGCTGTCCCTCTTCCCCAAAAAAGGGCCTACGACAACTCCGAGTTGGGGAAGGCTCCACTTCTTTCATTTGAGGGAATAAAGACGAGAAAAGTCAAAGGGAGGGAGAAGATCAGGCTAATTTTTTTTTGGATCCAGCCATGACGCCGGAAGGACGATGGCTACTATTTACGGGGGATGAGGAAAATGGCCCCAAAGAGTTGTATTACGACTTCAAAAATGCACCACAACCCCGAAAAAAAGGTTGCGCTCTGCAAGGGGGGTCTCGGGAGGGGGACTAAAAAAGTCCAAACGTAACGAGAAAAAAAAAACCGGCCCACCCGTTCATCGACAAGAGGGGAACGCTAGTTTTCTTTTCAACGCCAGATGAGGGACACGGTGACAGAGAAAAAGAGGTGGCCCAAAAACGATCGGGGGGGAGAGGTGTGATCAGAAACTGGCCGGGGAAGTTTCCGTCTCTGAAAGTCGCACTAGATAAAGAAAGGGGCTTTGTCTCGACAGAAGATCCGACTCAAAGTAGGGAGGCATCTCCCTCATTTACAAAGGTAGAAGATGAAAAAAGGGGGACTCCTACGCCCCCTCAATTTTTACGGAAGAGGGAAGATGTATTCGAAGAGAGTTGGACAGGGGAAAAAGAAAGGGAGTTCCTCCGATGATTTTCGGAGGTCACCAGAAGTATGGGAGAGGTTTGAGAAGAAAAAAAAAGAAATATTCGTTCATGCCGGGTGGGGGGGTTATTGTTGCGAAAAGATTGGGGGGGGGGGGGGGTTGCAGCATTGCCGTGACTGGAGAAGGGGACTTAGAAAAAAGGAGGGGCAAAGAAAGGATGCGCAGCTCGACATCACTCGAGGCTCAACATCCCTGCGTGAAGGAAGAGTGGATCGTGTATTTTTGGGGGGTTTGGAAGGGGGAAAAGCTGGGGAAGGGGGGGTGTGCCTTGTTTAGGATGAAGGGGGGGAACCACATCGCGCAGTTGCCTTCAATGGGAGGAATGAAGGAAGGGAAAGACGAAAACAAAGAAGGAAAGGAGCGCGCACACGTATTTTCAAAAAAAGAGGCGAGCAATGAATCGGGGGGGGGGGTGATCTCTTTTTTTGAGGGGATAGCGCGAGGCAATAAGGACGAATGGTATCGCCGTAAAGAAGGGGGACAGCCTTCATAGCACACGATAAAAAAGAAACGCCAAATTGGTGTGATCCGCGGAAGAAGGGGGACGGAAGGGGGGGAGAAGGGAGTGAATTCTTTTCGCCAGGGCTGGTCTCACAAGATCTCCGATTACACAGGGGGGCTCTCTCTTCATCCCCTCGTTTGAAAAGTTAGTCCAAGGGGTTGCATAAAGGCGCGGGGAAGGGAAGGGACAATCGGGAACGTCTTCTATGTATTAAGGAGGGGAGCATCACTGTATCACCGGTAATTTTCGGGAAGATCGTCATAGCGAATAAACCCTTTCTTTGGGAGGGATGACTAGAAGGTAAAAAAGAAGGAGCGGCGATATAAACCCCGAAGGCGTGGATTATTGGTCCGCCGGAGGAAAGGGGGTCCATCGAATCTTTCCGATTGTGGGGAATTCGAGCCTTGGGGAAGAGAAGAGGGTCTCCTATATCACTGTTTGGAAAAGGAAACGGAAGAGATCGCTCCCTCAACAGAAGAGGGGGGGAACAATACGGTCTCAAAGGAGAAAGAATTCACAACGACAGAGGGGGTTAAGTCACACCGTCGGCGTATCTTAAACCAAGGAGGGTGCGTGAGTCGATTGACGGGGGGGATCTGTCATGCTGTCTCCACTAATATCAGAGGAGAAAGGCAAGAGGGAAGAAAAATCGGAGGGGGGGAAAGGAAATCCTAGCTCTATAACCCTTAAACAAAGCCGAGTGGGAGAAAGGAGGGGAAACAGATTCTTTCTCGCATTTTCATTAGAAAAAAAGAGGGTGTTGCAACTACGTTTCGCGGCTTCCTTGGGAAAAAGAACACGTTGATTTCTATAACTGAATAATAGTGAAAAGGAAGGGGGGTTTGAAAGGGAGGAAAAGAGGAAGGCTGGGTCTAGCGCGTTTTCACAAGAAGAAAAAATAGTTAGATGGTCACCCTTACAAAGATCCCCAACATATGTAAAACACTTGGGGGGAAACACCGGGGGTACGAAAAGGAGCACGCAATGATTGTTTCGCCGAGAGAAAAGGGGACGCTGGTCTGCTCTCGAAGGCAAAGGAGGAAAAGAAGAGACTTGAAAAAGTCAGTTCCGGCCTGTCAAGGGGAAAAGGTGACTCCCTCCCAAATAGGGGAAAAAGGTGATTTCAACGTCATGAACTACGACCGTCCAAAGAGGAAAAAGGGGGGTGGACTTCCATCATCAAAAAACAACTCGGCGTAACTCCATCTTAAGGAAGTTCGCCGTAAAAAAGACAAGATTGGCAAGGAACTAAGAAGGGGGAGGGGGCTGTCGGAGGAAAAAAAAAGCCTTTTTCCCGCGGACAAGGGGGGTTTGCGGGGAAGGGCAGGGGGAGAAGGGAAATACCTTTTGCTTCTAGTAGGGAACGCCAGTACTCCAAAAAGGGGAAGCTAGCCGCGCATCTCCGGGAAGTGGAAAAAAAAATCGCTCCCACGAGAGAACGATCGTTTTTTAGAAAGAATGTGCCATGTCTAGGTGTCAAGAACGGGAGGGGCAAGCAGGGGAAGAAAACATCGCGTTCCAGAGGAGAATCGGCTGGGGGCGGAAAGAAGTGGGAAGGGGGTCCAAGTCTGACTGTGGAGGAAAAACTTTGGCGATTTCCGCGGAAACAATACCTTTTTTTTCTGGGGGGCGTCGGAAAGGAAAAACTCCATCACAACGGAAAAACCAGTGGGCCAGGGTCCACTTAACATAGGGAAAAAGGCGTCAGGGGGGGGCGTCCTGCTTGTCTGGCGTAAAAAGGAAATGATCGGAGAGATCCTGGTTTAAGTGCTTTCTGCGTTTGAAGGGATGCAGCAAGAAGAATAGGTGGCTGCAACTCGGAGAGAAGTGGGGGACGAGCAAAGGAGCGTTGGAAGCCAGAAAGAACGCAGGGGGAAGTTTGTTCAGGAGGGGCCAAGATGTTTTCTGCGGGGAGGATATGAGATCTACGGCTAGGGAGGTCCGGCAGCTTGTTCCAAATCCTTCGTAGGTAAGGGAAAAAGGTGCGAATCGATTACTCCGAAAGGGGGGAGTGCGCGCAAATTCTGAGCTTCGTCGAGCGCTTCTGAAGGGGGAGACTTGGGGGTAGGAGAGGAATCGGAGGGGAGAGCATGATGCGGCTGAAAAAAAAAAGCCGCCCCCCTTGAAAGGGGTCAAATAATTTGGGGGGAACGGGGGGGAAATAGTGTCAGGGGGGAAAAAAGGAAACTTTTCCGCTGGATGTCGAGGGGAGATCAACGTCGGTGCGGCCAGATTCGCACCTGGTCGGAATGGGGGGGGGGAATTTTCTGTATCTCTTCGCGGGGGGGCCCTCCTCAGAGACTGATAGTAGGAAAAGAGAGGAGAGCGAAGCTACGAAGCAAATAGGACAACAGAAAAAAAATTTTTTTGAAAAGGGACCGCGACGACGCCAAAAACCCGCTACCAGTCCGCCATCAGCGGGAAATAAGGACGGTCGGAAGAGGGGGGGAAAACCTGTTTTGGGGGGTCCCCGGAGGAGATTTCCTCCGCATAATAGCGAGCCGAAAGAAGAAGAATAAACGGGAGGAAAACTTCCTAATTAAGGTGCCAAAGGGAATTCATTTGGGAAGAGGGCGAATTCGACTCTCAGGGAAGGAATACTCGGGAGAGAATCGGGGGAAGGGCGGCTTTGTGGCAAAATTTTCCCCCACGCCAGATGCTCCTATTCGAGCTGGAAAAAGCAGAAAGAAACAACCCAAAAGGGTCCTACGACCATCTCTCCGGCGCGGAAAAAAGGCGCTGGCTCGGCCCCCAAGGAAACACAACTCCGATTTGAGGAGTCTAAACGAAAGATCGAAATCCGTTTACGCCGAAAGCATCAAGGGGACTCTCCGATCATCTGCGAAGACAGGAGATCAAAAAGTACGTGTACACTCGAGAAGAAAGGCACTTTCTCCCGAAGGAGTTGATTAACTACGTCGAAAGGCGGGGAAACCACAAACCCCTAAAAAAAATGGGGGAACTATTCTCCTCGGGGAAAGAAATTAATGAAAAGACAAAAGAAAATCTAACTTCTTGAAGACCTTCCCCAGAACAATACCATTTAAGTAAGGAGGGGGTGGTGGGGACTTCAATTCAGGGATGGTAATTCTAACTCACGGTTCACGACAACGAAGACTCGGAATGTTGCTCAAGGAGACTTTTTTGTGAAGTTGGCCCTCGCTTCGAGGGCAGGTTTTTTTCGTACTTTCGGTACGCTACGAAAGCCAGAAAGGAAGCGCCGGCTGCATCTCACAGGACGGTTAAGGTCTTCTTCGAAAACGCCCCGGGAGCAGAGGGGGGAAGATAGTTTGGCGGGCACGGACGGATACTGGAGTTAGAGGATTTGGAGAAGTAAGAGATTGAAAAGGTTGCATCGGAGGGAAGTTCGATAGAGTCGTTGAGAAGCACCGGCTTTTTAGGGAAAAGGGAAAGTTGGCAAGGCAGTGCGCAAGGAAAGGAAAAAGCGTCCTCTGAGTTGTCATATAATCGCAGGGGAAAACTACCATCGAAATTTAGAGAACATTAAAACAAACTCCTTCTTTAAGATAAAAAGGAGAGACTTGTGTCCGTGGGAAGGGGGGGGGAAAATATTTTGCACGCTTTAATGGGAAGGGGGGTGTTACGTGTTTGAGATTAGGGGGAAAACACTTAATTATCGCAATCCCACCGCGCGGAAAGTGCCGGTGTAAACTATTCACGGAAGGGGGAAGGAGGAGCTCTGTTCCCACGCTTCCAAGGGGAAAAAACAAGGAGAAGAAGAAATGCTAGCAAGGTGTCGTCCGTTATCAAAAGCGGGGTGTGTTCAGGTCTCGAGAAAGGCCAATCAGAGGGAATGTCGAATCGCGGCGAAGAAGAAGATCCAAACCTTCAGAGCCAAGAGAAACTTATCTAACAGAAAGCCAAAAAATGGGGGGGGAGGGGAAAAGCTACGCCGACGGTTTACTTAAACCGGAGGGGGGGTGGAAGTCTTTTCGCAGTCGAGAAAGAGACAAGTATCTCCTATTACTACGGCGGGAAAGGGTCTGAAGCCCAGGGGGAAGGAAAACCAAGGGGGGGGGAAGAAGATAATGTTCACAAATTCTCGAAAAAAAAAATCGGGAATAAGCTGAAAAGGGGGGAAACTCGGCTGTCCAATCATCACTGGAGGAACGAAGGTCTGTGGGAAAGAGTAGTAGAAGTGTGACCATCTCTCTCAACAAAAAAAAAGGGTCCAACTCCAGGGTTTCTTCGCTAGACGAGACCACTCCGTCTAAAGGAAGGTGCAAGACTGGAGGGAAAAAAAGAGGTTCCCGATTGGCGATCCACAAAGTCCTTTGTGAACCTTAACGGGGGAGGAAGATAATCACTTTTTTTCCGTCCACCTGAGAGATAGATCAAAGGAGGGGGCGACGAGAAGGAAAGCTTTCCTCTGACTTGAGAAAAAAAAGTAGACCCTCTTTTCCGGGGGGAAAATCGGAAGTCGGGAAAACATTTTTGGAGGGGGAGGACTGAATATTGTTCTCTGCAGGCTTGCTCCACAAGGGTCCGGCGATTCAGGGTCATCTTATTTTCCGAGAGAACCAGGAAGGAAACTCGGGGGAGAGCCCTAACTATTCCGGAGAACTCATTTTCATTCTTTCTACGGGAGGGATCTGGTGTTGAGGGGGGCTTTTACCCTGGGGGAAGAGGCACTTGTCGGTTTCTATTCACTTCCGGGGGTTGCCCCAGTTTACCTGTCATTGGGGGGGGGTGGTGATCTTCCGGCTGGGGTTTACAATAATAAAACACGTCCAAAAAAGAGGAAAAAAAAAGATTCCCCAAAACATTTAAACAATTTTTCCGCAAAAGCGTTGTGTCGACTTTTTTCTCTGAGAGAGAGAGCATGTTCTCTACTTGGAAAAAAAGGACATTTCCCCGGCTATCTATCTGCAAAAAAAGTCTTAGGAGGCCGGGACTAAAAAAAAAATCCTGCAACAAAACTTCTCCAGGGCCCGGCACACTAACGAAAGAACCGCATGAACGACGAGGCTCACACGGCCACGCGGAGAAGGTCAGCGGTGGGGAGAAAGGAAAAAACAGACCATTCTTCCCTCTGCACCCGGGGGGGGATTCTACTACATCTATTTCGGAGAGCTGCTTCAGAAAGACGGTCAGAGGGGAAAGGAGGAAAAGAACCGTATTTTTTCGATGGCCGGAAAGGGGGAAATCTTTGCGTCGAGTATGCGGAGCATTACTCAAACTGGAGAGCGAGCCGCTCAGAGAGGGGGGGGAGGGCAAAACCGTTTTCCGCAAAACGCTTCTCGCACATGCGATCCGGGCAAAATTGCCGAATTTTGATCCACGCGGGAGGAAACGAACATCGCTTTCCCAGAGGAGATGAACGGCGTGGGCCGGGGTTTGGGGAAAAAATTCGCGTTTTTAACTGAGCGGACTGGGGGGAAGAAGACTTGGCGATGGGAAAGAACTCGCGCAATCGCAAAAGAGTTGGGGGGGTGTGCATCTCCCAACGGAATTAGGAGAAGAATACAACGCTCAAACTTCTTCGGGGGGGTCCCTCAGGGGGTGCCACTTAAAAGGGGGGAGGAGGGGAATATTCTCTTGAAGGCTTAAAAACCACCAGGAACAAAAGGATAGATCCTTTTTCCAAAAACTTCGGGAGGTTGAAAAAAAACTTATTTAGGGGCCAGCCGTGGATATAGTGAGGCAACTAGTATGAAGGGGGAAAGGAAAAAGCGTTCATCACTCGTGTAGCGTGAAACGAGACGTGAATGGTGTGAAGGGCCATGGCGAGCAAGAAAGGAAGGTTTTTCGTCTTCAGGGGAAGGAAGACTACGGCCGATGCTTGGGTAAATTTCGGAAAGCCGTGCCAAAGTGAAAGAAGAAAAAAGAAAAGGGAGTTCGAAGAGGCGAGATCGAATTCGAAAAAAAGAAATGCTTCCTCTGGGAATCGGCGTCGGGTAGAAGGGGGAAAGGTCTCGAGGGGTAGTCAAATCGCGACGGATTCGGCTTAAACCTTTCCCCAGGCCAATTTGATAGGTGCACCGCAAAGAAGCCACGTCATGGTTCAGCCTCCTTGGTGAAAGGGGGGATTGTCTACTTGTAGCGGGAAGTTCTCTCTTCTAGGGAAATGGGACGAGGATTTTGGGAGAAAAAGAGGGGAAAGAAAATCTCTCGTGTTCTATGGAGACGGAAAAACTGAGAGGAGGAAAAGATATAGCTTGGAGAAGGGGAGACTACTAACTCCCACTATCGAAGATGGGGGTTAAAGGAAGGTGTACCGCGGGAAAAAGCCCCGACTTTGGAGAGTCCTCATCAGCTGCCATCCAACCGGGGGCCAACGGGAGGAGAGGGGCAACCTTTTTTGGCGGAAAAAAAAAACCGGAGGATCAAGGGGGCGCCCGGGGGAATCTCTCCGTCGCCGATGCAAGACGGACAGACCTGCGGGGAATCGCCGAAGCGGTGCAACGTTTCCAGGGGACGATCTCGGCGATTCTCAAACTCGTACCCAAAAGACTGAGAGAAATTTGAGGGGGTCCAAGCTCCGGGGAAAAGTAGATCTCCTATTCTATAGTTAAAACAAACAAAAATCATCAGGAGGGCCTAAACCACCAGAAATTCTACTACCACTCGAAGATACTCTGTTTATTAACCTGGAACCACTGTGAAAAAAAGGCCGAAGCTCATTTTACAACTCATCGAAATTAACGACGAAAGTGGTGGGGGGGGGAAAAGCATCATTGGCTTGGGGGCCAAATCCCGATCAGGGGGAAAAGTTTTACTCCCTCCATGAAGTACAGAAGACGAGGGGGGGGAGGTTACGTGGACACTCAGCACTGTCTCAACCGCGTGGTTATGTAGTTGCGTCTAAGGGAGGTCAAAGGAAACCCACAACCCCTAAAAAAATTGAAGGGGGGGGGGCCCTCGGAAATAGGTTTTCCTAAAAGTAAAATGCTATTCCAACGCGAGAAGGGAAGCAAACCCCTCCCACTCAGGAAATTTATTAATCTGGACGCGGACCACTTACTTCCAGGGCTTGAGCGAGCGATGAAAATTCGGAGGGAAGAGATTGTTTCTCTAATCTTTATCTATGGGGAAAGGGGTTTCCTTCGTCTCTGCTGCTTCTCAGACAAAAGGTTTGAGTACTGGAGAAAGAAATACTCGACGCACATTAATTTAAGAAGGGCCATCGAAAATCCGGTGACTCGGAAAAGGAAAAAGACGCCTCCTACGCCCCCTACGGGGCCTAAAGTCGGAGGGCAGGAAGAAGTTTGGAAAAAGGAAGGGAGACTGGAGTTCGAACGGAAATTTTTGATGATACCAATCTTATTTTCCAATATCGGCATGGCCAAGTGTGAGAACGGTGGAGAGAAAAAGAAGGAAAAGAAAAAAGGCCGTGTGAGTTATTTTCGAAAAAGAGGGAGGCATTGCGCCGAACTGAGTCCCGGAAGAGGAAGAGGAGTTGCATATATATCGCCGGTGTAAAGAAGAATAGGAATGGGGAACATTAAAGAGGCGCAAAAGCAAGGCGGGGAAAAGCGGCGTGGCGCGTGATTTTGCGGGGAAAGGTACATATTTTTGGGAATTATTTTGGGAAAAACTGGTGGGTGACGTGGAGATGGGTGAAAAAGAGAAAAAAGAAAATCCCCCAGCGCGGCATTTTGCCCGTAGGGGCTATCACGGAATGAATAGAAATTCCGACAAAGGGCCAAACTTTCAGGACGCCGCGGGAAAAAGTGGCAAAAAAAAGCAAGGAGAAGAATGGGAGAAAGACGTAGTTCGTCGGGAGTTGTGTTTTCCTTCTCAGCAAAAACAAGTGATGCTCCTCCGTCTAATTGAAAATAAAAAAAATAAAAAAAAGCCGGACCAGAATCTGAATAATAGTGAAACTCAACACTAAAAATTCACGAAAAAAAGAGACAAAATTGGTTTTTCACGAAAAAGCTACGCCGACGGTGGAAAAAGGGATTTCCGATGGAGTGGAAGGGAAAGAGGTCGAGGGGCTGATCTGGGCAAGAAAGAAGGCGTTTTGCTGGAGCGATCTCCTCCAGAGAGGGGACACCAAGTGATGTATCGGAGACAGGAAGGAAGGGGCGAGACGTTATGCTTTTTGAAGAGACTTGGGTTGTCGGACGCAGGTGGAAACTGAGACCGGCGGAGAGAAGGGAGACAGGCGTGTTTTTATATCTGCTTAATCGGAGGGAGGGGCC